>Ga0208828_1000055_pt1 | contig 51546 bp, 36 predicted proteins | sample Kivu_160m_FD_185487 | JGI IMG/M metagenome (GOLD analysis project Ga0208828, IMG submission 185487) | Freshwater microbial communities from Lake Kivu, Western Province, Rwanda to study Microbial Dark Matter (Phase II) - Kivu_160m (SPAdes)... | ecosystem: Environmental > Aquatic > Freshwater >... | reverse complement strand
CCTGACTGTTGACGGTGAAAGGCCGGATGAGAGGTTTCTGGCTCCCGGCTGGACAAATTATGCCAGAACCTGCCTGTACAACGGCTATGATCTTACTGAAAAACTTAACCGGGGCGGTCACACCATTGGAATAACCGTTGGGAACGGGTTCTTTAACATCAACAGGGAACGCTACAGAAAGCTGGTCACCTCCTGGGGTAGGCCGATGATGCGTCTGGTTCTGGTCATCCGCTATGCCGATGGGACGGTTGAAAGATTGGTATCGGACGAAGCCTGGAAGACAGCTCCTTCGCCCATCGTTTTTGCCAGCATTTATGGAGGAGAGGATTATGATGCCAGGCTGGAACAGCTCGACTGGACCGGAACGGGTTTTAATGATTCCGGATGGCAGCCGGCAATGGTTGTGAGGGGTCCGGGAGGTATGATGGAATGGGAATCGGATTATCCGCTCATGGAAATGCAGTCTTTCAGGCCGGTTAAAACGACCCGGTTGGCTGATTCAAGCTATGTGTATGATTTCGGGCAGAATGCTTCAGGATTGATCGAGGTCAGGGTAACCGGCGGTGCCGGTCAAACCTTCCGCATTACTCCCGGCGAGCTCATCCGTGATGATGGCTCGATCAACCAGGACGCTTCCGGCGGACCCATGTACTATGAAATTACCACCGATGGGCGGGGAACGCTGAACTGGAAGCCGAAATTCAACTATTATGGCCTGCGGTATGCGGGAGTGAGCGGTGCCGTGCCTGCCGGGGAATCCAATCCGGGCCACCTGCCGGTCGTGGAGAGCATCATCTTTCATCATACCCGGAACAGCTCGCCTGCCGTGGGGACTTTTCATTGTTCAAACAAGCTGTTCAACCGGATCCATAACCTGATCGACTGGGCAATAAGGAGCAACCTCGCCAGTGTCACCACCGATTGCCCGCATCGTGAAAAGCTCGGCTGGCTTGAACAGACTCACCTGGTCGGGAATTCCATCCGGTGTGTTTATGAAGTACACAACCTTTACGCCAAGATCGTTGACGACATGATTGAATCCCAGCTGGACAACGGCCTGGTTCCCGATATCGCTCCCGAATATGTACCGTTCCAGGGTGGTTTCCGCGATTCGCCCGAATGGGGAAGCTCATGCGTCATTGTGCCATGGTACCTCTATGAATGGTACGGGGATCGCAAACCGATGGAGAAAGCCTGGGACATGATGAACCGGTATGTTGATTACCTGGATTCGTTGGCCGTTGACCATATCCTGTCACACGGGCTGGGCGACTGGTTCGACATGGGTCCCGGCCCCATGGGAGAAGCTCAGTTGACTCCCAGATCCCTGACTGCCACTGCCATCTGGTTTTACGACCTGAAGCTGCTGTCGCAAATGGCTGCCATTCTCGGTAAAAAACAGGAAGCGGCCAGCCTGGCCGCCAGGGCGGATACCGTGAAAGCGGCTTTTATCAGGACCTTTTATAATCCGGAGACTTACGTGATATCAACCGGGAGCCAGACGGCTTATGCCATGCCCCTGGTGACCGGCCTGGTGCCGGAGGAGGATCGGCAGGCTGTTTTTGCAAACCTTGTCAGGACCGTTGAGCAGGATAAGTACGTGCTGACCGCGGGGGATGTCGGTTACCGTTACCTGGTCAGTGCACTGCAGGATGCCGGAGCCAGCGATGTGATCTGGAAAATGAATTGCCGCGATGATGTTCCCGGATACGGTTATCAACTCAGGCATGGTGCTACCGCCTTAACAGAATCCTGGGCTGCACTTCGCGAAGTGTCGAATAATCACATGATGCTTGGTCACCTGATGGAATGGCTCTACAGCGGCATCGGAGGCATCCGGCAGGCTCCGGGTTCCATCGGTTTTAATCACGTGGTCATTGATCCTCAGCCGGTTGGCGACCTTACCTTTGCCGACGTTTCGCATACCTGCATCCACGGCAAGATCCGCGTCCATTGGCAAAAGACCGGACAGGGCGTAGAAATGGAAGTAACCATTCCCGCCGGGGTAAAGGCCGATGTGTTTTTCGGGGGCAAAAAATTGGGTACATTTGGCGCCGGAACAAGAAGATTCGCTATTGCGAATGAATAACTCGGCTGCGCCTCGCGAATGATTCTCGCTACCGCTCGAATGAATAATTTCAGGCCGAAGGCCTCATTCGCCGAGAAAAGCGAGGCTGTTTATTCGCGAAGCGAATCATTCGTCTAACGCAGTGAAGTCGTAATACCTGATTTGTTACTATGAGAGTTCTTGGGATGGGCAACGCCCTGGTTGATGTGATCATCCGTCTGGAAGATGAGAAATTGCTGGATCAGTTGCGATTGCCCAAGGGCAGCATGCACCATGTGGATGAAGCCGGGCTGGCGGAACTGGACAAGGCCACTGCCAATCTTGAAAAGACCTGGGTGGTCGGTGGTTCGGCGGCCAACGCTATCTACGGATTGGCTGAACTGGGCATGCAAACAGGATTTGTCGGATCGGCCGGAAGGGACCATTGGGGCGATTTCTATATCGAGGACCTGATCTCCAAAAATATCCGGCCCTTTTTTTACCGTTCCGTTAAACCCACGGGACGGGCCAACGCCTTACTGACACCCGACGGGGAACGCACTTTCGGGACTTATCTTGGAGCGGCCCTGGAACTGGGACCCGATTTCATCACCGCGGATCTGTTCGTGGGATGGACCCTTTTTCATATCGAAGGATACCTGGTCCAGAATCAGGACCTGATTTACAAAGCGCTTGAAATGGCAAAGGATGCCGGTTGCATTGTCTCGCTCGATTTGGCCAGTTACAACGTGGTGGAGGAAAACCTCGGGTTCCTTAAAATAGTTTTGCCCCGCTTTGTGGACCTGGTTTTTGCCAACAGGGAGGAAGCGTACGCCTACACAGGGAAAGGGCCAGAGGAAGCGGTGGATTCGCTGGCTTCGGAATGCCTGGTGGGCATTGTGAAAAACAGCGAAAAAGGTGCCTGGGTCAAATCAGGTGATGAAAAACACGAAGTACCGGCATTCAAGGCTGATTGCATTGATACCACCGGAGCCGGGGACCTGTTTGCCACAGGCTTTCTTTACAACTATCTGAGAGGAGAGCCGCTGCGAACCTGCGCGGTTTACGGCAATATTCTGGCATCAAGAATAATAGAGACTCTTGGCCCCAAACTCAGCTCCGGGGTATGGCAAGAGCTCAGGCCGGATATTCAAAAGGCCTGAAACAAAGTTTGCTTCAGGCCTTTTTTTGCAAAAGACTAGTTCAGAATAGGACCAGAAACTAAAAAAGTCCGTGAAGTTCGGCGTTGATCTTATCCATCACTGAACTGATATCTTCGGGGTTCCCCAGAAAATCCATGGAATCGGCGTCCACGATCAGGAGTTTGCCGTCACGGTAAGTTTCCACCCAGCTTTCGTAACGTTCATTCAGCCTTTTGAGGTAATCGAGGCGGATGGAATTTTCGTACTTGCGGCCCCGTTTTTGGATCTGGTTGACGAGAGTGGGGACCGATGCACGCAGGTAGATGATCAGGTCAGGTGGCTGCACCAGCGAGGCCATCAGGTTAAAGAGGGTGTAATAGTTCTCGAAGTCGCGTGTACTCATCAGCCCCATGGCATGCAGGTTGGGAGCGAAAATATAAGCGTCCTCGTAAATCGTGCGGTCTTGGATCACCGTCTTTTTCATTTTCCTGATCTCGAGGATCTGGTTAAAGCGGGAATTCAGGAAATAGACCTGGAGGTTAAAGGACCAGCGCTGCATATCGGCATAAAAATCATTCAGGTAGGGATTGTCATCCACATCCTCGTAATGGGCCTCCCAATTGTAATGCTTGCTAAGTATGCGGGTCAGGGTGGTTTTGCCGGATCCGATATTCCCCGCGACAGCGATATGCATAGTTTTAGAATTCGTGTTTAGGTTAAGCCAAAATACGCAAAAAAACCAATCAGTTAACGGATGGGAAAAATTTTTTACCTGCGCAGGAGCAGCACCTCACGGGAAGTACGGACCAGCCAGCAATCTTTCTGAAGGCATGCATCGAGAAGTGTGGATTCAGGCCATTGAAGGAGTGGAGATTCGGGGAGGAAAGGATCGGCAAACAGGGAAACCCCGCCAGGCCTGACCAGCAGGAGCTGATCACCGAAGGGGCTGATGGACTGAACCTTCAGGGGAATCCGCCGGACTAAATTGCCGAACAGGTCGAACTGCCGGATCTCGCTCCCGGGCAGGTGAAGCCAGAGCCGTCCGGATGATTCAAACAGCCGGATAACGTTTCGGGAGGCCGGTTCCTGGATATCCAGCGGTGAGGATTCGGTTTGCCGGTGGAGCTGGTGATCATAACGGCACAGGCGAAGGGTGGTTCCGTCCAGAACCCAGAACCCGCCCTGGCGGGAAGTGGCCAGCGCCATAGGTTCAGGAATCCCGAGCTGATCCAGCCGGACGGGGTCCGATAGGGGTGCCAGGCGGTTATTCAGGAACCTCAGCAGGTTGAAGTCCTTCTGATAAACGAGGATCCTGAGGGGATCGGAAACATCTATCCAGGTAATGGCCCCTGAAGCCGGATCGGTCCAGGTGAACAGGGAATCGCCATTTTCGGAGAACCGGGTCAGGATGCCCTCCCGGACGATGTACAGGCTACCGGTTGGCTCTGCCGCGATGAGGTCTGAAGCACCGGGCCAGCTGTGCATGATCACCCTGTCGGCTTGCCCGTTCAGTTGCAGGCAGGAGAGGGGGAAAAAAATCAAGGCAATGGCTGCCAGTTTCATGGTTTACCGTTAATTTCAAGGACCTCCGCCACGATGTCCCGGTCATTTGAGAGGCGGGGAACCTTGTGCTGCCCGCCCAGCTTGCCTTTGTATTTAAGCCAGTCGTAAAAGGCTCCTTTCCTCAGCTGGATCACCTCGGGGGCATGAATGGCAATGTTCTTATAACGCTTGGCTTCGTAGTCAGAATTAACTGCTTTCAGGGCATTATCCAGGAGCTCCGTAAAAAAGTCGAGATTATCGGGGGGCTGGCTGAATTCGATCAGCCATTGATGCCGGGCGGCCGTTCTTTCACTCATGTAAACCGGCGCGGCTGTATAATCCGTGATGCTGGCACCGGTACCCTGGCAGGCTTTGTTCAGCGCATATTCGGCATTATCAATGATCAGCTCTTCTCCGAAAGCATTGATAAAGTGCCTGGTCCGGCCGGTTATCCTGAATTTAACCGGTTTCAGGGAAGTAAACCGGATGGTGTCACCGATCAGGTAACGCCAGAGTCCGGCGCTGGTTGAAATCACCAGGGCGTAATTCGTGTCCGTGTCGACATCACGGAGGGTAACGGCTTTCCCGTTGCCGCTGCCAATCTCATCAACCGGGATAAATTCAAAGTAGACGCCATAATCCAGCATCATCAGAAGGTCGTTGGTTTCCGGATCGTCCTGGATCCCGAAAAAGCCTTCCGAGGCGTTGTAGGTTTCCACATAGCTCATGGAATCAGACCGGATGATCGCCTTGAACTGCTCCCGGTAAGGGGTGAAATTCACCCCGCCATGCATGAAGACTTCCAGATGGGGCCAGACATCAGCGATATTGTCCTTCCCGGTCTCTTCCAGAACCTTTTTCAACAGGATGAGCATCCAGGAAGGTACGCCCGCCAGGCTCGTAACGTTCTCGCAGCTTGTGTGCCGGGCCATTTTCTCGAGCTTTATCTCCCATTCGTCCATCAGGGCAATGGAAAGATCGGGTGTTCTCAGCCAATGTGCAAAGGCCGGGAGGTTCTGAAGCAGAACGGCCGAAAGGTCACCGAAAAACGCTTCGGAATTCATGTCGGAAACCTGAAGGCTACCCCCGACTATCAAGCTCTTACCGAGGAATATACTGGAATCCGGATGATTGGCCAGCCACAGGGTGATGGAATCTTTTCCCCCCCGGTAATGGCAATCTTCCAGGGTATCACGGGTAATCGGGATGAATTTGCTTCTGTCGCCGGTGGTCCCGGAGGACTTGGCGAACCATTTGACCTCACCCGGCCAGAGAATATCGGGCTCCCCGTTCATGGCCAGGTCGATGTAGGGCTTGATTCCGGCATAGTCCCTGACAGGCACCTGCCTGGCAAATTCGGCCTGCGACCCGATGGCGGAGAACCCATGCTCGCGCCCGAAAACAGTGTGACGGGCAAGCCTGATCAGTTGCTTCAATGTATCGTCCTGGACCTCGAGGGGGTATTTTTTAAAAAAATCGATCTGGTATTTCCTCTTGGTGACGAACCAGGAAATGATGGAATTGAGTATGGGCATCACCGGGATTCTGTAATGTCCTAAAATACTAAAATATTCCTATTTTTGGCATAAACGCTTTCAGAGCACTGAATATGAACTGGCTGGATATTGTCATTGTGCTGGTGCTGATCGGTGGAATCATATCGGGTTACAAGAACGGTTTTGTAGGGGAGGTGGCGTCTCTGGCCGGTTTGATCCTGGGTATCTGGGGGGCGGTGAAGTTCTCCTGGTGGACAGCCGACCTGCTTGAAGGAATCGGCTTATCGTTCTCCCTGATGCCGGTGGTGGCTTTCATCATTACCTTCCTGATTATCACCATTATTATGCAGATCGTGGCAGGACTGGTCAATAACCTGCTCCAATCCATTTCCCTTAACTGGCTGAACAAGGTGGCCGGCATCGTGGCCGGCCTGGCCAAATCCCTGTTGTTTGCCAGCGTGATCCTGCTGGTCCTGAATGCCCTTGATGAGAGAAACCGCATATTACCTCAGAAAACCATTGAGAAATCTGCTTTGTACAAGCCGGTTTCGGAGTTGGTTCCTACGCTGCTCCCCTTCCTGAAACTGCAGGAGCTGCGTAAAGCCGGGGATGAGGCGGAGGAACCGTCAGTAACGTTGTGAACCCGGGCGAAAGAACTCAAATAGTTAACTTTGCGAAAATTTTTTCTGATGAATTTCGTTGATGAATTACGGTGGCGCGGATTGATACATGATATCATGCCCGGCACCGAGGAGATGCTGAAGAAAGGAATGGCTTCCGCTTATATCGGTTTTGACCCGTCATCGGATTCCCTTCATATCGGGAACCTGGTTGGGATCATGATATTAAAACATTTTCAGCTGTGCGGACACAAGCCATTCGTCCTGGTAGGGGGTGCCACCGGCATGATCGGTGATCCTTCGGGAAAATCGGAAGAACGCAACCTGCTGGATGAACCGGCACTCCGTCATAACCAGGAGTGCATCAGGCAGCAGCTTGTCCGGTTTCTCGACTTTTCCGGTTCCTGTCCCAATTCCGCGGTGATGGTGAATAATTACGACTGGATGAAGGATTTCTCATTCCTTTCCTTCATCCGGGATATCGGCAAGCATATTACCGTCAGCTATATGACCGCCAAGGAGTCAGTAAAAAAACGGCTCGATTCGGGGATGTCATTCACTGAATTCAGCTACCAGCTGGTCCAGGGTTACGATTTCCTGCATCTTTACCAGGAATATGGTGTAACGCTTCAGATGGGGGGATCGGACCAGTGGGGCAATATTACCACGGGAACCGAGCTCATCCGGAGGAAAACCGGAGGCGAGGCTTTCGCCCTGACCAGCCCGCTGATAACCCGGACTGACGGGGGTAAATTCGGGAAAACTGAAGCGGGCACTGTCTGGCTCGATCCGGATAAAACCTCCCCGTATCATTTCTACCAGTTCTGGCTGAATGCATCCGATGAGGATGCGATCAATTACATCCGGATATTCACCTTGTTACCGAAAGAAGAGATCGCGGAACTGACAGCCAGGCACCAGGAGGCTCCGCACGAGCGGATCCTGCAGCGAAAACTGGCTGAAGAGGTTACCCGCTTTGTCCACTCACAGGAAGCCCTGGATATGGCGGTGGAAGCTTCCAATATCCTCTTTGGCCGCGGAACGCATGAAACCCTGGCTGCGCTGGATGAACGCACCCTTCTGTCGGTTTTTGAAGGGGTTCCTATGTATGATCTGGAATCCTCCTTGCTGGCTGCCGGAATCCCGGTTCTCGATTTGCTGGCCGTGCATACCCCGGTTTTCCCCTCCAAGGGAGAAGCCCGCCGGATGCTGCAGGGAGGAGGGATCAGCCTGAACAAGGAAAAATTGTCGGATCCCGACGGGATCATCGGAAATAACCATTTGATCAGCAGCCGCTTCCTGCTGGTACAAAAAGGGAAGAAGCAATATTACCTGATCCGAGTGATTTAATTACCTGGCCATGAATTCATACCTGAACAACAAGAATCTGCTGGACCTGGCGGTAAAATGGAAATACCACCTGGGGATCATCGCTATCATTGCGGCGGTGATTGCTATCGTTTTTTCAGCCCCGACTTTCCTGAAACCGAAATACCGTTCCTTTGCCATTGTCTATCCTGTCAACCTGGGAGAGTATTCTGAAGAGAGCTATACCGAACAGATGCTCGAAATCCTGAACTCAGGGGACATACGGGACCAGCTTATCGAGGCCTTTAAACTTGACCAGCACTACAGGATCCCCAAGGTCTACAAGTTTTACAAAACGGCTTTGTACGCAAAGTACTCCGATAATGTTTCTTTCCGTAAAACCGAAAATGAAGCGGTCAGGATCGAGGTGCTGGATACCGATCCGCGGTATGCCTGTGCCATGGTCGATTCGGTAAGGGTTTTCTATGACCGGAAGGTGGAAGAGCTTCACAAGGTCAAGATACGGGAGGAATTCAATATCCGGAAGGATGAACTGGCACGTTACCAATTCAAGGTCGACAGCGTCAGGCGCAGGCTTTCCATCCTGGGAGGCGAGTACGGCGTGATGGAGCTCAACGGGCAGTCAGAAGGGATTTCCGCCGCTTATTTCCAGGCTGTTTCAACGGGCAAGAACAACGAGGCCATGGAAAAATATTACTGGAACATTGCCGAGCTTGCGCCGGAGTATAAACAGCAGATCATGAGCCTCGAGAGTCTGATGAAGGACCTGTCCGAAGCCCAGACCAAGTATCATAGCGCTTATCGTGAATTGACCAAGGTGATCACCTATTCCGTGGTAGTTACGCCACCTTTCATTGCCGACAAGAAATCCTGGCCCAAACGTTCGGTGATTGTGCTTATGTCCGTTTTTTTCACCCTGATCATGGCAATGGTGGTAATCGGTGTTATCGAGAATCGCAGCAATACTAAACCCGTTTAGCCTGCTCCGGCAAAAGTGGGTGCAGGTCATCCTGGTGTACCTGGTCAGCCTGGGCTTTGTACTGGCCCACTCTTACCTGATGACCAAGGACAAGATGCTTCTGCTTGCCCTCCCGGCCGGGTTGCTGGTTTTACTGATCGCCATCTACCGGTTCCAGTGGCTTTTCTGGTTTATGCTCTTTTTTGTTCCCCTGTCGGTTCCGCTCAAGGAATTTGTCCCGGGGCTTGAGATCAACATGTTCCTGCCCACCGAGCCGCTCCTGGCCGGGATGCTGGTCATTTTCATCCTCAGGCTGGCCCTGGAGGGCGGTTACGACCGTGAAGCGCTACGCCATCCGGTTACCGTGATCATCCTGCTTCAACTGGTCTGGATCCTAATCACTTCAGTCACCTCGACCATGCCGTTGGTTTCCTTCAAGTTTCTGGCATCGCGGTTATGGTTCCTGGCAGTGTTTTATTTTATCGCCCTGCAGTATTTCAGGGATAACCCGCTCAATATCAGGAGATATATCTGGACTCTGCTGATCTCCCTGGCCGGGATTGTCATCGTGATCACCCTGAAACACAGTTCACTGGGCCTGTTCGATCAGAAAGCATCGAATCCTGCGGTCGATCCTTTCTTTAACGACCATACCCTGTATGGAGCCATTATGGCATTGTTTCTCCCGGTTGCGGCCGGATATGTCATCCGCTCACCGCTGAAATCCTGGATGAAGGCGGGTGCACTGATCGTCACTTCGTTGCTCCTGGCCGGACTGTTGTTTTCCTATGCACGGGCCGCATGGATCAGCCTGGCAGTTGGTTTACTAATCCTGATGATCATCCTGTTCCGGATCCCCTGGAAAGCCGTCCTGCTGGTATTTGGAGCATTGATCGTGGGCTTTCTGGTTTTCGGCAAGTCCATCCTGATGCAGATGGAGGGCAATGACCAGGATTCATCGGATAACCTGGCGGAGCATGTGCAGTCGATTTCCAACATCACAACGGATGCTTCCAACCTTGAACGGCTGAACCGGTGGAGCTGTGCCCTGAGGATGTTTGCCCGGAAGCCGGTTTTAGGCTATGGCCCGGGTACCTATATGTTCCAGTATGCACCTTTCCAGAAGGCATCGCAGAAAACCATTATCAGCACCAATGCCGGTGACGCCGGGAATGCCCACTCCGAATTTCTCGGCCCCCTCAGCGAATCGGGCCTCATCGGATCACTCCTGATGCTGGCCCTGGTGATTTATGCGTTCATAACCGGCGTGCGGGTTTACAAGGCGGAAACCCATCCGGAACTGAAAATGGTGGCTTTGGCCGTGATCATTGGTCTGATCACCTATTTTGTTCACGGGACCATGAACAATTTCCTGGATACCGATAAAGCTTCGGCGGGGGTGTGGGGATTTCTGGCGATACTGGTGGCAATGGACCTGGAAAAAGGAAAAAGGCAAAAGGAAAAAGGAAAAAGTATTTGAGTTCGTTTCTTTTTCCTTTTTCCTTTTGCCTTTTTCCTTTTGCCTTACTCTTTCACCCTCTCCATGTACGTGTTATCCACCGTATTGATCCTGATCTTGTCCCCGATATTGCAAAACAGCGGCACCATGATGATTACGCCCGTTTCAATCCTGGCTTGCTTCAGGGATGAAGTGGAGGATGTGTCGCCCCGGACACCGGGTTCGGTGTAGACGATCTCCATCACAACGGTCGGAACCAGTTCGGCATAGAGCGGGGTCTCAGTATCGGCATGAATAACCATTTCCACGTCACCGCCCTCTTTCAGCAATCCTATGTTGTTGATCAACTCTTCTTCGATGCTGATCTGCTCATAAGTCTCCTTGTGCATGAAATGATAACCCAGATCGTCCTTGTACAGGAACTGATAAGGGCGCCGTTCAACGCGGGTCTCATTGATTTTATGGCCGGACGTGAAAGTCACTTCAATCACCTTGCCGGTAGTGATGTTCTTCAGTTTGGTGCGGACAAAAGCCGGGCCCTTGCCCGGTTTAACATGCTGGAAAGAGATGATGGCAAATAATGCGTCGTTGTACTCGATGCACATGCCATTACGGATATCAGCGGTGGTTGCCATATGTCAACAGGATAATTTTCCGGTGCAAAAATAAGTGAAAAGATCAGATTACCTAATGTATGATTCGTGACTCGTGATTCGTGATTCGTGATTCGTGATTCGTGACTCGTGACTCGTGACTCGTGACTCGTGAGCCGTGACTCGTGACTCGTGAATCGATTTCCTTTTTCCTTTTTCCTTTTTCCTTTTTCCTTTCCTTGTGCCTTCTGCCCTCCTGCCCTCCTGCCTTTGTCAAAGCACCTTGTTCCTGGGTATGCTGGCAATGAACTCCTTGAGATAGTGGGGTTCGAAGTAGGCGGTATCCAGGAAATCTTTCCGCAGCCAGGCTTTTTCCGCGAGCACGGTCTGACCGGCGGCAGAAGAACGTACGTCAGGGGCAAAGCGTGCGTTTGGATGGGTAATGAGGCCGGCCGCCTTGCTGCTGCCGTCGCCGAAAAACCAGACCGGTTGCTGATCAAGAATTCTGTCAAAGGAATCCTTGGTCAGGACCAGGGCTTCTGCCGGTGATATTTCTTCCAGATCCGGATTGTAAAGTGCAGCATAGACCTCCATTCTCCTGGCATCGAGCATCGGGCACAGGAGGGCATCAGGAACAGGATGTGTACCGGTGAAATGCGAAGCCAGGGCCTGGAGGGTGGCAATCCCGATAAGGGGTTTTCCCGATCCGTAACCGAGCCCCTTGGCCACTGATGTCCCGATGCGCAAACCGGTAAAGGAACCGGGCCCCATGCTGAGGGAGACAGCATCCAGTTCCGGGATGGAGGTTCCGCATGCTGCCAGGATCTCGCTGATAAAGAGGGTCAGCCGGGTGGCATGGGACTTGTCTTCCGCCGATTCCTTCAGTGCGATCAGCTTTCCGTCGCGGCTGAGGGCTACGGAACAGACCGGAGATGCCGTTTCAAGATGAAGGATCAGGGCCATAAAGAGAGTGTTTACTTCTTCTTGACGTCCTTAAACAGGTCTTCCTTGGCGACGATCTCCACCTGGTCACCATCCTGAAGCTTCTTGGAGATGGCGTTGTAAGGCGCTATGATAACCTGTTCGTTTTCCTCCGGCCCTGACAGGATCTCGATATAGTTTTTATCCTGGATGCCGGTTGCGACCTTGCGGATGGAGACGGTCTGCCCATCCACCGTAAAGAGCACTTCCATCAGTTCCTCCCTCGGGACGGATGCAGTTTCCTCGGTCTCCTCCTGGGCCGGGTTGGTTGGATCCTTGACGGTTTTGACCTTGGTGGTATCCGTTCGGGTGGTTACAGCCTGGATCGGGATTGAAAGAACATTGTACCGCGTCTCCGTGCAGATCTCAACGGTGGCGGTCATGCCCGGCCGGAACGGGTATGGGCCAGCTTTCCCGGTTTGGACAAGGGAAGCATAGGATTCAGGAAGGATAAAGATCTTGACATTAAAGCTGGTCACCTGGTCAAGCGAGGTCCCGGTTGTGTTCGCTGAATTGGCCATCTCAGTGACAATGCCCCGGAAGATGCTTCCGATATAGGAATCGATGGTGATAGTGGCCGTATCCCCGAGGTTAACCCTCACGATATCATTCTCATTGACTTCAACCTGCACTTCCATGCGGTTCAGGTCGGCTATCCGGAGCATTTCGGTACCTGCCATCTGTCCGGTTCCGACCACCCTTTCTCCCTGCTCGACCTTCAGGCCGTAAATGATTCCGTCGATCGGGGCATAAATGGTTGTTTTGCGAAGGTTTTCCTCGGCTTCCTTAAGAGAAGCCTCCGTGCTCTTGACGGTAAAAGATGCAGCCGAAACAGCCTGTTTGGCCGCTTCAACCTGGGCGGCGGCAACGTCATACTGCGTTTTGGCCGTTTCAAAATCCGCATCGCTCAAAACACCCTGGTCATGCAACTGCGTGCTCCTTTTAAAGGCGAGCTCCTGCTGTTTGAACTGGGCTTCGGTCTGAACCTGGCTGGCCTTCGCATTGGAGAGGTTGGCTTTGGCCGAGTTTAAGGAGGCATTCACCCGGTCGCGGCTCGAGATATAAAAATCCTGCTTGATCTTGACCAGGAGATCGCCTTTTTTCACGGAATCACCCTCCTGGATGTTCATTTCCACAATTTCACCGGAAACATCCGGGCTGATCTTGACTTCCGTTTCGGGTTGTATCCGGCCATTGGCCGTGATCGTTTCCAGAATGGTTCTCTTCTGGATCCTCTCCACCGTCACACGGGTCAGGGGCCCGGTTCCGAACAGGCCGGCCTTTTTGCCAACAATTGCCGCCACGATCAGAACCGCTGCGATGATCAGGAGGTATCTCGTGATTTTATTTTTCTTCATATCGGGTATTATTTAAGATCAATGGGTATCCCCCGGTAGAAATCCAGGATCCGGGTGTTGAAAATGTAATTGTATTTGGCCTGCAACAACTCGGACCGGGCTTTGGTCAGGTTGTTCTTGGCTACATTGTAATCCAGGGTGGTCAGCATGCCCACATTGTATTTCTGGTCGGCATAGCGGAATGACTCTTCCAGTGCAAGCACCGATTTTTCAGTAGCCCGGTATTGTTTGAGTGAGGCGGTGGCATCGGCATACACCTGCTGTATCTCTTTCAGAAGCTGATTCTGGACAAGCTCCAGGTCATATTTGCCACTGGCCACTGACAGACGGGCATTCCGGATTGCGGTTTGCGTGCTCCACCCGTTGAAAAGAGGAATATTCATGCTGAAGCCGAGACTGGTCTGGCTGGTAAAATCGAGCTGGTCGCGGAGTGCCATGGTTTCGCCCGTCAGGAAATCCTTCAGCCTGTCGGAATAACCGGTTCCGTAAGAACTGCTCATGGACAGGGTGGGGCTCAAGCGGCCGCGGGCGATCTGAAGGTCTTTTTCCAGGGATTTAAGTCCCAGTTTTGCACTGCTGATCTGGGGCAGGGTATTCAGGGCTGATTGGTAGACGCCATCAACACCCTCCAGGTTATCGAGAACCCTGAAGGTTTCAAAGAGGGGCCGGGAGATCCGGAATGTTTCAGGATCCCTGATATCAAGCAGTTGTGCCAGGTCGAGGTAGGAGAGGTCCAGCTGGTTTTTTGCGTTTACCACGTTCAGGTCTTCGGAAGAGAGCTGTGCCTGGATCTCCAGCAGGTCACCCTTGGGAAGTGATCCGGCTTCCACCAGTTTGCGGGTCCGGTCGACTTGCTGCCGTGTGATATCAGCTTGCTGCAGGGCTATTTCATACAATTCCTCGTTGAAAAGGATCTGAAGGTACATACGGGTTATATTCAACGACAGGTCATTCCTGGCTTTGTCCAGGTCCTTCAGGTTCTTTTCCAGATCCAGTTTATTGCGTTCAATCGTGTTCCAGTTCTGAAAACCCCGGAAAAGGTCGAGGTCGGCACTGGTATAAAAGCTGGCGCCTTTCGAGTTTTCGGTTGTGAATTCATAGGTGAGTGGATCGACCGACCGTCCGAACCGGAACGATTGCGAAAGACCCGAATTCACGGATGGAAGCAGGCTGAGCTTCGACTGGATCAGTGTGTTTTGGGCCACTTCCACTCCCAGGGACTGTTGCTTAAGCCTGATATTATTCTCAAGCGCATGTGTAATGCACTTGTTCAGCGTCCAGGGTTCGTCCTGGCCCTGCACGGGCAGGACCAGCATGGCGGCTAACGCAATGCCTGTAAGATAACGGCAGATTATCATGTTTTTCGGAAATAAAATGCAAAGATAGAAAAAGGTTCGCTTCGCCTCAGGAATAGTTCGCTGATGCTCTCTAATAGCCTCGCTGACGCTCGGCGAATAACTCGCTTCGCTCGTGAAGAATACGCTCCGCGTATGAATGATCCTCGCAATGCTCGGATGAAATAATTCAGGCCGAAGGCCTCATTCGCGAGCGAAGCGAGCCATTCATGAGCATAAGCGAATAATTCACGAGGCGCAGCCGAGTCTTTTGCGAGCGAAGCGAGGCCTATTTGTTTAGCGTTTCCTGGAAAAGCTTGAAAATCCGTTTGTACTCGTCCGTCCATGCATCCGGATCGGTGAAGCTGTGCCGCTCCAGAGGATAAATGGCCAGTTCCCAGTTCTCTTTCCCCAGGTCGATGAGCCGCTGGCTGAGGCGGACAATGTCTTGGAAATGAACATTATCATCCAGAACCCCATGACACATCAGTAACCGTCCTTTAAGACCCCCGGCGTAATTGATGGGTGAGCTGCGGATATAAGCCAGGCTGTCCTGCGAGGGGGTGTTCAGTATGGAGGCAGTATAGCCGGAATTGTAGTGAGCCCAATCTGTGACCGAGCGCAATCCGGCACCTGCGGCAAAAACATCCGGTTCAGTGAACATGGCCATCAAGGTAATGAAACCGCCGTAGGAGCCTCCGTAGATCCCGATTCTTTTCGCATCCACCCCGCATTGGGAAACCAGGAATTTAACCCCGTCCACATGGTCGCTCAGGTCTTTTCCTCCCATATGGCGGTAAATGCCGGTACGCCAGTCGCGGCCATATCCCGCGCTTCCCCTGTAGTCCAGGTCCAGGACCGTATAGCCGTTATCAACCAGAATGTTGTGGAACATGTATTCATGATTATAGGTTGACCACCACTTGTGGGCATTCTGCAGATAGCCTGCTCCATGGACGAAGATCACGGCCGCCTTATTGGACCCGCTTTGGGCCGGCCGGTAGAGCCGTGCATAGATATCAGATCCATCGGAAGCCTTGATTGTGATGAATTCCGGCGTGCGCCACGGGTAGGCCTTGAAAGCCTTGCTTCTGGAATCGGTGATGGCGGTTGCCTCAATCCCGGGCTGGTTTTTCTGGATGTACAATTCCGGCGGGTGGTTGGCCGATGAAAACTCGATGGACAGCCATTTTTCATCGGGCGAGAGAGTCGCGTCATTGCCTCCCTCCATCCGGGTGATCTGCTCGCGGACGCCTCCTTCGAGAGGCATCCGGTAAAAGTGGCGTTCACCCGGATGGACCTCATTGGAGGTGAAATACCACCATTTCTTATCCTTTGATATCTGCGGATCGTAAATTTCAAATTTCCCGGATGTGAGCTGTCTTTTTTCCCCGGTCTCCGTGTTAACCCACCAGAGATGGCTGTAACCGGATATTTCCGATTGGTACCAGAGCCTTTTACCATCGGGCATCCAACCTGTCCGGCCGGAACCCGGCCCTCCGATCCAGGCTTCGTCACGCTGCCGGTCGAGCAACCGCACCGATCCATCGGCCGGATTCAGCACCAGGATCCACAAATCTTTATTGTCGGAGGACCAGACGTTGACCACACAAGTCTTGCCGTCAGGCGTCCAATCCGTTCCCCTGACACTGACCGCACGGACTTCAGGTTTGCGGTCCTTGAACTTATCGGGGTAATCCTTGACATAATCGGGCAGGTCGGTTATTCCCGGAATTTCAGAGGTTCTCATCTCGTAGATGGAATCCTTCAACAGATCAAGGATCCCCAGAGCACTCCGGTAGGTATCATCACCCACTTTTGACCGGGTATTCTGGGTTTCGGTATACCCCGAACGGGTCACATAGCTGGGCACTATGGTCCCTTTAGCAGCGGTCGATGAATAGAATTTGGTGAAAACGACATATTTCTCATCAGGGCTCAGTTCCAGGTCGCTTACTGTGTAACCGTCTGTTATGACAGGAGCCGGACCGCCAGGTCTTGAAGGCATTCCCGGCCTCGTACCCATCCGGAAACCTCCGCCGTACATGCCCCCCGTTCCCCGGCGACCGCCGCCGCCGGCCAGTTTTGGAAATAGCCTGAGCTGATCTTCCATAAGCCACTGGTCGGTGGCATTCAGTTTTTCCGGTTTAGGCTCAGGGCGCCCTGCCTGTTCCTCTTTCCGGAGCTGGAAATTGGTGAGTTGCCGGAACTGGCCGTTTGACGGATCCAGAAGATAAAGGTTGTTCTCAATGGTTAAAACGATTTTTTTACCCGAAGGACTGAACACAACAGTGGAAATGGTCTGTGAAGTACTGTAAATCAGCAGGGTGTCTTTCTTTTTCAGATTGATCAGGTAATAATCCCCGTCCTTTGACAGTAGTTCGAGGCTTTTGTCAGGATTGATTGTTTTTGGCCTTTCTCGAATGCTTTGAAGCTCATTCCGGTGAACACGGGTAAGGACCGGATGGGATGGGTCGATACGCCAGACCGAATCCGACGGCCGGTTAGCCCGGTTCCATTGGAAATAGAGGTACTTGCTATCAGGCGACCATTGGAACTGGCCGGGCGATTGGCCTATGAAATCCGTCGCCATGATATCCTTGATCTGCAGAACTGACCGGTTTTCCACCTGGGCATCTGCAATGGTTGAACCGGTGAAAATCACCAGTAAGGTTAGGAATAGTCTGTTTTTCATCGGGATAAAAATGTGATCTGACTAATGTACAAAATTCAGAAAAACCCTGCCGGTATTAACATTTTTTAACGATGGGTCCCTCCGGGCAGGAAAAGAAGGCCGTTTATAAAAAATCACTATCTTTTGCAGAACCCATTAAACTTCCATACCAAGGTGTAATTTTAACACATAAATTAGTGCTAATGCGCCACTATTACTCAAGTGAAGCCCGCCAGTTACTGGCAGTGGATTGCGTGATTTTCGGTTTTGACAACCAGGACCTCAAGCTGTTACTTATCAAACGCGACATGGATCCCGGTCGGGGCATGTGGTCGCTGATGGGTGGATTCCCCCGGAGAGACGAGAGCCTCGACCAGGCAGCCAACCGGGTATTGCACCAACTGACAGGTCTTCATGACGTATACCTCGAGCAGTTGTATGCATACGGGGACGTGGACAGAGACCCGGGAGAAAGGGTGGTTTCCGTTGCCTATTATGCCCTGATCCGTATCGAGGATTTCGACAAGGACCTGGTCAGTGTTTATGATGCGCGCTGGTGCCGGATCAGCGATATTCCCGAACTGGTCTTTGACCACCGCCAGATGGTTGATAAAGCTCTTCGGCGTTTGCGGCGCCGTGCCCGCATCCAGCCGATAGGCTTCGAACTCCTGCCCGAAGCCTTTACCCTTCCCAAGCTGCAGGCCTTATACGAGGCCATTTACCAGAAAGAGCTCGACAAGCGGAATTTCCGCAAGAAGATCCTCTCGATGGATCTGCTGGACAAGCTCGAGGAAAAGGATAAAACCAACTCCAAGAAGGGAGCCTGGCTCTACCGGTTTAATCCGGAGAAATATAAAGAATTGATAGCGAATGGATTTTATTTTAGCGTTGACGTATAAGGATGTGATCGTGTGGAGGTGTGAAGATGTGGAGAAGCGATTATTAGCGCTGAGTACATAAATAAAGCGTGTTATGGACCCAATTATTGTAAGACTGCGCCAGTCGGTTCTCCAGGCCAATTTCGCACTGGTGGAAGAGGGGCTGGTCAGGCTGACCTGGGGCAATGCCTCGGGGATTGACCGGAATCGAGGTCTTGTGGTCATCAAGCCGAGCGGTGTGGCCTATGCCGACATGAAACCTGAAGACATGGTTGTCCTGGACCTGGATGGCAAAGTGATCGACGGAAACCTTAACCCATCTTCCGATACAGCAACCCACCTGGTTCTTTACCGGGCTTTTCCGGAAATCGGGGGAATCGTCCACACACACTCGGATTGGGCCACCTCATGGGCACAGGCCTGCAGGGAAATTCCCTGCCTGGGGACCACTCATGCGGACCATTTTTACGGGCCGGTTCCGTGTACCCGCCTTTTAACTCCTGCAGAAATCAAAGGTAACTATGAGGAGGCCACCGGCCACGTCATCCGTGAAGCATTCACCCTGTTAAAGACGATGGAGGTTCCCGGCGTCCTGGTCGCCGAACATGGACCCTTTGCCTGGGGTGCCACCGTGGCTGATGCAGTCAGGCATGCCGTTATTCTCGAGGAGATTGCAAAAATGGCTTTCCGGACGGTGGTCCTCGGAAAACAGGATCCTGTCCAGAGCTCGCTTCTCGACAAGCACTATAGCAGGAAGCATGGGCCGGGAGCGTATTATGGGCAGAAATAAAAGGCAGAAGGCAGAAGACAAAAGGCAGAAGGAAAAAGGAAAAAGGAAAAAGGAAAAAGTAGTTTATGTATAACCCCAGACTTCAGTCTGGGGACTTTCGAGTCACCAATCACGAGTCACGAGTCACGAATCACGAGTCACGAATCACGAATCACGAATCACGAATCACGAGTCACCAGTCACCATGAAACAAACCTCACTATCCTCCCTGGCTGCTGCAGCGATCCTTGCAGTGGCCGGTTGTACAGAAAACAAAGTAACCGCCGATTATCCGGTGAAGCCTGTGGCTTTCAACCAGGTAAAGTTGCATGATGCCTTCTGGGCTCCGCGTGTACAACTGAATGCAGAGCTGACCATTCCCTATGCTTTCAGGCAGAGTGAAGAAACAGGCAGGATCAAGAATTTCGATGTGGCAGGAGGGACTGTGGAGGGTTCTTTCTGTTCCATTTATCCGTTCGATGATTCCGATGTGTACAAGATCATTGAGGGAGCCTCCTATTCCCTCCAGACTGTACCCGATCCCAAGCTCGATGCCTATCTCGATGACCTGATCGCAAGGATCGCGAAGGCGCAGGAACCGGATGGCTACCTGTATACCAACCGGACCATCATGGGTGACAACGCTCACCCATGGGCCGGCAAGAAGAGGTGGGAGCTGGAAAGCCATGACAGTCATGAACTCTATAACCTTGGACATTTGTTCGAGGCAGCCGTCGCCCATTACCAGGCAACCGGGAAAAAGAGCCTGATGGATGTGGCTACAAAAGCGGCTGACCTGATAGTGAAAGATTTCGGTTATGGCAAGTGTGAGAATTACCCGGGTCATCAGGAAGTGGAGATCGGGCTGGTTAAATTGTACCGGGTTACCGGCCGGAAGGAATATCTTGATCTGGCCCGGTTCTTCCTGGATGTCAGGGGACCGGACGGCGAAGTCTATAACCAGGCTCATAAAAAACCGGTCGACCAGACCGACGCCGACGGGCACGCCGTCAGGGCAAACTACATGTTCAGCGCCATGGCTGACATTGCCGCGCTGACCGATGATCCGGCTTATCTCAAAGCGGTCGATACCATCTGGCAAAATGTTGTCGGCAAGAAACTCTACATTACCGGGGGTGTCGGTGCATCAGGGGCCGGCGAAGCTTACGGGATTGATTACCACTTGCCGAATATGAGCGCCTATTGCGAAACCTGTGCCGCCATTGCCAACGTTTTCTGGAATCACAGGATGTTCCTGCTCCATGAGGAGGGGAAATATATCGATGTGCTGGAACGGACTTTATATAATGGCGTCCTTAGCGGCCTGGGCCTGTCGGGCGACCGTTTCTTTTATCCCAACCCTCTGAAGTCGCGCGGGCAACATGCCCGCAGCGCCTGGTTCGGATGCGCTTGCTGCCCCAGTAACCTGTGTCGCTTCATCCCGTCGGTTCCCGGTTATATTTATGCGGTAAGGAATGATGACCTGTTCGTAAACCTTTATGTTCAAAGCGAGGCTGTCATCGAACTGGATGGACGGAATGTGACCCTGGCCCAGAAATCGGGTTATCCTTATGAAGGAACCGTAAACCTGACAGTCAATCCCGACAAAAAGGGCCGGTTTAACCTGCGCCTGAGGATCCCCGGATGGGCCGGTGACGAAGTGGTGCCCAGCGGCCTTTATAGCTATGCCGACACGGTGAAATCGATGGTTTCCATCAGCGTCAACGGCAAGCCGGTGAGTTACAGGTCCGACAAGGGATATGCCATCCTGAGCCGGTCCTGGAAAGCCGGAGACCAGGTGGAGATCGTTTTCCCAATGGATATTCGCCGGGTCCGCGCCAATGACAAGGTGGAAGCTGACCGGGGTCAGGTGGCCCTTGAGCGGGGTCCGTTGCTCTATACATTTGAATGGGCCGATCAGCCTGAGCAAAAGGTCCTGAACCTGATGCTGGCCGAAGATCCTGCTTTTTCCTATGAATTTAAACCCGATCTGCTCAACGGCGTCGGGATGATCAGCGCCAACGGCTATTCACTGAAAGCCCGGCTCGACGGAGGCGTGGACCGGTCAGCGGTGTCAATGAAAGCCATTCCCTATTATGCCTGGGCCAACCGCGGAAGAGGCGAGATGACCGTGTGGATGCCGGAAAAGCTTGAAGCTGCCACCCCTCTCCCCGCACCTACCATTGCTTCACTCGCAACCGTGACCGTGTCAGACGAATGCAAAGGATCGCCGCAAACGGTAAACGACCAGCAGGTTCCCGCCAAATCAAGCAGCGCAGAGTTCGGGCACATCCACTGGTGGCCCAAAAAAGCCAGCAACGAGTGGGTTCAGTATGACCTGGAAAGGGCAGAAAAAGTATCAGCCGTTGAGGTCTTCTGGTTCGACGACGAGGATATCGATGGCGGCTGCCGTGTCCCGAAATCCTGGAAGTTGGTCTATAAAAAAGGCATTGCCTGGTTACCGGTCAAGCCTAAAGGGGAATACGGGATCAAAAAAGATCGGTTCAACCGGCTGGAATTCGAAGGAGTCACAACTACCGCCCTTCGCCTAAAGATACGGCAGCCGGACGACTTTTCGACCGGGGTCCAGGAATGGGTTGTCAGATAACTTATAGGAAAGAAAAGGAAAAAGGAAAAAGGAAAAAGGAATTTATGTATAACCCAAGACTTCAGTCTGGGGGCTTTTAAGTCACGAGTCACGAGTCACGAATCACGAGTCACCAGTCACGAGTCACGAGTCACGAGTCACGAATAACAATATGCTTCTCTCGGTCATCATCCCTGCCTATAATGAGCAGGAAACCATCTACAGGATCCTGGAGATGGCCGGTTCCGTGGAATTGATCCAGGGTATCCGGAAAGAACTGGTCGTTGTCAATGATGCTTCTGATGACGGGACCGAGACGGAAATTTTCCGTTTCAGGGAGGAACATCCGGGGACAGCGGTTAATTATCAGAAGCATGAACGGAACCAGGGAAAGGGTGCTGCCTTGCGGACCGGCATTCAATCTGCCGCAGGTGAGCTGATCGTGGTCCAGGACGCTGACCTGGAGTATGATCCCAGGGAGTTTAACCTGCTCCTCAAGCCGGTCATTGATGGTTTTGCAGATGTGGTATACGGCAGCCGGTTCGTTGGGAGCAACCCCCACCGGGTACTGTTCTATTTCCACTCCGTTGGCAACAAGTTCCTGACTTTCCTCTCCAACCTCTTCACGAATATCAACATCACCGATATGGAATCCGGTTACAAACTCTTCCGGTCGGAAATCCTGAGAAGCATCCGCCTGGTGGAGAACCGTTTCGGATTTGAAGCTGAAGTGACTGCCAAAGTCAGCCGGATCCCGGGCATCAGGATTTACGAGATCGGGATTTCCTATTATGGCCGGACTTACCGTGAAGGGAAAAAGGTCAACTGGAAAGATGGATTCAAGGCCATATATTGTATTCTCAAGTACAATATTTTCTGCAGGAAGTGATGTTACGAAGGCGGGTTATTGTCCTTGGAGCATCAGCAGATAAGCGGGATTGACCTTTATTCCCAGTTCCCCGGCTTTAAGGATATCGCGCAGGGCACCCTCCCGGTCGCCGGTCTTGGCTAACAGGTATGAACGGTTCTGGTAGTAGCTGCCTTTTGAAGGATTGAGGGCTATCGCGCTGTCGAAATCTTTGAGGGCTTCCTGATCCCGGTTCAGCCGGTCGAAACACAATCCACGCCTATTTATCACATCGGCATCGCCGGGCCGGATCTGCAAATAGGAACTGGCGTCCCGGCTGGCTTTCTCATAATCACCGGTGGAGTAGTACACCAACAAACGGTTCAGGTAAGCGTGATGATTTGCGGGATCCAGGGATATAGCGGAATCCAGGTCGGCCAGGGCCAGGTCATACTCTTTCCGTGATCCATGGATGGCTCCGCGATTGCTAAAAGCCTTGCTGTAACCCGGGTTGAGCAGGATCGCCTTGTTCATGTCCTCGAGTGCGCGGTCGGTTTGGCCTTCGTCGAACCATGCTTCACCACGGTTACTGTAACCCAGATAGCCGAGCGGATTGATCTCGATCGCACGGGTATAGGCAGCAATGGCTTTTTTATTCTGATTCTGATCCCGGTAATAGAATCCGAGATTCATATGAGCCAGCGACACTTCGGGATATTTACGGACCACATCACTGAACAGCGTTTCCGTATTGGTCCATACCTGCACGCGGTTCCAGGTCACAAAACCCAGGACGCCTGCATAGATAAAGCCGAGACCGATGACCAGCGGCTTCCATTTGCCTGACATCAGGAAATCCAGCGCCCAGCCAATCAGGAAAAAAAGACCGATATAGGCAAGGTAGGTAAACCGGTCGGCCAGGTAAGCCTGCCCGGCACCGATGATCTGGAGAACAAAAACCACATTGAACAGGAAGAACAGGGAACCAAAAACCAGACCCGTCCTGAACCTGCCAAACCGGTAGACCAGGATTCCCAGGAGGATGACCAGGAACGCGCTTCCGTAATGCAGAATGGTAAGCCCTGCCGGGTTGGGGTAAATGGCCGATAAGGGATAAGGCACAACGGATTTAACCAGATAGACGCAGAATGAATAGGTTCCGATGAAGATCCTCTTGACAAACGGCAGCACCGTATTCGTTTCCAGGGATCCCTGTTTGCTGAGAAGATAGATGCCGGCCAGCCCTGTGGCCAAGGCTAAGATGAAGAAAGGAATCTTATTCAGCAAAGGCTTGAGCCGGAATTTCTTCTCAAAGGAATAATCGATCAGGATCAGGACCAGCGGCAGGGCTACCGCCTGGATTTTCGACAGGAGGGACAGGATAAAAGCCAGCAGGGCCAGGACGTAGTAAACGGGCTTTTTCCTCTGATAGAAAGCGCTGTAGAAGACCAGGGATAACAGGAAAAAGAAACCGAACAGAACATCCTTTCGCTCCGTCACCCAGGCCACCGATTCCACCCTCATAGGATGGATGCCGAAAAGGATCGCGACGGTGCATGTGATGAACAGGTTGGCCCCAAGCTTTCTGAACAGGAGGAAAACCAACAGGGTATTCAACAGGTGCAGGAGCAGGTTATTGAAATGGAACATGCCGGGTTTCATCCCGTAGAGCTGGTTCTCGATGGCAAAACTGAGGGTTGTCAGCGGTGTGTACCCGCCTATTACCGTAGTGCTGAACATGTTCTTTAAGGTAGTGGCATTCAGGTCGCTGACGTTGGGATTTTCAGTTACGTTAACCCCGTCATCCCAATTGACGAAATCGCATTTCAATGCGGGGATATAGACAATGAAAGTTGCCAGCAGGATCAATGCAAGCAGGAGCCACTCCTTATTTTTCTTCAGCATCCGGTTTGAGTTTAAATTATTTAGCTTCGATCACCAGGCAGCTCAGTCCGGGTAAATTTACTGATATTTTTTGCCGTTTCAGATTTGCCGGCACCTCCACGGGGCTGATCTGTCGTGGATTCTCCATGCTGTTCCTGTCAGAGAGGGCGGCTCCCCTGACCAGCCACGCGGTTGCAGACCGGGTTTTAAACCCGGGCGGTAAACTGATTGACAGGAATTGGTTGCCGGAAGAGTTGTTGACCAGTTTGACGACGAGCTTCCGGGTTTCGGGATCATGCGTGGCAACCGCTGTGACTGAATCGGGAACTCCTGTCAAGCCGAGCCGGTCCGGGGCGAAATGATCCCGCCAGAGTTTCATCACCACATAGTTAGGAGCCGGGAACCAGCTCTCCTGGTCGAAATTGATAAAGGCATTGTCCCAGGCGTTGGCCGTTGTATGGCGCAGGAACAGGGCAGGTCCGGCCATGGTGATGAGTTTCGACCGGTTCTCGAAGATATTCAGCAGGTTGCCTGCATACAGTCCCGTTCTCCAATCGGTCGACTGGGCATTCCACTCGGAGACATACACTTTTATCCCCGGATTGGAACTGGCTGCAACCGCCTTTTCAAGCTCTTCATAGAGTCTGTCCTGATCCAATGCAGCCTGGTAATAACCATCGGGATCGGAATAGTGGTGAATGCTGAGGATATCAAAAAAACCGGCTGCCTCATCCAGGAGCACCTGGTTCCACTCCATGTCGGTGCCGTTCCCGCCGTGTGCGATCACCGTGATCGACGGATCGACTGCGGCAAGGGCTTCCGAAAAGATCTTCACCGCCTGGCTGTAAACATGAGGGTCGGGTACCCTGGAACGCCAGAGTTCGTTGTCGATCTCCCAATATTTAACGGCGTAAGGTTCAGGATGCCCGTTGGCCGCCCTGATGGCCCCCCAGGGGCTGCCGGCCGGGCCGTTGCAGTATTCGAGCCATTCGCAGGCTTCCTGTATCCAGGGTTTCCATGCTTCCGGAGTGCCCGCCCCCTCATGAAAACCGGAATTGATCACCAGGAGGGGCTCGCTCCCCAGCTTCCGGCAGAGGGTTATGAATTCATCCGTTCCCAGGGAGTTAATGTCCCGGTCGTCCCAGATATTTACCGGAAAGACCTGTCGTTCATGCTGTTTTCCGATGCCTGCCTTCCAGCGGTATAGTTCGGCGTAACATCCGCCCGGCCAGCGAATGACTGTCGGCCTGATGCCGGCCACGGCATCATACAGATCGGTGCGGAATCCGTCATTCCCGGCCGCGCTCTCCGGCATCAGGCTGAGTTGGTCAATCCACACGGGGGTGGTGCCGGAGACGGAAACCTGGAGGTTGCGGGTTGCAGTCCCGATAAATCGGGATTTCCGCTTCGCTCCAATTTGCAGGTTGTGGGTTGTTGGTTGGATCGGGTACTGTAATTGCATCCCATATTCTTTCCACTCCCTGTTCAAGCCGGCAATCTGGCTTTCCGCCAATAATTCATCGTTCTCCTTTATCCTGATATGGACCACTGTTCCCGGCTCACCTTTCAGCCAGACCGATCCTGACAACGGATCACCGGGGAGGATACGGATATTCTCCTGAAGAATGGAAAGCTCCCCTCCTGCCGGGTCAAACCGGAGTGCCGTTTCTCCATTGAGGGCATTGGTTTTTTGGACGCTTATCCTTTCCCGGTCCGACGGGATCCAATGACGGGGGAATGGCCTGTCATCAGGAACGGATGGCAGGCCGGAAAATAAGAGAGAACCATCCGGAGCCGTGACTTTGATGTTCCGGTAGCTGACTGCCGTGCTCCAGGAACCGAGCCCGACACCCCCTTTCAGCATGGGACCGGTCGTATCTGCATAATTTAATACAGGTTGCCCGTCGAGCCAGCATTCATAACGGTTACCCGATACCTTCACCCGGACCGGCATCCATTGCCCGGCCCGGACAGTGCCCGGCGCAGGCCGGATGATCACCCGGCGGTTGCCGTCCACCTCCTTCTCCAGCGCATGCTGTGAATTACCCCAGCCACCCAGGTTGAACCAGTAGAAGTTCTCCTCATCCGATGCTCTGAAGAGGATCAGGAAACCTTCGTAACCGTCATCCTTTCGGGCTTCAAGCGTGAACTCGTAATCAGTCCATTCAGGGTTACCGAACAGCAGCTTGACATCGCTGAGCAAACGGTTCTGTGAGAGCATACCCTGACCGGCAGACCACCCGGGACGATCGGTAAATTCCTCGAAGCTCCGGTTCCAGACCACCTCGCCCCATAAACCGCCGTTGGCGGAATGGTAGATGTGCTCAAAAAAATGACCGTACAATTCGTCACTGATGACCGATACCGGTTCGAGCGCCGTTATGTTCATAATGGCCGTGTTCTCTTCCGCGGTCTGACATCCCACCAAGCTTGTAAGAATCAGAACAAGAGCGGAATACGTTTTTTTTACCATCTGATTTTGAAGTGCTGTCATGAAGTTTTCTGTGTGGTTTATATATACATTCGGGCTGTCCGTGTTGACAGAAGTGTTAAAATAATTAACAAATGAGCCAAAACTTTTTGTAAAATTGAATTTGGGGTTTACTTTTATCTTGCTCTAACAAAGGAAAACAAACATTTTATTGAACTAACCTAAATCTTCTGCTTATGCGAAAATTTACACTTCTCCTTGCGGCAGTCTGGCTGATGTCAACCGCCGTATCTGTAGCTCAAACTCCGGGTGTCAAAGGTAACGGACAGGTGTTCTTCTCCGAGACTTTTGGCTGGGAAAATGCCAATGACCCGAAGGGGTGGACAGCACCGGAGGGCTATTATTTCCTTGATCCAACCGATACCGGATTCAACTGGGTATGGTGGCCGGGTAACCTTGGATTCGTTTCCGTATGGACCCAGGATCCCCCGTTAAAAACCACTACTCAGGAAAACGGTATGATCGCCCTCTTCATTGAAGAGTACAACGGTGGCAATGTCACAACGATACCGGTTGACAATGCCGTTGCTTTCCCAACCTTTGACTGCAGCCAGCATGGCTCGGTCATTGTCCGTTTCGAAACTCATTTCATGGCCTATTCGGTTGCTAACATGCACCTGCAGATCTCTGTTGACGACTGGGTCCATTCAGCCCTGGTGGATGTCAGCTTCGGCTGCGGCCATAAAGACCGGCCGCTGGACAAACCCAAAGGGGAACCGGCTCTTTTTGAAGCCAATATTTCCGATGTGGTTGCCGGCTTGTCGAACGTTCAAATGCGCCTTCACTGGACAGAAACCTACCTCTATTACTGGGCAGTGGATGATTTCTCCCTTTCAGAAGCCTATGACAACGATTTGAAGCTCAAGTTTATCAAGATGGAATGGGAAGAAGGTGATCCCGATAATCCAATGGCCTGGATTTACAACATTCCCAAATCCCAGCTCGATGGGAACAACGGTTTCACGAACTTTTCGTCGGCAGTCATGAACTTCGGTGAATATGATCAGGAAGACGTGTACCTCGATCTCGACATAACCAAGAACGGGGCGAGTGTATTCCATAAAACCACTCCTCCTGCAGACGTGTGGGTTCTGATCACGGATACGGCAGATGTTGCCGACAAATACTCCCCCGTTGATTACGGACATTACAAGATCAACTGGGAATTCAAGGCCGGTGCCGTGGAGAACAATCCTTTCGACAACAGCCGCCAGAGCTATTTCAACGTAACGGACAGTATTTATTCACGCGCAGATGATTCCAACGAGCTGAGCTGGTCGATGAGCAAGGAGGCTTATACGACTGCAGCCACTGAAAACCTGAATCACTTTGCGGGGACGATCTTCCCGATCTTCAATGATTGCGAGGTCAGTGATATTTCCGTTTTCATCACCGGCGGCAAAGCCGATGAATTCCTGAACTATCGCTTCACGATCTTTAAAGTGCCGGGACCTGAAGAAGAAGATCAGACACCCTATGAGCTCCTGACCACTGAAATGATCCAGCTCGATTCGGCCATTTTCAACACCTGGGTAACCATGCCGCTCGAAAAGGACGGTGAATCGGAATTCCTGAAAAAAGGAGATGTAATCTATGCCGGTATCCAGTTCGATAATACCAATTCAGATTATCTTCTCCGCAGGAACAAAGGGCTCGAGATCGGGACCGATAATTCGGTCACTCTGGCCGAAACCGTTGGTATTTGTCTGTATGACGGAAATACCCGGACGGGCCTTGGCGACTATTTCGGGAAACGCAACTTCATGATCCGCCTGGGCCTGAACGATCACGGCAACCGGGTTGACGGTGTTGCCAACACCTTCGCTGCCACGACTCTGGGCCAGAACTACCCGAACCCCTTCACGGGACGGACCGAAATTGATTACGAGCTCGCCAATGGTTCGGAAGTCTCTTTCGAAATCATGGATATGACCGGGAGAAAAGTGCTGAGAAGCGACGAAGGATTCAGACCGGCCGGCAAACACACCTTCAGGCTGAATGCCGGTGACCTGGAATCGGGAATCTATTTCTATACCATCAAGGCAGGAGACTACGTCCAAACCAAGCAGATGGTAATTACGCAATAAGTGAAAGGAAATTGTTGATAAAAAGGGCGGGCAACCGCCCTTTTTTTATTTACGGTTGGCTCATCACTCATCACTCATCACTCATCACTCATCACTCATCACTCATCACTCTTCACTTTCCTCTTCCTCACGGATTTGGCAACCAGGTAAATTACGAACAGCACACCCAGCCCGATGACGATCCAGATCAGCTCCTTGTAATATTTTTGAAGGAGTTCTTGTTGGGAGTAAAAGAAGTATCCGAGCAGGGCCAGGACGATGTTCCACACCCCGGCACCGATGAAGGTCCAGAGCATAAAAGTCCCCACGGGCATTTTGGCCATCCCGGCCGGGATCGAGATCAGGTGGCGGATGCCCGGGATCAGGCGGCCGATGAAGGTGGACAGTTTGCCGTTCCGGATGAAGAATTTTTCCGCTTTCTCCACCTTTTCGCGGGTGACGAATATCAGGTGGGCCCACTTCGTATCAGCCAGGGCATAGATGATCGGCCGGCCCAGCACATAACCCAGCACGTAGTTGATGAGAGCTCCCGTAAGGGCTCCACAGGTACCGGCCAGTATGACGAACACAATATTCAGCTCACCCCCGGCGGCCAGGTAGGCGGCGGGCGGGATCACCAGTTCCGACGGCATCGGCAGAACCGTGCTCTCGATCATCATCAGCAGGAAAATGGTCAGGTACCCGATGTTCTGCATATACCAATCGATCACCTGCTGTACAAATTCCATCGCTGATTGTTTGCGGTAAAAGTAATCATTCCCCGCAAATGACCGCAAGAGCGCAAAGCTGGGGGCACTCCGGCTGTCTACCCCACCTGCCATCTAACCCTCCAGGCAATGCCATGCGTCGTATCCCCCAGACTGAAGTCTGGGGTTAATCAAAACAAAACAGGCTTATCGTCGTAAAGCCTTTTTTGTTACTTTTGTCCCCGCATTGTCCTGTGGTGTAACTGGCAACACGTCTGATTTTGGTTCAGAAGAGTCCAGGTTCGAGCCCTGGCAGGACAACTTCCTTTAGAGTTGTCAACTTTTTAAAAGTTGACAACTCTATTTTGACCACCCACCGATGGGAAGAAGCAGAAAAGGATTATTCATATTCAAGGCCAGAGCGTTGATGCTCCTGACAGCAGCTTTCGGCCTGATGACTGCTTGCGAGCCCGAAATAGATCCAAACGATCCGGGTGAAGGAGAAAAGGTGCCGTTTGCCTTTGAGGTCTATAAATTGGCCATTCAGGTGGAGAACAATGCTCCGATAGTTTCCAAAGAGAACGCAGGCTACCTGAATTGCAGCATCAGCGTCGACGGAAAGGGTACCCTGAATGACTACACGGGGACTGCCCGTATCCGGGGCAGGGGCAATTCCTCCTGGCTATGGTACGACAAGAAATCCTATCGCATCAAGCTGGACGAGAAATACCCACTGCTTGGACTGGGGAGGAACAGCGATTGGGTTTTGCTGGCAAACTACCGCGATCCAACCGACCTGATGAACGTCTTTGGCTTTGAGGTAGCTGACTGGCTGGGTTTGCCCTTCACCAACCACACCCGTTTTGTTGAGGTGACCCTGAATGGCGATTTCATTGGCTTGTATCAATTGACCGAACAGGTTGAGCAGGGCAGCAACCGCGTGGATGTAGATGATATGGATGGATTGCTGATCTGCCTGGATGCAGATGATGGTCCTTATTACAGCCCCAATTCCGGTGATAATTTCTGGTCGTCGGTATTTGAGATGCCTGTCTGCGTTAAATACCCCAAAGACCTGTCGACGGGCCAACTGATGGTTATCCGGGATGATTTCTCAAAGCTGGAACAGGCCATTAACAGGTATGATTATGATGCGGTTGCCGCATTGCTGGATATCCCCTCCTTTATCAATTACCTGATCCTGGAAGAGTTCGTCTATAATGTTGAAATAGACGCACCCCGAAGCGTCTTCATGCACAAAGACAAGGGGGGCAAGTATGTGGTCGGGCCGGTTTGGGATTTCGACGCAGGGTTTGATTTCGACTGGAATACCATGTATACCGGGCATAATTTTTTCAATGCGCAGGAGTTGGTGCTGGGAACCGACCCGGTCAATCACAGGAACGGATACAGGATTTCAAATTTCTTTACCCAGATGTTCCGCCACCAGCAGTTTGTCCTTGAGTATAAAACAAGGTGGGACGAGGTAAAGGATTCTGTTTTTGAACACGCATGGAATGTGATGGAAGAATATGAGTTTTGTTTGCAGGATGCCATGGTCAGGGAATATGAACGGTGGCCGGTTGACAGGTATTACACTACCGAGATCGACCGGATGGAAGATTGGCTATCGTACCGGGTTGGCTATCTGTCATCTGTGATCACCAACTATCCCGCCGGAACCTTCCCCACTGTCAAGATCGATTGTGGAACGATCTCCTGCGATGTTACCCTGTCTTACCAAACAGGTTATTATCAGGCCGTGACTGTAAATGTGGATGAAAACAACCTGCTGTCCATGCTGGGGATTACCGCCGGACAGCTATACAGTGAGAGCATGAAGATCGTTCCCTTAAAAACGGATGGTTCGGAAGGTGAGAACAACACCAACGGTCTCTTCGGGGGCTGGTTTGAAGCCGACAACAATCCCGGGTATTGGTCAAGGGGTCATGTTTATATTGAGATTTTTGATAACCGGACCGCATGGAACTGTGGATTAAGGGCTGAAAATGGCTATTGTGCTGTCGGTGACCAACACAGCGTGCGAATGCAGTACCAATATTCCGTGGGAACGGAGACCAGGACTGTAACCGTCATCGTGAATTTCACCATTGCTTCCTGAATACAAAAAAAAGAGGGTGCCGCGTGCACCCTCCTCTTTTCACATAATAAACCACTAAACATCTACTGCGCAATGGTGATATTGAATTCGAATGTTGCCGTATAATACTGGCCTGTAGCCGGTGAATAGACCATTGCCTGCCTGATCTTAAAGACGTCGCCGGCCTTGCATCTTCCCGGATGTTGTCCTATGGTGAATGAAAAATTGGATTCATTGAATTCGGAATAAACCTTGTTGGTCCCGCCGGTTCCGGAATTCCAGCTGCATACATCCCCATTGGCGTCAAACCAGTGACCCAGGCCGTTGGCGGTAGCACCCACTTCCATCGAACCATCCTGGTTGACTCCATAGAACTTGATTTTCTTGGCGGTGTTCGGCAAACCGATGTTTGCGCTGATCTCAGTTCCGCTCAACACGAAAGCATAACAAAGCTTGACCACATCGATTGAAACCGTGGTTCCGCTATAGGCATTGGCATCCGGCGGAAAGGACAGATTATAGACAAAGGTTGTATCGTGAGGCTGGTCTTCATCGGTGAAATCAATGACCCCGTAAATGTTTGTGCCATTGAACCTGACCTTGTAAGGCCATTGTTCATCGTTGGCTGCATTCTCATCCCAGGGGTGAACCCAATAATAGGTTGGGGCTCCGCTTACGACAAACCAGATATTCTCGCAATTCTCCGGACAGGTAAAGGGAGCTGTACCTGAGGTGGCCGAATACATGTCGCTGTAAACACGTATTCCGTCCGTTTGCAAAGCCACATATCCGTATCGCCAGCCGGCAGCCTGCACATTGATTGCCCGGTAACCGGAAGCTCCTGCCGAGCCTTCAAAGTGGGCCGTGATGTTCGTCCCGGCAGCCGGAACGTTCAGGCGAATTACATTATATCCATGATTCTCGATGCAATTATCAGCCGAAACCTGCCAATAACCATCATCCACTTTGTTCAGGTCACACCGGTGAGCACCTATGTAGTTCTTCCCGTTTTCACGGATGGCATCCAGATCCCAGGTAACCATTCTTCGCGCGTAGTCGAACTGCTCATTGTTGTAATCTTGCAGGTCGATGCCAGTGATTCTCATATAAGCCTGTGCCGGATCTTCTTGTCCCTGGGTTCCGGCCAGTTGCCACAGGCGTCCGATGAAATCAATGCCATGTTTGTCCGCCCAGTAGTAGTGGATGAAGTAGTTGGCATAACGCTGCCACTCGTGGAAGGTCGAATGGAAACAGTTGTTGATGTACTCGTTAAAGTTGTAGGTTGTAAAAGCCTGCTCCGGATAACTCTGGTACGACTGCCACTGGGCAGTTTGTTCCCAAAAAGCATTACCACCGTTCCCCCCGAATCCGTAACGCCAGCCGGAGTTGCCTCCGTGATCGCAAAAAACCTGGTATTGGAAACAGTGGCCGATCTCATGAGCGATGGTCGAACCTACCGGTTGACAGGTGCCGGGGCTTACCCACAAGGCCCCGATGGTATTGTCATAACCCGCTCCTGTTGCCAGCCAATCCGTTTGGTACAAAAGGAAGATCATCATCTTGTACCTGTCGGTTTGTGAAGCCCCGGGTGTCAGGAATTTCAGCGTGCCGACATTCATTTCAAAGAACTCTTCAGCTTTCTCCAGCAAATCATCGATATCAACCCGGTAAGAGGCTGTCGGATAATCGGTTGGTGTGACAATTCCGTATTCATCATACCCTTTCCCCCAGAAAACGATGAAGTGTTCCGACTGTTTGCTGCGCCCGAAGAACCAGGTGCTTGAACTGCTGTAAAGGTCCATGCTCCGGAACTCCTGGGGGATGTAAATCTTGCTCACGTCGATGGTGGAAGGATCGAGCGTGCCGCTGGCGCTTTTTTGGGTGATGCTGATATCCCGTTCCGTGGCCCCGGATGTGACTGTGACCACAGCCGTACGTTCCTCAGTGAGCGTACTCTTGGCAACCGTCAAGGTGACCACTGTCAATTCACCGGCCACACCGTTCATCGGGTCAGCTGTAACCCACTCCTGGTCGATGGAGGTGATGCTCCATTTCTGATCCGACTTGATCCGGGTAGTCGCCTCGCCGCCATTGCTGTCAATGGAAATATCGGTTTTTGAGATGGACAGATCTGCTTCTTCTTTCTTGCAGCCTGTGAGCCATAGCGCAGGCACCAGAACCATAGAAATAAAGCATAAGCCAAGAAACCTTGGCTTATGCTTTATGTTTTTCCCAGTTTTTTCAACCATGTGAAACAACTATTGTATAGTCATGGCGACCACAACTTCAGCCCGCTTGTCAAGGTTGACGAAAGCCAATGAGCCATAATAGATTGTTCCGGGTAAGCAGGCAGTCGGGAACTGACCAAATCCGATTTTCTTGTCTGTCGCCCGATATTCCACATACATGGAAATACCTGTATCGCCCCATTTGCATACATCTCCTGCAGCATTGAACCAGCAACCGTTGTTGGCGGTCAGCAAGGGCAATTTCACATAAAGGGAATCGGTAGTTGCATTAACGCCATAGATTGTGGCGGCGGAAGGGCCGCAGCCAATGGCCTGCTGAATGGCGGCGGAGTCGAGGTCAAGAAGATTGTCAATCCACTGGTCCGCCCCGGCGGCAGCAACCGTTAATGCCAGGTTGATGGTTGCTTCCAGCGTTGTTTCCGGATAGGTGACCTCAGTCGGTTCAGTTACGGTCATGGTGATCACTACATTGTACTGAAGCAAATTGTTCACAAAACCCAACCTGACCGTATAGGATTGGCCAACGACTGTGCCATCCGGGAATTGACCCACGTTGATCACCTGGTTGGCCGGATCATATTCCGCATAGATGGCACAACCTTCATCGCCCCAATGGCACACATCTCCTGTGGCACTGAACCAGCAACCGTTGTTGGCGGTAAGGCCTCCCATAAATAAAGAGCCGTCGGCGTTAAGGCCATAGATTGTGGCTTCAGCCGGATTGCACCCGATTCCCGAGGTGATAGACGCAGTATCCAATGCCAGTGCGGTTGCTGCATAGGTGGCATCCTGCTGGGCTTCAAACTGGATGGTCTGGGTACCCACCACGGTGGTTACGGGGATGACAACGTCTGTAATGGTCACGTTGAAAAGGAAAGCCACTTTATAATTGTCATACTTCATGGCTTCCACGATGTGATACTTAGCTCCTATAACGGGACGATCGGGAAAGATCCCAATGGTGCAATTCAACGAGAAAGTATCCTGTTTTTCACAGAACAGATGGGCCTGGTCGCCCCAACTGCAGACATCCCCATTCGCATCGAACCAGTGGCCGAAATAATTGGTGGTGGAAGGATTGGTGACTTCATACTTCGTGGAGTAATTATAGGCAAAGAAGGTGATGTCGTTTCCTGTCTGAACGCCATCTGACAGGGTTCCCAAAGCAGCCACGAGCTCTGGCACTGAAGCATACTCAAACAATTCGAGGAGTTTACCTGTAGTGTCGAGATTTACCGTAACTCCGCCATAGCCCGCGGTTACGGGTATGGACACATCCTGAGTGAACACATAATCGGCAGGAATGATCTTTTTCAAGGAATCCTGACGGGCTATTTCAGCCAGTTCTTCATCGGTGTATTCGTGTTCTTCGCTGTCTTTGTCGCAAGAAACGAACAGCAAACCGACAATGGCCATGACAGCCATCGCGCTAAAAAGGATTTTTTTCATAATTCTGTCATTTTAGGTAATAATTATCCTGTTTTAAATAAATATATCTTCAAGGTTTATTCGTATCCGGGATTCTGTATCAGGTTGATATTGGCATCCAGAAAGCTCTGGTAAATGGGATAAAGATTTTTCTTCACATCATCGCTCGAAGGAACGGATGCGGCGTTATAGCAAAAACGTGATTTTCCGTTGAAGACATTGCGTGACCCGTCTTTCAAACGGAAGCGGATCAGGTCCTGACGTCGGTGGTGCTCCCCGATGAATTCCCAGGCCAGGTCATCCAGGAGGCCGCCGAATTCAATATCGTCGCCACCTTCATACGTGAAAACCTGAAAATCCTGACCACCGACATGTTGTGTTTCACGAAGCCCGTAGTCATAACAGCTGCCCCCTTCCAGGTCGGCAACGGTGCGTATGGCTTTGGCCGGGTTGTTGGGGAAGGAGCGTGCGCGGACTTCAGATACCAGGTCAGCGGCAATTTGCTGGTCCCTGCCCAACCTGAGCAGACACTCCGCTTTAATGAACATGGCGTCGGCCAGCCGGTAAAAACAGACATCGTTTCCATAAGTTCCGTCGCGTCCCGACACGATTTCCTGTTTCCAGAAGCGTGCGCCTTCAAACGGGTAAGCCCCGGGATTGTCAATACTGTGAACAAAAGGCGTATAGATCAGAGGGCCGTTGTCGGTTTTAATGGCGCTGGCCACAAGGCCGTCGGTGTCTCCGGCTTTCAGGTAATCGTTGTACTGGTAAATCGTGATGGGGGTACCGTCCTTTTTATAGGAATATTGCTGCCCAAACAACCAGGTATCCGTCTTGCGCTGGTCGTCCTTGTCGTAGGTATCCATGAACTGGGGCACGGCGCAGCTTCCGTCCCACGGAGCCGAATTCAGCAGGAAGGTGGGAGCGCTGGCGCTATGCAGGCATTTGTTGCTCAGGTAGCAGGCTGATGCGAAGTCTATGTCGAGGGGCAGGGCGAAAATGATCTCATTGCAACCGCCTGGATCGGCCATAAACGGATCTTTATAATTCTGAGCCAATGCATAATTGGGAGAAGCCAGCACCTCGTTAACTTCCGCAAGGGCTTTTTCGTACCAGGTATTGTCGTCGTAGTCCACATCAGGGTCTCCATAGAACCAGGCGTTGTGGTTCAAATACACTTTGGCCAGGGTCATGCAGGCCACGTAATAATTCATTCGTCCGTATCCCGAAGTCTTGGGTAAATACAATTTTGCGGAATCCAGTTCCGAAACGATAAAGTCGTAAACCACCTCAGGATCTTCCTGCGCAGGCAAGAACCCCGCCGGCAGTTTGGAAGTGCTGATGAGTGGAATATTGCGGAACAGGTCGAACATAATATAATAATAGAGTGCTCTCATTGCACGGAATTCAGCCACTTTCTCCTGATTGGCCTGAATGCCTTCCATATCCAGCAAAATATTGCAATAGCCGATACCCACGAAAGGATAGTACCAGGTCTGCCAGAAATGGGGGATATAAGCATGGAAGGTATGCTTATGCAACAGGATGTATTGCTCGCCCCAGCCCACTCCGATCCGCAGGGGAGTCATCAATAAATCGCAGCTTTCCTCGCACTGGTCGAAAAGTGCTTCCCAGGCCCAGTACGTATAGCGCAGGTTCGTGTAAACAGGACCTGACATGCTTTCGAGTTCCTCCGGGGTATAGGTGATATTGTCTGCCGTCAGTGAGCTGTAGATGTTTTCATCCAGGTTGGTACAGGATGCAAAAAACATCAATCCAACCGCAGCGGCTGCAACGAGTACGATATTCTTTGGTTTCATATTGATGGCTATTTGAAATTAATATTGGCTCCAACGGTAAACGATCGTATGGTTGGATACTTGTCTCTTCCATCGACACCCAGTGACCAGATGTCCGCATTGCTCAATTCAGGGTCCATCCCCGAATAGTTGGTCAGGCAAAACAGGTTTTCACCCGAAAGATAGATACGGATATTGTTGACATACTTCATTTTTGAAGTGTCGAAATTATAACCCAGGGTGAGGTAATCCAGCTTGAGAAAACCACCGTCCTCGAAATACCAGCTCACGATGGTCTGCGTCTGGGCGGTCGACAAAAGACGGGATTCGCCGGTGGGATTGCCATCTTCATCCACGATAGGTATGGGTTCTGCAGCCGATTCCAGCCTGTTATAAGCAATGGAATTGTTCTCGTAAAACATGCGTTGCTCGTTGACAATCTGGAAGCCTAATTGTGAACTCATCTGAAGGTTAAGGTCGAATTTCTTCCATCGGAAGGAGTTGTTCCAGCCCAGGTAGATCTTGGGAATGGCTGAGCCCATCCATTGACGGTACGTGTCGGTGGACATGCTGGCATTCCATTCTTCATACTTGCCCGTAGCCGGATTCTGCACCATCCACAACCCGTTTTCTGACACTCCGGTTGTTTTCAGGGTCCAGTATCTGCCAAAAGAAGATCCGACCTCCAGTCTTTGTGTCGGCAAAGAAATGGGATCGCCTGCATATCCGGTATTGACATAGTTATCAGTCTCATACAGTTCATTGGAAAGGTTTACTAATATGTGGGTATTATGCGAAGCGGTGAGGGTCGATGTAAACTGGAAATTCTCGGTCTTGACGGGAGTGCCCGTAATCATTAGTTCGACTCCCTGGTTCTGCAGTGTGCCTACATTGGCATAGGTTGATGTATAGAGGTTGGGGGGAGAGGGAACATTGTAAGAATAAAGCAGATCGGTCGTGATCTTGTTGTAATAATCGATGGATCCGCCTATGCGGTCGCCCAGGAAAGCAAAATCCAGCCCGACATTGAACTCTCCCGATTTTTCCCACTTGAGGTTGGGGTTGGAATTGGATGTGACTTCCAGGCTGGGAGACCATACCCCCGCATTGTTCAGGTAATAACCCCAGGAGGTGCTGTTGTAATCATACGTGGTCAATGACATGTAGGAACTTCCCGGAATGACGCCGGTGATCCCGTAACCCATGCGCAATTTAAGGTTGCTGATCCAGTTCAGCCCTTTCATAAAACCTTCGTTGCTGATGGTCCAGCCGGCTGATATGGCGGGGAAGGTGCCCCATTTGTGGTTCTTCCCGAATTTGGAAGAGCCTTCGTGACGGATACTCATCAGGATATTGTATTTGTTCAGATAACCATAACTGACCCTGCCGAAGAAACTGATCAGCTTACTGTCCTCCTTGTAGCTGCCCATGCCAGCCTTCCCTTCCTTCAGGGCGGCACCCATGCTGATATTATTATACAGGTAAGCATCTGTCGGGAAGTCATAGTTGGATGCCGACATGGATTCATACATGTCGTATTGATAGCTGTATCCGGCCAAGGCAGATAAACGATGCCTGTCATCGAAGTTGTTCTCGTATTTCGAGGTGAATTCCAGCTGATCGGATTTCGAATTGTTGCCGCCCTTATAGGCAAATCCATTGTTGCCTGCAGTGGTGGCCGTATAATAGTTCTTGGTGGTGTAATATTCCGTGTTGCTGTTCGTACGATGGGTTGACAACTTCAGGTTGGTCTGCCATCCCTTGATGGGCTCCACTGTGATATTGCCGGTCATGCGGGTCCATTCCCTCTTGGTCTCACCCAGGTTTTCATAGATCATCGCCACCGGGTTGAAATACTGGAATACAGCGAAGTCTTCATAATAGCCCAGTTCGGGTTTTCCTTTGATATAGATCGGAGCGGTCGGATTACGAATGACCGCCTGGCGATAAATATTGGCAATGCCTCCGCTGCTGGCATTGGTCACGTCATTTTCGTGCACTCCTTTGATCATGTTGAAGTTCAGTTTCACTTTATCGTCGAACATCCAATGACTCAGATCGAACTGCATTTTCAATTCGTCGTTGTTGGATTTCTTGATGGTCCCTTCTTCCTGACGATAGGCCAGGTTGCCGGAATAACTGGTTTTCCGTGTCCCTCCCGAAATGCTCAGGCTATGGTTCTGGGTATAACCGATCCGGGAGACCGCTGACAGCCAGTCAGTATCCCAGCCCTTGTCACTGAATGCAGTCAGCCCCCACCGGACATCGCTGGGATCCATGAAATCCGCCAGTTTATAAAAATGAGACAGCGTACCATAGGCCGAATAGGTCACATGGGTTTCTTCCTGGCGTTTACCGGAATTCGTGGTAATTATGATAACGCCATTAGCACCCCGTGTGCCATAGATGGCCGCAGCGGATGCATCCTTCAATACGTCGATCGACTCGATGTTTTCCGGGGCGACAGTTCCAATGTCACCTTCGATTCCATCGATCAGCACCAGGGGGCTGATACTTCCGATCAGGCTGGTGATCCCCCTCAGGCGGATGGTCGATTCCGCGTTGGGATCTCCGGAACCCTTGGTTACGGTCAATCCGGCCACTTTACCCTTGATCAGCTCCGCGGCATCCTGAATGTTGCCGACCAGAAAGTCTTCCTTCTTGACGCTGGAAACCGCACTGGTGACATCAGCCTTGCGCTGGGTTCCATACCCGATCACAACGACTTCTTCCATCAGTTTCTCCTCTTCGATCAACGTAATGGTGAAAGTTGTGGATGATCCCACAGGCTGTTCAATTGTTTTGAAACCGATATAGGAAATGCGCAGTACCGAACCCGGACCGGCCACTTCCAGGGTGAACCTTCCGTCCCGGTTGGTGGCGGTACCGTTGGTAGTCCCTTTTTCCAGAACAGTCGCCCCAATGATCGGTTCTCCGTTCTTGTCCTTCACAATGCCGGATACCCTGACACTCATTGGCACGACCGCCGGGTGGTTTGCATCGTGAGCGGCTGAAACAAACGGACCGGATGGAACCAACAATAGCAGCATCCAAAACATGCATTTGGCTGCCAACCTGTTGCCCGCTGCAAGATGATTGGTTTGATGATTGTTTTTCATTCCGCTGGGTGGTTAAGTGTATTTTTTACATTAATTAATTTCAGCCTAATTTAAGGGATATTTTTCTAAAATCAACTTTTTCTTTCATGAATAAATTTCATCCTGCCAGGCGGGTCTCTGTTGTGAATGGGAAAAAGAAGCCCTGCACGGGAACGGTCGTGCGGGAATTGCGATCCTGTTTCAGGCATTCAATTGCCGTTCCTGCTGTTGCTGCTGACCCTGTACCTGAACTCAACGCTCGCCAACAGCGTACAGGCTGGCCTTTTTCCTCTATGGATTTATCCACATCCGTGAACTTCTGGGGATCACTGAGAACCATAAGATGCTCCGGTACGATGTGATAGGAAGCTCGGCTTACCTGTTTTATGCCGCTTCCCTGGCCTGGATCGACAAGGTGCCGGCACTCTGGTGGCTGGTCATCGGGTTTAACCTGCTGTACCCCTTTGTCCGCAATCACCCCCATGTTTTCGGACGCTGGACCATGCTCGCATTTTTCAGCAGGACCGGGCCGGCCGGAAGGCAATAGGTCCCTTAAAGCACCCGTGAACGGTTATTCATTTCAGGCTTTTCTTTTATTCAACAACCTTGAAAAGATCCTTGAGCAAGGGTGTTTCCATAGGTTAAATATTTGTTTGTCAGGATAACCTGTTATTTTTGAAAGGTCGGAAGATTTAATACAGAAGCTATGAAAAAAACCTGGATCTTTGTTGTTTTAATGGTTGGTGTAATGATGTTATTTCAAGCCTGTGTATCGATTCCCCGCGGAGCAGTCGCTGTCAAGCCGTTCGACAAGGCCCGCTACCTGGGCAAGTGGTATGAGATCGCCCGGATGGATTTTCGCTTTGAGAGGAACCTGAACAACGTGACCGCCACCTATTCGGTCAATGCAGATGGAAGCATCAAGGTTGACAATCAGGGATTCAATTTTGTCACTCAGAAATGGGAGCAGGCAATCGGCAAAGCCAAGCTGCTGAAGGATCCCCGGGAAGCCCGGCTGAAAGTATCGTTTTTCGGTCCCTTCTACTCGGGATATAACGTGATTGCTCTGGATCCGGAATACAAATATGCCCTCGTGGCCGGGAATAACCTGAAATATCTCTGGCTGCTCGCACGCGAGACAACCGTGCCCGATGCCATCAGGGAAAAATACCTGGCTCTGGCCCGGGAGATCGGTTACGATACTTCAACCCTGATCTGGGGCGAGCACAAATCAGAATAAGGCATTCCCCCACCCGGAGCTCTATTCAGGTGATTCCGCCTTCGGCCGGAATGACGTTATTATGTTATGCTTCACCAGTCACGATTCACGAGTCACGATTCACGAGTCACGATTCACTATCTCTTTACCACCTTGAAAGACGTCGTCACTGTTCCCCACCGGGCGGAGACAACATAAATGCCGGATGCCAGGTTTTCCAGGTCAAGTTTGTGCCTTGCGGCAGGACGACTAATCGTTTCCGTGAAGACTTGTTTTCCGTTGATATCCCGAATACTGATGATTACGGTTTTTCCCGGCTGATCCAATCCCTGAATGGTCATTGATTGGACCGCGGGATTCGGATACAACGAAATCGCCGGATCCTGCGCAGCCGGTTTATCGATTCCGCTGTAATGGCTGAACAATTCGCTGATGCTAAATGTTGTGGGCTGAACCTGGTAAGCCGGTATGCTCCCTTTACGGGCGCTGATCCTGAACAGGTCCTGCTCCGGTGCATATTGCATGAACTGAAGGTTGTGTGAGAGTTGCGAATAGTCGCGGAGGAGTTCCCAGTTTTTCGTTGAGCTGACACCGGTACCGGATGCAAGTTGTGTAACCACCGCATTGTATCTTGCGCAATAGTTTTTGGCGTTATTTCTGGCAATCTGGGAATTGGCCGCATACAGGTTGTCACCTGGGATTCTGTCGTCAAAACTATTGCTTCTGAAAGTCAGGTAAGGAGGCACGGGCGCAACCTCGGCAACCATGGCAACGAGGATATCCGGGTTGCCGGTTGATCCGGCCAGTGCGCTGATAAGGTACCCGCCGGCGCATCCTGCAGTCTGGTCCAGCAATGCCGACCGTACATCCCCCGTATTGTTTGCCCCGTCGGAATTGTAATCTGATTTCTCGATGGATTTCCGTAGGGTAAACCAGATGGGTTCGTAGATATTCCCTGGTATCGAAGTACCGGTAAAATCATCCATCATGTTTTGAAATACTCCCAGGTTTTGATTGAATCCCGATAATACGCTGAACAATCCTGCAAAACCGATACAAGTCCAGGGCTGCTCGCCGGTTTCCGAAGGCAGATGGATCAGAATGATCTGGTTATTCACCAGGTAAGAACTCGTTGACCAGTCCAGATGCCTTGCAATAACTGATTTTCCATCCAGATCGGTTCCGGCGGTGGCATCTCCCCAACTCATCAGGCTTGAACAGGCCATTTCCGGTGAAACCCCCATGATGTTGGAAATATCCAGGAAGGAGTTGGCTACCAGCAGGTCCACGTAGTCCATCCCGGTGGTATTGGTACCCGCGGCATCCATCCCGGCGATGATAGCCAGGGCTTCGATCTTAAAAAGGGAATCGATTTTGAGATGCCGTCCGTCTGTTACCATATTCCTTGCGACAGAATATTGGGATCCGAATTGCGGTTTTAGGTAACTGTTGAAAGTCTGGGTGATTTCCGGTCCCAAAAGTGAGCCATAGGCAAAACCACGCTCATTATGAGTTCCCCAGACTTTGATGACCTGGATGTTGTTTGTGTCTGCAATGATTGTGCCGTTGATCTGGGCAGTAAGGCTTAAGGAAGGAATGATTGCCAGGCTTATTAAAAGAGTTTTTTTCATCATGACACCCAAAGGTTGGGCTGGGAATGGCGGTTCCTACTGGTATGTCTTCATTATTTCAGTCAGCAACTCTTTTCCGAGTTCCGTGGCGATGCATATCTTTGACGGATCTACCCTTACGTTGTTGAGGTACTGCAACTTGATGTAGTCCCCGTTCCGGTACTCCGGGACTACCCCGCTCAGCATAAAGCCCAATCCGGTCAACCGGCTGGCCAGGATTGCGGAGCAGGGACTATCGACAGGCATTTCCAGGTAGATGGTTTCCACCTTGTTCAGGCAGAATTCCCTGAGCTGTTGTCTGACCAGGTCAAAAGCATCCTGCCCGATGACAGACATGGAAATGACCGCGACATTGAGGTCGGGCTTAACACTGGTGGAAGCCAGGGAGTTCGTGACCGGCGCCGGGGAATCGGCCGAAGCATCGATCCGTATGACCTCACGCCGTAAAACCAGGTTGTCGTATACTTTTTTCAGGATGGGAAAGAATTGTTCACACAGGAACACCTGCCGGCGGGGTTCCTCGCTGGTCTTGAGGTAATAAAGCACCACTGCCTGGCGCTGTTCCGACAAGCGGTCGTCGTTGATCTTTTTAAATGACAATTTCTCCTTGACGTAGGCCAGCATGATTCCGGTCTCCTTGGCCCCGATCGACCGGTTCCCCTGTTGGGTAAACGGGTGGATGGTAACCGCTTCGCTATAGAGCCCGTACATCTGTTGCCGGACTGCATAATCCTTGAGGAACAGTTTCATCCCTTTGAACAGGTTGTGCCCCCGGTACCTGGGATCGACCATGGCGGCGCCTGAATCGGCCACCTTTGCACCGCGCGACTCGAAGAACAGGCAAAGATTCCCCACGATCTCGTCGTTCAGGTTGATAGCCACGGCTGAAACCAGCAGGCCGTTTTCTATGAGTTCACGGATCTTATCGGGAAAATAGAAAAACGAAAAGTATGTGTAGCCGTAAACACGGTATGCCAGCCTGGCCAGCATTTCGGCGTCGCCGGGCTCGACCAGCCGGATGGACGGATGATCGGTGGCAACAAGATCCTGGCCGGTTTGAAGTTCCTCCTTTTCGGTTTGGGAGAGCAGTCCGGATATGCTTTCCTCGGGAAGGTTTTTCACCAGCTCGAGCCGCTTTCCTTCCTTGCCCAGGTTGACGAATTGAAACTCATCGGCCAGGTTCTTCATGAGGTGGATGCCGAGAGCGCTTTTTTCCTGCGTCTCCAGCTTGCGGAAATCGACCGGGATGCCACGGTCTTCGATCGAAATCACGAATTTGCCGGGCCTGTACAGGATTTTCACATCGATCGTGCCCAGCTCCTCCTCCCCGAACGTGCTCTGGATGGTGTTGAGTATGGCCTCTTCCGTTATCAGTTCAATCCGCTGGAGTTCGGGGCCGGGGAAATTGAAATAACGGGCGTAGAACAGGACAAATTCCTGGGCCTGGGGAATGAATTTTTCGTCGGAGAGGATGGTCAGCCTTGCTATAAAATCGTTTTGCAGAATTTTTTTATTGATCATATCCTGACAGGATTATTTGTACAACCCGGACCTTGATTGCTAAGGCCGGCTTAATGGAACCTGTTTTGACAGAGCGGCACCGATAGCCGTGGCGTATTCGGCCTGGTCCGGATAGACGAAATTGATATTATGCATTTCCGCTATGGCGTCGAGGGTCGTTTTCCCGACCGATACGCTACTCGCCGTTCCGGTCACCACGATAGTCCCGATGTTACGGCTCTTGGCCGCAAATGCGGAGACAATGCCGATCACCTGGTAAACCATGTGCAGGATCCCCAGAGCCTTGTCCTCATCGGTTGCTGTATCCAGCATCTTGCCGAAATTGGCAGCGGTCATCTCTTTTTTAAGAAACCCGATATTGGTGTCCGCAATATCACCGATCAGCAGATCGATATTACTGATCCGGCCTTTCGCGGCCAGTTCCAGAAGCCGGCTGATATCGGATATGTTCAGGATCGCCTTGGCCAGTCCCAACAGGGTTCCTCCGCCGACACCCGTTCCGCCGATATGGGTTATGACGCCGTCACGCGCTTCCACCAGGGCCGTTCCTGTTCCGATGTTCGCTATGATCACACGATTGCTGCCCGAAAGGTACACTCCGCCAAGTCCGACAGCCACAATCTCCTCGATTTTGGAAGTGGGGATGCCAAACAGGTTTCCTGCAATCCGGGTGGCCCCGACACCCGTCAGAACGATATGGTTGATCGAAGCTATGTCCAGGTTGTTCTCCATGAGCATTTTCCCCAGGGCGCCGGTTGCGGATGTGACCGCATCGAACGCTTTGGTTGTAAGGGTCCTGAAGGTTTTATCCGGATAAATTGCGACGCTTTTGGTCGTCGTGCTGCCAATATCGATGCCAATAACCATGTTTATAGTATTTTTTTGATCCATTTGAATCCTTTGTATGGAGGATATTTAACAACCAGGTCGATCCAGGTTGGGCTGGTCAGGATGGAACGGGTATGGCTGAAAGCCAGGAAGCACTCGTAGCCATGGTATTGGCCCATCCCGCTGTTGCCCACGCCACCGAAAGGCAGGCGGTGATTGGCGATGTGGAGGATGGTATCGTTGATGCAACCGCCCCCTGAAGAGGTCTTTGCCAGAACTTCCGCCGCCTGTTTGCCGGACCCGAAATAGTACAGGGCCAGCGGCTTCGGGCGCGAGATCACGAAATCAATGGCTTCGTTGATCCGGCTGAAGGTCATCACGGGCAGGAGCGGTCCGAAAATTTCCTCCTGCATAACCGGATCATCGGGACGGATCCCGTCGATCAGGGTTGGGGCGATATACCGGGTATCAGGGTCTGTTTCACCACCGTAGACAATCCTGCCCTGATCCATCAGTTTCATCAGCCGTTCAAAGGCCCTGGTGCTCACGATCCGGGAGTAATGCCGGCTTTCCTTGATATCGGGGCCATACATCCTGTCGATACGGGCTGCGATCTTCTTTAAAAGCTCATCCTTGACTGATTCATGCACCAGCAGGTAATCGGGGGCAATACAGGTTTGTCCGGCATTCAGTGTTTTGCCGAAGGCTATGCGCCTGGAGGCCATGTCGAGGTTGGCGCCGGTATCCACGACAACCGGGCTTTTACCGCCCAGCTCCAGAATCACCGGGGTCAGATGTTGGGCTGCTGCCTTCATGACGATCTTCCCTAAAGCCGGGCTGCCGGTGAAAAAGATCAGGTCGAAAGGCTGCTCAAGAAGGATCCCGTTGACTGCCCTGCCACCCTGGACGATCGAAACATATCCGGGATCAAAAGTCTCCCGGATCATTCCTTCCATCACTCCGGCCACGGTCGGTGAATAAGGTGAAGGTTTCAGCATGGCGCAGCACCCGGAGGAAATCGCCCCGATCAAAACATTCAGCATCAGCAATATCGGATAATTCCAGGGGGTAATAATGAGTGCCACCCCCAGGGGTTCGTAGAGTATTTTGCTGCTTGACGGAAGCAGGTGCAGCGGGGTCGGAACCTGCCGGGGTCTCGACCAGGTTCTCAGATGCCGCCGGTGGTTCCGGATCTCCTGGTAAACCAGGCTGAATTCCGTTAAAAAAGCTTCTTCGTAGGATTTATGCAAATCCTGCCAGAGGGCATCGGCCAGTCTCTTTTCCCACTGGTGAAGGGCAGCATTCAAACGGTCCAGATTTTGCAGCCTGAACCTGATATCTCTTGTCTGCCCGGACACAAAAAAAGCCCGGTGGTGCGAAAGTGCCTGCTCAATTGCGGTCCTGGATGTTTCTTCCATCTGTTTGTCAAGTTATTTCCCGATCAATATTTACCAGTTCCCGACTCCGAAGATAGCAGTTCGATTCTGCTGCTGGCTGCCACCCGGAACGGCGAAGCGGGAAGTCCCTCGCGGTTACAGAGATTGGCTCCCCCGGGATTGTCGGCCCAGGCATACCTTACCTCAACAGGGTTCTTAACCTTGTGGTTCCACACGACAACCTTGTCATCAACTATTTTTGCTTTTGCCCAGACGAAACGGTGGTCCGCACCTGCGATGGCAAAATGTTTCAGCTTTCCGCCTCCCTTGGCCATCAGGCCGGTGCCGATATTCGTAAAGGTCAGCGTCACCCTCTTTCCCTCTGCCGCCATGGATTGGATCGCCGGCCCGGAACAGACAATTGCCTGTTCACCGTAGGCCACTTTTCGGGCGGCCAGCGCGAGCCGTTTCCCGACATCCTTTTTATTCAGCGGGTGGATGTCATTCCATTCGCCGATATCTATTGCAACTGCCATTCCGGTGTTGGGTTCCGACAAGGTTCTGAGTTGTGCCTCACGGAACAGGGCCCAGTTGCTTTCTCCGGGCTGGCTTTTCGGCTCCATGAAGCCTGGCAGCTGAACGAAGAGAAACGGAAAATCACCCTGTTTCCATTGCGCTCTCCAGTCCTGTATCAATACCGGAAACATTTCGGCATATTCCGCCGGCCGTTCTGCATTGGATTCCCCCTGGTACCAGATCACCCCTTTTATCCGGTATTGTAACAACGGATGAATCATGGCATTGTACAAACCCAGGGGTTTCCACCTGATAAATGTCTGTTCAGCCAGTGGTTCCATCGCGACTCCCAGATGATATCGCCAACGTCCCTTTAGATCCACGGTTTTGCCTCCGGCACTGATTTCATAGGGCTTGTCTGGTACGAAACCGCCTTCACCGATAGTGCTGATTACTCTTGCGATGACCGTGTTTTTACCCTTTTTCAGGAGGCCCGCCGGGATGGTGTATCTTCTGGGCGGATACTGATAGCTTGTTGTTCCGATAAAAGTACCGTTGATAAAAACCGAATCAGCATCTATTATCCTGCCCAGGATCAGGCTGGCCTGTTGTCCTGCCATTGAAGCCGGAAGCCGGATATCTTTCCTGAACCAGACCGCCCCGTTGACAGCCCCCAGGCTTGTATTTGCCCAATAGCCCGGAATTTTCATCCTGTCCCAATCCGAGACATCGAGCGTTGGATCCGACCATTTCTGATCCGGATTTCCATAGCCTTGATCTGACCGGTTAAGCAGGTCATACCACAACCGGATCCTGTCCCGGTCCTGGTTTTCAATACGGATTATCAGCGCTGAATCCCTGAATCTCAGGGCTTCCCGGTAGTGCTCCGGGAATTTCCGCAGTGCTTCTTCGCTCAGCCAGCACTCTGCCGCAGAGCCGCCAAGGCTCGCATTGACCAGGCCGATCGGGACCTTCAATGCTTCATACAGATCATGGGCAAAAAAGTAGGCCACTGCTGAGAAGTCAAGCACGCTCTGAGGGTTTGCCGGTACCCAGCTGCCTGAGGCCAGGTCATTTTCAGGTTTTTTGAAATTATATTTCTGCGGTACCCGAAACAGCCGGATGAACGGGTTTTCAGAGCCTGCAATTTCATTGGGATAAAGCGGGCTGACCCTGCGCATGGGGAGTTCCATGTTCGATTGTCCCGAACAGATCCATACATCACCGATCAGGATATCGGTAAGGGTGATGATGTTTGTGGCGCTGATCTGCATTTCATGGGGCCCGCCAGCCTCCAGACTATCAAGGATCACCGTCCATTCCCCGTCATCGCCGGCTATGGTCTTATAAATTGAATCGATAAACCGGACGGAGATATTCTCATGAGGGGCCGCCCAGCCCCATACCTTAACCGGTGACTCCCTTTGAAGCACCATTCCATCGCCGATCAGTCGCGGCAGTCTTACCTGGCAGAAGGATGGAAATGCCAGGAACAGAAATACAATCAACATCAGGACCGGACGATGGTTTTTGGAATTCATCGGAGCTGGCTGATCATCTGATTTCTGTTCGCAACGCATTGACCCTGTAAGTATTGACCGGGGGAAACGGTATTACTATACACTTGATTTAATTCAGGCTTCTAAGGTTTTCAAGCGCTTCCGGGACGAACTGGTGCAGTCCTCCAACGATCGGACAATTCCCAAGCTTGTCGCATTCGGCGCAGGTTTGAAATCCTTTTGATATGACGCAGTTTCTGATGTTGCATTCCGCACAATGCCCGATCTTGGCACCGTCTTCCCGGCACCCCGTGCAATTGATCATTTCAGGGGTCATATCAGGGACATTGTACTCAATTTTCCACCTGTCCGCGACTTTAGCGCGCAGCTCATTGTCATTGGTCAATGTGGCTGTTCTGGCTGGGCAGACAGCACAATTCAATCCGCAGCAGGCAATCAGTTTTTCCATTTGCATTGGTTATTTGTAGAGGTCTCCATTGAGGTATTTTAATCCTGAGTCACAGATAATGGTAACGATTTTTTTCCCGCGTCCTATGATCCTGGCCCTCTGAAGCGCAGCCCATACGTTTGCCCCGCTGGTTGTGCCGCCGAATATCCCTTCCATCCTGGCCAGTTTTCGGGCTGTTTCGTATGCATCCTTATCTGAAACGGCCATTATTTCGCTGGCCAGCTCGAGGCGGCAGATTGACGGCACGAATCCTGCCCCGATGCCTTCCAGCTTGTGGGTTCCCGAAGTGTCGCCACCGGAAAGGGAACGTACCTGCGCTGGCTCCAGCGCGATGCAGCGGATACCGGGTACCTCGTTTGTCAGGATCTCCGCATTGCCCGAAAAGCATCCCCCGGTACCCACCCCCATGATAAACTCGTCGATCTCATGCCCCAGCACATTGATGATCTCCCTGGCCATGGCATGATAGGCATTGCGGTTGTCAACATTGTTGAACTGGTCGGTCCAGTAGGTATTGGGTCTTTTGCTCATTTCACGGGCCCGCTCAACCATGGAGTCGATCAGCCGGGCTGTTATCAAACCATCCCGGCTCGGGAAGATCTCAAGATCTGCACCAAACGCCTTCATGGTCTGGAGCTTTTCTTCCGCAAAGGCATCCGATGACACGAAGCATGCCCGGTAGCCCTTTGTGGCACAGACCATTGCCAGGGAACTTCCGGTGCTCCCACCGGTGTAATCAACCACTGTCCCCCCGGGTTTCAGCTGACCTCTCCGTTCAGCTCCTTCAATCATTGACAAGGCCATCCGGTCCTTCATGCTTCCGGTAGGATTCGCACCTTCAAACTTTACATAGATGTCGGCACATTCCGGCCCAGGCAACCGTTCCAGTTTGAGTAACGGGGTATTTCCAATGCCTTTCATGGCATCTAAGTTAGATAATTCTCAACGACGGGTGATCGGCCTGACCGTTTAAGCGTGTTAACGGAATAACAAAGCCGGGACCAAAATCTGTTTAAACTAATCAAAGGGCCAAGCAGTTGGCCGGTCTGGAAATTGTTTGTATCTTCATGGAACACAAAAACCTTGACCAGGATGAAACGAATACTGATTGCCCTGGATTATGATCCGACCGCGCAAAAGATTGCCGAAACGGGATATGATCTGGCCAGGGCCATGCAAGCAGAAGTGGTTCTGCTCCACGTGGTTTCCGATCCAGTCTATTATGCTACACGGGCTTATTCCCCCATCATGGGATTCGACGGGTATCTTGAGACCGGTCCGGTTGAGATGGAAAACATCGAGTCATTGATCAAAGCATCTTATCAATTCCTTGAGCAGACCCGGCGACACTTGGGCGACGAGAATATCGAGACCCGGGTGGTGAAGGGTGATTTTGCCGAGTCGATCCTTTCGGTCGCCAGGGAGGAAAAGATTGACCTGATCGCCCTGGGTTCCCACAGTCAAAAATGGCTGGAAAAGATTGTTATGGGCAGCGTAACAGAGCAGGTGCTGAAGCATTCGAGGATCCCCCTATTCATCATACCGACGAAGAAATTCAGGGAATGAAAGCCCTGTTTATCGGAGGAACCGGGAATATTAGCACCCCGGTAAGCCGGTGCGCCATTGAAAGGGGTGTTGAGCTGTACCATCTGAACCGCGGAAACCGTTCACCCGTTCCGGGAGTGATCAATCTGACGGCAGACCTCAAGGATTCCGCGGAGGTCAGAAAAGTACTGGGCGGTCAGACCTGGGATGTGGTGGTAAACTGGATTGCCTATACCCCGGAGGATATCCGTCGCGATGTGAAACTGTTCGAGGGTCGCACCCGGCAATATATATTCATCTCCTCGGCTTCCGCTTACCAGAAACCTCCGGTCAACCCGGTGATCACGGAATCGACACCTCTAAGGAATCCTTATTGGGAATACTCCCGTGACAAGATTGCCTGCGAGGACCTGCTGGTTTCGCTTTTTCGCGGACGGGGGTTCCCGATGACTATCGTACGCCCCTCCCACACCTACTATTCGGTGATTCCCGTATCCCTTGGGGG
>Ga0208828_1000053_pt1 | contig 52261 bp, 40 predicted proteins | sample Kivu_160m_FD_185487 | JGI IMG/M metagenome (GOLD analysis project Ga0208828, IMG submission 185487) | Freshwater microbial communities from Lake Kivu, Western Province, Rwanda to study Microbial Dark Matter (Phase II) - Kivu_160m (SPAdes)... | ecosystem: Environmental > Aquatic > Freshwater >... | reverse complement strand
GCCGGGTCACGGCCAGGACGTTGATCTTGCGGGAGATGAATCCGGCCAAGAAACCCGTCGTCGTCAGGGCGATCCCAGCGATCCCGAAGAGGCCGAGGGAAAACGTGTCGGCGACCAACCCGGCGACGGCCCCGGCGACGGCCCCGGCGGCTTCCCCCCGGAGAAGGCCGATAAGGAGAACGGCGACGACGAAAGGGTTGAAAATCTCGCCGGCCAGGGGATGGATTCGGACGAGAAGCGTCAAAAGGAGAAAGGCGGCGAGAATCCCCGCTCCGATTTCGAGGACGCGCCGCACCCTAATCCTCCCCGCCCGCGCGCCGGCCGGTCAGGACGGCCACGACCCGGAGCTCCGGAAAATCAAAGAAGGGGGCGACGCCGATGCGCTTGAAAAGGGAGGTGTCCGTCCCCACGGACAGGATCCTTCCGACGCGCAGCTCCGGAGGGAAGATCTTGTCGAAGCCCGAGGTCACGAGGATCTCGGATTCCTGGACGGCGTCGTTCGTCGCGGCGACATACTTCATCCAGCACCTCCCGCTTTTCCCGTCGCCGGAGAGGATCCCCAGAACGCGGCTGCCCTCGGTGAGGACGCTGACCGCGCTGCCGTCGTCGGTAATGAGCTGGACCGTCGCCTCGCCCCGGCCGAGCGGGGGCACGACCCGGCCGACGACGTGCCCCAGGGAATCGAGAACGGGCATGTTCGGCTCGATTCCAGCCGCCGAGCCGCGGTCGATGACGATCGATTTGTAGGGATTGGCGACATCGAGGCCGACGACCGAGGCCAAAATGAAGGACCGTTTCAGCGACCCGAGGAAAGCCGCGGAAGCCTCTCGCTCGGCGAACCGGCCGAAAGCCTCCCGGAGAAGGGCGTTCTCCTGACGGAGCCGGTAGACCTCCTCCTGAAGGGTTTGATTACGCTCGGCAACGTGGCGGAGGTCGACGTATCCCGACCACAGGTCTCCGAGTCCCCGGAACACCGCCTGGACGGCCCGCTGGACGGGGGCCAGGATGGCGAAGGCCGTTCTTTCGAAAAGGCTCGGCGCATCGCCGATGGGGACCTGGAGGGAAAGGAGGACGAGCTGGGCGAAGAGAAGTCCGGCCAGGAGGAGGGCGTTTTGACGTTTCTTCAGGAATCGGGCCATGCCCTCTCTCGACCCGTTTACAAGACGGCGATTTTTTTGAGCAGGTCGAGATCGTCGAGCATTTTTCCGGCCCCCAAGACGACCGTCGTCAGCGGGTCCTCGGTGATGAAGACGGGCAATTGGGTCTCTTCCCGGATCCGCTTGTCGAGATTCTTGAGGAGGGCTCCTCCTCCGGTGAGGATAATCCCCCGGTCAATGATGTCGGCCGACAGCTCGGGCGGGGTTTTCTCCAAGGCGATCCGGACGGCGTTGACGATCGCGGCTACGACGTCCTCAAGGGATTCCCGGATTTCCTGGTCGTCGATGACGATCGTCTTGGGGATGCCTTCGCGGAGATCCCGCCCCTTGATCTCCATCGTCAGCGGCTCATCGAGGGGGTAAGCCGATCCGATCTGGACCTTGACGAGCTCGGCTGAGCGTTCCCCGATGAGGAGATTGTACTTCTTCTTGAGAAACTGGATGATGGCTTCATCCATTTCATTGCCGGCGACGCGGATAGAATGGTTGAAGACGATCCCGTTGAGGGAGATGACGGCGATGTCCGTCGTCCCCCCTCCGATGTCGACGACCATGTTCCCCGTCGGCTCGGAAATCGGGAGGTCGGCCCCGATGGCCGCGGACATAGGCTGTTCGATGAGATAGACCTCGGTCGCCTTGGCCCGCATGGCCACGTCCTTGACGGCCCGCCGTTCGACTTGGGTGATCCCCGTCGGGATGCCGATAACGATCCGCGGCCGGAGGAGGAAGCCACGGTTGTTCGTCGCTTTCTTGATGAAAAAATCGAGCATCTTCTCGGCGATCTCGAAATCGGCGATGACGCCGTCGCGCATCGGCTTGATAGCCAGGGCGTTCGACGGCGTCTTGCCCAGCATCGCCTTGGCCCGTCCGCCGACGGCCTCGACCTTGCCCGTCTGCCTGTTGACGACGACGATCGACGGCTCCTGGATGATGATCCCCTTGCCTTTCATGAAGACGAGGGTGTTGGCCGTTCCCAAGTCGATGGCCAGGTCGCAAAAGAGCCTGTTCTTGATCCAGCGTGAAACGCTCATCCGTCTTCGTTTCCGTACGAAATTCCGCGGATATTTAAACACAATTTCCCGGCCGGCGCAAATCAGGGGGCCTTCACCTTGACTTGGATCGGGGAATCAAGATAAATAAAGGCATCCCGACCGGTCGAAAGGAGTCACGGATGAGTCACCAGCCTTACGTTCCCGAAAAGACGACGATGAGGGAGTTCACCCTCCGGGCCCTCCTCATCGGCCTCGTCCTGACGGTCATCCTCGGCGCGGCCAACGCCTACCTCGGCCTCCGGGCGGGGATGACAATCGCGGCGACGTATCCCGCGGCGGTCATCGGCATGGCCGTCCTCAAGATCATGCGGGGCTCGATTCTCGAGGAGAACATGGCCCGGACCGTCGGCTCGATCGGCGAATCCGTGGCCGCCGGAGCGATCTTCACGATTCCCGGCTTCCTCATCGCCGGCGTCTGGGCGAAATTCAACACCGTCGACGCCTATCTCAAAACTTCGGCCTTGCTCTTTGTCGGCGGCCTCCTGGGGATTATGTTCGTGACGTTCCTTCGGCGGGTCATGGTCACCGATCCCGACCTCGGCTTTCCCGAATCCGTGGCCGCGGCCGAAATCCACAAGGCCGGCCAGAAGGGCAGCGCCGGGGCCAAGCATCTTTTCATGGCCATGGGGACCGGCGCTTTTCTCTACGCCCTCGGCGTCATCCAGCTCTACGCGGCCTCGAAGGAAATCATCCTCCGGATCGGGAAGATCGGAGCGAGTTTCGTCCGCCTCGGCACGGAGAAAACGTCGCCGGTGGTGGACGCCGGCGGGACCGTGGCCGTCGCCGGGCCGGGCATCTATCCGGCCTATCTCGGCGTCGGGTACATCATCGGACCGCGCCTGGCCTCGCTTAACTTCGCCGGAGGCGTTCTCGCCTGGGGATTGTTCGCTCCCCTGTTCATGTTCTTCCTCGGCCCCCAGCTCATCGACAAGTTCTACGGGCCCGGCGTGGCCGCGGCCGACGTGGCCTGGTCCGACCTCGTGACCAATATCTGGAAGTTCATCATCCGCCCCATCGCCGTGGGCGGCATGCTCGTCGGGGCCGGATACACCCTCTACCGGATGCGCAAGAACCTGGCCGCGGGAATGAAGCGCTCGTTCAGCGACGTCCGCAAAGCCGCCGGCCAGGTCGAAGTCGTCTCCCGGATCGAGAAAGACCTGAACATCAAGGTCGTCATGGGCGGGCTGGCCATCACCTTCGTCCTGATGATTCTCGTCTATAAAGTCTTCGCCGGAGCGTTCCTCCCGGCCCTCGTCGCCGCCGTGGTCATGGGTCTGGCCGGATTCTTCTTCGCCGCCGTCTCGGGCAACCTCGTCGGGACGATCGGTTCGTCCAACAACCCGATCTCGGGCCTGACCCTCTCGACCTTGATCATCGCCGCCCTCCTCATGGTCGTCGTCGGCGCCTCGGGAGCGAGCGGCGTCGCCGCCGTCCTCGGCGTGGCCGCGGTCGTCTGCGTCTCCTCGGCCGTGGCCGGCGAGATGCTCCAGGACCTGAAAGTCGGCCATATCCTCGGCGGAACGCCGTACAAGATGCAGATCGGCAACGTCTTCGGCATTCTCGTCGCCTCCCTTCTCCTCTACTTCCCGCTGATGGTCCTCATCGGAGCCTTCGAGCTCGGCAGCAAGGACCTGTCCGCCCCCCAGGCCGGCCTCATGGCCGCCCTGGCCCAGGGCATCGTGGGAGGGGAAATGGCCTGGCCGTTGATCATCGTCGGGATGCTGATGGGCTTCGCCTTCATCCTCGTCCAGGTCCGCTCGCCGATGCTCGTCGCCGTGGGGATGTACCTCCCCCTCGAGACGACCTTCGCTATTTTCTGCGGCGGGATGATCAAGGGCCTCTTCGACCGGTTCGCCAAGAAGCGCAATTTCAACGCCGCCCAAAAGGCGCGGGCGGAGAATGTCGGCATCCTCGTCGCGGCCGGCCTCATCGCCGGAGAAGGTTTGACGGCCCTCCTCCGGGCGCTCTGGAAGTTCCTTTTCCTCCAAGGGATCCTCGGAAAAGACACCCCCGTTCTCTTCAAGGGGCCGAAATATTTCGGCGGCGTCGATCTCTACTGGGGCGGCCTCGTCGTTCTGGCCTTGATCGCTTATTACATGATCGCCGTCCCGCTCCGGAACGCCGGGGCGGCCGACGAGCCTCCTCCGCCGAGCGCGGTCATTTAGGCCCGGCGCGCCGGAGGCTCGAAAAAAGCGGAGGGAAGGGTGTCGAAATCCAGCTCTTCGTAGGTCCGCTCGATCCTCACGGCGAGCCGGGCGATCTCTTCCAAGACGGCGGCGGGGATAACGACGACCGCTCTTGTCGCCGTGTCTTCGTAGAGATTCCGATGCATGGCCGGGGGATCGGATTCTCCGAACCAGAGACGGGCCTCCCACGAGCGGGCGTTGAAACGGCCGACGGCGGAGAGGTCCCCCCCCAGGCCGATCGCCCGGCCGGCCTCGACGGCGGCGATCGTCCCATGGTTGGAGAAAGTCCGAGCGGCGAGATTGGCGTAGGTTCCTAGAAATTCCCCTCCGAAAACGACGGCCCGAACCGATAGCGACAAATTTTCGAGCCGGGAGTCGACGAAATCCTGAAGAAGATAAGGACCGCCGGAGGCGGCGGCCGCTTCGACCGCCCGAACGTCGCGGACGATCCCGAATCCCCGTCCTCCCCTTCCCGACCGCCGCTTGAGGACGGCGACGCCGCGGCGGCCGATGAAGCCGTCGATATCGCCCCGCTCGAGGGGGATTGTCTCGGGCATGGGCACGAGGCGGCGGAGAAGTTGATATTGGACCCACTTGTCTTCCAGCCTGAGGGCCGGATGCCAGGCCGCCGGAAAAGGGCCTCTTCCGTCCATCCAGAATTTGAAGGCTTTGAGGGCCGGCAGGAAGGGAAGGGATTCGAGATAGGCCGGAAAAGAGCGGCCGTAAATCCGGAGGCTCGCGGTTTCGATCCGTTCGAAAATCCCGGACGGACGGCCGAAACGGAGACGGTGGATCCGGTCGATTTCCTCCGCCCCGCCCGGAAGGCCGACATTGACCTCGGCGACCCAGGGCTTCCCGTCCGGGTCAATCAGGAAATCGATCCCGAGATACATCTCTTTTCTTTTACCGTATTGAACAGGAGGCGTCAATCTTAGTAGAATGAATTCATGGCCGTCCGTCCCATCCTGAAGCTCGGGCATCCGATATTGGCCCGGAGGTCCGAGGCGATCGGAGATATCACGTCCGATGTCGTCTCCTTCAGCAAGGACATGATCCAGACGATGCACGCCGCGCCGGGAATCGGTCTTTCGGCCCCCCAGATCGGCGAGAACATCCGGCTCATCACCGTCGACCTTTCCACCGGAGCGCGGAAAGAGGACCTCATCGTCCTTTTCAATCCCGAGATCGTCCGGGAGGAGGGATCGGTCGCCCGCGAGGAAGGCTGCCTTTCCGTGCCCGAAATCTATGAAAACGTCACCCGGCCGCAAAAAATCACGCTCAAGGGGCTGGATATCGAAGGCCGGGAGCGCTTCTTCGAGGCCGAAAACCTCCTGGCCCGCGTTTTTTGCCACGAAATCGACCACCTCAACGGCCGGCTCTTCGTCGATTACCTCTCTCCCCTGAAGCGCAACTTAATCAGGAGAAAATTCCGCAAGCTCTACCCCCCGCCCAAGGCTTGATCCATGCGCCTCGCTTTCTTCGGCAGCCCCGACACGGCCCTTCCCTCCTTCCGGGCGCTTCTCGAGGCGGGCCATGAGGTCGTTCTGGCCGTCACCCAGCCCGACCGGCCCGCCGGCAGGGGGCGGCGGGTCGCCGCCTGTCCGGTCAAAGAATTCGCCCTGAAGCGAGGCATCCCCGTCGTTCAGCCGGAACGTATCCGCAAGGACCCGGAGGTCGTCGATCGGCTTTCCCGGGCGAAGGTCGACCTCCAGGTCGTCGTCGCCTACGGACAGATCATCCCCAACGCGGTGATCGACCTTCCGCCCCTGAAAACGGTCAACGTTCACTTTTCCCTGCTTCCCAAGTACCGCGGCGCTTCGCCCGTCGCCTGGGCGATCTTAAACGGCGAAATGAAAACGGGCATCTCGATCTTCCGCTTGAACGAGCGAATGGATGAGGGCGACGTCTACGCCGCCGTCGAAACGGAAATCCTGCCCGGGGAAACGGCCGGCGAACTCGAAGCCAGGCTCGCCGACCTCGGCGCGGGATTTCTCGTCGAGACGCTAGCCAGGATCGCGGGGCTCTCCCCCTCCCCCCAGGACCATCGTTTGGCCTCCCTCGCCCCCAAGCTCCACAAGGAGAACGGACGAATCGACTGGTCGAAGAACGACGAGGCCGTCGACCGCCATGTCCGGGCGATGACCCCCTGGCCGTCGGCCTTCACTTTTCTCCATGGAGAGCGCCTAATCGTCACCCGGGGGGAGACGGGCGGCTCGGGAGATCCCGCCCTGCTCCGGGGAACGGTCTTGGCGGCCGCCAAGCTTGGATTGGAGGTCGCCTGCGGAGGGGGGACGGCCTACCGCATCACCCGGCTCAAGGCCGAAGGCCGGCGGGAGATGGAAGCGGCGGAGTACGTCCGAAGCGGAAAAATCCGCCCCGGCGAAAGAATGGGTTGAGTCCGCGAAAGCGGCCTATTCCTCGAGGATATAAAGGTAGGGATTGACGGCCTTGTCGTTCACCCGGACTTCGTAGTGAAGATGGGGGCCGATCGATTTCCCCGTGCTGCCGACCTCGCCGATGATATCGCCCCGCCTGACTTTGCTGCCGACCCGCGTCAGGACCTTGCTGAGGTGGCCGTAGATCGTCGTCTTTCCGTTCCCATGGAGAATCCGGACGTGATTCCCCAGAAAACGGCGGTCGAAATTGACGGCGATGACGACCCCGTCGGCGGTCGCCACGACGGGGCTTCCGTAGGCGGCGACGATGTCCAGGCCGTAGTGGAAGGTCTGGAGACCCGTGAACGGATCAGGCCTCCAGCCGAAGCCGCTCGACGGCCATCCACGGACCGGCCAGATGGACGGCATGGCCGCAAGCTCGGCGGCTTTGTTTTCGGCCCACCGGGTCAGGGTATCAAAATTCCTTCCGATATCCTCCGCCCTCTGTTGGACGTTTTGGAGTTCGGCCGGCGTGATCGGCGGGGGGGCCGCCATCGTCATTTGGCCCGAGGACGAGCCGCCGACGTATCCGGCGCTCGGCAGCAGGTCGGCGGACTTGATTCCGGCCATGATGTTGAGCTTGCTGGCTTTGTCCCCCAGGACTTTAAGCTGGTTCTCGAGAACCCCGACCGAGCTCTGGTAGGAGGCGATCTCCTGCTTCTGCCTCTCGTTCTGGGCCCGGAGCATTTTGACGTCATGCCCGCTCAGGCGAAGCCGGATATAGTCGGCCGTGACCGCCGAAAAGACAAGGACGAATAAAACGGCCGCCGCCTTGGCCGCTTTGACCGTCCACCTGGAGAAAGAGACCGTCCGGGAACACGTCTTGTTGTGGGGAATGATGATCAGCGAAAGGTGCTTTCTAGCCATACTCATCCGCGCTTGACGTCCCTTGATTACCACAGGCCCGAATTTCCTGTCAAGCGGGAATTTTTTCCAGCCGTCGAACGCTTTGATAGATTTCGTTGAAAGAAAGGGGCGTGTCGCGGCGACTTGACCGTCCTCTTACCCCGGCCCCGGGGAACCAGTCCCGTCGGTTCCCCCCCTCGTGCGTAAGCGCTTCCAAGACTTTGACTTCATTGATACTCACCCCACCTTCCTCCCCTTCAACTAGGGGAGGCCCCGAAACATGTCAGCGCTTCCGAGAGCCGGCCCCCCCTCCGACTCTCGAAGACGCTGACGATTTTCGGGGCTCCCCCTACGAAAGGGGGAGTAGAGGGGGTCAGTATCAATATTCCCATTTCTTGGGAGCGTCTTCGTCGGACGGCCATGCCGCCGCATGACACGCCGATCCCGAAGAAGAACTTTGGGGGGGGCGGTAAACCTTTATGACGTTCCGGCTGTTCGCGGCTGCCGGGTTATCGCGATCACGTTCAAGAGGCGACTTCGCCGGCCACCCGTTCTTTCTAGCGAATATAATCATAAGCGTTCGACGGAGAAAAAATTCCAGGGTAATAAAAGAGAATTAGCCGCAGAGGACCGAGCCGCCGTTGACGTTGATGATTGCCCCGGTGATGTGCCGGGCGAGGTCGGACGCTAGAAAGAGGATCGGCCCGGCGATGTCCTCGGGGGACGGAATCCTTTTCAAAGGGATGGATTGGCGGACGCTTTCCTTGAAGGCGGCGTCGCTGAACACCCCGGTGCACATGTCCGTCTCGACCCAGCCCGGAGCGACGCAATTGACCCTGATTCCCCAGGGAGCAAGCTCGGCCGCCCAGGATTTCGTCAGGGCGTTCACCGCCCCTTTGGTCGCCGCGTAATGCGAGTGATGGGCCTCGCCCCGAATCCCGGCCGTCGAGCCGACGTTGATGATCCAGCCGCGGTTTTGGGCTTTCATCGCCGGGACGACGGCGTTGGTCAAAAAATAGAGGCTGTCGAGGTTGACGGCCATCGTTTCATTCCACGCCCCGACGTCCCCCTCCCCCATCTCGAGATAGGTCCAGATGCCGGCGTTATTAACCAAGACGTCGATTCCTTCCCAAACACGGAGGATGTCGGCGACCATGCTTTGGACATCGGCCTCCTTGGAGATATCGGCCTTATAAATCAAACACTTGCGGCCTTTGGCTTCGACCGCGGCCTTGACTTCGCGGGCGGCGTCCGCGCGGGACAGATAATTGAAGGCCACGTCGCTCCCCGCTTCGGCGAACATCAGGGCGGCGGCCCGTCCGATGCCCCGCGAGCCTCCGGTAATCAGGGTTCTTCGACCTTGGAGGGAAATCATGTCGGCTCCTTCTCGGCCAATTCTCAGGCGTAGCTCAGGGAGAAATCCTTGATTTCATCGAAATAGAGATATCGATAGATCTCGGAAGCGAAAGGCAGGACTTTCGACTTCATGATCTCGAAGTATTCGGCCGGTGTTGGAAGCTTCCCCTGGAGCGCCGAAACGGCCGCGAGCTCGGCCGAGCCGAGATAGACCCGGGCGCCGTCGCCCATCCGGTCGTCGAAATTCCGGGTCGAGGTCGAGATGATCGTCGCCTTCGGATGGACGCGGGCCTGGTTACCCATGCAGAGGGAGCAGCCGGGCATTTCGGTCCTCGCCCCGACTTGGGAGTAGACGCCGTAGTAGCCCTCTTTCTTGAGCTGGGTTTCATCCATCTTGGTCGGTGGGGTAAGCCAAATCCTCGTCTGAGGATAGGGGGCTTTGTCGAAAATTTTGCCCGCGGCCCGAAAATGGCCGATGTTGACCATGCACGAGCCGATGAAGACCTCGTCGATTTTGTCCCCCGCGACTTCGGAGAGGAGCTTGACGTCGTCCGGGTCGTTGGGGCAGGCCAGGATGGGCTCCCGGATGTCAGCCAGGTCGATTTCCAGGACGGCGGCGTATTCGGCCGAGGCGTCCCGTTCGAGGAGCGCCGGCTTTTCGAGCCAGGCCTCGCAGGCCGCGATCCGCCGCTTCAGCGTCCCGGCGTCCTGGTAGCCCTGCTCGATCATCTTTTTCATCAGGGCGACGTTGCTCCGGAGATACTTGACCACGGACTCGGGCTTCAGGGCGATGACGCTCCCCGCGGCCGAGCGCTCGGCGGAGGCGTCGGTCAGCTCGTAGGCCTGGTCGACGGTCAAGTCGGGAAGCCCCTCCAACTCCAGGAGCCGGTCGTTGAAGACGTTCTTCTTGCCCTTCTTGGCGACCGTCAGAAGGCCGGCCTTGATGGCATAGTAGGGAATGGCATTGACGACGTCGCGGAGGGTGATCCCCGGATTTAGCCCTCCCTTGAATTTCACCAGGACGGACTCATACATGTTCAGAGGCATGAATCCCAGGGCCCCGGCAAAGGCGACCAGGCCGGACCCGGCGGGGAGGCTGAGGCCGATCGGGAAGCGGGTATGGGAATCGCCTCCCGTCCCCATCGTGTCGGGCAGGGTGAGGCGGTTGATCCAGGAATGGATGACGCCGTCCCCCGGCTTGAGGGAGACGCCCTTGCGGTCGATGACGAACTTCGGCAAGGTGCGGTGCATCTTGACGTCGGCCGGCTTCGGATAGGCCGCCGTGTGGCAGAAGGACTGCATGAACAATTCCGTCTGGAATTCGAGGCAGGCCAGCTCCTTGAGCTCGTCGGCGGTCATCGGGCCGGTTGTGTCCTGGGAGCCGACTGTCGTCATCTTGGGCTCGCAGGCCGTTCCGGGGAGGACGCCCCCCGTCCCGCAGGCCCGGCCGACGATTTTCTGGGCGAGGGAATAACCCTGCCCGGGCCGGGGGCGGGGATTCTCGACCTTGGCGAAGAACTCGGCATCGGGCAGGCCGAGGGCCGCCCGGGCCTTGTTCGTCAGAGCCCGGCCGATGATGTAGTTCAGGCGCCCGCCGGCCCGGAACTCGTCCTTAAGCGTCGCCGGCTTGAGGGCGCAGGCCGAGAGCGTTTCACCGGCGGCGTTGAGGATGAGGCCGCGGCCGAAGTCGAGGAGGATGACGTCGCCCGTCTTCATCTTGGTCACGTCGACTTCGCCGATCGGAAGCCCGCCGGCGTCCTCGGTCGTGTTGAAAAAGATGGGCGCGATTTTGCCGCCGAGGACGACCCCTCCCCGCCGCTTGTTCGGGACGAAGGGGATGTCCTCGCCGATGTGCCACATGACCGAGTTGCAGGCCGATTTCCGCGACGATCCCGTCCCGACGACGTCACCGACGAAGGCCACCCTTTTCCCGGCGGTCCGATATTCGGCGATCTTCCGGATCCCCCCGGGGAAGCGCGTCTCCCCCATCGACAGGGCGTGGAGGGGGATGTCCGGCCGCGTGGCGGCATGCTTGGCCGGCGAGAAATCGTCGGTGTTCGTTTCGCCGTCGACCTTGAAGACGATTAAATCGAGGGTTACGGGCAGGGACGGCCTGGTCAGGAACCACTCCCCTTCCGCCCAGGAGCGGAGGATTTCCTTGGCATAAGCGTTCGTCTTGGAAAGCCCGACGATCCGGTCAAACGCGCCGTAGACCAGGATCGTATTCTTAAGCGCGCCGGCCGCTTCGCGGGCCATGTCCTCACGCTCGAGGAAATCGGCCAGGTGACCGACATTCGCTCCGCCGAGCATCGTCCCCAGCATGAAAACGGCCTCGGTCGTGGGGAAGACCGGCGAGGATTTATCGCCCCGGGCGACGGCGGCCAGCCAGTCGGCCTTGACGAGCGCCGCGGGGTCGACGCCGGGCGAAACCCGATTCTTGAGGAGGCGGTGAAGAACCGCGCCTTGTCCCGCGGGAGGATTCTCGAGAAGGCGGCAGACCTCGGACGTCTCTTCGGGGCTGAGGGGCAACGGGGGAATGCCTAGCGCTTGCCGTTCGGCTTCTTTTTTCGCGTATTGTTCGAGCATCGTCCTCTCCCTTGGATGGCGGAATGGGATCCCGGAAGGCCTAGTCTAAAACGCGGCCCGGATTCGGTCAAGTCCCGGGCCAGGATTGATTTTCCTCCGCTTTCAAGATAGAATTCTCATTCCTTATTTCACCCATTTCTTCACAAGGGAGGCACTTCATGGACAGGGCCGCCATCGAACGGAGCAAAGAGCATTTCGCGAAAATCATCGAAGCCCAGATGAAGCGGATGGAGCGGATCAAGGCCGCTCCGGATTGGATCGACTACGGCAAGCTCTCGCCGGTCAAGGTCGGCATCCTGGCCGGGGACGGGATCGGGCCTTACATCGCCGCCGAATCCAAGCGCGTCCTCCACCATCTCCTCAAGGACGAAATCACCTCCGGCAAGGTCGTCGTCGAGGACATCGAGGGACTGACGATCGAGAACCGGGCGGCCCACAATAAGCCCATCCCGGATGACGTCCTGGCCGAGATCAAGAAATTCCACGTCACCCTCAAGGGCCCGACGACGACGCCCCGCAAGGGCGACCCCTGGCCGAACATCGAAAGCTGCAACGTGGCCGTGCGGAAGGAACTCGACCTCTTCGCCAACGTCCGGCCCGTCCGGGTTCCCAGGCAGGGCATCGACTGGATCTTCTTCCGGGAAAACACCGAGGACGTCTATGCCCTCGGCCCCTACGGCATCGAGGTCGACGCCGACATCGCCATCGATTTCCGGCTGATCAGCGCCCCCGGCGCCGAACGGATCTGCCGCCTGGCCTTCGAGCACGCCAAGAAAAACGGCCGGACCAAGGTCACCTGCGTCACCAAGGCCAACGTGGTCAAAACGACCGACGGCCGCTTCCTCGAGAACTTCTACCGGATCGCCAAGGAATACCCCGGCATCCAGGTCGACGACTGGTACATCGACATCATGACGGCCAAGCTCGTCGACGAGAAGCGCCGCCGCGAGTTCCAGGTCATGGTTCTCCCCAACCTCTACGGCGACATCCTGACCGACGAGGCGGCCGAGTTCCAAGGCGGCGTCGGCACGGCCGGCAGCGCCAACATCGGCAAGCAGTACGCGATGTTCGAGGCCATCCACGGCTCGGCCCCGCGGATGGTCACCGAGGGACGGGCGGCCTACGCCGACCCCTGCAGCATGATCCGGGCGGCGGCGATGCTCCTCGGCCACATCGGCTTTTCGGACAAGGGCAAGGCCCTGGAGATGGCCCTCGACGTCACCGGCCAGTACGAGAAGAAGCTGGTCATCACCGGCCGTCCGACCGGAGCCTCGGGCAAGGATTTCACCGACTATCTCATGGACTGGCTCGGCCATCCGAAACTCAAGGAGACCTGGGAAGGCTACGTCAAAGGCTGAGCCCCAGGCCGCTTGACTCGGCCCGGCTTTTTGGGATAGTCTGCCCGAGACGGAGTTTCCTCTGTCGACGGCGGAACTCATATTCATATCAAAGGAGGAGTCATGAGTCATCAGCGGAAGAAGATCGCTCTCATCGGCGGCGGACAGATTGGCCAGAATCTGGCCATGCTCGCGGCGATGAAGGAGCTGGGGGACATTGTCGTCCTCGACATCGCCGAGTATGTCAATCCCATCAAGGGCAAGGCCCTCGACCTCATGGAGATGGCCCCCCACGGCAATTATGACGCCAACATCATCGGCACGGGGGATTACAAGGACATCGCCGGGGCCGACGTGGCCATCGTCACGGCCGGCAAGCCCCGCGTCGCGGGCATGACCCGGGAAGACCTCCTGGCGACGAACATCGCCATCATCACGAACGTCGCCGCCGGAATCAAGCAGTACGCCCCCAACGCGTTCTGCATCATCGTCACCAATCCCCTCGACGCCATGGTCTACTCGTTCTACAAACTCACCGGCTTCCCCAAGCACCAGGTCGTCGGGATGGCCGGAACGCTCGACACCGCCCGGTGGAGGGCCTTCATCGCCATGGAGCTCGGGGTGAGTGTCGCGGACGTCGCCGGGACCGTCCTCGGCGGCCACGGCCCGGACATGGTTCCCCTCCCCCGCCTGACGACGGTCGGCGGCGTGCCCCTGGCCGAAATCGCGACCAAGGAACAGATCGACAAACTCGTCCTCCGGACCCGCGAAGCCGGAACCGAGATCGTCAAGCTGTTCGGCAAAGGCTCGGCCTTCTTCAGCCCGGCCTGGAGCGCGATCATCATGGCCGAGTCCTATCTCAAGGACAAGAAGCGGATTCTCCCCGGCGCCGCCCTGTGCGAGGGCGAGTACGGCGTCAACGGCCTCTTTATCGGCGTTCCGGTCATGATCGGGGCGAAGGGGATCGAGAAAATCTTCGAGATCAAGCTGACGGACGACGAGAAGGCCATGCTTCAGAAGACCGTCGGCGTCGTCACGGCGACCGTCGCCGAGACGAAGCTCTGAACTCTCGCCTAAAACGCGGACGATCAAGACGGGGACACGACCCGGGTTCGAGAGAATCCGGGTCTTGTCCCCTTTTTATTAATCCCCGGGGACATTCCAATGAGCCAAAAGGGGACCTCGCGGCTTAAGGTCGACCTCCACACCCATACGGCCGAGGATCCGCAGGACCGGATCGGCTACTCGGCCCGGACGCTCATCGACAGGGCCGCGGCCCTCGGCTACGACGCCCTGGCCGTGACCAATCATAACATCCTGACCTATGACGAGACCCTGGCGGCCTACGCCGAAAAGCGCGGGATTCTCCTCCTTCCCGGAACCGAGGTCACGGCCGAGGGTTGCCATATCCTGGTCATCAATCCCGGCTTCCCCATCCGGCCGGGGCACGACTACACCCTGGCCGACATCCCCCGGCTGAAAACGCCGGACAGCCTCTGGATCGCCCCCCACCCCTTTTATTTCCTCTTTCAATCCCTCCACGGGAATCTTGACAAGCTTCTCCCCCACTTCGACGCCGTCGAATTCTCCAGCTACCACAACAGCCTGATCGACTTCAACGCCAAAGCCCTCCGGGCGGCGGCCCACGCCGGAAAACCCGTCGTCGGCACCTCGGACTGCCACACCTTTTGGCAGTTCGGACGAACCTACAGCCTCGTCGATGCCGAAAAAAACGCGGCCTCCCTCATCGCCGCCGTCAAAGCCGGAAAGGTCCGGGTCCGGACGACTCCCATCTCGGTCTGGACGATGATCCGGATCATTTTTCGTTTCTTCACCGCCAACAAGCTCTGGAGGCTCGCCCGCCGCCTGGCCGAGAACCGCCGGCAGCGTCGCCTCACGAAAAGCCGATAGACAGCCGCGCTTCTGACGGGGTCCCGTTCCGAGACGCTCTCCCGTTTGCCACTCGGCCGAATTTGGGATATATAACCTCGTACCCGCAGGTTGGAGGTCCTTTCATGAAAAAGCGCATCGTCTTCTTGGCTTTTCTCTTCTTGGCCGGGTTCGGGATCGCGGCGTCGTCCGCCGGAAATTCTCAAGCTCAAGCCCAAGCCCAGCCGGCCTCGAAATCCGCGCCTCAAGCCGCGCCCATGACGCTTGTCCCACTCACGGACGGCCTCTATATGGTCAAAGGCGGGAGCGGCGCGAACGGCGGCCTGTTCATCGGGAAAAAGGAAGTCCTGGTCATCGACGCCAAAATGACCGTCGAATCCACAAAGGTCCAACTCGCCGAAATCGCCAAGTTGACGGCGAATCCGGTCACGATGATCATCCTGACTCACAGCGACGGCGACCACGTCAACGGCCTTCCAGGATTTCCCCGGGGGCTGGCCATCTACGCGCACGAGAACACGAAGAAGGAGATGGAGGAGGCGTTCAAGGATCCGAAAATGGCGAATCTTCTTCCCTATCTCCCCAACAAAACATTCGACCTCATCGCTCGCGCCATAGTCTTTGACGATGAACCCGTCCTGCTCTACTATTTCGGACCGGCCCATACGTCCGGGAACATCGTGGTCTGGTTCCCTCTTAAAAAAGTCGCCTTCATCGGCGACCTGGCGTTCACCGGCCGAGACCCCTTGATTCATCGGCAGAAAGGGGGAACGTCTTTCGGCTACGCCCGGACGTTAAAGGCCATGATCGACCTCAACGCCGAAACTTATATCGGCGGGCACAGCGATCCCCTCAAGAAAGCCGACCTCCTGGCTCTCCTGACATCTATCGAAGAGAAGCAAGCCAAAGTCAAAGCCCTCATGGACGAGGGGAAGACCCTCGAAGAAATCAAAAAAGCCTTTGGGATCGAGGAACCGCCTGCCCAGCCCGGCCGTCCGAGAAGGCCGGGCTTCATCGAAGTCATCTATCTCGACATCAAGGAGAACCGTCGCTGACGGCTATTTCTTGTCGGCCGGCGGCGAAGGGGCTTGCTGGGGACGGATTTTCAGGACGACCGTCTTCTCCACGCCGGCTCGAAGAAGGCGAAATTTCACCTCGGCATCGTAACCGAATCGGGCGAGGTAGGTCCTCAGCTCGTTCGCGTCCGCATAGGACGTCCCGTCCACGTCGAGGACGACGTCGCCCTTCTCGAAATCCTGCCCCAGGGCCGCGCCGTCGATGGGCTTGGCGTCGATGACGAGATTCTCGAGGCCGGAAAAGGTTTTGAAGCTCAGGCCGATCGAGGGATAGGCCGGCCGCTCCTCCTCGGCGATTCCGACGATGTAGTCGGCCAGGCCGCGCGCCACCTGGAGCGTCGGCTTTCCCTTGGGGACGGCGACGGCGACGACGGTCTTGAAAGGCAGCTTCGAGCGGTCGAAAGCCCGTTTGTTCAGCCCGAGATTGTAGAGGAGATGTCCCGAGCCGACGAGGACGACGACCTTCCGCCCTTCGAGCTTCTGGACGCGGACGGCGTTGGACCCCATGACCTCGTCCCAGGCGGCTTGGCTGCGGTAGAGCCCTTCGAACATCTTCTCCAACCCCGGCCCTTTCATCGCCTCCGGAATGTGGGTCGTCTCGAAAATCGTCCTGATGAGTTGGCGATGGTCCTCGAGGCTCAAGTCGGGCTTGGGGACGATCGCTTTTTCGGCGTCGGTCAGAACGTCCCAGCCCTGCATCCGGATCTTGGAGATGATCTCGCGCGGAGCGTTCAGGGCGTACATCGGGATGACGTTGGCCTTGGCCAGGTCGAAAACCGGCCGGTAAAAGGCGAAGTTCTGGTTCCAAGTCGTGTACCACTTGGCCGCCTGGATGAATTCGGCCTCGGTGAGAATCCCCAGGCTCCATTTCGAGAGAGGCTCCTGCTGGGTGACGGGATACATCTCCAAGCCTATGGCCAAATGGCGATCCTGCTCGCAGAGGGCCTGGATGATTTTCGCCTGGAGCTCGTGGATGGGCAGGGAGTTATGCGTCTCTCCGACATGGACAAAGGCGGCCGGTCTCATCTCCTTGATCATCTGGGCGAAGGGAACGGCCTTCCCGGTCTCGGCCGAATAAATGACACCGGCCGCGACCTCCAGCGTCTTGTCCTTCCACCGCGGGTCGCCGATTTTCAGGTTCAGGGTTTTGTCGGTCTCCTCCTGGCCAGCGAGTCCGCCATAAAAAAAGCCGAGAACCACCAAAGAGGCAACGGTCATTCGCAAAATAGTTTTCACCATGGGGATCTGTCCTTTCATGTCCGTGTGGGACAGCGCCCCGCTATAATAGTCGCTGCCCATCCTTCCGTCAATTCACCCCCGTTCAAGATATTCCTCCAAGAATTTCTGAAAAAAGGGAAAGGCAAACACTCGAATACGACTCGTGGAAGGATATGGCAAGAGTTGGCGATAAAATGAAAAGCCCTCTCGCGGGGGTTTTTACACGCAAGCCCTTATGAGCTGTCTACCTGCGAGATCTCGCATTGACGCCATTATTTATGCCTACCGAGGGAAATCAAACGTTTTGAAAAGATTCGTCTTGCGGCGTATTCTTGAGGTTTGACAGATCGAGCGCCGAGGCGATATATTTCCCGGGGGCGAACATGGACGATAAATCAACTGCCAAGAAAAGGCTCGCCGAGCTCATCAAGGATTATGAACGCCTGGATCGCAATGGAATCCTCAAGGGACAATCCGAAGCCACGGCGCGGACTTGGGTGGAGCGCTTCCTGGCGATATTCGGATGGGATCCCTCGGATCCTCATCAGGTCCGGCAGGAGTACCGGATTCAAGGCCGGGCGGCGAGGCGGCTCAAATCGGAGGGAACGTCTCACCGGCGTCCGGATTACTGCCTGATCTCGAACGATCAAAGAATTCTTTATATCGACGTTAAAAAATTCGACGCGAATCTTAAAGACGATTCCGGGATCTCCTATCAGGTTCGGTGCTACGGCTGGTCGGAAAAATTCAAAGTGAGCTACGCCTTCGATTTCGACGAACTCGCGATATACGATTGCCGCATCCGTCCCCAAGACGCCGACGAGGCCGACATCGCGCGAATTCACTATCTTCGCCATGATCAATATTTGGATAATTTTGAGATCCTGTGGGATTTTTTCGCTAAAAACGCCATCGACGGCGGTTCTCTTTCCCGTCTCCTCCCCGATGACGACCGGCCGGAAGGGATGAAAACGCTCGATCAAGATTTCGAAGAGAGGCTATCCGTCTGGCGAAGGGAGCTTGGCAAGTCGATATTGCGCTACGGGAAGATCCGGGACGCCGCCGTGATTTCGGCCTCCGCCCAGCGTATCCTCGACCGAATCGTATTCCTCCGCATTTGCGAAGCCTTCGGATTCGAGGAGCTCGGAACTCTTCTCGAAATGGCCCATCACGAAGACGGGTTCTGGCCTTTATTTCTCGAAGAGCATGAAAAACGGTACAGCCGAATTTATGATGGGATTCTCTTTCCCGCCTCGCAAGAGGACGATCCGACGGGAATCGACGCCTACGTCCGCTCCTGGTGGCTCAAAGGACGCGTCTTCAGGGATATCGTCCAAACGTTCTATTATCCCCATCCCTATCGCTTTGATGTCATTCCAATTGAGCTTCTTGGCGGGATTTATGAAAAATACCTCGGCAAGAAACTCCGGGTCGTGGGGAACGACGTCACCGATGAGTTCAAGCCGGAATACCAGCGCACCAAAGGGGCGGTCTATACTCCGTCCTGGATCGTCCGGCGGATTATCGGGGCAACGCTCGCGCCGATCGCGGACGGAAAGGACCCCGAAGACCTCCTGCGCCTGAAGATCCTCGACCCCGCCTGCGGAAGCGCGAGTTTCCTGCTCGGCGCGTTCGATTTCCTCGAAGAATGCGTCTTTGCCTGGTTCGAAGAACATCCCGGCGACCGAAGACGGACCGCCTATATCGCCGATACCGACGACGGTCCCCGTCTCACCCAAAGCCTCGCCCGGAATATAATCGACGGGTGTCTCTATGGAGTCGACATCGATCCGGAGGCCATCGAAATCGCCCGGATGTCGTTAGCCCTTAAATACCTGGACCGCGCCTCCGTCCAGGGGGCCGAGCCGGAAGCCCTTCTCAAGGGGATCGGCTTGAATATCCGGCACGGCAATTCCCTGGTCGGCCCCGATATCATCGGCCTGGGAATCGACGCCGCCGACGTCGTTCAGGAAACCATGCCTTTCGATTGGCATAGCCGAACGACGGGATTCGGAAAGATCATGGACGACGGCGGTTTTGACGCCGTCGTCGGAAATCCTCCCTACATCGAAGTCAAACGCTACAAGGAATGGATGCCCGCTCAATATCACTACCTCAAGAACAGCGGCAACTTCGAGACGACCGTCCAGGGTAAAACCGACGTCGCGATGCCGTTCATGGAGCGCGGGCTTATGCTCCTCCGGCCCGAAGGCCGGCTCGGCTACATCATTCAAAACCGTTTTTTCAAGACCGACTACGGAGAGATCGTCCGGGCTTGGCTGATCCGGCAAAAGGCCGTCTCCCAGGTCGAGGACTTTCGGGACATTCAAATTTTCGCTGGACGGACGACCTATACGGCGATTCTGATTCTCCAGAAAAACAGCTCCGCCGTCCGCTACAGGACGTACGCGAGTATAGCCGACGCCGAAGCCAAGAAAGCCTCGGTCGATATTCGGATCGTCTGGAAAAACCTGGACGCAAACGTCTGGTCGTTTGATCAACCCGAGCTTCTCGATGTTCATCGGGAATTGGCTGGACGCCATGGAACGATCGGCGATCATCGCGAACTGCAGATATCGGTCGGCCTGCAGACGCTCTACGGAAAGCTCTATCAGTTCGAGGCGGTCGAAGTTAAACCACGAACGCTCGTTGGCCGAAACGGGGACGGAGAAATCGTTTCTCTCGAAAAAGCCGCTCTGCGTCCTCTCTGTCGTAATCGGGGATTCTATCCTTTTCGCTGCGAAAACGCGGACGCCTGGGTTATCTTTCCTTACGACGTCGCGGAAGGATCGGCCCGAGAAATTCTTTGGAAGGAATTCAAGAAGAGATTCCCGAAAACGGCGGAATACCTGGAAGAAAGGAAAAGAAAACTCGCGAACGGCGTCGAGTTGGAGGAGGGGCCGAACCGGTGGCATCTTTATAGATACCCAAAAAATCTAGTCGGCCAAGCCCGCCCCAAGGTGCTTTTTCCAATGACTATCGAGGATACGATGGCTTCGGTCGATCTCGTGGGAGATATTTACCAAGATAACGTAAACGTCAATTCCTTATCATTTGATAACGCGACGCCGGAAAGGCTTAAAGCTACGGCAGCGGTTTTCAATTCGACTCTATTCAACGCTCTCGCGAAGCTCAAAGCTGGATTAAATGAAGCCGGATGGCGAAAATTCAACCGTCAATACGCCGAGCTCGTGCCTTTTCCGATGGTTATCGTCCAAGACGGAAACGTCGTCGAACAACTCTCCCTCTTCGCCGACCAGATTTCTTCTCTCCAAGAGCGGGCGCATCAAGCAATAAGCGAAGGAACGCGAAGGGGGCTTCGCGCGACCCTCGAATCCCTTTGGAATCGCCTCGACGAAGCCGTGGAAACCGTCTATGGCCTAAATTCGGAGCGGATAGGCATCCTGAAAAAATATCCCCGGAGGATTGATCGCGTGGACCTTCTCACCCGGCAAATCGCCGTCCCCGAAGACGATTAACATATCAAGCTAAAGAATCCAACCACGTGGAGAAAATGCAGCCGAACCCGAAAAAGACCCTGCGGACGTTCGCCGCCGCCTCGTTCCTGAACGACATGGGATCGGACATCATTTATCCCATCTGGCCGCTCTTCGTGACCGAATTCCTCAAGGCGAAGATGACGGCCCTGGGCTTCGTCGACGGCCTGGGCGACGCCCTCGTCTCCCTATCCCAGGCCGCTTCGGGTTATGCGTCCGACAAGCTCAAACGGCGGAAGTTGTTCATCTGGACGGGATATCTCTGCGGAGCGGTCTCCCGGCTCGGCTATGCCGTCTCCTCGCTTTGGACTCATCTCGTTCCCTTCAAGATGCTCGACCGGGTCGGCAAGATCCGGAGCGCTCCCCGGGACGCCGCCGTGGCCGACCTTTCGACGGACCGGAACCGGGGCCGGAACTTCGGGCTTCTCCGGACGATGGACAACATGGGGGCTTTCGTCGGGATTCTCGTCTGCCTCGCCCTTTTCCCCCTCCTCGGCTACCGCCGGCTCTTCGCCCTGGCCGCGATCCCATCTCTCGTCGGCGCGGCTCTGATCATTTTCCATATCCGGGAAAAAGGGCCTCCGGAAAGGAAAATCTTCAAGGGGATGTCGCTTCGCCGGCTCGACCGGAATCTCAAGCTCTATATCGCCCTCAACGCCCTTTTCGCCCTGGGCGCGTTCAGCTATTCGTTTCTCCTCGTCCAGGCGAAACGGTCGGGATTCAAGGTCGGATTCGTCCCCATCCTCTACTTGATCTACACCGCCGCGGCCATGCTCGGTTCGCTTCCCTTCGGCCGGCTTTCGGACAAGATCGGCCGAAAGCCCGTCCTCTTCCTCTCCTTCGGCGTCTGGGGAGCGCTCTGTCTCGGCGTCCTCGTCGGAAGAGGCCCGGCGGCGGGGATTGCGGTCTTCGTCCTCTTCGGAATCCACAAGGCCGCACTCGACCCCGTCCAGAGGACCCTGGTCACCGAGCTCTGCCCTCCCGCCTTTCGGGCCAGCGCCCTGGGAGCTTTCCAGATGATTATCGGCCTCTGCGCGTTTCCGGCTTCATTTCTCGCCGGACTTCTCTGGGAATCCTTGGGACCGGCCGCTCCCTTCGCCCTCTCCCTCGTCCTGACCGCCCTGGCCGCCTTTCTGCTGGCTTTCGTCAATCCTCCTCGGCCTTCGAAATCCGCCCTTCCTTGACCGCCTCGGCGATGATCTTCTGCTGGAGATGCGCGGGGACTTCGTCATAGTGGGAGAATTCCATCAGGAACGAGCCGCGCCCGCCGGTGATCGAGGTCAGCGTCGGCTCGAAGTCGAGCATTTCCGCCATCGGGACGGTCGCCTTGAGAATCCGCATCGATCCCTTCTGCTCCATCCCGCTGACCTTTCCCCGCCGGCCGTTGAGGTTGCCCATGATGTCTCCCATGAACGGCTCGGGGGTGTAAACCTCGACGTTGACCACGGGCTCGAGGATGGTCGGCTTGGCCTGCTGCATGGCCAGTTTGAAAGCCTTGGAGGCGGCGATTTTGAAGGCGATGTCCGAGGAGTCGACCTCGTGGTAGGAGCCGTCGTAGAGGATGACCTTGAAGTCGACGACCGGATAGCCGGCCTGAACGCCCTTCTTCCGGGCCTCGAGGATGCCCTTCTCGACCGAAGGGATGAAGTTCCGGGGGATGGCCCCGCCGAAAATCTTGTCCTCGAACTCGAAATCTCCGCCGCGGGGCAGGGGCTCCATCTTGATCCAGACGTCCCCGAATTGGCCGCGGCCGCCTGTTTGCTTCTTGTGGCGGCCCTGAACGTCGGACCGGCCCTTGATCGTCTCCTTGTAGGAGATCTTGGGCGGTTTGAGGTCGATGTCGACGTTGAACCGCTTCTTGAGCTTGTCGGTGACGATCTTGACGTGGAGCTCGCCGGAGCCCGAGATGAGGAGCTGGTTCGTATCGGGATCGCGCTCGAAGCGGACCGTCGGGTCCTCTTCCATGATCCGGTGCGAGGCCTGGGAAATTTTATCCTCGTCGGCCCGGGTCTTAGGCTCGATGGCGAAGGCAATCGATGGCTCGGGGAACTTGATCGTCGGAATGACGAGCCCGCTGCCTTTCGCGGCCAGCGTGTCCCCCGTCACCGTCGCCTTGAGCTTGGCCGTCGCGACGATGTCTCCCGCCTTGGCCTGTCCGGCCGGAGACTGCTCTTTCCCCTGGAGGAAGAACAGGCCGGAGAGCTTTTCGTCGATCTCCCGTCCGGTGTTCGTGATGGCCGCGTCGGGATTGATCCTGCCCGAAAAAACTCGAAGGAGGGAAATCCGGCCGGTGTAGGGGTCGCTGATCGTCTTGAAGACAAGGGCAACCAACGGCCCGTCGGGGCCGGGTTTCAGCATCTCCTCCTTCTCTCCCGACCTGACGGCGATCGCCTCCCGCTCGACCGGTGAGGGAAGGATGTCGACGATCCCGCCGAGAAGCGTCTGGGCGCCGACGTTCAGGAGCCCCGAGGCCGCCAAGACGGGGTAAAGGGCCTGCTGGCGGACGGCTTTCTTCAGGCCGGCCCGGATGTCCTCGCCCGACAGCTCCCCCTTCTCCAGGTATTTCTCCATCAGGACTTCATCGCTTTCGGCGATCATCTCGACGAGCTCGCGGTGGCGCTTCTCGGCCTCGTCCTTCAGGCCCGCGGGGATCTCGACCTCGGTCGATTTTCCGCTCTCGTCCTTCTCGAAGAGAACGGCCTTGAGAGCGACGAGGTCGACGACGCCCTGAAAATTCCGCTCCTCGCCGATCGGCATCTGGATGGGGATGGCCTGGCGGCCGAAGAACTGCCGGACGGACTCGAGGGCCCGGTCGAAATGGGCGTTATCGCGGTCCATCTTGTTGATGACGATGAGCCGCGGGAGACGGAATTCCTCGACCATCTCCCAGACTTTCTCCGTCCCGACCTCGACCCCGGCCACGGCGTCGACGACGACGACGGCCCCGTCGACGGCCCGAAGAGCGGCCCGCGTGTCCCAAAGGAAATTCGAATAGCCCGGAGTGTCGAGGATATTGACTTTATGGCCCGCCCATTCGACCGAACAGACCGCCGAGCCGATCGAGATTTTCCGCTCGATTTCCTCCGGCTCGTAATCCGTGACGGTATTGCCCTTGTCGACCTTGGTCAAACGCGTGGTCACCCCCGCGTCGAAAAGACAGGCCGCCGTCAGGCTCGTTTTCCCGCACGACCCATGGCCGACGAAAGCGATGTTCCTGATCTCGCCGGATGCGTAATCTTTCATTGCCAAGCCTCCCGAGATTTCCGATCGCGGTGCCGACGGAGCGACGATCGATGGGCAATAGGAATTCTTATCATACCCCAAAAAACGGGCCCAACTCAACCCGAATTTGCCGCAAATTGGGCGAACTGGACGAAGAGCGGGCGGTGAGTTAAAATAGGCGGCCATGCCGATCTACGAGTTTTGCTGTTCGTCCTGCCACAAGCGCTTCGAAGCCCTCGTCCGCCTCGGGGGGGAAAAAGACGTCTTCTGCCCGTCTTGCGGCGCCCGCGACGTCCGCAAGCTCCTTTCCGCCTTCGGCATCGGGGGCGGGTCGAGCCGCCTGAAAGGCTCCACGAGCGGCTGCTCTTCCTGTTCCAGCCACTCCTGCAGCACCTGCCGGTAGCGTATGGCGGACATCCGAATCGGCGTCGACACGGGCGGGACCTTTACCGATTTCGTCATCGTCCGGGACGGCCGGCTGACGACCCATAAGCTCCCCTCGACCCCGGCTGACCCGTCGCAGTCCATCCTCGAAGGCCTCCGTCCTTCCCTCGGCCGGAAAGGCCGCGTCCTCGTCGTCCACGGGACGACCGTGGCCACGAACGCCCTTCTCGAGCGGAAGGGCGCCCGGACGGCCCTCATCACGACCCGGGGTTTCGAGGACATTCTCTCCATCGGCCGTCAGACGAGGCGGCTCCTTTACAGTCTGGGAGGGGAAGAACGGCGGCCGATCGTCGACCGTGACCTCTCTTTCGGCGTGGGCGAACGGACGACGGCCGCCGGCGTCGTCGAGAAGCGTCCCAACCCGGCCGAAATCCGGGACATCATCGCCCGCCTCAAAGCCTTGAGCGTCGAGGCCGTGGCGATCTCCTTCATCAACGCTTACGCCGACGGGACAAACGAGGAGGCGGTCCTCTCCGCTCTCCGCCGGGCCGGCTTCCTGGCTTGCGCCTCCTCCCGGATCCTTCCGGAATACCGGGAATTCGAGAGGACCTCCACCACGGCCGTCAACGCCTACCTGATGCCCATCCTCGACCGCTATTTGGGGAGGCTCGAGGCCGAAATCGGCCGGGCCGAACTTCGAATTATGCAGTCGAATGAAGGCTACATCTCGGCCGGCAAAGCCAAAGCCGAACCGATCCGGACCGCCCTCTCCGGCCCGGCCGGCGGGGCCGTCGGCGCGCTTTATCTGGCCCGGGCCGCCGGTTTCCCAAAAATCGTGAGCTTCGACATGGGGGGAACGTCGACCGACGTCTCCCTCATCGACGGCTCCCTCCGGCGAACAAACGAGGCCTTCATCGGCGACTTTCCGGTCCGCCTGCCGATCATCGACATCCACTCCGTCGGGGCGGGCGGCGGATCCATCGCCACGGTCGATAAAGGCGGCTCGCTTCGCGTCGGGCCGGAAAGCGCTGGGGCCGATCCGGGGCCGGCCTGCTACGGGCGGGGGGATCTTCCGACCGTGACCGACGCCAACCTCCTCCTCGGCCGGATCGACCCCGATTTCTTCCTCGGCGGCCGGATGAAGATCGACCCCGAGCGGAGCCGGGAAGCCGTCGGCCGGCTCGCCGCCGCGATCGGGAAATCCGTTCCCGACACGGCCCAGGGGATCGTCGATATCGCCAACGCCAACATGGAAAAGGCCATCCGGGTCATCTCGATCGAGCGGGGTATCGACCCCCGGGAGTTCACCCTCTTCTCGTTCGGCGGCGCGGGCGGGATGCACGCCGTCGACATGGCCGCCCATCTCCGGATGAAAGGCGTCCTCGCCCCGGCGAACGCCGGCGTCCTCTCGGCCTTCGGGCTCCTCCTGGCCGACGCGGTCAAGGATTATTCCAGGTCCGCCCTCAAAACCGTAGCCAAAATCGACGCTCGGGCCGTCGACCGGCATTTCCGGGAGATGTCCCGTCAAGGAAGGCGCGACCTCGGGGAGGACGGCTTCGCCGACGCGGATATCGTCCTCGAACGGGCCGTGGACCTCCGCTATCTCGGCCAGTCCTACGAGATCACCCTTCCCTACCCCGGCGCCCCGGCGGCCCTCGAGCCGGCTTTCCATCGGGCTCACCTCCGGACGTACGCCTATCATCACCCGGCGGGGCAAGTCGAAGTCGTCAACCTCCGGCTCAAAGCCCGAGGGCTGACCCGGAAAATCAAGCTTGAAAAGCAGGGCGAATCCAAGAAGCGGAATCTCTCCGACGCCCTCCTCAAATCGCAGACGGTCGTCCACGGCGGCCGGAGGCGGCGGGGGCCCGTCTATGACCGGGCCCGCCTCGGCCCCGGCCTGGAATTTACCGGGCCGGCGCTCGTCGTGGACTTCGGCTCGACGACCTTCCTCCCTCCGGGATTCCGGCTCCGCGTCGACGGCTATCTCAACCTCCTCATCCGGAAGGTGGAACCATGAGCCGCCCCCGCCGGGCCGTCGACGCCATCGAACTCGAGATCTTCAAGAACCTCTTCGTTTCCATCGCCGAGGAGATGGGCGCCGTTCTCGGGCGGACCGCCCTCTCCCCCAACATCAAGGAACGCAAGGATTTCTCCTGCGCCGTCTTCAACCGGAGGGGAGAGACCCTGGCCCAAGGCTCCCATATTCCCGTCCACCTTGGGGCCATGCCCCTCTCGGTTCAGGCGGCCCTGGCCTCGCTGGACTTCGAGGAGGGCGACCTCGCCCTCGTCAACGACCCTTACCGCGGCGGGACCCATCTCCCCGACATCACGGCCATCGCTCCCGTCTTCTTCGGAGGCCGGCTCCGGTTTTTCGTCGCCAACCGGGCCCATCACTCCGATGTCGGCGGCATGTCGCCGGGCAGCATGCCGCTGGCCACGGAAATCTTCCAGGAAGGCCTCATCATCCCCCCCCTCAAGCTCGCCCGCCGGGGACGGATCGACGACGATATCCTCCGCCTGATTCTGTCCAACGTCCGGACGCCGGAAGAACGCCGCGGCGACCTCCTCGCCCAGGTCGCCGCCTGCGAAAAAGGCCGGAGCCGGATCGCCGAGGCCGTCGAGAAATTCGGCCTCGGCCGCGTCGACCGCTACGCCTCCCTCATCCAGAATTACACCGAGGCCTTCCTCCGCCGGACGATCCGGGGAATCCCCGACGGGGACTACGCCGCCGCCGATTTCCTCGACGACGACGGCATCGGGGACGACCCCGTCCGGATCGCCGTCGAGATCCGCGTCCGCGGCGGCCGGGCGACGGTCGATTTCAGCGCCTCCTCGCCCCAGGTCCGGGGCGGCGTCAATGCCAATGACGCCGTCACGGCCTCGGCCGTCCTCTACGTCTTCCGCTCGCTCATCGAGGAGGACATCCCCTTCAATACCGGGCTCCTCCGTCCCCTCCGGATCGTCGCCCCCCCCGGCCTGATCGTCAGCGCCCAATTTCCCGCGGCCACGGCCGCCGGCAACGTCGAAACCTCCCAGAGGATCGTCGACGTCCTCCTCCGCGCCCTGGCCAAGGCCATGCCCGGCCGGATTCCGGCCGCCAGTTCGGGGACGATGAACAACATCGCCCTCGGGGGCTTCGATCCCCTCAGGGGAAGGCCCTTCGCCTACTACGAGACGATCGGCGGCGGGATGGGGGCTTCCAACGCCGGCGACGGCCTGTCCGGCGTCCACACCCACATGACGAATTCGCTGAACACGCCGCTCGAGGCCCTCGAAAACTACCTCCCCCTGCGCATCCGCCGCTACGCCCTGCGCCGCGGATCGGGCGGAGCGGGACGCTTCCGGGGCGGCGACGGCATCGTCCGTGAGTACGAGTTCGGCGTTCCGGCCAGGGTCACGATCATGTCCGAACGCCGAAAATTCGCCCCCTACGGCTTGGGGGGCGGCCGGCCCGGGGCGGTCGGCCGGAACACACTCCTCTCGGGCGGAAAACGCCTCATCCTCAAATCCAAGGCCAACCTAACCGTCAAGCCGGGCGACGTCCTCCGGATCGAAACGCCCGGCGGGGGCGGCTACGGACGCCGATGACCATGGAGATCTCATGAAAAAAACGTTTGCCGCCCTGACTCTTCTCCTCGGACTCGGCGCCGGCGCCTCGGCCGGCGTTCACCTCATCCTCTTCGGAGGCTACGCGGCGACGCCGGAAAGCGCCCCCGGCGATGGGGCGGTCATCGGAGCGGGAGTGGGATTCCGGCTTTCCCCGATGTTCTCGCTCGACATCACGGCCGGGCGGTGGATCATTCCCGTGAGCCCGTCCGACAACGGACTCAGCCGCGGGAACTTGACCGAGATCCCCATCGCCCTCGAGCTCCGGGCCCGGTTTCCGCTCGATAAAGGACGCTTCGCCGCTTACGCCGCCGGAGGATTGGGCTATGCCCTTCACTCTTTCGCCCTCCATTCGGATTTTGCCGCCGACTGGGACGAGGCCGGCTTCGACATCGAAGAGCGCGTCGACCACGGCCTCGCCGTCCACGTCGGCGCCGGCCTTGAGGTCGGCCTCGGGCCGGCCGTCGTCCTGGATATCGGGGCCAAATACACGATTCTCCGGACCAAAGGCTCTTGGGCCATGGCCGACCTCGTCGGCGGAGAAAGCCTCGGAGGGCCGCTCGACAACCTCAATTTCGACACTTTGGCCGTCGTCGCCGGATTCCGCGTCGCCTTCCGCTGACTCAGGAGACAACCAATGATCCCCCCGAAAATCCTTCGTCCCGCGGCCGTGGCCGCCTTCGTCCTCGTCGGAGGCGGGGCTTGGACGATCTCCGGGCTTTCCCGAAGCCTCGCCCAAATCCCGCCGACGCCGGGAGAGCTCACAAAGGTCGACGTCCTTCCCAAGACAGGCTCTCCAAAGCTCGAAACATCACTGGCCCGTCTCGCCGCCCTGGCCCGGACCGGCGAAGTTTCCCAGGCCGACGAGTACGGCCGGATGCGCCGGCTGGATATCGGGGGCGGTTCCGTCCGAGTCGTGACGGAGGCCGCGGTCGAGCCGCTGGCGGGGTCATCCTTAGTCAATGCCCGGACGGCCGTCCTCAGGACGAAAATCTCCAGCCTGGGCGGGAGGGTGGAGACGCAGTGGCGGAACCTCGTCCAGCACGACCTCCCGGTCGAAGCCCTGGAAACGCTGGCTCTGGACCCCTTGGTGAAGCGCGTCCGGCCGCCGAGAAGACCTTTTAAGACCGCCGTCTATTCCGAGGGCGTGGCCAGGACCGGCGCGGATTCCTGGCGGAACATCTCGGCCTACAGGGCCGACGGAGCGAACGTCTGCCTCCTCGACCTCGGATTCACGGGCTACAGCGCCCTGCTGGGAAGCGAGCTGCCCTCCAAGGTCACGACGCGGTCGTTCCGGGCCGACAGGGAGCTGGCGGCCGAAGACCACGGAACGGCCTGCGCCGAGATCGTCCACGACATGGCCCCCCAGGCCGGCTTGTATCTCGTCAATTTCGACACCGACGTCGAGCAGCACCAGGCCGTGGATTGGATCGCCCGCCAGGACATCGACGTCATTTCCTACTCCATCGGCTGGTACAACGCCGGGGCGGGCGACGGGACGGGTCCGATCTGCGCGGACGTCGAGGCGGCCGCCGGGTCGAATATTCTCTGGGTTTCGGCCGCCGGAAACGGAGCGACCGACCACTGGGACGGATTTTTTGCCGACACCGACAACGACGGCTGGTTCGATTTCGCCCCGGGCGACGAGATCCTGGACTTCTCGGTTCCGGCTTACGAGACGGTCGGCGCGTTTCTCAACTGGAAAGACTGGGGGACCTGGGACGGATACGATTATTCCGGGACGGACCAGGACTACGACCTCTACCTCTATCGCTGGACGGGGACGTCTTGGCAGCTCGTCGACAGCTCGGTCAACGACCAGACCGTTCCCGGCATGTGGCCGACGGAGGAGATTTTCGGCTGGTACGCCACGACCGACTCCATCTGGGGGGTTTCGATCCACGCCTATCATCGGACAAAGAACGTCCGCCTCGAGCTCTACACCTACGGAAACGACGCGGCGATCCAATACGTCGTCCCGGCGCGGAGCATCACCGTTCCCGCCGACTCTTCCTCGGCTATCGCCGTCGGGGCCACGGACTGGTCGAACGACTCCCTCCACTACTATAGCAGCCGGGGCCCGACGTACGGCGGCCTGGTCAAGCCGGACTTCACCGCGCCGTCGCGGGTTTCGACCTCGACCTACGGCACCCTCAATTTCGCCGGAACGTCCGCCTCCGTCCCGCACGTCGCCGGCGCGGCGGCTCTCCTGCGCGGGCTGACGCCTTTCGGCCCGGCCCTGGCCCTCAAAATCCTCCAGCAGAGGGCCATCGACCTGGGAGACACCGGCAAGGACAACGTCTACGGCTATGGCCGGTTGAACCTCAAAAAGTAGACGCCCATCGGTCGGGCGCCGGTCCTCCGAGAAAATCGTTCCTCAAGCGAACGGCTTGAACGTTCGACGCGTTTTTAAGTATGCTTGATCTCAGGAGGGAGGAATATGCGCCTGCGATTCACGATTTTCTTCTCTGTCCTGTTGGGACTCTATGCGGTCAACCTGACGGCGGCGCCGGCGTCGCCGTTCCTCCGGGCCGTCTGGACCCATCCCGGCTTTTACGGAAGCGGAGAGACGGCCGCCGCGGCCAAGATGCGGACGACATTCGAAGCCTATCGCAACGCCGGGATCAGCCACGTCATCCTCCTCGTCAAATCAACGTCCGGTTACGTCTACTACCCGACCCGCCTCGGGGCCGTCGACCCGGCCTACGCCGGCTGGGATTTCTTGGGGACGTTTCTCCGCGAGGCCGCTCCCTTCGGGCTGATCGTCCACCCATGGTTCTGCGTCTTCCACGAGACGGGCATCGTCGGCCGGATCCGGGAGCATCCCGAATGGCTCATCCGGGGCTCCCGGGGAGAGTTCGTCGGCTCGGCGAACCCGGCCCTCCCCGAGGCCAGGGCTTACGAGCGGGGTCTGATGCTCGAGGTCGCGGAGAAGTATCCCGTTTCCTGGATCCACCTCGACTACATCCGTTTTCCCTGCGAGCCGGCCGAGCCCTCGTTCAGCTACGACAACCGGACACAGGCTTTGTTCAAGGAGCACTCCGGAACGACGCCGGGCGAGATGCGGGCCAAGGACACCGGGAACATGATGTGGGACGAATGGCTCGATTGGAACGCCGACCGCGTGACCCTCTTTGTCCGCGAGCTCCGGGACGACCTCCGGAAGCTCTCCCGCCCGGTGAAGATTTCCGCCGCCGTCTTCCCCGCCGCCGACAAGGCCAAGGTCATGATCGGCCAGGACTGGGCCCTCTGGACCCAGGAAGGCCTCATCGACATGCTCTGCCCGATGCTCTACACCAACCATCTCGGCTTTTTCGAGAAATACGCCCGCCAAGCCGTCGAAATCGGCCGAGGCCGGACCCTCATCTGCCCGGGGATCGGCATCGGGACGTCCCACAACCAGAACACGCCCGAGGGGATGATGGCCGAAGTCAAAATCAGCCGCGTGGTCGGCGCCCAGGGCGTGGTATTCTTCTCTTCGTCCAGCCTGGGAGAGGCGTTCCTCGCCGCGTTGACGAAAGACCGCCAATAAACGGCCCGTTCAGAGGATGACTTTTTTAAGCTTCCGCTTCTCGATGAGAAGCTGGCCCTGGTAGTTGACGTAATTGAGGAGGATGAGGACCCGGTCCTGGTCGGAGAGGTCCTTCTTGAAAACTCCCCGGAGCCCCTTGAGCGGCCCTTCGACGACCTCGATTTCGTCTCCGAGGGATGGTTCGATCCCGTATTTCTGGAGCTCGATGTAGCCGTCGACCTCGCGCTTCCGGATTTCGTCCAGGATCACTGGCTCGATGGGGATGCACCCCTCCTCGTTGCCGACGATCCGCTTCACTCCTCGGGTGTACTTGACGAGCTTGTACTGCTCAGGATAGCTAAAAAATACAAATTCATAGCCGGGAAAGAAGGGCTTGATTTGGACGCCGGAGCGGTACTTGGGGCAGTAAATCCGGATTCCGCCCTGCTCGAAGAGCCTTTCGACGTGAAATTCCTTCTTCGGTTTCGTGTTGATGACATACCATTGTTCCATGGGGGAATTATTCCCTCTTCCCGTCCGCGACCCCCAAGGCCCGATAGACCCCGGGGCGCCGGTCGGGAAGAAAATGGGTCTTGGCCGGAGAGCGGGCGATGAGCGAGAAGTCGACCTCGGCGTAGAGAATGGCCTCCCGGCCGCGCGGCGCCCTGGCGATGACGCCGCCCATCGGGTCGGTGACGAAGGATTCCCCGGCGAAGTCGAGGATGTCCTCCCGCCCGACACGGTTGGCCAAGGCGGCGAAATAGCCGTTGTGGAGGGAGGCGATCCGGACCTCCCCCTCGAAGACGCCCTCCCCCCACTCGTCGAGGACGCCGGCCTGGGGGATGACGACGAGCTCGGCCCCGTGGAGGGCCAGGGCGCGCATGTATTCCGGAAAATGGCGGTCGTAGCAGATGGCCACCCCGATTTTGCCGGCCGCCGTGTCGTAGACGATCCGGGGATTTCTTCCGGCCGCGTAATAGCCCCGTTCCCAAAAGCCGGGACCGTCCATGATGTGGATCATCCGCGTCGTGCCGAGAAGCCGGCCGTCGGCGTCGATGACGGGCGACGAGTCGAAGGTCCTTTGGCCGTCGGTTTCGAGGAGATTGAGAACCGTCACGACGCCGTGGCGGGCCGCCAGGGCGGAAAACTCCTCCGTGAGAGGGCCGGGGACGGTTTGGGCGCAGCGCCGGAAATCCGGGCGGCCGGAGGACGGGATTTGAGGCAGAAACGGCAGAAAGGCAAGTTCGGCGAAGGCGACAAGCCCCGCCCCTTCCCGGGCGGCTTCCTCGAAAGCGGACAGGCCGCGGCGTTGGTTTTCCGCGGGGTCGGCGGAGGCGTGCTGCTGGACAAGGGCGATTTTCATAATCGACGAGATATTCTAAAGCAATTCCCCCGGGCGGGCAATCAAATCCGGACGGCGGCCTCGACCCTGGCCGGCGCCTTGGGAATGGGTTTCCCCAGCACCCGGCAGCCGGTCTTGGTCACCAGGACATCGTCCTCGATCCGGATTCCGCCGAACGTCTTGTACTTTTCGAGCTTGTCGTAGGGGATGAAATCCCGGAACTTCTTCTCCTTCCGCCACTTGTCGATGAGGGCGGGGATGAAATAGACGCCGGGCTCGACGGTCAGGACGTAGCCAGGCCGCAATTCCTTGGCCAGGCGAAGATAGGCCAACCCGAACTGCTTGCTCCTCTCCACGGTTTCATCGTATCCGACGTGGTTTTCCCCGAGATTTTCCATATCGTGGACGTCGAGGCCGAGCATATGGCCGAGGCCGTGGGGAAAGAAAAGGGCGTGGGCCCCTTGGGCGACGGCCTCGGCGGCGTCCCCGTTCATCAACCCGACGGCGTGCAGCCCGGCGGCGATCGTCCGGGCGGCCTTGAGATGGACTTCCTTGTAGGGAACGCCGGGGGCGATCGACCGGATGGCCGTTTCCTGGGCCTCGAGGACGATTTCATAGATCTCGCGCTGCCGGGGCGAGAACGACCCGCCGACGGGCACCGTCCGGGTGATGTCGGCGGCGTAGTGCAGCGCCGATTCGGCGCCGGCGTCGACGACGACGAGGTCGCCTTTCTTGAGCTTGTTTCCGTGATAATGGTTGTGGAGAATCTGGCCGTTCTTGGTCAGAATCGTCGGGAAGGCCGTCGATCCGGCGCCGGCGATGGCGATCCCGTCGATCCGGCCGGCGATGTCTTTCTCGTAGACGCCGGGCTGGGCCATCCGCATCGCCGTCTCGTACATTTTGTAACTCGTCAGGAGGGCGGCCTCGATCTCGGCGACCTCTTCCTCGGACTTGACCGACCGTTGGGCTACGACGGCCTGGATGAACGCCCGGGAGGTGCCCGCCTTGGCGTCCGCCGATTTGATGCCGAGGAGGCTCTCCAGGGCGAAGAAATGGTCGGTCCGGTAGGGCGGGAGGAAATGGACCGTCCGGCCCTTCGCCTTCGCCTCGGCCAAGGACGCGGCCAGGTCTTTGGCCGGAGCCGTCTGCTTGACTCCGACTTCGAGAGCCCGGCTTTTTAGGGTGGGTAAGGCCCCCATCCAGATGATGTCCTCGAGGCTGATATCGTCGCCGAAAAGAATATCCCGGCCTTCGTCGACGTCGACCACGGCGGCCAGGCCGGGCGAATCGAGGCCGAAAAAGTAGAGGAACGAGCTGTCCTGCCGGAAATGATAGGTGTTGGCCGGATAATTCATCGGGCTCTCGGCGTTGCCCAGGAACAGGGCGACGCCGGAGCCGACCTGCTTCCGGAGAAGGTCGCGCCTCTTAGCGTAGGTCTTAGCGTCAAACATGGGAGCTCCTTTCACCTCAAAATTGACAGGCCTCGGCCGGAGTCTCGGCCGCTTTCTTCTTCTTGACCGAGCGGAACATCATCACCGAGGTGTAAAGAATGACCACCACGACCACCCATTTGAGGACGGTCAAGGGGAGAGATTTGACGATGTAGGCCGCGATGAGGACGCCGACGACGCCCAGGATCGTGAGCCCGAAGGCCGCCTTGGGGTCGTAAGAGGCTTCCTTGATGAAGCGCAGGCTGCACCAGGGCATGAGGAGGGCGCAGGCCCCCATCATGATCGGGAAAGCCGCCCGGGGATGCATCCCCAAGGAATAGACGAGGGCCATGCAGGGCGCGTAGAGCCCGATCCCGATCGTTTGAAGGGCGCCGAGGATGAAGACGACGACCACGGCGACGACGAATTTCCAGCCGGCGAGGCCGAAGGCTTCTCCCCCGCTGGGCATGATTTTCAGGATCCCGGCCAGCATGGCCACGGCGACGAGGAGGAGGGCCGCCCCCAATCCGATCCGGATTTTGTTGACCGGCATCTTGGCCACGACGCCGGCGCCGATGACCGCCCCCAGCGTCGCCGCGATCATCATCGAGATGAGGGTCAGCGGCGCGACTTGGACGACGGTGATGAAAATCAGGGCTTGGGCGACGACGGGAAGACAATGCCCGACGTTGAGGGTCCCGGGGATGACCCGGTCGTCGACCATCTTGGTGAATTTATAGAAAGACGTCGTCGGGGCGAAGCTGCCGATTCCCAGGGTGTCGAAGAAATTCGTCACGAAACCGATGCCCGTCAAGGCGAGCCAGGGTGCCTTGGTGAATTCCTTCCGGCGCCTGGAGACATCGCGGAAATAGACGATCCCGAAAACGAGGGCCGAGGCGGCGAGGACGGACAGGAGGACATATTTCATGGGCTCTTCCTTAACAGATTTTTCCTCGCCCGTCAAATGCGCGTCGCCCCGCCCGGCGACCCGGAGCCCCGGCTTTGAAGTCGAGGCCCCTTCTCTGGTATAAAGAACGGAGAATGCCGTCGAGGGAGAGACGCATGGACTTTCGCGGAAAGACCGTCATGATCACGGGCGGCGCGTCCGGGATGGGAGCGGCCGCGGCCAGGGAATTCACCGCCGCCGGGGCCGAGGTCGTCATCGTCGACATCAACGGCCCACTAGCCAAGGAAGTCGCGGCCGAGATCGGCGCCGGGGAGCCAATCGTCGGCGACGTCGCGGATTCGGCCTTTTGCGACCGGGCCGTCGCCGCCGCCCTCGAGCGTCACGGCCGCCTCGACGTCCTCGTCAACTGCGCGGGAATCATCTATCGGGCCGACGCCGCGGGAACGCCGGACGCGAGCTGGCGCCGGGTCATGGCCGTCAACGTCGACGGCGTTTTCTTCATGAGCCGGGCGGCCGTCGTCCCGATGAAAAAACAAGGCGCCGGGGTCATCGTCAATTTCGGTTCGATCTGGGGGGGCGTAGGCGCGGCCGGGGTCGTCGCCTATTGCGCCAGCAAGGGGGCCGTCCACAACCTAACCCGGGCCATGGCCCTCGACCATGTCAAGGACGGCATCCGGATCAACGCCGTCTGTCCGGGCGAGGTCAACACCCCGATGCTTGCCTCCGGCCGGCCCAAGCCGCCGACGCCGGAAGACCTCAGGAGGCTGGGCGAGACCGTGGTTCCCATGGGGAGGCTGGCCGACCCGTCCGAAATCGCCCGGGTCGTCGTTTTCCTGGCCTCGGAAGGAGCGAGCTACATGACCGGTTCCATGGTCACGATCGACGCGGGATACACGGCCCGATGATCTACCGAACATTGGGCCGCTCGGGTCTCATGGTTTCCCCGCTCTGCCTCGGCACGGACAATTTCGCCAACCCGACGCCCGAGGAGGAATGCCTCCGGATGGTCGACGCCGCCCTCGAGGCGGGGATCAATTTCATCGACACGGCCGACGTCTACGTCAGGGGCGAGGCCGAGCGGATCGTCGGGAAGGCGCTGGCCGCGAACAAGCGCCGTCATGAGGTCGTCCTGGCCACGAAAGTGTTTTACCCCACGGGCCCCGGCCCGAACGACCGGGGGGGATCGAGGCGTCATATTCTCCAGGCCTGCGAAGAATCTTTGCGGAGGCTGCAGACCGACCATATCGACCTCTATCAGACCCACCGGCCCGATTTCGAAGTCCCGATCGAGGAGACGCTCGAAGCCCTGACCGACCTCGTCAGACAGGGCAAGATTCTCCACATCGGGAGCACGACCTCGCCGGCCTGGAGAACGATGGAGGCCGTCCTCAAGAGCGAGATCCACGGCTGGGCGAGGTTCATCTCCGAGCAGCCGCCCTACAATCTTCTCGACCGGCGGATCGAAAACGAGCTCGTTCCGATGTGCCGGACCCACGGCCTGGGGATCATCCCCTGGTCGGTCCTGGGGATGGGAGTCCTCGCCGGCCGATACCCCGACGGGGTCCATTTCCCGCCGGACTCACGTGCGGCCAAGAGGGGTGGAATCTACGCCGAACGGGTCACGCCCAAAGGCGTCGAGGTCGGAAAGCAATTCAGCGCCATCGCCCAGGAGCACGGAATCTCTCCGGCTCAACTGGCCGTCCTCTGGGCGAAAGAGCAGCCCGGAATCACCGCCCCGATCATCGGCCCCCGAACCGTGGACCAGCTCCTCCATCTCGTCCCGGTCATGGAGATGGGCCTCGACGACGCGGTCCGCGAGAAATGCGACGCCCTCGTCCCGCCCGGAACGGCCGTGGCGAGTTTCCACAACTCGGCCCCCTGGATGAAGGCGAGGTTGATCTAGACGGAGGCTTTCGCCTCGTTTATCGGGGGAAAATCGAGAATTCGGGTGGTAGCGGGGGTTGGATTTGAACCAACGACCTCCGGGTTATGAGCCCGACGAGCTACCTGGCTGCTCTACCCCGCAGTCGACGGCGGAATTATAGCAGATTTTTTCCCCGTGTCAAAAGAATTCGTGCCCTGTTCTGTTCGTTGACAGGAATACGAAAAAAAATATAATTGGGGGCCTCCGATGGCAGCAGAATTGGTGTTCTTCGTCCTGGCGATTGTCTGCGTCGGTTCCGTGCTGGCCATGATCCTTTCGAGGAACCAGGCCCACAGCGCCCTCTGCGCCGTTCTCGCCTTCGCCGCCCTGGGCGGGCTGTTCGGCTTACTCGGGGCGCCGTTCGCCGCCGTCGTCCAGGTCATCATCTACGCCGGGGCGATCATGGTTCTCTTCATCTTCGTCATCTGGATGATCAACCTTCGGACCGGCATTCCCCCCGAGAGCAAGCGGTGGACGGCGGTTCTGGCCGCCGTTATCGGACTCATCATCCTCGCCCAGCTGGGTCTCGCCGCCCGCGGCCTATTCGGATCCGGTTCGCCGGCTTCGTCGAAAACGGCCGCCGGGCCCGAGGAGGTCGGCCGGCTTCTCTTCACGAAATACCTCTATCCCTTCGAAATCACGTCCATTCTCATCCTCGCCGCCCTCGTCGGGGCGATCGTCCTGGCCAAGAAGAGGGGGCGCTCGTGATTCCGGCAGGCTGGTTTCTCGCCCTGAGCCTCCTCCTCTTCGTCCTGGGGATCATCGCCTTTTTCATCAAGCGGGACCTGCTGACCCAGTTCCTGTCCGTCGAGGTCATGCTCAACGCCGCCAACCTCGCCTTCCTCGCCCTGGCCCAGGGGCCGGCCAAGGCCGAGGCCCAGGTCATCGTCTTCTTCGTCATGACCGTCGCCGCCGCCGAGGCCGCCGTCGGCATGGCTATCATCCTTCTCGTCTTTCGCCGCCGGCGGTCGATCCAGACCGAGGACCTGAGGACGCTGAAAGGCTAGGATGAATCCCTTCTGGCTCATCCCCTTTCCGCCCGCCGCCGGCGCCTTCTTCCTCATCGTCGCCGGCCGGAAGCTCACCCGCAAAGCCATCGCCTGGCTGGCTTGTCTGGCCGTGGCCGCGTCCTTCGCCCTGGCCGTCGTCTCCTTCGTGAACCTGGCGGGGACGGCCCAGGCCGGGAATCCTCTCCTCAAGACCCTCTTCACCTGGATCAAGGCCGGCGATTTCCGGGCGGACCTGGCTTTCCGCTTCGACCCGCTTTCCGCCGTCATGGCCCTCGTCGTCACGGGGGTCGGCCTCCTCATCCATATCTACTCAACGGGCTACATGTCCGGCGACCGGAGCTACGCCCGTTTCTTCGCCCAGCTGAACCTCTTTACCTTCGCCATGCTCATCCTCGTCCTGGCCGACAACATGGTCCTCATGTTCGTCGGCTGGGAGGGCGTGGGCCTGTGTTCGTACCTCCTCATCGGGTTCTGGTTCGAGAAGCCCGCCGCGGCGGCCGCCGGCCAGAAGGCGTTCATCGTCAACCGCATCGGCGACGCGGGATTCCTCCTCGGGATCCTCTTCCTCGTCCTGTCCGTCGGCAGCGTCTCCTTCGGGGCGATCGACGAGGCCGTGGCCGGCGGAATCATCACTCCGGCCTTGGCGACGCTCACCGCCGTCCTCCTCTTCATCGGGGCGGCGGGGAAATCCGCCCAGATTCCCCTCTATGTCTGGCTTCCGGACGCCATGGAAGGCCCGACTCCCGTCAGCGCCCTCATCCACGCGGCGACGATGGTCACCGCCGGCGTCTACATGGTCGCCCGCCTCAACGCCCTCTACGCCGCCTCGCCCGCCGCCTCGGAGGTCGTCGCCGTCGTCGGCGCCCTGACGGCCGTTTTCGCCGCGACGATGGCCCTCGTCCAGAACGACATCAAGCGCGTTCTCGCCTACTCGACGATCTCCCAGCTCGGCTACATGTTCATCGGCTGCGGCGTCGGAGCGTATGCCGCCGGCGTCTTCCATCTCACCACCCACGCCTTCTTCAAAAGCCTCCTCTTCCTCTCCGCCGGGAGCGTCATGCACGCCCTGTCGGGCGAACTCGACATGGAGAAGATGGGAGGCTTGCGCAAGCACCTCCCTCGGACCTACCCGACGTTTCTCATCGGGGCCATCGCCATCGCCGGAGTCCCCTTCTTTTCCGGATTCTTCTCCAAGGACGCTATCCTGACTTCGGCCTTCGCTCACGGCCATTATTTCGTCTGGGCCCTGGGTCTCGGCGGCGCCGTCCTGACGGCGTTCTACATGTTCCGCCTGATCTTCAAGACCTTCCACGGCGAGGAGAGGCTCGAAGCCGAGGTCAAACGCCATCTCCATGAATCTCCGGGTTCGATGACCGTCCCCCTCGTCATCCTGGCCTTCTTGGCCGTCGTCGCCGGCTATGTCGGCCTGCCGCCGGTCGTCGGGAGGCAGGCCAACCTCTTCGACCGGTTCCTCGAGCCCGTCATCAAACGCGCCGCGGAAGGAGGCCATCTCGGCCTCGGGACGGAATGGGCCCTTATCGCCGCCAGCGTCACCGCCGCTTTCCTCGGAATCGCCGTCGCCTACGGCTTCTTCCTCCGGAATCCCCGCATCCCCCGCCGGCTCGGCGAAAAATTCCCCGGCCTCTACAAGCTTCTTGTGAACAAATATTACGTCGACGAGATTTGCGACGCCGCGATCGTCAATCCCCTGGTCAAGGGCTCCGCCTTGATCTACGACAAGTTCGACCTCGCGGTCGTCGACGGCGCGGTCAACGGCTCGGCCAAGGCCGCCGGATTCTTCGGCCGGCTCCTGGGTCTCTTCCAAACCGGCCTCATCAAGGACTACGCCCTCGCCGTCCTGTTCGGCATGGCGATCTTTCTCGGAGTGCTGTTTTTCTAGGCCATGAGCATGCCCATCCTGTCGCTCGTCACGTTCCTGCCGCTCGCCGGGGCCGTCCTCCTCCTCTTCCTCCCCCGCGAGAACAAGGGCCTTCTCTACGGCCTCGCCTTGGCTTTCGCCGTCGGCGTCTTCCTCCTCTCGCTTCCCCTTCACCTCGGCTTCGACGGCGGGACGTCCGATCCCCAGTTCATCGAGCGGTCGAACTGGCTGGGGCTAGGGATCGAGTACCACGTCGGGGTCGACGGCCTCAGCCTCTACCTCGTCCTCCTGACGACCTTCCTCATGCCCCTCGCCCTGCTGGCCTCCTGGTCGTACATCCAGGACCGTCTCAAGGAATATCTCTTCTTCATGCTTCTTCTCGAGACGGGGATGATCGGTGTCTTCGTCTCCCTCAACCTTTTCCTCTTCTACGTCTTCTGGGAAGCGGCCCTCATCCCGATGTATTTCCTGATCGGGATGTGGGGCGGAAAGCGCCGCGTCTACGCGACGACCAAATTCGTCCTTTTCACCATGGCCGGAAGCCTCCTCATGCTCGTCGCCATGTTCGTCCTCTACGCCGCCTTCTTCCAAGAAACGGGGACGTATTCCTTCGCCCTGGCCGACCTCCTGAGCCTGACCGTCGCGCCCAAGCTCCAGACCTGGCTCTTCCTGGCCTTCGCCCTGGCCTTCGCCATCAAGGTCCCGATGTTTCCGTTCCACACCTGGCTCCCGGACGCCCACGTCGAGGCCCCCACGGCCGGGTCGGTCATCCTGGCCGCCGTCCTCCTGAAGATGGGAGCCTACGGCTTTCTCCGCTTCGCCTTTCCCCTCTTCCCCGACGCCGCGGCCAAGTTCCTCCCCGTCCTGGCCGTCCTGGCCATCATCGGAATCATCTACGGCGGATTCATGGCCCTCGTCCAAAAGGACGTCAAATCCCTGGTCGCCTACTCGAGCGTCAGCCATATGGGCCTCATCATGCTGGCCCTTTTCGCCGGAAACGCGGCCGGCGTCCAAGGGGCCGTCATCCAGATGGTCAACCACGCCTTGAGCACGGGGATGCTGTTCTTGTGCGTCGGCATTCTCTATGAGCGCGCCCATACCCGGCTCATCAAGGATTTCGGCGGGGTGAGCCGGCAAATGCCCGTCTTCGCCGCCTTCTTCCTCATCGCCGTCCTGTCGTCGCTCGGCCTTCCCGGCCTGAACGGATTCGTCGGTGAAATCCTCTGCCTCTACGGCGCCTTCGCGGCCCATAAACTCTGGGCCATCCTCGCCGTCACGACCGTCATCCTGGCGGCCGGGTACCTCCTCTGGATGTTCCGGAGGGTCATGCACGGCCCGATCTCCAACGAGAAAATCCGCGGCTTTCGTGACCTCGACGGCCGCGAGATCGCCGTCCTCATTCCGATCGTCATCCTCATGCTGTGGATCGGAATCCACCCCTCGACCTTCCTCCGCAAAATGGACGCCTCGGTCGCCCAGTACGTCAACCGGATCAAGGGCCGGGAGAAAGTCTTCGTCGTCAAGCCGCCGGCGGCCCGCGTCGCGGCCGAAGAAGGGGGGGGGACGAAATGAGCGTCTTCCCCGCCCTGGGTCCGCTCCTGGCGCTCACCGCCGGCGCGCTCGTCGTCATCCTCGCCGACGCCTTCTTCAAAAGGGACAAGAAAGACCATCTCGCCTATCTTTCCCTCACCGCCATTCTCGTTACCGGTTGGCTCGCCGTTCGTTTATGGGGCCGGAACGCCGAAGCGTTCGGAGGGATGCTCCGTTTCGACGACGCGGCCGTCTTCCTGACCGTCCTCCTTCTCGTCGGCACGGCCTTTGTCATCCTCTTGGGGATGCGCTACATCGTCCGGCAGGGCATGAACGACGGCGAATTCTACGGGCTTCTGCTTCTCGCCCTGGCGGGCCTCCTGATCATGGTCTCCTCGGGGAATTTCGTCGCCATCTTCCTCGGCCTCGAGGTCCTCTCGGTTTCGAGCTACGCCCTCGCCGGCCTGAAGCGCGGGGACGAGCGGTCGACAGAGGCGGCGGTCAAGTATTTCCTGATCGGAAGCTTCGCCGCGGCTTTCATCGTCATGGGCCTAGCCCTGCTCTTCGGCGGGGCGGGAACCCTCGAATTGGCCGAGATCACCCCGGCCGGCGCGAATTCCCCTCTCGCTCTGGCCGGACTGGCCCTCGTCCTCGGGGGATTCGCCTTCAAGCTCGCCTTGGTCCCCTTCCAGATGTGGCAGCCCGACGTCTACGAAGGGGCCCCGACGCCGGTCACGGCTTTCTTCGTCGTCGGTCCCAAGGCGGCCGGTTTCGCGGTCCTCCTCCGTCTCCTCCTCCCCTATTGGCAAAGCGGATTCAAGAGGGAAGCCGTATTCGCCGTGTTGTGGGCCGTCGCGGCAGCGACCATGCTTGTCGCCAGCCTCGTCGCTCTCCGCCAGAGAAACGTCAAACGGATGCTGGCTTATTCGAGCATCGCCAACGCCGGCACCATCCTCATCGCCGTCCTCACGAGCGACGCCGCGGGCCTGCTCTTCTACCTGGCGAACTACCTCTTCCTGAGCATCGGAGCTTTCGGCGTCCTGGCCGCTCTCGGACGGGACGGCGTCGAGCGGACGAACCTCGAGGATTTCGCCGGGTTGGGCGCCCGCTTCCCCTGGATCGGCGGCCTATTCGCCGTCTTCCTGCTCGGCCTCGCCGGCTTCCCCCCGACGGGCGGATTCCTGGCCAAATTCTACGTCTTCAGCACGGCCGTCCGCGAGGGACACGCCGTCCTCGTCCTCATCGCCGTCCTCTCCAGCCTGATCTCGGTCTATTACTACCTCCGGGTCGTCGTCTTCATGTACATGAGGAAGCCCGAAGGCGAGGAAGCCGCCGTGGATTTCGAGAATCCTCCCCTCCTCCTCGTCCTTTTCTTGTGCCTTTACGGCGTGTTCCAGCTCGGGCTCTTCCCCTCCAACGTCCTGGCCCTCGTCCGCCACGCCGCAGAATCCCTGTTCTAAAAAGACCCTTCCCCCATTCCGCGAGAGATACGTTCCCTTCACTTCGGATCAGGCTGAAGGAATGGGCCCGGAAGAGCCGTTCGGCGGCAGGCGATTCTTCCTCCGCCGCCGGCGCCGCTTGCCCGGCCGCGGGCCGCCCGGATATGCCCCGGCTAAAAGGGTCTCGAACGACTCGCCCTCCTCGGGAATGCGTCCCCGGTCGATGAGGACGAAAAGGCGCGAGGCCGGCCCGAAGTGGGACCTCTTTTGAAGCGAGAAGCGCCAGCGGCCCGTCCGCAAGGCGCGCCGCATCTGGCCGACGAGGCTCAAGATCTGGACGACGTTGGCCCGCATCGTCCGGGGGATCGTCGTCCGCATCTCCGCACCGATCAAGGCATCGCTCAAGACCTTGATCATGTCGGGCTGGAATTCTCCGAAAAGCGGCTCGACCCACGGCCAGAAAACAAGGGCGTACATGTCCTCGAGGGAGAGGTCCTCCCCGACGGCCTTGGCCTGGTCGGCGAGGTGAAGGAGTTCGCGGAGGCGGGCGTAGGACAAGGGGTCCGTTTCGTAGGCTTCCCCCGCCCGCCCAAGGACGATCCGGAGAAGGCCGTATTCGCGGAGGGCGTCGAAGACGGGCCCCGTTTCGAGGAGGAGGTCCTTGTTGAGCTCCTCGTAGAGCCGGGCTCCCGGACATCCTCCGAGGAGGCCGATGTGGGCGGGAATCGCCGCCGCCGTCGCCTCCTCGATCGCGAACCGCAAGCGCGAGGCATGGCGGAGAACGCGCCAGATCCGGACGGGGTCCTCGGCGTAGCGCGTTCCCGGCTCGCCGATGACCCGAGCGCGCTTTCTCTCCAAATCCTCGAGGCCGCCGACATGGTCGATGACCTCGTTTTTCACCGCGTCGTAGAAAAGGCCATTGATCGTCAGGTCGCGACGAAAGGCATCCTCGGCCGGAGTTCCATAGAGGAGATTCGGGTCGAGCTCGGCGGGCTGGGACTCCTCGAGTCCGGGACTGATCGTCCGCCGGAAGGTCGCGACTTCGATCGTCTTTCCGTCCGGGAACCGGACGTGAGCCAGGCGGAACCGGCGGCCGATGATGTAGCAGTTCGGGAACCGCCTCCGGATCTGGCCCGGCCGGGCGTCGGTGACGACGTCGAAGTCCTTGGGCTCACGGCGAAGGAGAAGGTCCCGGACGGCGCCTCCGGTCAGATACGCGAGGAAGCCCGAATGATGGAGCCGGAAGATGACCCGGAGGGCGTCGGGATCGACGTCCCTCCGGGTAATCGGATGGGCCGGAGATTTGAGGATGACGGGCTCGGCCATTTTGAAAGGCCCTCATTATTATCTCAGGTCGCCTCCCGCGTCAACCTCGACCTGGTCATCCATCCCTCCAGACCCTCCCGCCACGACCCACTCCGACGATCGGGCTGAAATTCAAGGGCGAGGAGTCGGGCCGGATGACGAGCCTCGAGCTTTACCTGCCCAACGGCGTCTTCGAGGCGAAAATGGTCAAGGACTGAGGTCCCTCATATACCGCCGCTCGAAAGCGGCCGCGTTCACGACCTGGAAGGCGACGGCGACCGCCATCAGGGCGTTGTACCAGACGATGAAGACGGCAAAGAGCGATTCGAGCCGGCCGAGCATGGCCAGGATGGCGATGGCGAAGAGGTGCGAGGTCCCGGCGAAAAGGGAGAAGAGATAGACCATCGGCCGGAACCGCCGCCGGAAGGCCGACCGGATGCTTTCAATCCGCTCTTCGGACCAGCCGTTTTTTTCCGCGGCCCGGCTAATAGCAGGCAGGGGAACGAGCCGGAGAGTCGCCTCCCGGAGGGCGTTCAGGCCGTCGATGGCGATGAACAGCGTCTTCCTCGTCCGGGGCGGAGGGGCGGCCTTCCCCTCGGATGTCCGGAGATAGAGCGTTCGGAAATTCTGGAAGAGGGTGATGTCGGCCCCCATGAACAACAGCGAGGCCGCCAGTCCGAGGAGGATCGTCCAGGAAAATCCCTCCCTCATCATCACCGCCCCGATCCCTCCGAAGATGATGAACTGTCCGGAGATGTCGGCCAGCTCGTCGTAGAACCGGCCGAAGCGGGTCGTCGTCTGGGTGAAGCGGGCCATCTGGCCGTCCGAGCAATCGAAGACGACCTTGAGGTAGATGAACAGCGCCCCCCATCCCGGGCGGTCCCGGACGATGAAAACCGTCGCGACACAGGTCAGAAGGAAGGACATCGCCGTCAGGGCATTGGGGGAAATTCGGAGAGGGGCGAGCGTCCGGACGAGGAGATAGGCCGGAAAGCGGTTGAAGACGAGGTCGAGAACATCCTCGAGGTCCTTGAGGGAGGACCGGAAATCGGCGAAAAACGATTTGCGCATCACGCCGCGCCGGCCTCCTTTCCGAACTAAGCTTCGGCTTCCGTCCACCGAGGGGAGAGGAAAAAATTCCGCTTAAGAGAAAACCGCGGGGAAAACCGGAGGGGTTCTATTTCTTCCGGATCGAGCCGCCTCCGGCCGAACGGCCCCCGCCCGACGAGCCGCCGCTGCGCGAGGGTCCCGAGCTCCGCGACGTCCCGCCGCTCCGGCCCGAACCCGAGCTCCGAATCGTTCCCGAACGGCCCGCCGATGTCGACCTGGCCGTCGTCGCCCGCCGGACTTGGGAGACGGAACCGGAGCTCGGCCGGACTCGAATGCGCCGGACGGTCCCGTCGGGCGATCCCAGCCTCCGGAGGCTGTCTCTCGAGACGACGGTCCGGTCGATCCGCCGGCCGCCATAGCCGGCGCCGTAACCATAGGTACCGCCGTAGTTGCCGTAGTACCGCCACGGGGAATAATACGCATGGCCGTACAACGAATAAGACCAGAGGTAGAAATATGGATCCATATAGAAAAAGGGCGTCCAGGAATACCAGCCGAAACGCCAATAGGGCGACCAGGACCAGGGCGAGTAGAGGGAATAGGGGACATAATATGAGGAAGGATAATAGGCGTCGCCATAATCGTCATAGCCGCCCGAGGGCGAAGTCCAGACCCCGATCCCCGCATACCGCTCGTCGATGAGGGTGCAGGCGGAAGCCAGAAGCATGACCCCGGCGAGAAGAAGAATGGGCTTTTTCATGGCTGACCTCCCGCCCCCATGGTAGCCCCTGGGGAAAGCCGTTGTCAAGGCAAAGATTGATTTCCTCGCCCCGTCGAGGATATCATGGCCTTCTCCAAGGCCGAGAAAAAGAGGAGTCAGGATGATCCCCTCTAAAACCGTTGTTTTGAACCGCCGGGCGAACAAGAGACAACCGGCTCAATTTCCCCTCGCCGTCCGGGTCGCCGGCCAAGAGCATTTTCCCGTCCAGCACACGGTTTGCACCGACTGCAGCACGAAGAGCCTCGGTTTCCGGTCGGCCCAGTTCATTCCCCTTGAATCCAAGCTCGACCTCGTCTTGACCGCCCCGCCCTCCCCCAAGCCCTTGAGAATCAAAGCCACGGTCCGGCGCGTCGAAAAGAACTCCGAGGACAAGCTCTATGCCTACGGGGTCTTGATCGACGAGATCGACAAAGTCGACCAGATCTTCCTTTCCCTCTACATCCATACGACGGACATCAACAATCTTCTTCGGGCCGCCGTCCGCCAGAAGGCATCGGACATCCATCTCGTCGCCTACGAACCGCCCATCTTCCGGGTTGACGGCGAGCTCATTCTCCAGGACGGCTTCGCCATGAATCCGGCCGACCTGCGGGACATGATCATGGCCATCCTCACCGAGAAGCAGATCACTCTCTTCGAAAGGAACCTCGAGCTCGATTTCTCCTACGAAAACCAGGAAGGAATCCGGTTCCGGGGCAACGTCCACCAGCAGAAGGGCAACGTCGAGGTCTCTTTCCGCCAGATTCCCAAGGAGGCGAAGTCGGTGGCCGAGCTGGGCCTGCCGCAGGTCATCGAGGAACTCGTCAAGAAGAAGAGGGGCCTCATCCTGATCACCGGCCCCTCGGGGAGCGGCAAGTCGACGACCTTGACGACGATGATCGATCTCATCAACAAGCAGCGAAAGAATATGATCATCAGCCTCGAGGACCCGATCGAGTTCATCCATCAGTCCAAGCGGAGCATCATCAAGCAGCGGGAAGTCGGGCGGGATACCCTGTCCTTCAACCAAGGCCTTAAGCACGTCCTCCGCCAGGACGTCGACGTCATCCTCGTCGGAGAGATGCGGGACGTCGAATCGATTTCCATGGTCATCTCCGCCGCGGAGACCGGACACCTCGTCCTCAGCACCCTCCACACCTCGGATACGACGGAGGCCATCAACCGGATCATCGACGCCTATCCCGAGGAGCAGCAGCGCCAGGTCCGCGGCCAGCTGGCCGGCTGCCTGGAAGCCATCATCACCCAGCTCCTCCTACCCCGGGCCGACCGGGAAGGGAGGGTTCTCGCGGCCGAAGTCCTGATCGCCACGCCGGCCGTCCGGAACCTCATCCGAACCGGCCAGATGGGCCAGATCCCCATCTACATTGAGTCCGGCTCCGCCCAGGGCATGCGGACGATGGACCACTCCCTTCTCGAACTGGCCCGCCGCAAGCTCATCAGCAAGGATACGGCTTTGAACTACGCCCGCGATTACAACAAGATTCTTCAGGCGTTCTAGCCGGACGCCGGCTCAACCCTTGAACTGCTCGTAGGCCCACTCGAGCCATTGGGTCACGGCCTCGACGTCGGACGCCTCGACCGTGGCCCCACACCAGAATCTCAGCCCCGGAGGAGCCTCCCTGTACGAGGCGCAGTCATAGGCGACGCCTTCCTTGGCCAGGAGCTTGACCATCTCCTTCAGCTTGTCTTCGGGGAGCTTGACGTTGAGGCAGACGCTGGTGTTGGAGCGGATCGTTTTGTCCTCGGCCAGGAAGGAGATCCAGTCGTGTTTGGCGACGAAGCGCTCGAGCGCCGCCAGGTTGGCGTTGCTCCGAGCGATGAGCGCGGGCAGGCCACCGACGGACTCGGCCCATTTCAGGGCGGCGAGATAATCCTCGATGACCATCATCGACGGGGTGTTGATCGGGGAGGCCTCGAAGATCTCCCTGTTCAGCTTGCCGCCCTTGGTCATCCGGAAAATCTTCGGCAGCGGCCAGGGCGGGGCGTAGCTCTCCAGCCTCTGGACGGCCCGGGGCGAAAGGATGAGGATCCCGTGGGCGGCCTCCCCTCCGAGGACCTTCTGCCAGGAATAAGTGATGACGTCCAGCTTGAAAATCGGAACGTCCTGGGCGAAGACGGCCGAGGTCGCGTCGCAGAAGGTCAAGCCCTCCCTGTCATCGGGGATCCAGTCGCCGTTCGGGAGCTTGGCCCCGCTCGTCGTCCCGTTCCAGACGAAGACGACGTCGTTGCGGAAATCGACCTGGCCGAGGTCGGGGATCTTGCCGTAGTCCGCCTTAAAAACACGGACATTGGGGAGCTTGAGCTGCTTCTGGATATCGGTCGCCCAGCCCTGGCCGAACGACTCCCAAACCAGGACGTCGACGCCGCGCGGTCCGAGGAGCGACCACATGGCCATTTCGAAGGCGCCCGTGTCCGAACCGGCGACGAGGGCGATGAGATAGTCCGCCGGCAGGCCGAGAAGCCTCCTCGTCCGGTCGCACGCCTCCTGGATTTTCGCCTTGCCCAGGCTGCTCCGATGGCTTCGGCCGAGGGGGGTGTCCTTGAGCTCCTCGAACGAGAAATTGGGATGTTTGGCCGTCGGCCCGCTCGAAAAACACGGATTCTTCGGCTTGACGGTCGGTTTCATCATGATGTTCTCCTCCGTTCTTATGAATGCAGGGTTTTCATTATAAGGAATGGGGCCGGAGAACTCAATAGAAAGACACGGCCGGAGCGGGACATAAGCCGGATTCTGTTCCCGCGCGCCGAAGCGGCGGGGGCGGTTATTTGTCTGGCCCCGCGATTGCTCGCGGGGACGAGCGGCCGACCCGCCCCCGGGACGGGCCGTCCCATGGGGGGCTCGTTTGGCCTTGCTCCGGGTGGGGTTTACCCTGCCCCCGGTGTCGCCACCGGGGCGGTGAGCTCTTACCTCGCCTTTTCACCCTTGCCCTCGCGGGCGGTGTGTTTTCTGTGGCACTTTCCCCCGGTCGCCCGGGGCCGCCGTTAGCGGCCACCCTGCCCTCCGGAGTCCGGACTTTCCTCCCCCGGCTCCTCTCGGATCCGGGAGCAACCGCCTCGCCCACTCCGGCCGTGAACTTATAAGCTCGACTCTATTTATAGCTCATTGGCGGATGGGGGTCAAACCTCACCGTCCTCCTCGCGCGGGGGAACGGCCTCGCCCAAGCCCGACGTGATCTTGATGCCGTAGAGCTCGAGCTTTTTGTAGAGATTCGAGCGGGGGGTGTCGATCTCCCGGGCCGTCTGGGAGATGTTCCAGTCGTTCTCCGCGAGCTTGGCGAGGATGAAATCCTTCTCCGCCAGGTCCCGGAAGTCTTTTAAAGTCTTCACTTTGGAGGCCTCGGGGAGGTAGATCTGATGGTCCCCCCGGATCGTCTCGGGCAGATCCCGCGCTTCGATCGTCTCCCGGTCGGTCATGATGAGAAGGCGCTCGACGACGTTCCGGAGTTCCCGGACGTTGCCCTTCCAGGAATAGCGGATCAACGCCTCGACCGCTTCCGGGCTGAAGGCTTTGACCTTGAAGTTGTTCTCCTGGGCGAACATCCTCGAGAAATACTCGATGAGAAGCGGAATGTCCTCTTTTTTCTCCCGCAATGCCGGCGAATAAAGGAGCAGGACGTTCAGCCGGAAGTAGAGGTCGTCGCGGAATTCGCCCTTCCCGATGGCCGCCTTGAGGTCCTTGTTCGTCGCGGCGATGACCCGGACATCCACCTTCTGGATCTTGCTCGAACCGACTTTCTGGACCTCGCCCTCCTCGAGGACCCGGAGGACCTTGGACTGGGTCTTGAGGCTCATATCGCCGACCTCGTCAAGGAAAATCGTCCCCCGGTCGGCCTGCTCGAACTTGCCCGTCTTCCGCTCCGTCGCCCCGGTGAACGCTCCCCTCTCGTGGCCGAAAAGCTCGCTTTCGATCAGCTCCTCGGGGATGGCCGCGCAGTTGACCTGGACGAAGGCCTCCTTGGCCCGGAGGCTCAAGCCGTGAACGGCGCGGGCGATGAGTTCCTTGCCCGTCCCGCTCTCGCCGTAGATGAGGATCGTCGCGTTCGTCGGCGCCGCCGCCTGGATTTCCTTCCAGAGCTTCTTCATGAGGGGATGGCTGCCGATGAGTTCGTAGCGCTTCTCGGCCTTGCGGCGGAGGTCCAGGTTCTCGCGGGCGAGCTTGTTCTGGTTGAGGGCGTTGCGGATCGTGAGGAGGACGCGGTCGCGGTGGAGGGGCTTCTCCAGGAACTCGAAGGCGCCGAGCTTGGTCGCCTCGACGGCGGTCTGGATCGTCCCCTGCCCCGAAATCATGATGACCTCGGGCGAATAGGGCCGGCTCTTGATGTCCTTGAGGATGTCCATCCCGTCCCGGCCGGGCAGCCGGATGTCGAGGAGGACGATGTCGATCCCGATCGACTCCTCGAGCTTCTGGAGGCCGTCCTCCCCGTCGCCGGCTTCAAGGAAGGAATAGCCTTCGTATTCCAGGATCATCCGCAGCGACTTCCGGATGTTCTCCTCGTCGTCGATGACCAGGATTTTGGCTTTGCGCTCGTCCTTCATGGTCCCTCGGAGGGATTATTCTAGCATATTCCCCGGATTTTAAGGCTTCGCCGCAAATTTCTTTACACCCCGACGCGCCCCGGCTGCACAGGCGCGGGCCTTTCCGCCTGAAAAATAGGGCCGGCCGGGGATGGCACGATAATTGCTCTGGTTTTTTCTCAAAGGACCTATTACAATGGGGCCGAGGTGACCGATAAGATCTCAGGATCGAGAACGGTGAGCCTCCTCCTTTCCGTCTTTGCCGCCTCGGCCCTTCTCTCCTCCCCGCTTTCCGCCCGAACGACGGCTCCCGAGAAATTTTTCACTCTCGACAACGGCCTGCGGGTCGTCCTCCTCGAACGGCGGAACGTCCCCCTGGTCAACATCGTCGCCGCCGTCAACGCCGGCTCCAAGGACGAAACGGAGGCCACGTCCGGGGCGATCCATCTCCTCGAACACTACGTCCTTTTCCGCGGGACGGAGGAGCGGAGCGGGAACGAGGTCGCCCGCGACATCCGCCGGCACGGCGCCTATTTCAACGCCCATACCGGCCAGGACCTGGCCACCTTCGAGATGGCCCTTCCCGCCGAGCACGCCGAATTCGGCCTCCGCAACCAGAAGGAAATCCTCTTCAACCTCAAGATCACCGAGGCGGAGCTCGAAGACGAAAAAGAGGTCATCCTCCAGGAATTCCGGCAGCTCCGGGACGACCCCTTCCGCTACGGCGGATCCCTGATCTATCAGAACCTCTTCCCTGGGCATCCCTACGGAAAGCCCATCATCGGGACGGAAAAAACCCTGAAAGCCCTGTCGCGGGAGGACGTCGAAGGCTTCTACCGGCGGCATTTCGTCCCCGGGAACACCGTCCTGGCGGTCGTCGGCGATTTCGCCCTGGCGGAAATGGAAGCGAAGGTTAAGGCCGTCTTCGGAGACGTCCCGAAGGGGGAAGTCGTCCCCACGCCTCTCCCCAAGGCCGAACCCCCCGCCAAGAAGGTCGAGATCGAGGAAACGCTCGACGTCCAGGAAGGCTATCTCCTCATCGGCATCCTGGGACCCGATTACAACGACCCCGACCAGTATGCGGCCGACGTCCTGTCCCAAACGCTGGGACGCGGGCTCTATCCTCTTCTCCTGAAACCCCTCCGGTCGTCCAGGGACCTCGCGAACAGCGTGATGATGACGTATATCGGCCTGAAAAAATCGGGCGCGTTCGTCGTTTATATCACCCTCGATCCCAAGAACATGGCGGCGGCCAAGCGGGAGGCCCAAAACTACCTGCGGCGAAACCTCCGGAGCGAGAACTTCTCCCCTGACGACCTCCTCCCCGGCGAGGAGCGCCTCTTCGCCTATGATCATCTCGAAAACGCCAAGAACGAGCTCCGCTTCGCCGTCCAGCAAGCCTGGGAGAGCGGACTCAGCCTGGCCTCCTCCCTGGCCCAACACCTTCTCCTGAATGAAAAAACGGCCCGGATCAGTTTTCTCGAGGAGGTGGCCCGGATCTCCTCCTCAGACCTCCGGAAAGTCGCGGCGAAATATTTCGGCCGGAACGAATTTGTCATCGTTTCGATTCTGCCCAAGAAAAAATGAAGCGCCGATGCTCCTGAAAAACGGCCGGATCCTCGTCGTCCTCGTCGTCTCGGGCCTGGTCTCGGCCGCGCCCGCGGCCGCCGTCCACCCGCCTCTCATCAAAACCCTCGAGAGCGGCTTGACCGTCGTCACTCAGCAAGACGAGGCCTCGGCGATCTCCGTCCTCGAAATCCTCATCAAGGGCGGCCAGCGGGCCGAACCTC
>Ga0208828_1000052_pt1 | contig 53011 bp, 42 predicted proteins | sample Kivu_160m_FD_185487 | JGI IMG/M metagenome (GOLD analysis project Ga0208828, IMG submission 185487) | Freshwater microbial communities from Lake Kivu, Western Province, Rwanda to study Microbial Dark Matter (Phase II) - Kivu_160m (SPAdes)... | ecosystem: Environmental > Aquatic > Freshwater >... | reverse complement strand
GAGACGAGGATGAAGGGGATATCCAGATTCTTGGACTTGAAGAGATCCAGGGCATCCTTGCCGCCAAAGCCCGGAAGGGAATAGTCGGAGATGACGATATCCCAGTGTGCTTCCGTAAAAGCCCGCTCCATCTCTTCGCGGGTCTTTACCTGGCGATGGCTGACATCAAATCCTTCTTTTTTCAACTGCCTGACTACCAGCAGGGCATCCGTGTCGTTGTCTTCAACCAGTAATAAATTGATGTGCGTCATAGGATGATGAATTAAAGGGTGAAGAGAAAGGTACAACCTTTTTCGGGCTCAGAGATCGCCCAGATCTTTCCACCATGTTTCAGGATGATCCGTTTGACTGTTGCCAGACCGATGCCTATTCCGGTGAACTGATCATCGCTGTGGAGCCGCAGGAAAGGAGTGAACAGCTTGTCATAATGACTCATGTCAAACCCTACGCCGTTATCCTGGATGAAGAAGACGGATTCTCCTTTCTCTTCCCGCGACCCGAATACAATCTCAGGATGGTCTGTTTTGCCGGTGTACTTCCAGGCATTGTTCAGCAGGTTAGTCAGGGCGATCCGGATCAACCGGGAATCCACATTAGCATGTAAACCGGGCTGGATTTTCAGGGAGACCTTGCGTTCAGGTTCGGCAGCCACAAGTTTACCGGTGATCTCAACTACCAGCTGGCTAAGGTCAAGATCGGTCTTGTCGATCTCCTGGCGGGCAATCCTGGCCAGTTTCAGGAACTCTTCGATCAGTTGTCCCATCTCGGCGGATGAGTCAGCCACCTTGGCCAGGAAATCCTTCCCCGCGTCATCCAGCAGGGAGGCATATTCTTCATTCAACGCTTCCACCAGCCCTTCGATTCGCCTGACCGGAGCCCTGAGATCATGGGAAACGGAGTAGGTAAATGCCTCCAGCTCCTGGTTTGCCGCCGCCAGTTCAGCAGTTCGGTCCATCACCCGCTTGTCAAGTTCCCTGTTCAGTTCCCTCAGTTGATGCGTCCGCTGCTCCACAAGCACTTCCAGCTCTTTCTCCCGGATATACCTGACCCGGTACCTGATGGCTGCATAGATGAGAAACAATCCGATCAGGATGCAAAGGATCAGGAACCAGGTTGTCTGGTAAAAATACGAACGGATGTGAATGAGGGCGGTTGCCTCCTGTTTGCTCCACTCCCCCTGATGGTTGCGCACCTGGACGCGGAAGATATAATCCCCGGCGGGTACTTTTGTATAAAAGGCGGAGCGGCGTGTGCCTGCATCCACCCAGTCATCATCATACCCCTCAAGCTGGTAACGGAATTGAAGCCGCTCAGGTGCAAGAAAGCTGGGGGCGCAATACTGGATCTCCAGTTGTATCACTCCAGGAGGAAGCCGGTATGACTGTTGTCTTTTAACAGATTTGCCGTTCACCAGTACATCCTGGATGAAGAGATGCGGGAAAAAGGTGGGAATGGCAGTGAGGGAAGGATCAACTTCAGTGATCCCCTCCGGGGTGGCAAACCAGATCTTCCCGTCAGGCGTCCAGCAACCTCCGGGGAAGGTTCCCTCAGTGCAACTGTTTCCGCTCATCCCTTCAGGTTCTCCGAAATAATGCACTTCGACCTCCTTCTGTTGACCTGACACAACGGCTTCAAGATCTATCCTTCTGACAGAGGTGATGCCGTCATGCCTGCCCAGCCAAAGCATCCCGTTCAGGTCTTCAGTAATATAGGTGACCGATCGTGGGTATCCGATCCATTCATTCACCGGATGGGGCGTTAAACTGTCTGCCGCCAGATAATTCAACCCGTCGTGTCCCGTCCCGATCCATATGCTGCCATCATCTGTTTCATAAAAACTGAGGATCAGGTTATCCGTCAGTCCATCCTTGGTGGTGATGGAGGTGATCTTTCCGTTATCGTAAATATTGACTCCTCCCTCCTGGGTGCCGATCCACATCCTTCCCCTGTGATCTTCCATGAAGCAATAAATCCTTCCGTCTGTCAATCCGTCGGCACTGGAAAGTGTGGTGACCATCCCATCGCGAAGGAGATAGATCCCCGCGTCAGTGCCTCCCCATACCGTGCCATCGCGACTTAAATAAACCGTATGAAACAATGTATTCGGCAATTGCTGCCCGACAGGAAAAAGTGTTCGTTTCATTCCGTTGTACGAGATCAGGCCTGCAAACCCGGCCGCCCAGATCGTATTCTCCTTATTTCCGTATAATGACCAAACCGGAGGAACGGGGATGTTGAACCTGCCAGACATGTTCGAAAACCTGCCGTGTTGATAGCATAGAATGGAAGCATCTTCAGAGGAGATCCAGATCTTTCCGTCCGTGCCTGTATAGAGGCTCATGATAGAATTATCCGCCAAACCGTCCGCCGTGGTATAACTTCGCAAAAGCGGTGACCTGATCCGGGTCAGTCCTTCCCCTTCAATACCGACAAGAAGATCTCCTTCGCGGTCAGTGATCAAGCTTTTAATCATATTTCCCGGCAAGACATCTTCTTTGGTCAGGGTGAAGGCCTGCTGATCCGCCGGATTAAACACGATCAGCCCTTCTGAGTCTGTCCCGATCCAGAGAGAGCCGTCCGGTCCCTCGCAAATCAGGCGAAAAGCGGAGCTGAGCGGGAATAATCGGTTCTTGACGGGGGAAAAGATCCCCTCCTGATAGGTCATGAAACTGCCGTCAAAACCGCCAATCCAGAGAGTTCCATCCCGGTCCATGAAGAGGGCGGCCACTCCGCGCATGGTAAATCCCTCCTTTTCAGTGAATCGTTCAACTTTTTGGTTCAGGATCCTGCAGAGTCCGTTCCCGGAACCGATCCATATCTCCCCGGAATTGCCCGCACACAAGGCATCAACGCCATTGGCGGGAAGGCCATCCTCAATGGTAAATGCATTGAACTGATTTCCCGAATAACGGAAAACCCCTCTGCCATCGGTCCCGATCCATAAGTTTCCTGATCCATCCTCGCAGATCCTGGTGATGCTGTTTTCCTTAAAGATCCCCGTATCTCCCACCGGTTCAAAGTTGCCGTTTTTATATGCAACAAGCAGGCCTCCCACCATCCCGAAATAGAGAGTGCTGTCATGTGCCCGGTAAATGGCCTGACAATCATCCAGAGCCAATGCCGGTACTGAACGGCGCTGAAACAGGGTGGAGCTGACCCCGTCAAAGCGAACAATTCCATAATCGCAACCCATCCAGAGATAGCCATCCGGACCTTGGGCCATGGATTGAATGATGTCTGGAAATCCTGCTTCTTTCGGCCAGTGAAAAATGTTATACTTCTGCTGAACGGATGCTGTGTTTTGCGAAGTGACCGACCCGTTCAATACACCTATAAAAACCAGGAGACAACTGAAGATAATGGGACTGAAGAAACGTTTCATGGATAAAATATTTCCTATCAAAGATATTAACTTTTGGCAGTTTTATCGTATCTTAGAGGCATTCAATTTTAATAAAATCGCTATGGCTATTATCGATGCAACACTCAGTTCCGATGGTACACTTGAAAAATTAACAGTGGATTTAAAGAAACACACTCCAATCCATGTAATGTTTCAGATGGTTGGAAAAAACCATTCTCCATCCGATGGCAATATCTGGAAAATGACGAAAACGGGTGGTTCCACCAATGTACCTGTACCTATAAAAGATTATTTCCGTTCACTGGAGTACAATGGGATAAGTGACAAGGATAAAGTCATCTTGACGGAATTTCCTTTCTGAATCTGACCCATTCCGTTTTCTTCTCCAAAAATGCCCTTGCCTGACGTGTGAGAGGTTTTTTGTTATTTTTGCCCCCTGCCTTATCAATCTCAACTGCCATGAAAGTTTTTATTCGTGCTCTGTCATTACTAATCCTGATCGGTGTTATCCCTACTCTCAACGCCCAATCCAATCCTCCGGATGCCCATGATACGCTGATGTCCTGGTGGCGTGATGCACGCTTCGGGATGTTCATTCACTGGGGGCTTTATGCGGTCCCGGCAGGGGAGTGGAATGACCGGACCGACTATGGGGAATGGATCAGGCATTCAGGAAAAATTCCGCTGGAAACCTATGACGGGTTCCGCGAGCAGCTCAATCCGGTGAAATTCGATGCGGAGAACTGGGTGAAGACAGCCCGGGATGCCGGAATGAAGTATATCGTGATCACTTCGAAACACCATGATGGTTTTTGCATGTTCAATACAGCCCAAACCGGATTCACTATCATGAACACCCCCTTCGGCCGCGATGTGATGAAAGAGCTCGCTGACGCCTGCCATCAATATGGTATCAAGCTTTGCTTTTATTACTCCATCATGGATTGGCATCATCCCGATTATTTGCCTCGCCGGGAATGGGAAAAAGACCGAAGCGCTGATTCGGCCGATTTTGACAGGTATGTGGAATACATGAAGGCGGAGCTGAAGGAACTGCTTATCAATTACGGAGAGATCGGGGTACTGTGGTTTGACGGTGAGTGGGAATCCACATGGAATGAATCCTACGGCAAGGAGATCTATGCGTATGTCAAGAGCCTTCAACCCAATATTATCATCAATAACCGGGTGGGAGCCGGGCGGCTCGATATGGAAGGGTTGACCAGGGAAGGTGCTTTCGGAGGCGACTTTGGTACCCCCGAGCAGCAGATCCCGCCTACAAGCCTGCCCGGCATCGACTGGGAGACCTGCATGACCATGAACGACCATTGGGGGTACAACAAAGCGGATAAAGACTACAAATTAGCCAAGGAGCTGATCAGGATGCTGGTTGACATTGCCTCAAAAGGGGGTAATTTTCTCTTGAATGTTGGCCCGACGGATCAGGGAACATTGCCCGAAGAGGCTGTTGGAAGACTCCGGGAGATCGGGAAATGGATGTCGGTGAACGGGGAATCCATCTATGGAACAGAGGCAAGTCCGTTGAATTCGACCCCATGGGGACGATGTACGATGAAGGAGAACGGAGATACCGTGATCCTCTATCTTCATCTTTTTGACTGGCCCAACGATGGGCGTCTACTCGTGGGAGGATGCATGAACCGGCCAATGACAGCACAATTGCTGGCGAAACCGGGAAAACAGCTTAAGGTCGGAATCGAAAACGACACGATCCGGATCCAGCTGCCGGGAAAAGCTGCCGATAAGTTCAACCCGGTTGTTAAACTGACCTTACTGGGACCCCTCGACATTACCACACCCCCCGACATCATTGTATTCAATGATTATTTTGTCGACAAGACCATGATCGAACTCCGTTCCGATCGTCCCAATGTCGAGATCCGGTTTACAGGGGATGGGAATGATCCGGTTGATACCTCCTTCCTTTACACCGAGCCCCTGGAGGTTATGGGGGATGTCACAGTCAAGGCACGTTGCTTCCGCAACGGGAAACCGGTTAGCGGAACATCATCCAAGCGCCTCAGGATGGTGTTCCCCCTGGCCCCCAAGAGTGTCGAGAATCCGCAACCCGGACTTCGATATCAGTATTATGAAGGAGAGTGGGATTCCCTTCCCGACTTTTCCAAACTGACACCGGTCAAAGAAGGTATTGTGCCTTACTTCACCTTTGATCCCCGGACCGATCAGGAACATTTCGGATTTTCCTACCAGGGATACATCCTGATCCCGAAACGGAATATCTATGTCTTCTCCACCGAATCCGACGATGGCAGCCGGCTCTACATCGGGAAACGCCTGATAGTGGATAATGACGGCCTACATGGAAGGCAGCGAAAAGAGGGTGCCATTGGCCTGACTGCCGGATTTCATCCCATCACGGTCCGCTATTTTGAGAAGACGGGAAGCAATGACCTCAAGGTCTTCATTAAAAGCCCAGAACTCCCCGAACAACCTGTTCCGGTGGAGTGGCTTGTCTATGATAAGTAGCGTCCCGAAGGCCGAATAAACTTCCTTCCTGATCCTTACTCCGGCTTCTTACCTTTCGTCTTGCTCTTCTTTATGCTGTCTGTCTGGGTCTGGTTTGCTCCCGGGTTTCTGACCGCCCCGGGGTGTTTTGCCGTAGTGCCAGGTTCTGTCGATTCTGTCCGGGTGGATCGGGCAGATATGGTATCCCCTTCCCCCATATATGCCTGAATAGGCTCCTGTTGGACGGAGTCAGCCACAACCGTATCGGCTCTCTGCATGGTATTTGAATCCGGCACTTCAATTGTCTGAGATTCCTGGGAGACGGTTTCGGAATCGGATTGGTGACTGTAGGAACAGGAGGCTGTCAAAAAAATGGCAGTTATCCAGAGGCTACTGAACAATAAATTTTTCATACCGGATAATGTTGGTTGAAGAGGTGATTTTTAAGAAATAGATCCCATTTGAAAGCGCTCCCTTGTTGAACGAGAAGCAATTCCTTCCTGCGGGTGCTGTATCATTCAGCAACAGCTTGGCCACTTTTCCCTGTTGGTCAATCACGGAGATCTCGATTGGGCGGCGAGTGTCAAGGGTAAACTCAACATTCATCCGGTCATACACCGGATTGGGATAGATCTGTACTGGGGATATCCCGGCAGATTGTTCTTCTATGCCGATGGAAACTCCGGTGATCTCTGCGATCCAGGTATCAAAAGCATGTTCACCTAAACGGAACGCCCCAAAACCCCCGCTTAACCATGTATTTGGAGAAGAGGCATTCTGCTTTCTCGAGATCCCGGAATAATCACCCCAGCGGGCTACACCTTCACTTTGATAGACATCCACGTAGGTTGACCCCTCCTTCACCAGGGTGGAGGATGACCATTCTCCAGCATTGTTCACATAGACCACCCGCACCTCGGGATAGACCGTGGTACTGACACGAAGGAAACAGATCATCACGGACTTGTCTGTTGTACTAGTGCCGAAGGAGGCTACCGAAGGATAGGAGTAGTCATATCCGTCCAATCCGAATTTCGAACTCCAGTTTGTAAGAGAGCTTATTGTCAGCCTGTTGTAATTCAGTCCATTGTAATTGTTCGTAAACTCGGAATGAAAAACGAAATGCAGGATCCCGTTCAGGTAAAAAGCACTGATCACCCGGTTGTCACCGTTATCAAGCAGGATACTGGTCCCCTTCTGAGGAGCATCTCCTGCCAGACTGAAATTGGCGTCCAGGTTGTAGAGTTCCAGCTGAGGGGTACCCGAAATGTCGTCTGTAAGGTCATATAGTCTGATTTTGTCTGCCGTACCGACCGCAGAAAAGTTGCTGACCAGGTAAATGCCGGGGCCGTATCCGCCTTGCTGACCGTAGGATGCCGGGACAATGGTAAAGGGGCTGTCAGAGATATTGTACCAGTATTGCCAGTTGAGGTTAGTTCCCGCATAACCGCCTGATTTGGTGATCTGATAGATGACAGCCTGTGAAAAGACATCGCTGTTGGTGAAGAGATTCCCGGTCACATAAACTTCATTGTCTGAGTACCCGATTTTTGGGTAGTCAAACCAGTTACTCGCTCCCAGAGGATTTCCGGTCAGTTTGTAGTACCACCATCCATCCTGTGGATTGTTGCTTTTTGAGAAACAGACCACCACCTTTGACACAGTTGAATTGGATCCGTGAAGCACGGTCATGAAAAACCGGTCGGCCTTGGAGTCGTAGATCACCGATGGATCATACAGGAGGGCTGTAAAGGTGGGATCTCCGAAGAAATCATCAAAGGAAGAGGTGAATAACCTTGTTCCGCTGGTATTGAAGTATTCGATGTGGGAGTTAGTGACACTCACGATATAGCCGCCGTTTGAAATGGCCATGGAGTTGTCGGGAGGTGTTGTCTGGTCAAACCAGTTCCCTTCAAAGCTCGCTCCGATCGTGGGTTTGTCAGTCACCTCCTTCAAAGGATTCTCATCAGGAAAATCCTGGTGAATCCTGGAAAGCTTCTCCTGTGTTCTGCGGGATTTTTCCGCCATGACTTCCGGAGATAACGGGTGGGCTTTGTCGAAGGAGATCAACCGGGCATGCCATGCAGTGCGTGGCTGACCGGCCAACACTTCGCCGGCGAGCTCTTCCGTCATAATGCCCGATTTGACCGGATGGAAGGCAGCATCCTTGTGAATGGCTGCGGTTGGGCCGATCGTTGCTTTTGGATGTTGCGCATACGACGAGCACAGGATAAATCCCAAAAGGATCGCAAGGTAAATGGTTGGTTTCATGATGTCAGGGTTAATGGAACATAGGATGAACGGATAAAGATAACGAAAAAATCCGATAATTTCATAACTTTGCACGCTTAAAAGGAGAAGATTATGTTATTGGATCCAAATAAGTTTCAGGGAGAAGGACTCACCTATGACGATGTGCTTTTGATTCCTGCCTATTCATCTGTTTTGCCGAGGGATGTCGATACTACCTCCCTCCTTTCCCGTCGCATCTCCATCAATATCCCGATCGTATCCGCCGCCATGGATACCGTTACCGAAGCCACCATGGCCATCGCAATGGCTCAGGAAGGAGGCATTGGCGTACTGCACAAGAACATGTCCATTGCCGCGCAGGCCTTGCAGGTACGTAAAGTGAAACGTGCCGAGAACGGCATGATTCTCGACCCGGTCACCCTGCCCGTCGATGCGTTGGTTGGCGATGCCCTTGCCATGATGAAGGAGTATAGCATCGGGGGGATCCCTGTTGTCAAGGAAAACAAGGAGTTGGTAGGGATCGTGACCAACCGTGATCTGCGGTTCGAACGCGACAACTCCAGGCCCGTCAGGGAGGTCATGACCCATGAGGTGATCACCATTTCGGAATTCACCGATTTTGAAAAAGCAGAAGCGATCCTTCAGCAGCACAAAATTGAGAAACTCCCTGTAGTGGATAAGAATAACAAGTTGGTAGGATTGATCACCTACAAAGATATCATTAAAGTCAAAGCCCGCCCGAATGCCTGCAAAGACAGTCTGGGCCGTCTGCGTGTTGCCGCGGCCGTTTCCATTACCAGCAATACGATCGAACGGGTCGAAGCGCTGGTCAGAGAGGGGGTCGATGCCATCGTGATTGACACGGCCCACGGTCATTCCAGGGGTGTGATGGAGATGGCTAAACAAGTCAGGAAAATCTTCCCCGACATCGACCTGATCGTTGGGAATATCGGTACTGCCGAAGCCGCCAGGGACCTGGCAAAACTGGATATCGACGGATTAAAGGTAGGCATTGGTCCCGGTTCAATATGTACCACACGCATCATTGCAGGGATCGGTATCCCGCAACTCACCGCAATCAACATGGTGGCAAAAGCGTTGGAAGGGTCTGGGGTCCCTGTGATCGCCGATGGCGGGATCCGGTATACAGGAGATATTGTGAAAGCCATTGCCGCAGGCGCTCATTCAGTCATGGCCGGATCCCTCTTTGCCGGCGTGGAAGAATCTCCCGGAGGAACGACCATCTATGAAGGGCGGAAATACAAAACATATCGTGGTATGGGCTCTATCGAAGCCATGCAGCAGGGATCCAAAGACCGCTACTTCCAGGATGTGGAAGATGATATTAAAAAACTGGTCCCGGAAGGCATTGTTGGGAGGGTCCCGTTTAAGGGCTCCCTTTCGGAAGTTATCTACCAGATGGTAGGTGGATTGCGCTCCGGAATGGGTTATACGGGGTCAAGCACCATCGAAGAGCTGCAGAAAGCCCGGTTTATTAAAATTACCTCCGCCGGGATCATCGAAAGCCACCCTCACGATGTGAAGATCATCAGCGAAGCACCCAATTACAGCAGGTAAAATTTTTCCATAGAAAAACCGTTATTAAAGTTCCTAATTAAAATTCATTGAAATGATAACACGTATGACATTCCGATTTCTTCTCTTATTCATGTTTCTTGGACTTTCTTTCGCAAGTTTTTCTCAGGCTGACCCCGATGCGGTATTGATGACAATTGCCGGAAAAGATGTAACGGTTGGGGAGTTTATGGCCATCTATAAAAAAAACAATACGGCCGATCAACCATCTACCAAAAAGGAGGGGTTGAATGACTACCTCGATCTTTTTGTCAATTTCAAATTGAAGGTAAGGGAAGCCGAGGATCTTGGATTGGATACGTTAGCTTCTTTCAAGACGGAACTGGCAGGGTACCGCGAACAACTCGCCAGACAGTATTTCACTGATCCTGCGACCATCGACCGGCTTGTCGATGAAGCCTTTGAGCGGTCAAAGCAGGATATTAGGGCTAGCCATATCTTCATTCGTGTTCCGGCGGATGCCCTTCCGAATGATACACTGGAAGCGTGGAAAAAAATATTACAGATACGGGCAGACCTGCTGGATGGGAAGAGTTTTGAACAACTGGCATTTGAATTTTCTGAAGACCCCTCCGCTCGCGACCGTGAAGCCAACGCACAGCATCCCTTTATCAAGGGGAACAAGGGGGACCTGGGGTATTTTACGATATTTGACATGGTTTATCCCTTCGAATCTGCCGCATATAATACCAAAGAGAATCAAGTCTCATCCATCACAAGAAGCGATTATGGATACCACCTGATCAAGGTGACAAAGAAACAGCCAGCAATGGGGAAAGTCACTGTAGCCCATCTCTACAGATCCATTCCCAAAGATGCCACGGCCCAGGATTCACTTAGGGTTCACCAGAAAATCGACAGCATTTATACCATGCTGAGAAATGGGGCCAGCTGGGATTCCCTGGTGCGTCTCTATTCTGATGATAAAGGTTCAGCTGCCCATGGAGGAACGCTGCCGAAATTCGGGGTGAACAGGATGGTTCCTGAATTTATAGAGGCGATCTATAAGCTGGAGAATACAGGAGATATCTCCAGCCCTATCCTGACTTCCTACGGATGGCATATCATCAAACTGGAAGAACGTGAAAGGCCCCTTCCCATGAATGAGGCCAAATCGGAGCTGAAGCAACGGGTGATGAAAGACAGCCGGGCACAGCTTGCCAAAGAGGTGGTGATCCAGAGAATCAAGGATGAATACGGGCTGCATGAATATCCATCGGCCAGGGAGGATTTTTATACCGTTGTGAACGACAGTATCTTCCAGGGGAAATGGAATGCCGATATGGCAGCAGGGCTGAAGAAACCTCTCTTTGAGATCGGCGAACAGGTGTTTGCACAAGAGGAGTTTGCCGACTACCTGGCGGCAAAACAGAAGAAAAGCGAACCCAAAAGCATCAGGGTATACGTGGATAACCAGTACAACAATTTCCTCGAGGAGAAGCTTTTAAAGGTTGAAGACCAGAACCTTGAACGCAAATACCCGGAATTCAAAGCCTTGATGAGTGAATACAGGGATGGGATCCTTCTCTTTGACCTCACGGATAAAAATGTATGGTCAAAAGCTGTCAAGGACACAACTGGCCTTAAGGAATTTTACGAGAACAACAAGGCTAACTATATGTGGGGCCCACGGATTGACGCTGCAATCTACACAGCCAAAACCCCTGATGCCGCAGCTACCGTCAGAAAGTATCTCTCAACCGGATTATCCGATGAAGATCTTCTCAAAGAGATGAACCACGACACCCTTACGTTACTGACGATCAAGAGTGGTAAATTTTCAAAGAAAGACTACCCTGTGTTATCAAAGATTCAATGGAAAACAGGCATCTCGGAAGACATCAAGACACAAGACGGCATCTCTTTCGTCACCATCAGGGAGGTGTTGCAACCAGAACCAAAAGAGTTGAATGAAGCCCGGGGACTGATTACGGCCGACTACCAGAACTTCCTTGAAACCCAGTGGATCAAGGATCTGAAAGCAAAATACATCGTGGTCATTCATCAGGAGGTCCTCGCCAAAATAAAATAATCCTTGAAATACCTCTTTTTCATCCTTCTGATAACACTTGCATCCTGCTCGTACCTGCCAAAGGAAAACGACAGGCAACTGGCCAGGGTTGATGATGACTACCTATACGAGTCGGATCTTCAGGGGATCGTTGCGCCGGGAACCTCCGGCACCGACAGCCTGAACCTCACCCGAAGCTACATCAACAGCTGGATTAAAAAGAAAGTACTGATACACCGGGCAGAGAAGAACCTGACAGCAGACCAGATCGACTTTTCCAAAGAGCTGGAAGATTACAGAAATTCCCTTGTAGTCTATGCCTACGAAAACATGCTGATTGAACAGCGTCTTGATACCGTCGTTTCTGAAGAGGACATCGAATCCTATTACCTGCAAAACCAGGATAATTTCCTGCTTCAAAACAATATCGTTAGAATCTCCTTTGTCAAGATCCCGCGGGAATCAAACCAAACCCGGATGATCCGGCACTTTTTTTATTCCGATAATGAAGCCGACAAGGAGAAGCTGGCAGATCTCTGCGACAAGAACTCTACGGAATATTTTCTTGATGATCAGACGTGGCTTATCTTCGATGATGTGCTGAAGGATATCCCGATCCAGACATACAACCAGGAGGCGTTTCTCAGATTTCGAAGGAACTTTGAGATGCAGGACTCTCTTTATCTCTATCTGATCAAGATCCTGGACTTCAAAATCAAGGAGAGCACTTCTCCCCTGCAATTTGAAAAGCAACGGATACGTAGCATCATACTCAATAAGCGTAAGCTTGCGTTGATCAGTAAAATGAATGAAGATCTTTATAACGAGGCAATGAAGAAAAACAGGATTGAAACCTATTAACCATGTCCCAATAAAAATCCCATGAAACTATCCCGATATCCCATATTAATCTTGTTTCTGCTTCTGCTTCAGTACTATACTCGTGCACAAGATACGGTGGTCGATGGCATCGTTGCGATTGTAGGCGGACATATGATCCTGAAATCCGATGTGGAGACGCAATACATGCAGTACCGGGCACAGGGTAATATTTCTGGGAGCCCCCAAAGGGTCAAGTGCCAGATCCTGGAGAACATGCTCTTCATGAAGTTGTTGTATCACCAGTCTGAAGTCGACAGCCTGGAGGTGACCGAAACCCAGGTGGAAGGCGAAATGGACCGCCGGATGCGTTACTACGTCGCACAGGCTGGCTCTGTGGATCGCCTTGAAGAGTATTACCATAAAAGCCTGCTCGAAATCAAAGCGGATATGCATGATTTAATCAAGGAGCAGATTTTGGTGGAACAGGAGCAGAATAAGATTACCGAGAAAGTGAATGTGACCCCGGCAGAGGTGAAAGCGTTTTTCCGGAAGATCCCGAAAGACAGCATCCCCGAAGTGGGGGCGGAGGTGGAAATAGGCATCATTTCACGGGCACCTGACATCACGGAAGCTGAGCGGAACGCTGCCAGGGAACAATTAGCCGGATTGAAGCAACGGATTGAGAACGGGGATGATTTTGCCACCCTGGCTATCCTCTACTCAGAGGATCCGGGTTCTGCAAAGCAGGGCGGAGAACTTGGAATGTTCCAGCGGGGTGATATGCGTCCGCAGTTTGAAGCAGCGGCCTTCAGACTGAAACCCGGTGAGGTTTCCGATATCGTGGAGACGGAAGATGGATTTCACCTGATCCAGATGATCGAACGACGGGGTGACTTTATCAATGTACGCCATATCCTGATCCAGCCAAAAGTTTCCCCCGTTGAACTCAACAAGGCAAGGATCTTTCTCGACAGTATTGCTTCACTGATCCAGTCAAAAGAGATCACCTTTGAAGAGGCTGTGTTAAAATTTTCGGATGATCCGAACAAGAATAACGGAGGAATGCTGCTCAATCCTGCCAGCGGAAGCGCCAGGTTTGAGATCAGTGAAGTGGATCCAAAGATCTTCTTTGTCATTGATAAACTGAAGGAAGGAGAGATATCTGCACCTGTGAAGTGGGAGGATCGGGGGAAAAACCAATACCGAATCTATTATCTGAAGTCGAGAACCATTCCGCATTATGCAAACCTGGAAGGGGATTACGCCCGTATACAGCAATGGGCGCTCGACAAAAAGAAAATTGAGTTCATTGAGAATTGGATTGATAAAAAGGCGGAGGATACCTATGTCGAGATCATGCCTCCTTATAACGACTGTACATTTGACAGAAAATGGAAGAAATAAACTCCCCGAAATCTCAAGAAGCTATTGTTATGAACTATTCTTCGGATGTGGAAGCCGTTGATGCGCTGGTTGGAAAATATGCTTTACTGAAACAGGAGATGGCCAAAGTGATCATCGGCCAGGATGAGGTGATCAAAAATCTACTGATCTCCATCTTTTCGAAGGGACATTGTTTGCTTGTGGGGGTTCCCGGGTTGGCTAAAACGCTGATGGTTAATACCTTATCAAAGTTACTCGGACTCTCATACAGCCGGATCCAGTTTACCCCCGATCTGATGCCCTCCGACATTATCGGCACCGAAATCCTGGATGAAGCCAGGCATTTCCGTTTTATCAAAGGGCCTGTATTTGCCAATATCATCCTGGCGGATGAGATTAATCGGACCCCGCCGAAAACCCAGTCAGCATTGCTGGAAGCCATGCAGGAAAAGGCAGTCACAGTGGCCGGGACATCCTACCGGCTGGAAGAGCCCTTTTTTGTCCTAGCTACCCAGAATCCCATTGAGCAGGAAGGGACCTATCCGCTTCCCGAGGCCCAGCTCGACCGTTTCATGTTCAACATCTGGCTCGATTACCCATCCTTTGAGGAGGAGATCCGGATCGTTCACGCCACCACCACGGAAAAAACTGTCATCCCCAACGAAGTGCTGTCAGCGGACGAGATCCTCCTTTTTCAAAACCTGGTCAGAAAGATCCCTGTCCCAGAGAATGTCTATGAGTATGCCGTTTCACTGGTCGCCAAAACCCGCCCCAGATCCTTACATGCCATCCCTTGGACAAATGAATACCTCACCTGGGGGGGCGGTCCGCGGGCTTCCCAGTACCTGATCATAGGGGCAAAATGCCATGCGATCTTGAACGGAAAGTACTCCCCCGACATCGAAGATGTGAAGGCTGTGGCGGTAGCAGTTTTAAGGCATCGTATCGTGCGCAACTACAAAGCCGAAGCGGAGGGAATTAGGGTGGAGGAGATCATCCGGAGACTTCTGGAAAAATGATGCGCGATGCGGGATGTGTGATGCGAGATGCGATATGCGCGATGCATGATGCCGGATTCCGGATGCCCATATTTCCGTATTACTGTATTTCCATTTTAACTTTTACGTCTTACCTCTTACCACCTCCCTCACACCCTCATACCCTTTTCCCTGAAAAGTATCCCTTTTTTCCATTTCCCGCTCGATCCGCTTAAGCACCTCGTCATACCGGATCAGATCCCAGCTTAGGTGATGCAGGAGCCGGGGAGGCACCTCACCTGCAAATCGCTCTACAACGATATCTGGAGAGAGACGTTCGAGAAACCGGATAATGAAGTCGATATATCCCTCCAGGCTGAACTGGTGGAAATCTGAAGGATTTTCCATATACTCCTGTGCCATCTTCGTTCCCCTGACCAATTGAAGCTGATGAAATTTCACCGTATCGACTGCCAGCTGTGAAATGATCCCGGCTTCAGCTAACATCCTCTCAGGATCCTCTCCGGGCAGACCGAAGATAAAATGTGCCCCGGTCCGGATCCCAAGATCATGCGTTTGCTGTATCGCAAGCCTGCTGGTTTCAAAATCATGACCCCGATTGATCCGTTGCAAGGTTGAATCATAGCAGGATTCCACTCCATATTCCACCTGGATGTACCATCGACTGGACAATTCCGCAAGATAACGGAGCTTTTCTGCATCCACGCAATCGGGCCGCGTGCCGATCACAATTCCTTCTACTCCCGGATAGGCCAAGGCTTCTTCAAAGAGCCCTTTAAGCAAAGACAAGGGGGCGTAGGTGTTGCTGTAAGGCTGAAAATAGACCAGAAATCTGGAAGCCCTCCGGTAGCGGACCGAATGAAAATCAATCCCCTTCTCTATTTGCTTTTGAATCGGTTCTACCGGATTGCAGTATGAAGGATTGAATGCATCGTTATTGCAATAGGTGCATCCGCCCGTACCTTTGCTTCCATCCCGGTTGGGGCAGGTAAATCCTGCATCCACCACCACCTTCTGCACCCGCCCGCCAAAGACACTACGGATGTATTCCGTATACGAGTTAAACCGCCGTTCATGACCCCAGCTATACAATGTCAGTCGTCTTTCGATTTTCGATTTTCGCTATTCGCTATTCGCTTTTCTACATTCTTCTTTCACCATTTCACCACTTCACCACTGCACCACTTCACCACTGCACCACTTCACCACTGCACCACTTCACCACTGCACCACTTCACCACTGCACCACTTCATCACCTACAAAGTTATAAAATCGTTCCTAAAAGCTAATCGTCGCCACCACCCTCCCGGTCCATTCAGGCAGGGTTCCTATGGTAAAATCCCCGTTGGAGTTATTCCTGGCAACGGCTGCATTAAATGAGAGCCATTTCAGGGGTTTGAATCCCAGCGTGCAGTTCAAGGCGATCACCTCTTGCTTTGATGTTGCATCGGTATTGGTATAGTTAACTCCGAGTGAAGCGGAGAACCATTTCCAGGGATTGCTTTGAAGATCAATACCTGCTGCGAAAAGATCAGAGGGGGGAATGGTTCCTCCCCTGTTTGTCCAGGTGAAAAATAGGCGTGAAGAGAGGTATTGTGATAATGAGACCGACTGGTTCAATCCAAGGGAGAAAGTGGAGACCCGGTCTGTAAGGGTATCACGGGTCATCCGGTTTTTTATGTAAGTCAGGGTTAATGAAGTTATGCATGAGGCGGATTTAATCCGATATGGATATCCGCTCGACAAACCCGTTACCACGCTTCGGTATCCGGATGCAATGGTGTCGGCCTGACTGAATTGCCAGGAGGGCAGCAGCATAAACGTGAAGTAAAGTCCTTTCTTCATCCTGACTGTTGCATTCAAACCGGTAAGCAGAGATCTAAACCTCCGGTTGTCATATCCGTCGGGATCCCGGAGCAGGTACTTCCCGAACAGATTGAACCCCAGGATTTTCTTCCACACGTTCCCACTGATCCTCCCTTCAATGGTTTGCATATTTTGCCTCAGATAGGGAGATCCCATGGATTGATAGCCCGGACCGGTTCTGGAGTAACTTCCTTTTAGCTTGATTCTCTTCAGATCCACTGATAGGCTGGCCCGGCAGGCCCAGTCGGCATGAGACCCGATCCGGGGATCCAGGAAGGAGAAAAACCTGACCGCATCGTTGTCCGCTTCTAAAACGGGAGCTTCTACATCAGGCGTGTAAAACGATCCGGTAGCTTCGGCTTCAAAGCGAATTCGTTGCTTCCAGAAGGTCAGGGCCAGTTCCGCTCCGGCGATCCAGTTTTCGGCCGGCGTCACTTTCATCTGTGCCGTATCTCCGGGGATGATGATCGTATCAATTCCTACGATGAGGGTGTCGGCAGGATGAGGAAAGTAAAACGTGCTCTCCTTCAGGGAGTCGGGACGATCCCAGGCATGCATGGCCGAGAGGTAGAAATGGCTCTTCTCCACCTTTCCGAATCCTGCCTTGGCCATCCACAGATAGCGTCTGAACGGTTCGTCATAGGGCCCGAAATCGGAAAGCTCCCGGTTGGAAAGACCATATACAAAGGCGGCATAGACCGGTCCGGGGTTTACTGCGATATTGACCCCCTTTACATTGATACCGTTAAGGATGAGGGGAGAATAATTCGGATGACAATCCCCGGCCTCCAAGGTGACAATCCAGCGAAGCGACCGCTGGATTTTCCTGAACTTTGAGAGCGAGTCAGAGATCAGGGCCGAAAGCAACCGGTTGTAGTCGAACCGGAGGGTGATCGCATTCATCCCCTGAAGGTTTTGCTGATTTCCGGTGGTATAGAACGCTGAAAAACCAAGAGGCAATCCTGCGATCTTGAGTTCCAGGTTCAGGGCCTGACGGAAATAGTTGGCCGGAAGCTGTGACCCCGGATAGATACTGCTGGCAAAATCGAAGCTGGTCACGCTGCTTCCGTGAACCTCCACCCACCTTTCCTGCTCCTGACCGGTCGTAACGCCAGCCAGCAGCAGGAAAAGAAGGAGGTGCATCAATTTGGCGAACGTTTTCATTCACATCCCAGGTTGAGAATGATGTCATCTTGCAGCGTATTCGGGTGGCATGCTCCGTCGGTCACGAAGAAATCTAGGTCGATGATACCTGGCAGCATAATCCCAGGGAACAGAACATAGAGCCTGCTCACCGGGATGGAAACCTGAATACCTCCATGAATCGGGGTAGTAGTATAGTCTCCGCCTTCTGTCAGGGTCATGGTGCCATATTCCGACGAAAAGGTTTCGCAATCCGTTGTTGCGGTTGGAGTGGCCCTGAAGGTGGCATTGATCATCAGATCAGCGATGCCCGATACATCCGTGATATTGATCAGGATATGATCTGTGGAGGCGGATGATGGATCGGGGAGGCAGGGGGCAAGGTGCCGGACCGGTTCGTATCCGGAGGGGGTAAATTCGCACTGATAATAGGCGGAGGTTCCTGTTGGATAGGTCAGTGACAAAACTGGTTCATCCGTTTCATAATGGCCTGGTTCCGTTTCAATATGCAAAGCGAATGCGAACCCATGGTACCTGATGGTTGATGTGGTGGTGGAATAATCGAAACGAAGGACATTTGTGCCACCAGGGATGAAATAACTTTCCGGTATGGAGAAGGAGGAGGTGGCGCAGGGATCATGGTGGATTCCGATTTCGTGATCATTCAGATAAAGTGTATAGTCAATCGAGGAGATGAACTCGATACAGGCATTCCTGAAGCAACCGTCCAGGTCAAAGCAACGGATGAATTGGTGAGGAGCTGCTGTGGTGCCGGATTCCGGTCTGGGGTCTTCGATCCATAAGGCTCCATCAGGGGTATACGGGCATCCGGGACGGGTCGATTCGACGACCGGAAAATCCCGCCTGCTGCAGGTACGACTGCCGTCAGCATCCACCAGCACCTCCGTGTTGGATACGATGGTCTGGGTCCACTCACCCAATCCGTCACAGGAGCGAACCGGCTCACGACGTTTGGTCCCGCTCAGGTGAAACGAACCGGAATCGGAAGTCAGGACCACCCTGCCATCATAGAATAACTGAACAAGAGATGTATAACCGCCTTCATTCAATGATGGATTGATGTCAGGTTTAACTGAAAACATGGCTCCCTGAATCGGGAAGCGGTTGGGCTGGCTCTGTTTTGACTGAATAGGATTGTACTCAGGATAAAGGAAGATAATATCTTCGGTTTCACTATAATAAGCAGGCTGATCCGATCCTTCCGGATAGATGCTGACACCCCAGGTAAATTTGCTTGTATCAATCGCAGTCATTCCCAGCTTTTTCCGGAAATACTGGATCACTTCGGTTTCACTGTCCATGCCGCTCAGGGTCACCTGGAATTCGGGATCCGGGCCCATATTCTGGCCGTGGTATGGTTTCACAAGCTTCAGGTTGGGATTGTTATCGTTGCCACCGGTCGAATCAACCAGGACATAATCTTCAACCTCTCCGGATATGACCATATCAGTTGGGGTCACCCCTTTTGGCTGGAATCCAGTACCCAAGGAACCCCCGTCCGGGGTCAGGCGGAACCGGGCATTGAGTTGGCTTCCCATTACACCAGGCCCAGGAGTGAGACAGGTCAACTGGATGATGACACACATGATCTCATTTTCTTCTCCACCCCATGTCCGAGGATCAATTTTAACATAGTTCCCATGAATTGACGTGGCAATTGGAACAGCGACTGAAGTAATGGATCCTGGCCAAACATACTGCGCACTTGCCCAGGTAACCCAGTCTTCAACGGTGGATGTTGGTGTTATGTGGTCATTAAAATCCCCGTTATTTTGCCAGTCAATCGCTCCAAAAAGTTCCAGGAACCTTGATTTATCATATCCAGGCCCAAGGGTCACCACCACATCCACGGTGGCGGTGCTCGAAGGGGTGAAGATCCCGGGATGGAAGAAAACGCCGTCATCCAGGTTATCATGCAGGACACCACCTGAACTCCTGGCCTTTTTTTCCCAGTCAACACTGAGGTCGCATTCTCCGGTAAGATAAGGATTTTCAGGGGTATAACCGTCGGGAAACAATCCGAGGCAGCACTGGCCATGCTCATCCACAAACTCTTCGTTGAAGCTTAAGGTGATCGGGATCGGGTAAAAGTGGGCCCCGTAGCCGGGGTACGGATGGGATCCTCCCGGCATGACCCAGCTGTCAGCCCTGACCCCGCTGATGGTGGTCTTTGACCAGAGATGACACGGACCGCCGCTGGCAAACAGTGTTTTGTAATTGACATCCGGGGCATCCCCGAAATCGTAATTGTCGAAGGTGGAGGATTTGCGGGTAGTGAACCAGGCTGCTGAATCCGTGTAGTGCTCGACATTGTTCGAATCCAGTGCCGTAATTGTCCAGACATAGATCTTATCGGGTTTCAAGAAACTGCTTCCGTCGAAATAGCTCTGGCCATTTTCGGTATAAATGTCTGCCTCATAATCGGGCTTCTCCAGGTAGTATTTGTCGTTGATTTTCTCCGGAGACAGCTCCCAGAAGTTGGCTTTATTAGTGTTTGCACGTTGCATTTTTTCAGGATATTTATTGTTCAGCATTTCATTCCGAATTCCTGCGATAGAAGCATTCACTAATTGGACGGTATAATGCTCACAGATGACATGCTTGGTGTCCGAAGGATCAATGTAGATTCCCTTATTAGGTCTCGCAATTCTGATGACCCAGTCAGTTGTCATTTGTTCTGGTACAGTAAATGAATAAGGTTCCGAAGGTGCCGCGATCTGTTCCCCGTCCTGCGTGAAGGCAGTCACCTGCCAGGCGTAGGATTTTCCTGTCTCAAACGGACGGGCACTGACCGGGTACTGAAAGCTGGTTCCCGAAATATTATCTTGCCGGAACCAGGCCGGATTTGAGGCGAGCGCCTGGGCGACCGTTTGATGCGGAAGAAGCTCAACCACTTTTAATACAAAGGCGATGATCACTTTGATGGGAACCGGATTGGGTGGCGACCAGGTGAAAAGTGGATAGATCTCCTCCACGCTGGATTCATTTTCCGGAAAGATCAGCTCAGGGGGCATCGGGGCGATCAGCTCGGTCTGGATACAGTCTTCACCTAATTCCTCTTGGGTCAGAGCATCAATCACCTTAATACATATGGTGTACTCCCCGGGTGGAACCGTTCCGGTACGGAGCACGTATGCCTCTGTCCGCTTGTCGCTGTAGTTGATCTTTACGGGCTGCAGCTGTGAAAAGGACGGAAGGCCGTTGAAGCCGGCCGGAAGGGTGAATACAGCCGAACGGCCGTCGAATAGCATCCCTTTGGTGGCTTCAGCCACGGACCCTTTCAGATAGACCTGAAGGTCTTTTCCAGAATTGTTGATCACCTGTGCATTGAACAGGTCATTTACGGTAAACTGATCAATGGGCGGCAGGTTCAGCCGGATGAATACCTCCTGGGCAAAGGAGGCTGCATTGACGAAAAGAAACAAGCCGGCGATCAGGCCGGTCACGTTGTTTCGCACGGATAACAGTCGATTTGTTTTCATGACGGTAAGATTTGGTTTTTCTGAAGATAAAATTACCGTCACACGCCCCTGCGATCAAGGGCGAATGCGTGAACAGGTAGATTGGATGAGTGGATGAGGAAACTGACTGATTGGATTAAAAAGGGAGTGGGGATCAAATCCCAATCGCATGGTCCTTCAAACGGTCGAGAAAAGCTCCTTTCCGGCTCTCGGAGACCTCAACCTCCGAATTATCGGCCATCACCAGCATGCCTCCTTTCCCTTTGACGAACCGGAGGAGATGGTTGAAATTGATGATGTGCTTGTTGTGAACCCGGCAAAACTGCAGGTCCGTCAGGAGGTTTTCATAGAAATTCAGGCTCTTGGATACCATGACCTTTCGGTTTTCGGTAAGGAAGAAGAGGGTGTAGTTGCTCTCCGCCTGGCAGCGGATGATCTCATTCAACTCCACGAAGGTCATCCCGCTGATGCTCGGAAGCACGATCCGTTTGGGTTTGTTCTGTATTGTCTCCTGCAGTATTTCGTGATGCTGAAGGGTGGTGGAATTCCATTGCCGCTTTCGAAACCGCTCCAGGGCTTCCTGAAACTCCACATGATCCACCGGTTTCAACAGGTAATGGATGGCAGCCATTTCAAAGGCCCGGATGGCATAGTTGTCGTGAGCGGTCACAAAAACCACCTCGAAGGGTACATCTTTGCACTGTTCAAAGACATAAAATCCGTCACAATCAGGGAGGGTGATGTCAAGAAACACCAGCTCAGGAGCTAGCTTATGGATCAGCTCAATGGCCTCCATTCCCGTGGATGCCTTTGCAATAATCTCAAAATCAGGACCGTATTTTGACAAAAGGGTCTCAATGATCTGCTGGCTCTTAGACTCGTCGTCAACCAGGATGGTCTTTATTTTCTTATCCATCGCAAGAGATTATTAGAAAAGTGACGGGATTCTGAGGTGGTGAAAAAAGGGACATAGAGTTCTACCCTTGTACCTGTTTTTCCCGGGGTGATTTCGGCAATGTCTGTGATCTGCAACCGGATGGTATGATCCAGCAGCCGGTTCAGCATCTCGATCCGTTCTTCAATATTCTTCATTCCGGAGGAGCGGTGTCCCTGTCTCCGTGCATTGATCTCCGCAGCGGCCTTCATTCCGATTCCGTCATCTTCCAGGATGATCCTCATCATTCTCCCCGAATGGCTGAATTGAAGAGTCAGGATCCCTTTGGTGGGCTTGTTGGCCAGCCCATGCCGGATCGCATTTTCCAGGAAGGGTTGGATCAGCATGGGTGGGATCATGACCTCATTGGCCTGTAGATCCGGGTCTACGGTAATCCGGAAATCAAATTTATCCTCAAAGCGGACTTTCTCGAGTTGAAGGTATAATCGGATTGTCTCCAACTCTTCTTCCAGGGAGATCAGGTTGTGCATTGAATTTTCAAGCACCCGCCGCATCAGTTTGGCAAAACTGGAGAGGTAAATCCCGGCCGCCTCTTCCTCCTTGTTCAAAATGAAGTGCTGAACCGAATTCAGCGAGTTGAAGATAAAATGCGGATTCATCTGAAGCCGGAGCGCTTTCTGCTGCATCCAGAGATAATCGGTTTTGAATCGTGTCCGTTTTTCAATCTGCCTGGTCACAATCCAGATGATACCGGCAAGAACAAGCAAGGCTATGAAGGCCACAATCAGAAAGAAATACCATGTCTCATAGAAATAGGGAGCCCGGGTGAATTGAATTCTGGCGATCTCCCCATAAGGAAGACCAGGTCCTGTCCGGGCACGTACTTCAAATACATGAGGCCCGGGAGCAAGATCAGGAAGACGGACCGAGAGGTTGTGGGTTGTGATCCAAGAGGAGTCCTTTCCGGGAAGCCGGTACTCATATTCCAGCTGATCATGGCCTGAAAAATGGACGGCTTTGTAATAGATGTTCAGTGTATGCTGATCTGGCTTCAGTTGAAGAATACCATCCCCGGGCATCAGCGTATCACGGTCATTGATCACCAGCCGTTCAATCGCGGTGGTAGGATCCACATGGCGCTGGTCCAGCTTTTCGGGGATAAAGGAGGCCATCCCGTTGGCTGTGGCCAGCCATAAAAAGGCTCCCTGCCTTTCAATCTTATGAACCTCAGTGGAGGGAAGTCCGTCCCAGATCGTGATGTTCTGAATATCCCAGCTTCCTGTATGGTTCAGGGTCGCTTTCGTCAGCCCCTGTGTGGTTCCGATCCATAGCACAGAATCGTTGTCGCAGAAGATGTCCTTGATCTGAAGGCTTGGCAATCCTTGTGCTAAAGAAAGCATCAGAACGGATTGATCAGGATTGAGAATAGCGATGCCGGAGGCTGTCGTCCCTATGACAATACGCTGATTCCATTCATGCAGTACGCCAATGGGCCTGCTCAGCATGGGGTGCAGGTCCGACAGATCAGTATAGGTGTTATCCTTGAAGAGGAACAGCCCCTCCATCGTGCCCAGGTAGATGGAACCATCTTGCGTTTCGAGAACAGTCCTTGTATGGTGAAAGAACCGGTCTTTCCTCGAGTCATAGATTAGATTTGCTCCCCGGTATATAAAGAATCCCTCCCTGGAGGCAATTAGGATGTCACGGTTCGGCGCCTGGATAGCATCGTAATATTTAAGCAATACGATGTGCCGGGGGGGCTTCTTCTCACCATTTCTCCAGTACCGGAGGTACTTTGATTGGGTAAGCCAGAGATCTTCTGCCTGCGATACCAGGATACTCCGGATAAATTTGGTCCGTTCCGTTTTCAGGATCTCTTCGGAACTGCTTAATTGTCCGTTTTGACACCTGGCCAGGAAGAGCTTCCCGTCTGCCGTTGAATAATAACACTGGTCTCCTGAAAGGAAGAAGGTGATGATATTGGTATTTTCATTCGGTTTGGGAGGAGAGAAAATCTCCATCTGAATGGATGGGAGATAGAAAAGCCCGTTCCCTTCGGTAGCGATCCAGTAGTGGAATTCCCGATCCTTCAGGATACGCGTTATCCGTGAATCAATAAAATAGATCCGGGGCGGATAAGGGGGCTCCTCCACCTGCACTCCGCCATTATCCAATCTGTGCCAGATGATACCATCCCCACCCCGGTGGGTATTGTAGATCTCTGCAGAAACCATCTGTTTGGGATGAGCTTCCGTGGTATTGATAAAAAAAGGGGTAAAGATGCGTTTGGGATAGCCGGAGCTGTCAATTTCCTTGATAGCCATTTCTTCCGTGATCACGATCACTTTCCCTTTTTGGTGGGAGGTAAAATAAATATGATCGAGGGTGTCCACGAAAAGACTGCTTTGGTAATAGGTACTCCCGAGGGCATGAATGGTGTCATTGAGCGGATAGGGCTTCAGAACGCCATGATCCGTATATACCAGATCCCCGGCAAATGAGATAAACCAGTATTTGTTGTCCTTACCGACGAACATTTTTATGAACGAATTGTCTGGTACTTCAGGAGGTGTATCCATCTCCCGGAAGGTATAGCCGTCATAAACGATCACGCCATCCCCGGTGGCCAGCCAGAGTTGACCAAGGGAATCCTGAGCCATGTCATAGATCGATGAGGCGGGCAATCCGTTTACGGTGCTGTAATGAAAGAAGAAAGGTTCCTGAGACCGTATCTGTCCCACAGATAAAGTTAAAAGGACGACCAGGGCTGTGAGTTTGGTTTTCATGTTTGAAGGATGCATACAAATATACAGATCTCGTATGAAAAAAAAGGCTGTCCCATAATTTTGAGACAGCCTCTTTATCTTGAATCTTAGTAGGTTTACTTGGTGGCTGATTCCAGGCGCTTCATGATAATGAAAATGAATAGAGCCGAAACTAGACAGACCGAAATGAAGATAGCCCAGAGCTGCCAGAGTTCCAGTTTTCCCCAGAAGAAACTTCCGACCACCAGCAATTTGTTTCCCACTGCCGTAGCGAGAAGCCATCCTCCCTGCATCAACCCCTGGAACCGGGCAGGTGCAACCTTTGATACAAAGGAAAGGCCCATCGGACTGAGGAACAACTCCGCTATGGTCAAAACGAGATAACTGTTGATCAGCCAGTATGGGGTTATGCGGGAAGTATCGGGAACAGGATTATACTTCAGGTTGCCGGCGGTATCCATGAACTGCAACGAATGTGGAGAGATCAGGTGGATCGAACCGATCAGGATGATGACAAAACCAAGTGCGGCAATGATCATCCCGATACCGATCTTCTTCGGTGTGGAAGGTTCCTGGTTTCTTTTCCGTAACCAGGCAAAAAAGCCCATGATGGGGAAGGTCAGTGCAACAATAAATAATGGGTTGAAGGATTGGAATACTTCGGGTTCGATTGGATTCAGAATCTGATAATGGGAGACAAAATAATAGGTCAGATAACCCAATCCAATAAGCATCGCTGCACCGATCAGTTTGTCAACCGGTTTCTTCCGCAGCAGAAGGATGAATAAACCGGCAAGTGCCCCGAGGAATGCCAGCATGGAGTCGAGGTGGAAAAAGATATTGGTGAACCTGCCTACCGCCTTCACGGTATAATCTCGGGCGAAATAGGTCAGCGTAAGACCATTTTGGTGGAATGACATCCAGAAGAAAATGACCACCAGGAATACGAGCAGCAGGGCTGTCACACGTTTTCGCTCCTCTTTTGTAGCAATCTGAACGATCCAGGCAACAAATGCTGAGAAAAGACCAAAGGCGAAGGCGATGTCAAAATTTCTAGATGAGATGAAATAGACGGCAAAGAAAATTCCGGTGCCAATCATCAATGCAATTGGAATTGACAGGGGCTTGCCAGAGATCTTGACTTTCTTTCCGCTGGAATTGTCAGTGACCACACTCCGCTCTTTCTTCGGCAGGTATTTGTTGAAAATGAGATAAACCAGTAACGAGATAACCATGGCGCCGGCTGCAATACCAAAGGCGTAGTTATATCCAACGGAAAAGGCATTGATATACTGGTTGGCGAATTGTGTAAGGTCTGTGACCTGTGCGCCGGAAACCTTGTCCGCCAAGGCTTGGAATGTATCTACATTGGCCAGCTCGTTTTTAAGGAATGCATGGCACATGGCCGGCAGGCTTCCATCATGCTGGAAACCCTGTTGCTGCAGGAACCAGTTTCTTATCCCTGTTGCCGCAAATGGGGCAAAGAAAGCACCTACATTAATCCCCATGTAGAAAATCATAAAGGCCGAATCGCGAACCTTCGCATATTTCTCATTGTCATACAACTGCCCGACAACAGCCTGAAGGTTCCCTTTGAAAAGACCGTTTCCAAAAGCGATGGTGAACAATCCGATGAGCGTCAGCGTCAGGGTCATGCCGGGAATAGCCATTATCACATACCCTAGGAACATGATAATGATCCCGAACAGGATCACGGTCTTGTACTTGTTTGTGGCATCAGCAAGGATACCTCCGAGTAAAGCAAGTCCGTAAATGCCGAAATAGAACCAGCTGTAATAGGTTCCAGCCTGGGCTTCCGTCAGACCGAATTTCGCTTGCAGGAACAAAACGAGAATGGCCATCATGGTGTAGAACCCGAATCGCTCACCCATATTGGCAAAGAAGGCCACGAAAAGTCCTTTAGGATGTCCTTTAAACATGATAATTCTGGTGTTTGTGAATACTTTGTTGAGTTATGTCAAGGGAGTTGCAAAAATAAACAAATTTGTATAGCGTCAACCTCCGGGTACCTCATTGATAGAATTTTAGATTAAATTGAACCCGGATGTAATATTTTTTTGTCATCATCGTCTCCACCTCGCATGAATCATCAGGAATTCACATCAAAGGTCATCCCACTGAAAAATAAGCTCTTCCGGTTTGCCAAACGGTACCTTGAGCATACAGAAGAGGCGGAAGATATTGTTCAGGAGGTCTTTATCAAACTTTGGGTGAGGAGGGAAAAACTGGATGAATACCGAAGTGTCGAAGCGCTGGCCATGATCACAACCAAAAACCTGTGCCTGGATAAAATTAAAGGAAGAAGGTACCCGGTTGACCCGATGGATGACCATAGGAGATTTCTTGAAAACCTTCCGGAAGAGCAGAAGAAGGATTACTCCGATGAGATCAGGATGGTTCGGAAAGCGATGAAATCACTGCCACAGCAACAACAACTTATCATTCAGTTAAGGGATATCGAAGGGTACGATTTTGAAGCGATTGCTGAAATCATGGAAATGAATGAAAATGCGGTTCGAGTGAACCTTTCCAGAGCCAGGAAACGTATCCGGGATCTGATTGCAACCTCAAAGAGCTATGACTACCAAAGAAATTGAAGCCTTACTGGCAAAGTATTATGACGGGGAGACATCCCTGAATGAGGAACACCTCCTGAAGAATTTCTTCAAGGGAGACTCTATTCCGGATCATCTGATGGCGCATCAACCCCTGTTTAAGTTCACCTCCACCGAAGCGAAAACGGAGGTTTCTTCCCGTTTCGATCAAGTTCTTCAGGAGCGTATCGGCACGGGAAAGGTTGTTCCTATGAATCCATTCAGAAAGCACATGGCTCTTTCACTTTCCCTTGCCGCCAGTATTGTTCTGATCGCTGGATTGATCACCTTGTTCAGACTGGGTGTTTTTATGCCTTCACAACCCTATGGTACCATCACCGATCCAGAGTTAGCCTATGTGGAGGTTAGGAATGCCCTCTATACGGTAAGTTCAAACCTGAACTCAGGCCTGGAGAAAATGAAACCACTCGAATCCTTCTCTGTCGGATATGACCAGGTCCAGAATCTTCAAAAATTTAAATCAGGGCTTGAAACAATGTCTAAAATTAATCAACTGGATAAATATCAGCCATTTAAGTTTAACCAAGGACGAAAAACCAATTAATAGTCCAATAAAACCAATCACCATGAAAACAATCACATTTAAAACATTCATTCTGTTGCTTTTCTTCATGCCGCTTCTAAGTATGGCGCAATACCAAAGCCCAATTGAAAAAGTATATCAAAAATATACCGGACAGGATGGTTTTACATTCGTTAATATTACCAAGGAGTTGTTTGAGATGATGATGAAGATGGAGGTCCAGGGAGAGGGGACGGAAGATGTAAAGGAGATCCAGGATGCCATGGGGCAACTGGAAGGACTGAAGGTCATCAAGTTTGAAGATGATGAGAATCCGGATAAAGCCATTGCTATCTACAAGGAATTCTCTTCACTCTTTCCATCGGGTTCGTATGCAGAACTCATGACGATCCAGGAGAAAGGAAACAACATCAGATTTCTTACGAAACAGGATGCCCAGGGAAAAATCCAGGAGCTTGTCATGCTGGCCCAGGAGGACGGAGAGGTGACTGCCCTGAGCCTGGTCGGCCATATTGACATGTCTACGGTTTCCAAATTGTCAAATACCATGAAGATCCAGGGGATGGAGAATCTTAAGAAAATGGATAAAAGCGATAAAGACGACAAATAAAAGAGTCAGAACAACCACTCCTTGTAAGGGCTGTCTTCAATTGAGGACAGCCCTTATAGTTTGATCCGTATCTGTACCTTCACTTCTGCTTTCAGGCTCCCCTGGATCTCATCCAGTCCGCTGCCAATGACACTACGGTCCGTAAACTTGCTCATTCCAATCCAGCCGCTTAAATTGATCCTTTTAAACATCTCTGCCTGTAACATAAGTACCAACCGATATCCTTTCCCATAATAGGCCGGTGCTGAGAAACTGTAGAGCATGTCAGGTTCGTATAAATAAATCCGGGAAGAATAGGCCGGGATATCAAAGAGCGCATAATGCAACCGTATCATGCGGAATATTCCTGAGAATGTGACAGAAAGGTTTTGACCTCCCAGGTATCCCCATTCCCTTGCTTGCCCGGTATTGCGGTGACGTTTTATTACAAAGAAACTTTTAAGCAGGAGTCCCCTAAAGGGTGAGAGGTTGACCTCTGTCTTCAGCTCATCCCTGGTTTCTGCAGTCAATGGTATGATCGGATCCTTCCCAGGGGTGGTGTTCACATCCCCTTTTTTTATACTATACCGCAGGGAACAGGACCAGAAGGGAGAAGCCTGCCAGAGTCCGAGCAAGCCTGCTTCAAACCCTTCCGAAGGGGCATTGACCTGATACCGCAACCATGGGAACCGGAAGAGATCGGCATACCCTGTGATCGATATCTTGGGTAAGAGCTGTATCTGTAACCGGAGAAAAATCCCCTGCTCATTATTTGTCGAGGTGTTCTGTGAAAGAGCGGTCGCCAGGGGATTCTGATATTCCGGCTGGTAATGGCGTAGGATGAATAAAAGATCAACCCCCTGCACGGGAATCGCGGTGAGGCCGATCAGCCAGGCTGTCCCTCCGTTCAAACTCACCCCGAACTCGCCGAAAAACTGGGCGAATCCAATCCGGATGCGCCCGTCCAACCCGGCACCACCAAACCGGTCACCCTGTAACATGAATTGCCTGTAAGGTTCCTGCCTCGGTTGAAGAACTCCGTCCCACCTCCCGTAAAACCCTGTGAGGCCTACAACAAACCTGCCGCCACGGTAACTCATGTGACCTCCGTAAACCTGTTCGCGGATGCGGTTCTTCCGGTCAATTTCAGATACTGTCCGGTGATAACCTGTTTCTGTGAATGAACTGAAAAACGGGTCATCCGACATCGCGGAATCTGAAAAACTGACCAAGGCGTCTTTTCGTAACGAAGAATAGAAGGCATCCCATGTGAAATGCCCGGCTGTAAAGGAAGCTGCCACTCCCTGAAGGTAACCATATTCACACACCGACTGCGATGGAAAGAAACCCATTCGGTATTGCATGGCGGTTCCGAAACTGACGGAAGAGCCGAAGGAGTTCCCTCCAAGGGTCAGCCCCTGTCCGAATGAGGCCCTGAAATTTCCGATGATCAGCTGCTTCAGCCACCGGAGGTTTCCGATAGCCAGAAATCCTGAGTAAAAATCCATTCCCAGGGGCTGACTTTCTTTGAAAAACGCTTCACCGGCATCCTTTTCTCCTGAGAGACCCGCCATGATCCTGTCGGAAAAGGTATACCTGTACCGGAAATAATAGCGTTGGGGAGATCCCAGGTACAGGTTTTCCTGCTCCGAAAACTGGCCGGTATCATGTTTCTGGTACCCTTTCTGCCGTTGCAACACCTGTTCATACCGCACGATCAGCTCATGGCGCCCCTTCCTTATCAGGTTCCCTGGTGTGATCCTGACTGTTGGAGGCGGAGGGCCGATCTCAATGAAAGGGAATAGTTTCAGAATGGTAGCAGAATCGAATCCTGCCACGGCCTGGAGTTCATAGATCGAAAAGACCTCACCGTATTCGTTGATGTATTCCATCATGTTTTTAGCCTGCACTGCATTGAGAAAAGGAAGGTGCTGAAGATCATCCGGGGTCAAGCGGTTGATGTTGATCTTCAGGCCCTGATGGATCCAGGATGTGACCTCCTCCTCATCGGGAGCAGTCTCTGACGTTTCAGCATAGGATGAGATCATCTCCTCCAGCAACCATTCACCGGCATCCTGAGCAAACAGCCGGGGAGCCAGGATCAGAACCAGAAAAACCAATCCACCGATGCCTTTCATTGCTGCTGTTTTTTCCCAAAAGAATAGCCAATCGAAATGGAAGGAGAAAAACCAAGTGCTGTCTGATAGCCTGTTGCGATATCCACAACCAGCCGGCCGAGAGAGAATCCGAATCCCCCCGTAATGGTCATCGGACCAGTCAGCAAGCCTATCCGGCCAAAAATAGCCCTGGTCAACCTTACTTCCACGCCCGATTTGATCTGAAACGGATTCTCCAGATCCTTTTCGCCTTCCAGGAGGATCAGGACGAGGTCAGCGATCAGGTACCCTCCCCCCAGCCTGAAAATAACAGGCAACCGTTCGACGGGATGATCAGTGAGTCTCAACGCAACGGGGTTGGAGATCTGCATTCCGATCGTCCAGTGAGCATCCGGCCTGTAAATAAATCCGACAGCACAGGAGGCTGTTCCGGTGGAACCGTACCCTTCTGCGATCTGTACCCTTATGTAGTTCAATTCAACCCCTGCACTGAACCTCCTGCCAAATTTCTTTGCATAAGAGATCCCTGCGTTGAATTCATTGTAGAGTTGGAATCCGAAAAAAGAGAGAACAACTCCAAAGGCTCCCGGCCGGCCTGACCACGAGATCCCTGCCGATTCATAACAGAGCTCTTTCATCAGGAACCTGTTCTCGGCAAACGCCTCAGCCTGCCATCCTTCACCCCATGGCATCGCGGCCTGGTTGCCGAAGAGGGATCCAATCCCCGTCAGGGCAACAGATACCCTTCCCAGGGCAGCAGGTCGCCCTCCGGGTGTGCCGTTTTCCCCGGCGCCAAATACCTCCGCCACCCGTGAAAGAACAAGCAGCCCGATCAAGATCCATTTCATGGGTTCTTTTTCTCATTAATCCGGAATCTGATGAAAAGGTTAAATGTTTTTATAAAATTTTTTTCTGTCTGAAGTTCGGGTAACTTTGTAAGAAAGATGCTTCATATGACAGAAAACGTATTGTCGTTCCTCAACGAACTGGAGAAAAACAATAACCGTGATTGGTTTCAGGCCAATAAAGGATGGTATGAAGAGGCGAAGCTGGAAGTCGAAAAACTGGTGAGTACCCTGATTCCGGGGATTGCCCGGTTTGATCCATCTGTCCGGATCGCCTCAGCCAAAGAGTGTATGTTCAGAATTTTCAGGGATGTCAGGTTTTCCAAAAACAAACGACCGTATAAAACAAATTTTGGAGCCTGGATCACTGGTTCAGGCAGAAAAGGCAGCGGCCCAGGGTACTACCTTCATATCCAGCCCGGCAATTCTTTCCTTGCCGCAGGGGTTTATATGCCCGACCCGGAACCATTGAAGATGATCCGTAAGGAGATCTACTACAACATAGATGAGTTCAAGCGGATCCTAAACGACATTGAGCTGAAGAGATATGTAGGTGGCATCAACGAGGAGGACCGGTTGAAGAAAGCGCCAAAAGATTTCCCGGCCGACTTTCCCGACATCGACCTCCTGAAAAACAGACATTATACAGTCTCCTATGATATCAGGGATCAACAACTCCTCAGTCCGGACTTCCCCAAACTGGCCCTTCAGGTATACCAGGCTATGTTTCCGTTAAATAAATTTTTAGGGCGGGCTGTTGAGGGTTGATCAGGAGATGTGTCCGATGACGGTTTGTTTCCCAACCACCTTCTGCCCAATCTGGATAGTGAGTTTTGTGTCTACGGGGAGGAGCAGGTCGACCCGTGATCCGAATTTGATAAATCCAAGCTCATCTCCCTGGATAACAGGCTCTCCAACAACCGGATAGCATTTCACCCGGCGAGCCACTGCCCCTGCTATCTGCCGGATCAGGATATCCGTCCCATCCGTTGTTTTGATCACCGTCGTGGTTCGTTCGTTTTCCAAGGATGCCTTCGGATTGAAGGCGACCATGTGTTTCCCAGGATGGTAATGGTAATAGGTGATGTCCCCTGAAACAGGGAACCAGTTTACATGGACATTCGCGGCCGACATAAAGATCGATACCTGGATGCGCTCCTCCTTAAAAAGTTCCGGTTCTATGGTCCGCTCGATCACAACCACCTTCCCGTCGGCCGGCGAGATGATGATATCCTTACCTCCGTTCACCTGCCGTTTTGGTGAGCGGAAAAAACGTACGATCATAAGAAAAAACCACAATCCGAGTGCATACAGAAACAGATGAAACCAGGTTTGGGTAGGGAAGATGTGATTGAGGGTTAACAATACAACCGCAACAAAGAGGAACACGATGAAGATGGTTTTATATCCTTCGCGGTGAATGGTCATTGGATCAGATCAGGTTGCGTATAACAAGGTACAAAAATACAAAAGGAACAGAGATAAACATCGTGTCAAAGCGATCCAGGATCCCTCCATGGCCCGGCAGGATGGAGCCGGAATCCTTGATGTTCAGGCTCCGCTTGAACAGTGACTCGGCGAGGTCGCCAAAGGTGCCGAAGAGGATGATCAGAAAAGCGATGATCAGCCAGTCATGCAGGGAAATCCCCGGAGCAAGGAAATGCAACCCAACTGCGGTCAGAAGGGCCACAATCACTCCCGCAATGGTCCCTTCCCAGCTTTTCTTCGGGGAGATCCGTTCAAAGAATCTGTGTTTGCCAAAGGCACTCCCGAAAAGGTAGGCCCCAGTATCGTAAAACCAGGTGAGAATAAAAAATCCGGAAAGCAGGATGGGCAAATGCAGAAACCGCAGGGAATCTTCCCCATTCAGAAGGCTGAGCAATGCTAATGGGACGGCAATGTAAAGCATTCCTGTGATGGTCAGGGCAATGTTGACCAGGGGCTGACTTTTTTTTCTGTAGATCTCAAAAATAAAGGGAAGAAAAAGCAGGGCAAGATCGGATATCAGCAGGATAGGGGTGCGGTTTGATCCCGTGAAATCCAGATCAGGATGGAATCCGAGGATGATGGAGAGGTAGATCAGTGCACCTCCCACCGTTCCATAGATCCGTTGCGGGCTGAACGAGTCTCTGGAGAAAAGGGAATAGAATTCCCACAAGGCCAAAAGGGCGATCCCCAAGAACAATGCGGCGAACACCCAGAAGCTGAACGCCATGGAGACCAGCAGGATGAATACCATGGATAATCCGGTAACCGTTCGCGCCCAGAAATTACTCATCATCCAGAAAGCTTTGAAGGATCTTTTGGGCACGCAATATGTCATCCTGTTTCACATACAGTTCAATATCACCGAAAAGGTAAGCAGAGTCCTGTTTGTTGACAATCACGGAGGGGATCTCGTTTTCGTCCATCAGCGACTTCAGGATTTCCACTTTATAGAGATACTTTGTCCCGTATAAACACTCCCAATGTTCCTGGTGTCGTTCAGTCTGCGTCATGAAAGCTGTCCTCGATCAGAAAAACGTACAATTCCCGCGGACCATGTGCTCCCATAACCAGGGTCTTTTCGATGTCGGCCGTGCGACTGGGCCCCGTGATCACGGAGACCATCGACGGGTAATCAACACCGTACTTTTTCCGGATCAGCTTATAGGCATGTCTCAGATCGGGAACCAGTTGAGAGGTATAGCCCACCACGACATGGATTTCAGGAGTAACCATGATTTTTCTTCCCGGATTGAGCCGTGAGGAGACCATCACACTACCGAATCGGGCGATCAGGGCTTCACACCGGGTGATGCCGATGCGGGCTTCGGTGATCTTTGAGGGATCGGATTCAAACGGGATGCCTGCCTGTCTCAGCTTGTTTTGAAGCACTGGGTCAAGGCAATAGAGCAACGGCCAGTCTTTCTCAAGAATAAAGGACTGCAGTACACCCGAGAACTCATCCTCGCTTTCACAATAGACAAACTTTCCGGCAACAGCCAAAAGGGCCTGGGCGAATGTCACATCAAGCGAATCATTGATCTCCGGAAACACATCCGATTCCTGGTCCAGGATAGGGAAGGGGGGATCATTCTTCTCGATCAGAGCGTGCCTGATCTTTTTAAGGATCTTTTCCCGTGATGTGCTTTCGTCCATTGCTCCGGAAGATGTTATGTGGTTGGTGGCTGATCCGGAAGAATGTCAACGGGATCATCCGGTGGCGTTGTCTCACTTGCCTCCTGGGTTCCGGCTTCAGGAGCGGCAGCAACGGTGTTGCTGAGAGGGAGCAGGTTTTCCTCCTCTTTGTCGTACGGACGTTTCCCGAAGATGTGCTCAAGATCCTCCCTGAAGATGACCTCCTTCTCCAGCAGCACTTTCGCCAGCTGCTCCAACTGATCCTTATGTTCCCGGATCAGTTTCTTGGCCCGTTCATAGGCGGATTCAACGATCTGCCTGATCTCCTGGTCAATTTTTTCTGCGGTCTTCTCTGAATAGGGTTTCTGGAAAGAATATTCGGATTGTCCGGTGGAGTCGTAATAACTGATATTGCCGATCTCCTTGTTCAGTCCAAAGTAGACCACCATGGCATAGGCCTGCTTGGTTACCTTCTCCAGATCGTTGAGCGCACCGGTCGATACTTTCCCGAAAAAGATCTCTTCGGAAGCCCTGCCGCCGACAGCCGCCGTGATCTCATCGTACATCTGCTCAAAGGTGGTGATCTGTCTTTCCTCAGGAAGGTACCAGGCAGCTCCGAGCGCTTTGCCCCTGGGAACGATGGTCACTTTGACCAGGGGATGGGCATGTTCAAGCAGCCAGCTGATCGCCGCGTGTCCCGATTCATGGTAAGCGATCACCTTCTTTTCATGCGCGGAGATGATCTTGCTTCGCTTCTCTAATCCGCCTACGATCCGGTCGATGGCGTCCATGAAGTCCTGCTTCCGGATGGTCTTTTTGTCTTTCCGGGCTGCGATCAACGCCGATTCATTGCAAACGTTCGCGATATCGGCTCCCGAAAATCCGGGGGTTTGCCTTGCCAGGAAATCGACATCCACTTCAGTATCGAGTTTCAGTGGCTTGAGATGTACCTTGAAAATCGCTTTCCGTTCCTCCAGGTCGGGCAGTTCAATGTAAATCTGCCGGTCGAACCTTCCTGCACGCATCAGGGCACGGTCAAGTACGTCGGCCCGGTTGGTAGCGGCAAGGATGATGACACCGGCATTGGTGGCAAAACCGTCCATCTCGGTCAACAACTGGTTCAGGGTGTTCTCCCGTTCGTCATTGGCGCCGGTGATCTGGTTCCTGCCACGGGCACGCCCAACGGCATCGATCTCATCGATGAAGATGATACAGGGAGCCTTTTCCTTAGCCTGACGGAAGAGGTCGCGCACACGGGAAGCGCCTACCCCGACAAACATCTCCACGAAATCAGAACCGGAGATGGAGAAGAAAGGAACTTTGGCTTCACCGGCCACCGCCTTGGCTAAAAGGGTTTTGCCGGTTCCCGGAGGGCCTACCAGCAATGCCCCTTTCGGGATTTTTCCGCCAAGCTGGGTATACTTCCCCGGATTTTTCAGGAAATCAACAATCTCCATCACCTCAACTTTGGCCTCTTCCAGACCGGCTACGTCATTGAAGGTGACACTTACACTCGTATCCTTGTCAAACAACTGGGCTTTTGATTTCCCGATATTGAAGATCTGGCCTCCTGCGCCACCGCCGCCACGACTCATGAACCGCATGATCAGGAACCATGCTCCGATAAGGATGGCGATCGGAATGATGTAACTCAGGATATCCCCGAATACATCCTTGCGGGTATCGTGGGATGGGGGATAGGGATACTGGCGGTTAAATTCCTGGATCTGGGACATGGAGTCGCCTCCCCTTGCCATCCTGGCTACCAGGGTGTCACGGGTATCCTTGAGAAGGGAATTGAAAATATCCTCCGACCCGATCTGGTAAAAGAACTGCGGGCCCGAAGAAGAACTTCCGAAGCTCTTTTTATTAAATTCCTGGTATGCGGTATCGCTCTCCAGACGGTCCTTTTTGATATAGATCTCCGCTTTTTCCTGGTTGACCACCACGATCTTCTCAATATCCTGTTTCTCAAGCATCTCCTGCAGCCGGGGCCAAGTGGTCTCTTTGACCGGACTAGAATAGTTGAAATACTGGATGGCTATAAAGATGATCGCAAGGATCGCATAAATCCAGTAAAAACTGAATTTGGGTTTTCCCTTTTTCGAAGGAGTCAGGTTGGGAGGAAATCCCCCCCCCTTTTTTGTATCTTTTTCTTTTTCTGCCATTCTGTCTTGCTAACAATTAGTGTCGGACCTCTTTGTCAGGATGATTCAATTTTCTCGATGACCGCGTCACCCCACAATTGTTCGAGGTTATAGAAGCTTCTGCGGGATTCCTGAAAGATATGTACAACCACGCTGAAGTAGTCGATCAAAATCCATTCCGCGTTTTCACTGCCTTCCTGGTGCCACGGGGATTCACCGCATTCTTTTTTTACTTCGCGGACCACGGCATCTGCAATGGCTTCAATCTGCGTGCGCGAGGTGCCGTGACATATCAGAAAAGCATCGCAAACAGCTGTTTTCAGCCCGTTGAATCGCAGGATAACCGGATCTTTGGCTTTTTTATCAAGCATCCCTTTCAGGATCGCCTGGATGATCGGTTCAGAACCGGGTGTTTGCTCCGCTTTCTTTCTGGGCATGTAGGGATTTTAGAACCTGCAAAGGTAGTTAAAAGTTTGGTTTGAGGGCATATTTCTGGTAGAACTCGATGATGGTGCTGACGGCCTCTTCTGCCGTATCCACAAGAATGAACAGATCCAGGTCGTCGGGAGAGATGTTTTTTGCCTGGAGGAGGGTATGCTTCATCCAATCGACAAATCCGCCCCAGTATTCCTTCACCATAAGGATAATGGGGAAAGGAGCCAGTTTTTTGGTCTGGATCAGGGTGATGGCTTCAGTCATCTCGTCAAGGGTGCCAAAACCTCCGGGCAGACAAATAAACCCCATGGAATATTTCATGAACATCGTCTTCCTGACGAAGAAATAATCAAATGTGATGAGCTTGTTACTGTCGATGAAGGGATTGGGCTTTTGCTCAAAGGGCAGGGCGATATTCAGTCCTACCGATTTTCCCCCCGCGAAATGAGCCCCTTTATTGGCTGCCTCCATGATGCCCTGACCGCCTCCCGTGATGATCCCGAATCCGTTCTTGGTCAACAGGTAAGCCACCTCCTCGGTGAGCTTGTAGTACTTATGGTTGTCGAGCGTCCGGGCCGAACCGAAGATGGAGACACAGGGGCCGATACGCGTCAGCTTTTCGAATCCCTCCACCATCTCCGACATCACTTTGAAGATCTCCCAGGTGTCATAACTGATGGTCTCCGACCAGGTTTTCTCTTCAAATTTGCTCTTCAGCATTTCAAGTTCGTCGATATTCATGTCAGCCTATTTTATGACAAAGATACAAATTCGCTACATTTGCCTGAAGGATGATGTTTCCCCTGTAACTTAAAACACCTCTTCATGAAAGCGATCTTGTATGACCGTTTTGGTCCTCCCGAAGTGCTGCAATACAAGGATATTGAGAAACCGGTTCCCTCTGATCATGAGGTGCTGATCCGTGTCTGTTCAACCACTGTCAATGCTGCTGACTGCAACCTCCGGAGGTGTGGGATCCTATGCGGTCCAGCTGGCGAAAGCCTTCGGAGCTGAGGTAACCGGGGTTTGCGGAACCAGGAATGTGGATTGGGTCAAGTCTCTCGGGGCAGACGATGTGATCGATTATACCAAGGAAGATTTTTCTAAAACCGGACGGAGCTGGGATGTCATTTTTGATGTGGTGGTCGGAAAGACCTCTTTCACAAGGTGTAAAACCTTGTTGAATCCGGGGGGATATTACCTCTTGAACAGGGTCAGTTTGTTCCACCCGTCGATAAAGTCTTTTTATGGGATCAGATGATTGATGCCCATAGGTATGTAGAGTCCGGAAACAAGCGTGGAAACATCGCTGTAAAAGTGGAATAAACAACACCGGATGAGAATGGATCATTTAAATAAAAGGGGCTCCTCTTCTCTCATCAGTTCACTGGCCGAGGGGTTGCGTAAACTTTTTCCATCGACCTTTTCTATTGCAATTGCCCTGACGGTTATCACCTTCATCCTGGCCTTATGGCTGACTACTACAGTTGATTTTTCAGGTTCGGTAAGTGCATTTTATCAGGATGTGGCCACTGACCCGTTATCAACATCGGGAAACCATTTCTTGCAACTTCTTGGATTCTGGTACAAGGGGATGTGGAATCCGGGCCTGTTAGCATTCGCCATCCAGATGATGCTGATCCTGGTGCTGGGATATGTTCTGGCATCCACCGCCGTTTTCAGGAAGTTGATGTTCAGGCTGCTGGTCCTGTGTTCGAGTACGGCAAAATCAGCCTTCCTGGTCACCCTGATCACGCTGCTGGTCAGTCTTTTTAACTGGGGATTGGGTCTGATCTTCGGGGCGATCTTTGCCCGGAAAGTTGGCGAGTATGCCTCCTCCAGAAACCGGATGATGAATTATCCTCTGGTCGCAGCGGCAGGGTACTCCGGACTGATGGTCTGGCATGGAGGAATTTCAGGGTCTGCTCCATTGAAAGTGGCTGAACAGGGCCATTTCCTGGCACTTGTCGGGAAGGACATACCGGCCATAGATATGGGCCAGACGACCTTCTCCACCATGAATATCCTGATCGCCCTGGTTCTGCTGATCGTTCTTCCTGCCGTCATGTACTGGATCGGGAGGAAAAACGAAAAAACTATCAGCCCTGCATTCCGGTTACCTGCCCCAGCTTCAGAGAGATTAGAAGAGCAGTCTGGGCTTCCTCCCTTGGCCGGTGCCGAACGGATCGATTATTCGCGGATCGCCGGAATAGGGCTGGGCATAGCCCTTCTGGCGGTAGCAGCCTATAAGGCAGTGTTGGCCGGAGCTTTCTCGGTTCTGGATCCGAATTATCTGAACTTTATCCTTCTCGGGTTTTGCCTGTTGTTCAGCGGAACCATCGCGGGATTTCTGAAGCGGGTAGGGGAGGCTATGGAGGCTTCCGCCGGGATTCTGATCCAGTTCCCCCTCTATTTCGGCATCATGGGGATCATGAAATACAGCGGGCTCGTTGCCCTCTTTTCAGAATCCCTGATCAACATCTCCACCGTGGCAACCTTCCCCCTGTTCACCTTCATCAGCGCAGCACTGGTGAACATCTTCGTCCCAAGCGGCGGCGGGCAGTGGGTTGTCCAGGGACCGATCATTGTGGAGGCGGCGCAAAACCTCGGAGCCTCCCTGCCTAAAGCCGTCATGGCGTTGGCCTACGGTGACCAGGTCACCAATATGCTGCAGCCCTTCTGGGCTCTTCCCCTGCTCGGGATCACTGGTCTGAAACCGAAGGATATCCTTCCCTATACCCTGTTGCTGATGGGGATCGGAACCATCATCTTCATGGCCGGGCTGCTGGTGCTGTGAATGTCTGTCACAGCGTATTGACAAACCAGAAAGCAAAGGGGAATCCAATCATTCAACATCCAACCTCTAATTCACCTCCAGGTATCCCTTGAGATGCAAGGCAGTATATCCTTTCCCTGCGGCGACAACCTCCTCCGGGGTGCCCTGGGCGACGATCTCACCTCCCCGTTCCCCTCCATCAGGACCCAGGTCGATGATATGATCGGCCACTTTTATCACCTCCATGTTGTGTTCGATCACCAGCACGGTGTTTCCTTTGCTTACCAACTTATTCAGCACGGAAAGCAGCACCTTCACGTCTTCAAAATGAAGGCCCGTTGTTGGCTCATCAAGAATATAAAGTGTGTTCCCGGTATCGGTCTTGGAGAGCTCTGAGGCAAGCTTGACCCGTTGTGCCTCCCCTCCCGAAAGGGTGGTGGATTGCTGCCCCAGGGTGATGTATCCCAGGCCCACCTCCTGTAACGTCTCTATTTTCCTGAGGATCATCGGGATTGCGTCAAAGAACTGCACTGCCTGGTTGATGGTCATGTTCAATACATCATTGATCGATTTGCCTTTGTACCTCACCTCCAGGGTTTCGCGGTTGTATCTTCTCCCCTGACAGGTTTCACAAAGGACATAGACATCCGGGAGGAAATTCATCTCAATGACCCGCAAGCCTGCCCCTTTGCAGGTCTCACAGCGGCCGCCTTTGACATTGAAGGAGAATCTTCCGGGTTTATAACCACGGACTTTGGACTCAGGCAGATTGGCAAAGAGTTTCCTGATCTCATCAAAGACCTTGGTGTAAGTCGCAGGGTTCGACCGGGGGGTTCGACCGATTGGAGACTGGTCGATCTCGATCACCTTGTCGAGGTTCTTGATCCCTTCGATCAAATCATATGCAAGGGGTTTCTGGTCTGACCGGAAGAAATGGTGACTTAATATCGGGTAGAGTGTTTCATTGATCAGGGATGACTTCCCGCTTCCGGAGAGGCCGGTGACACAGATGAGTTTCCCCAGGGGAAGTTGCAGGTTGATCTGCTTGAGGTTATGCCCGGAGGCTCCTTTCAGGATCAGAGACTTTCCGTTTCCGGGATTTCGTCTTGCCGGAACAGGGATTCTGATCTTGCCGCTCAGGTATTTCCCTGTGAGGAAGTCTGTTTTCATGATCTCCGCCGGGGTTCCCTGTGCCACGATCCTGCCGCCATGAATCCCTGCATAAGGGCCGATATCTACTACATAATCGGCATGGAGGATCGTCTCCTGATCATGTTCCACAACAATCACGGAGTTTCCGGCATCCCGGAGATTCTGCAGCGCATGGATCAATTTCATGTTGTCATGCTGATGCAGACCGATGCTGGGTTCATCCAGGATATACAACACGCCAACGAGCTGCGAACCGATCTGGGTGGCGAGCCTGATCCGCTGGCTCTCCCCGCCGGAAAGGCTTCTGGCTGTCCGGTTCAGCGTAAGGTAACCGATCCCCACATCGAGAAGAAACTTGATCCGGCTCTGTATCTCACGGATAATCTCATAAGCTATAACCTGCTTGCGTTCATCAAGCTGCGGATGCAAGGCTTCAAACCACCGGTGCAGATTGACAAGGTCCATCTCGGAAAGCTCGGAGATGTTCTTTCCGCCTACCTTGAACCAAAGTGACTCTTTCTTCAGCCTCGCACCCTGACACTCCGGACAAGGTTTTTTGTTCATGAAGCTGCTGACCCACTTCATGATACCGGCAGGGGCTGCTTCCGCATGCTGAGAGTTGATGAAGCTGATGATCCCTTCGAAATTGAGAGAGTAAGTGGAAGTTACCCCGAGGTAATCGTTTTTTACTTTGAACACCTCGTCGGATCCATACAGGATCACATTGATGGCATGTTCGGGGATTTCCGAGATCGGGGTGTTGAGAGTAAACCCGTACTTCTCCCCGATCGCCTCCATCTGTTTGAAGATCCAGTTGTTTTTATACTCCCCGATAGGAACGATCCCTCCTTTTTTAATGCTTTTCGTTTTATCCGGGATGATCTTTTTCAGGTCAATTTCAGATACAGTTCCGAGTCCGTTGCAATGAGGACAGGCGCCATAAGGCGAATTGAATGAGAAGGTGTTGGGTTCCGGTTCGTCATAGGATATCCCTGATGTCGGACACATCAGTAACCGGCTGTAATGCCTTGTCTTTCCCGAGCCGGCCACCGAGATCATCAGCTGCTCCTTGCCGTGCTTCATCGCCAGTGAAATCGACTGGGCAAGCCGCTTTTTCGAATCCTCCCTGACCACGATCTGGTCGATCAGGATTTCTATGTCATGGATCTTGTAACGGTCTAACTGAAGACCGTGTGTGATCTCCCGGATCTCTCCATCTATCCTGACTTTCAGGAATCCCTGCTTCCGGATCTGCTCGAAGAGTTCCCGGTAATGTCCCTTACGTCCTTTCACCACCGGGGCCAAGATCAGCAACTCATCACCCGGATGCCCTGAAAGGATCAGCTCAGCAATCTGATGCTCGGTGTAGCGGACCATTTTCTCTCCGGTCTCATAAGAATAGGCGTCGCTGATCCGGGCAAAAAGAAGCCGCAAAAAATCATATATCTCGGTGATGGTCCCCACAGTTGAACGGGGATTTCGGCTGGCGGATTTCTGTTCGATGGAGATCACCGGACTTAATCCATTGATCTTGTCCACATCGGGACGTTCCAGGTTGCCAATGAATTGACGGGCATAGGCAGAAAAAGTCTCCATATAGCGGCGCTGCCCTTCCGCATACACCGTATCAAAAGCAAGAGAAGATTTTCCACTGCCGCTTAATCCGGTTATAACCACCAGTTTGTCACGGGGAATGACAACGTCAATGTTCTTCAGGTTGTGTACCCTTGCTCCGTAAATCTCAAGCTGATCTTCCACCTTGTTTTGACTGTTCAACTGAGCCCTACTGGTTAGTGAATCTGGTTAATGGTTCTGGTATCTTGTCTTTTAGTGAATCTCATTGATTTTCAAGGTGTCATGGAAATAGGTCTCTGGCGCTTTCTGGTTGGAATAGGTGCTAAAGGAGAGGGCGTTCTTTTCCGGCAGGGTCAGGATATAGGTGCGACGCGACTTGTTCGGTAGTGAATATCCATGGATCCAGGGATTGAATTCCCGGATGATCCGGTAGGTTATCCCCCTGTCAAGGGCAAATCCCGGGAGATCGAATATCGTGGTATCGACCACCAGTGTATAGGTCTTCATCGGTGGATAAAAATCAGTCTCTTTCAGGTAAAACCCATATTTTGTAGGATTCTCGTAGATCTCTTTTGCCGCCAGGATGCGGAAGATGTAACGGGCGGTCTCCTCGTTCAGGTAGAGATCGTAATAACTCTTCACTTTCTGACTCTTAAGCACCTTGACCATCCCGCTGATCCCCCTGTTGTAGGATGCTGCAGCCAGGGTCCAGTCGCCAAAGGTGTCGTGTGCTTCGATCAGGTATTTGCAGGCAGCTTCTGTCGCTTTGACAAGATTATAGCGCTCATCGATCTCGGCGTTCACCTCCAGGCCGTATTTCCGTCCGGTAGTGGTCATGAACTGCCATACCCCTTCCGCTCCTGCAGGAGAGGTTACAATTCCCAGGTTGCTTTCCGCAATGGCCAGAAATTTAAAGTCATCAGGCACATGATACTTCTTCAGAATGGGTTCGATCACGGGAAAGTAGCGGTTGGCGCGTTTGAACATTTGCTGGGTGGTGGAATGCATGAAGGTGAAGGCAAGGATCTCCCGGTCAAAACTTTCCCTCACCAGAATGTCGTCCAGCGGGACCTTCTCCCCTGCAAAATCAGCTTTCACGGGAAGTTCCGGCGTAAAGATCTTGTAATGCCGCTGAAACGCTCCCCGGTAATCTCGTTCAGGATCCTTCTCGTCACCGGTGGCGAAAATAAATACCCCGGTAATCCCGACAACCAAAACAAGGAATATCCAGTATAAAAAATGCCCTTTCATTATATTTTGCTTTTCGCTTTTCGCAATTCGCAATTCGCTTTTCGCCATTTCGCTATTTCACTTTCTTACAATTCCCTGAACAACGGAGCTACCGCATCTTTCGGGGAGATTACCGGATCACTGACACCCCAGTCAATATTCAAATCAGGGTCGTTCCAGCGGATGGCTCCTTCCGAGGCCTTGTTGTAAACGTTGGTACACTTGTAGAAAAAAATGGTGTTATCTTCCAGTGTCAGGAAACCATGGGCAAATCCGGCAGGTATCCAGTACATCCATTTATTTTGCCCGGATAACACAATGGATGACCATTTCCCGTAGGTGGGTGATCCTTTCCTGATATCCACCGCCACATCCAGCACCGATCCCCGCATCACTCGTACCAGTTTGCCCTGCGCATATGGAGACCGCTGGAAATGGAGTCCCCGAAGCACTCCCCGTTTCGATTTCGATTCGTTGTCCTGAACGAACGTTACGTCTATTCCGTTTTCCATGAATTTTTCACGGTTATAGGATTCGAAGAAATATCCACGGTCATCCTCAAAGACGGCTGGTTTGATGATCAACAGACCTTCCAGCGGAGTTATAATGATTTCCATAGTTCGCTATTTCACTAATTCGCCATTTTGCATCTTACAGATGTATACACTCCCCGTAAGCCTGTGCCACAGCTTCCATAATGGCTTCCGATATGGTCGGGTGAGGATGGACCGCTTCGATGATCTCTTTTCCCGTAGTCTCCAGTTTACGGGCAACTACCACTTCGGCGATCATCTCCGTTACGTTGTCGCCGATCAGATGCGCGCCAAGCCACTCCCCGTATTTTGCATCAAACACCACCTTTACGAACCCCTCCCTTGCTCCTGCTGCGGTTGCTTTACCCGATGCAGTGAAGGGAAATTTCCCTACCCGGATCTCGTATCCTGCCTCCGTGGCTTGTTGTTCGGTCATCCCCACGGAAGCGATTTCGGGATGGGTATAGGTGCAGGCTGGAATATTTCCGTAATCCAGGGGTTCCACCTCTTTCCCCGCAATCTTTTCTACGCATATGATCCCTTCGTGAGAAGCCACATGGGCCAATGCCGGTCCGTGAACAATGTCGCCAATCGCATAATATCCCTCCACATTGGTTCTGTAAAAATCATCCACCACGATCTTCCCTTTTTCAGACTTGATCCCTACATCTTCCAGGCCGATCTCTTCTATATTGGTGGCAATCCCAACGGCACTCAGCACCACTTCAGCCTCTACAACCTCATCCCCCTTTTTGGTCTTTACCGTAACTTTGCAAAGAGATCCCGATGTGTCAACTGCTTCAACATTGGCGCCTGTCATCACAGTCATCCCGGCTTTTTTGAATTCACGCGCCAGAGTTTTGGATACCTCTTCGTCTTCGAGGGGAACAATGTTTGGAAGGAGTTCGATCAGCGTGACATGTGTCCCAATGGAGGTATAGAAATAGGCAAATTCCGATCCGATGGCTCCCGAACCAATGACCACCATGGATTTAGGTTGTTTTGGAAGGGTCATTGCTTCCCGGTACCCAATGATCTTTTTTCCGTCCTGCTTGAAATTGGGAAAATCCCGTGACCGGGCGCCGGTGGCAATGATGATGTTTTTTGCCTTGTACTCTTTGGATTCAGCCGGCTGATCTGTAGCCTGCCCCGAAACTACTTCGACAATTTTTCCGGGCTTGACCTTTCCAGTACCGGCAAGCACGTCGATCTTGTTTTTTTTCAGCAGGAACTGAACCCCTTTTGACATTTGTTCAGCCACACCCCGGCTGCGTTTCATGATGGCATCAAAATCGGGTTTTGCATTCCCCGCCTCAATGCCATACTCAGCGGCATGGTTCAGATAACTGAAAACCTGGGCGCTTTTCAACAGGGCTTTCGTTGGAATGCATCCCCAGTTGAGGCAAATACCTCCCAATTCTGCACGTTCCACAATAGCGGTTTTCATTCCCAGCTGGGCCGACCGGATGGCTGCCACATATCCGCCCGGACCACTGCCAATGACAATAATATCGTAATCCATAATTTTTTCTGTTTATCACGACAAAAGTACGAATTTTCACTCTTTCACCAGCTCGCTGTATTTCATCCATGCCCTGAAAAACCGGATGGCGGACAGCAGAAGGGGGACTGCCATGGTGATAAAGAATAGGGAGATCCACCTCATCCCGATCCATCCGCTTTTTCGGACAAGGATTCCTGCGGTGATCATAACACCCATGAAAAGGTAGCTTTTCCAGTCGAAAAACGAGAATATGCAGGGGCGGAGGATGGTCAGTGAACGGATCCGCGTGATGTGCTTCAAGGAGACCCGAAGAAAAAGGAGGTGGAAAAAGAGGATGCCGGCCACCACAGCCAGTGGGATTTTCAGCCATAACATGCCCGCTTCGGGCAACATCCTTATCCCTCTGTAAAGCAGAAATCCGCCGGCGAAAAGCCATACGGTTGTTGCCACCAGCAACAGATGACGTTTCGGAATGCCTGGTTTTAGCGTGGAACTCATCCTCAGTAATCATAGAGACACAAAGGTCACATTTTTTCAGGAGAGATACTACATTGGTGCATTCTATTTTCCACGTCAAAAATTCGTTATCTTTACCCCCTAAACAGAATCAACCAGAACACTTATGGAACCTAAAGGAATTGAATACTACAAAGAAGCTGCAAAACGTGCTGCGCAATGGCAGGATGAGTATAAAAAAGAGATGAGGAAATGCCGGTTCGATACCATTGCCGTTCACGGGATCTATTCGATGCAGGAGTCACTCGATTACAACCAGGGATCGATCATTGAACCTATCTATATGTCCACCTCCCAGGCGTACCGCGATTCGGACGAGATGGAAGCCGCCCTCGGCTACGAAGTGCCCACCTGGTGCTACTCCCGGATTGCGAACCCCACGATGTACTACCTGGAGGGAGTGATGGCCCTGCTCGATGGATACAATGCCGGTGTGGAGACCAGCTGTATTGCCACCTCTTCAGGGATGGCAGCGATTCAGTCCACAGTGGACCAGTTTCTTGTAGTGGATTCTGACAAACCTTCCGCCCCTATCAACTTTGTCGCTACCACGCAGGTCTACGGAGGCACCTTTCAACAGTTCTCCATCAGGAAAGACCGGGAACGGGACATTGAATGGCGAAAGGTGGTCAACTCGGCCGACCTTTCCGAATGGGAATCCCTCATTGATGAGAATACCAGATTTCTGTACGGGGAGATGCCAAGCAACCCTGGCCAGGCTTTTTTCGACCTGAAAGCCGTGGCTGAGCTGGCGCATAAATACGGGATCCCGATGATCGTGGATGCCACGGTAGCTTCACCTGCCCTGATGAGACCGATTGAACACGGAGCCGATATCGTGATCCAGTCGGTGACCAAATCGATCTCAACAGGAGGGACCAGCATCGCGGGGGCAATCATCTCAAGGAAGAACATTACCTCCAACATTGATAATCCGGAGATGAAAGCAGATTTTGCCACCTACCTGAAATTGCTTCCCAACCGCGACAACGGGCCCAATATTTCTCCGATGAATGCATTTCTGGCATTGAACGATATCCGGACACTCCGGATGAGGATGGATGCCTGCAGCCGGAATACACTAAAAGTCGCCGAGTTTCTTGAAACCCACAAGCATATCGAAAAAGTGGCCTACCTTGGACTGAAATCCCATCCATTGCATGAATTGGCTTCACGTTACATGGTACTGGTTGATTCTGAATTCGACGAGATCTACGGGAAAAAAGTCAACCGTTTTGGCCACCTGATGTCATTTAATGTGAAAGGAGGGGCACAGCCTGCCCGCGATGTGTTTGATGCCTTCACCCGTATCTGGCGTGCCACCGACCTTGGCCGGATCAAATCGGTGGCAACCATCCCCGCCATTTCAACTCACTCCCAACAGGGAGAAGAGGGGAGAAGACTGGCGAATATTCCCCAGAACCTTATCCGCTTGTGTGTCGGAGCTGAACACCCCGATGATGTGATCAGGGACCTTGACCAGGCACTCGGGGTTCTCGACGGAAAGAAAGTATATGTCACATCGCCGGATTACTCGGCAGGAGGTGCTTCATCAGCCAGATTGCGAAAGGAATGACCTTATGCCAGAGATGAATCACCCAATATTGTTTTATTCCACCAACCACAGCTCCGAGCCTGTCACTTTCAGACAGGCACTACTGAAAGGACAGGCTCCCGACAAAGGACTCTACATGCCGGAGAGCATCCCTGTCATCCCACTGCCGGAAATACACGGCTATGCGAAAAAACCATATCATGAGATCGCCTTTGAAGTAACCAGCCGCTTTCTTGCCGGAGAGCTGCCGGGAGAGGATCTGCGGGGGATTATGAAGGATGCTTATGACTATGATGTTCCGCTTGAAAAGGTCCGGGACCGGCAGTATATCATGAGGCTGGATCAGGGACCCACCGCCTCCTTCAAGGACTTTGCCGCACGGATGATGGGGCGGTTGATGCAGTATTACCTCAGGCTGGAAAACCGGCGCCTGCTGATCCTGACGGCCACATCCGGCGATACAGGCAGTGCGGTGGCAAATGCCTTCTACGGACTGGACAATATCGATGTCGTGGTATTGTTCCCCCGGAACGAGGTCACTCCACGGCAACGGAAACAGATGACCACGTTGGGGAAGAATATTCACGTGCTGGCCCTCGATGCGAAATTCGATGATTGCCAGGCGCTTGTCAAACAGGCCTTTGCCGATCCCGACCTTGCCCATATGCCGCTCTCCTCGGCCAACTCCATCAACATCGGACGACTCATTCCCCAGATCGTCTATTACTTCTATGCCTATGCCAGGCTGGCGGATCTGAGCCGGGAAGAAGCAGTCGTTTATTCCGTTCCCTCCGGCAACTTCGGCGATATGATGGGAGGCATGCTGGCCATGAAGATGGGACTTCCAGTGAAGCGTTTTGTGATCGCCACCAATGAAAACGATGAGTTTCCGAACTACCTCTCCTCCGGGGTCTACCGGAAAATCGAACCTTCACGGAACTGTATCTCCAGCGCGATGAATGTGGGCCATCCCAGCAACCTGGCCAGACTGGTGGCACTGTATGGAGGAAGGATGGATGAGAAAGGGGTGATCCACCGGCAGGCAAACCTGGAAGCCATGCGGCGGGAGATCTGGTCTGTCAGCATCACGGATGACAAAACAAGGCAGACCATCCGGGAGACTTATACGCAATCAGGCGTCCTGCTTGAACCGCATGGAGCCGTGGGATGGGCCGGCCTGAATGGATTCCTCCGTGCCAATCCCATCGAGGAGACTCCCGGTCAGCTCTGCATCTCACTTGAAACTGCCCACCCGGCCAAATTTCCAGAGGAGATCGAAAAGATCCTTCACATCACCCCTGAACTTCCACCCAGCCTGGAAGGCATCGACAACCTCCCCGAACACATGGAGGAAATTGATAGCAACTACGAATCATTCAAACAATACCTGCTTCAAACTTTTAACTTCTAAAATCTAACTTCTAACTTCCTGTTCTAACATCTACCTACTAACCTCTAACTTCAATATATGCATATCATCTGTTCCGATCTTGAAGGGGTCTTCGTTCCCGAAGTTTGGATCAACGTGGCTGAAAAAACCGGTATCGAAGCATTGCGACGGACCACCAGGGATGAGCCCGATTACGACAAACTGATGCACTACAGGATGAAGATCCTGGATGAACATGGGCTGAAACTGAATGACATTCAGGAGGTGATCGCCCAGATCAGGCCATTGCCCGGGGCCCTCGATTTCATCGCATGGATCAAGGAACGGACCCAGCTGATCGTGGTATCGGATACCTTTATCCAGTTTGCTGATCCGCTGATGAGACAACTGGGGCGCCCCACCCTCTTCTGTCATACCCTGATAATGGATGAGACCAACCGGATTACCGGATACCGGCTTCGCCAGAAAGACCCGAAACGAAAAACGGTGGAAGCACTGCAAAGCCTTACCTATCAGGTGATCGCCATGGGCGATTCCTACAACGATACCAGCATGCTGCAACAAGCGGATGTGGGCATCCTCTTCCGTCCTCCACAGAACGTGATCGATGATTTTCCGCAATTTCCGTTGGCACTGGATTATGAAAGCCTGAAGAAGATCCTTGAAAATTATATTTGACAGTTGGAGGTAAACACATAGTGTATGATCCTGACCTTTGACCACACCATCGTTCTCATCACCGGCGCATCCCGGGGAATCGGAGCTGCCGCAGCCAGGCTCTTTGCCGGATCAGGAGGAACCGTCGTTGTTCATTATCACTCGGATGAAACAGCCGCACAGGCAGTTTTTGCTTCTCTTCCGGGAGAGGGCCACTCGGCGATCAGAGCAGACATGGCTGATCCGGAAAGTCTTAGGTTAATGGTAACCGAGGTGATGAAACGGTATGGGCGGATCGATATTCTGGTAAACAATGCAGGTATCTATGAAGAACACAAGATGATCTCACTACCGGAAGGTGACTTCTTGGCTTACTGGGAAAGAAATATTTCCGTTAACCTTTCAGGGCCTGCATTTTTGGCATTTCTGGTTTCCAAAGAGATGCAAAAAGGTGATGGAGGACGGATAGTGAACGTAACCTCCAGGGGCGCTTTCCGGGGCGAACCGACTTCCTGGGCTTACGGAGCGGCGAAAGCCGGACTGAATGCCGTTGGGCAGAGCATGGCCAAAGCCCTTGCTCCTGATGGCATTTATGTATTTACCCTTGCACCCGGGTTCGTTGATACCGATATGACAACCCCCTGCCTAACGGGAGATAGACGTGGGGAGATCGAAGCCCAGAGCCCGCTGAACCGGATCGCTTCCCCCGAAGAGATCGCCCGTGCCATCCTGCTTCTCGCGGCCAAAGGAAATGAATACATGACCGGGTGTGTGCTCGATATGAACGGTGCCTCCTATCTTAGGACATAACTAACTTTCCACCGGCAACTGTCGTTGAAACCCTACCTCCAGAGACATAAAGGTTTCGGTGTTGGTTACCTCCGGAATGGACTGGATCTTGTCGGTGATCAACTTTCTCAGATGCTCGTTGCTTTTCGCGTAAATCTTTATGAAAAGCGAGTATTTCCCTGTCACATGATGGCATTCGGTGATCTCCTTGACCTGGGAGATCTTACTGAAGACCTCGTCGTGCGTATGGATCGAAGCTAGGTTGATCACCAATCCCACAAACGCGCAGGTGTTGTAACCTAATCCGGTCGGCATGACGTTGAACTGTGAACCCCTTATGACCCCAGCAGCTGCCATCTGGCTCACGCGTTGATGGATGGCTGCTCCCGAAACATGGCATTTACGGGCAATTTCCAGGAAAGGCATCCTCGCGTCTTTGGTCAGAAGTGCCAGGATCCGGGCATCCAATGTGTCAATTTTTCGCTCCATTATACCTTTTTTCTGTATGGTTGATAGTTCAATTTAACAAACAGGTTAATTAACTTTCAAATTTAAATAAATATTGATATAAAAAATGAAAATTATTATAAATATTAAAAAATACATTATAATATGATAATTTTGCGGAGCAATAGTGATAAAATCAAAACAAGGTAAAATGAATTTGGGACCGGCAGAACGGATTTTTGATCTTCACCAGTTCGGAGAGTTTGGTGATGTAAATCCATCGGTATGCGATTCTGCAACATTTACGTTTATGCAGGCCAAGACCATGCTGGATACATTTCATGGGGAGGCCGAAGGATGTTTTCTCTATTCCCGTCACTGGAATCCTTCAAATAAGTACCTGGCGGATGCGCTCGCCGCGATGGAAGGGACGGAATCGGCATGGGTCACCTCATCGGGAATGGCCGCCATCACCTGCGCGATCCTTCAGCTCTGCAACAGCGGTGACCATATCGTCTGCAGCATGACCACCTACGGAGGGACATTTGCCTTTCTTTACAACTGGGTGCAGAAATACAATATTGAAGTCTCCTTTGTGGATATCACCAACCTGGAATCTGTACGTGCTGCCATCAGATCCAACACCAAGGTGATTTATACCGAAAGCGTCACCAACCCGCTTCTGCAGATCTCCGATATCCCTACCCTGGCTGAAATAGCGAACCAGCACAATGCCAAACTGGTGGTTGACAACACCTTTACCCCCATGATCCTCTCTCCGGCAGCACTCGGAGCCCATGTGGTGGTCTATAGCATGACGAAATTCATCAACGGGAAGAACGATTGTGTGGCAGGAGCCATATGCGGGACCAAAGGTTTTGTCAACGATCTCAGCAATGTGAACGATGGCACCGCGATGCTTCTCGGCCCGGCGCTTGATCCGTTGCGGTCGGCCAGTATTTTAAAGAATAGGTATAGGCGTTTAGGTATCCCAGTTATATTTCTTCGTAATACTTATGAATCGAGGCAATTATATGTTGAAACTTAAACGTAAAGCCCAATTAATCATGAAAAGCAAAAGGGGACAGAGAGAGAACAATGATGTTGCACTTTATTAGCCACCAACTCCAAATAGGTAATATAGAGTGTGAATTTGGAACGATGTTCGCTTTGGTCATAAAATAAAAGCTTATAGATGCATTAAACTTAATACAGATAATGAATTTAGAAGGATACCTAAGCGCCTATACCTATAATTATATTCATTCATGGAGTGCGCCCAGGCTTTCCAGGGGCCATGGGAGGTGGAGCTCCACAGGAAGGTGGCGGAATCCTCAAACTCCCAGAGGCGGTTAAAAAACTGAACACCGGTCAGCAGGGCGTTGAACCCTGAAAATCCGGTATAAAGC
>Ga0208828_1000050_pt1 | contig 53805 bp, 63 predicted proteins | sample Kivu_160m_FD_185487 | JGI IMG/M metagenome (GOLD analysis project Ga0208828, IMG submission 185487) | Freshwater microbial communities from Lake Kivu, Western Province, Rwanda to study Microbial Dark Matter (Phase II) - Kivu_160m (SPAdes)... | ecosystem: Environmental > Aquatic > Freshwater >... | reverse complement strand
GCTGTCCCAGCGCTTGTTCTGCCAGGCCCACTCGTTGCCCCGCACACCCAGGACAATGGCCATCACCAGGCTGATGATCCAGCCTACGTAGGGCAGCAAGCCGCACAGTGCGATGAAGGAGATCCAGACGTTATTGCCGATACCCCAGATCCATGTGAGAAAGAAAGCGCCCCAGTTCCAGCCGCTTATCTCGGGGGGCGCCTTGGAAAGGGCGCCCATTCCTGATGTGTTGGAAGCGCCGGATGAGACGGGGCCCGGCCACGTTCCTCCTTTTAACTTAAGCTCCAGGCACTGGTTACAGTAGATTTGCCCATCGATATCAACCTTGCACTCCGGGCAGACATATCTGCCGCAACTGCAGCAACCGCCGACCGCTTCGCGGTCCGGATGTATAGCACACTTCATCTTTATATCCTCCCGTCAATACATCAGTGATCGATTAAAAGGATTGGACGCCGGATTGTTGCACACCCCAGACAAAGAGGCCCAGGCCGAGAAGAAGAATGAGCGTCAACAGGATCGTAACTGCTATGGTTAAGCCCAGACCCCACATAGTCCAGGTATGCTGAACACGCTTGAAATGCTCCACACTGTCCCAGTGGCGGCTCTGCCATGCCCACTGGTTGCCCTTGAAGGCAAGTACCCAGGGCATGACCATAAATCCAAGGTAAGGGACGAATACCAGAAAAGACCACCATACGCTGTTGCCGATGCCCCAGATCCAGGTGAGCAGGAAGCCGCCCCAGTTCCAATCGCCGAGCTCCTTCGGCACGACAGCCCGGCTTCCCATGCCGGAAGTGTTACCTGCGGATATAGCGGTCGACGGTTGCGAAGCCGAGGCGGCCTCTGCGGAGACCATTTTCTGAATGCACGAATTGCAGTATACCTTGCCGTCATGAAGGACCTTGCATTCCGGACAGACGGCCTGGTTGCAGGCGACGCAGGCGCCGATAGCGTCGCGGTCGGGATGATTATAACAGTACATGGCTACCTCCTCGCGGTGGGGGTGATCGTACTCGCCATTCAGGCAAACAATACCATGATTTAGATAAAGTATAGTTTAAGCCGTGCATAAATCCAACCGGCCGGTGGCCGGGGGCCTAAACCTTATGTCCTGCAGTTTCGTTTTTAAAATAAAAAGAGGAGAACAGGGGCAGGAAAATGAGCATCAACTTGGAGTTTGCAGCAATACTAGTGGGATTTTCAGTCTTCAGTTTACTGTTGGGGCTCGCCGCCTACTCCTGGTAAAAGCAAGGGTTTCACCTCCTCTTTACTCCCGTCCCCACCCTCACCGGGGACGGGAGTTTTTATTCGGCCGGACCGGCCTTTACTCCGTATTAACGTCCGAATTATACTAACACAGGATTTATATGATACGAATCGGCGTTATCTCGGATACACATCTGAGGCATTTCAGCCAGCTTCCGCAGGAGCTTGTCCGCGTCCTTGGAACAGTTGATTTAATCATACATGCCGGCGATATCGTGACCATGGATGTGATACGGGGTTTGCAGACGCTGGCGCCGCTGCAAGGCGTATACGGAAATATGGACCTCCCCGAAGTAAGAGTGAGCCTTCCCCCGCAGCAGCTGATTGAACTGGAAGGGAAGAAAATCGGCATCGTGCACGGCAGCGGCGGGCCTGCCGGGCTGGAAAACCGCGTGATGGAGCTTTTCCCGGGCGCCGATGCGGTTGTATTCGGCCATAGCCATATAGCCACGAATATTACAATAAACGGCGTGCTGCTGTTTAATCCGGGCCGCGCCGATGAATCGTACGGGCTGCTGGAAATAGGCGGGACAATCAGCGGCAAGATAGTCAGAGCATATTATTAGGGAGGTGGATATATGGCTGACAACTGGCAGGAATATAAAGCTTTTGACCAGCCCGCTATACTTAACTTCGTTTTTTATCCCAGGAGTGACTATTACAGGACAGCCGACAGCGAACGCTCAACGGGATACATGGTACCTGTGGAGGACGGCGTCGATATCTCCTGCCGGTTCTATTTCGGGGACGCGCAAAACGCCAACCTGCTTTTTTTCCATGGAAACGGCGAGCTGGCCGGCGAATATGAAGACATCGGTGACGCGTTCAACAACATAGGCCTGAACCTTATGGTCGCAGATTACCGGGGATACGGCAGCAGCGGGGGAAGGCCTTCGGTGTCCGGCATGATGAGGGATGCCCATCCAATAGCAAAATGGTTCAATCAGTTCTTGAGTGAAAAGGATTATACGGGCGGACGTTTTATCATGGGGCGCTCGCTGGGCAGCGGCCCGGCCATCGAGTTGGCCGCCGCCTATCCGGCTGATTATAAAGGACTGGTGATTGAGAGCGGTTTCTGCGATATCACAGACCTGCTGGGAAGGATGGTGAAGATAGCGCAACCGGGCGGAAGGCCGGCTCCCCCCACGCCGGGATTTGATAGGGTCGTCAAAATAGCCATGCCTGCGCTGGTGATACACGGGGAATATGATTCCATCGTGCCGCTCGGCCAGGGGGAGAAGATCTTCCGTAATCTGGCCACCGCCGATAAGAAGATGGTGGTTATACCTGGAGCGGACCACAATACGATTTTTGCCGAGGGCATGGGACTGTATCTACGTGAACTCGGCGAGTTCGTGCGAAAGCATGAATAGAAAAAGAAAAGCCCCCTCGGATTAAGGAGGGGGCTTTTATAAAGACGATATTATTTCTTCTCGGTCTTCTCTTCAGATGTTGCGGCTGCTGCCTCTCCACCCTCTGCTGCTTCGGCTGCCGCCTCTTCACCCTCTGCCGGAGCCTCGGCCGCAGGAACCTCTTCAACAACTTTACGGACCTCAGCGACCTTGATCAGCATCTGGTCGGGATCGGCCAGGATGGTGATTTTTTCGCTGACCTTCAGGTCCTTAACATGAATGGACTGCTCGGGAAGGGCGAGGCTTGAGATGTCAACCTCGATATTATGCGGGAGGTCGTCGGGCAGGGCTTCGATCTGGAGCGATGTCATAGCATGTAACAGGGAGACGTTCTTGAGCTTCAAGGCCGGAGCGTTGCCGGTGAAGACCAGGGGAACATCAGCCTTGAGCTTCTCAGCCATATTGACCTGGTAAAAATCCACATGGATGGGCTCGCCGGTCATGGGGTTGCGCTGCACGTCACGGATGACCACCATGCCTGAAGCGTCAGCGCCGCCCATCTTAAGAGCGATCAGGTCAGTTCCTCCGGCCCTGGCAATGATCTGGCCGAGCTTGCGGGCTTCGACCTGCACGGGCTGCGACTCGATGCCGTGGCCGTATATGTTGCAGGGTATCAGTCCGCCGCGCCGCAGAAAGCGCACTTTCTTGCCTTTAACTTCTCGTTTTAAAACTTCAAGCTCCAGTCTTTTCATCGTCATTCTCCAGAGTTAGTAACAAAACATAAAGGTTATCCTGTTTGAACCTCAAAGTCAAATTTCGTGTTTAATTCGTGGACACGCTCAGCCGGGTGCTCAAATTGTTTCGCGGGCCCTGGCGCGGCAGGAGGGATGGCTGCCCTGCAGCCCGCATAGATTGCAGGCCTCCGCACGGCAATCACCGGTCAGTTCTCCGGAGAACATCCTTTCCCGCTCGGCCCTGAGGAAAGCGGTGCTCACACCGGGATTTATATGCTGCCAGGGCAGCAGCTCAGACGGATCCCGCTCCCGGTGTGCATAGAAGGACGGATCGATCCCGCACTCTTCAAAAGCCTGCTGCCACCTGGAATAATCGAAAAGCTCGCTCCAGGTAGCCAGCCGGCAGCCCCTTTTCCAGGCGGAGTAGATTACGGCGCCCAGGCGACGGTCGCCGCGTGCAAGCACGGCCTCGAGAAGGCTGGTTTTAGTATCGTGCCAGGAGAGCTTTACACCGCTCCGTCTCAGCAGGCTCTGCAGCAGTGCCTGTTTGGCCTCGAGCTGCTCGCCGGTATCCTGGGCGGACCATTGGCAGGGGGTGTGCGGTTTGGGAACGAAGGACGATACCGAGACCCTGACGCGCGGCGGGCGCCCGCGTATACTTTTGCCCAGCCGGCTGACGGAATCCACCAGGACGGCAATATCTTTCACATCCTCAGTCGTCTCCGTGGGAAGTCCTACCATAAAGTAAAGCTTGAGGTTCATCCAGTCTTTTTCAAAGGCGGAGGCAAAGGTTTCCAGCATGGCATCCTGGGGTATCCATTTATTGATGGCCCGGCGTAAGCGCTCACTGCCGGCTTCCGGTGCAAAAGTCAGTGTGGTCTTGCGGCCTGCCGGCAGGGAGTCGATAAGGTCGATGGAAGATTTGTCCAACCTCAGGCTGGGCAGGGAGATGGTTATACCGGCCCGCGCATATCTGTCCGACAGAGTCCGGACAAGGTGATGGATATTGCTGTAGTCGCCGGAGCTAAGGGATATCAGCGCCAGCGTATTGTATCCGGTATTATCCAGCAGGCAGCCGGCAGTTTCGAGCACGGTATCTTCGGGCAGCTCCCTTACCGGGCGATAGAGAATCCCGGCCTGGCAAAAGCGGCAGCCCCGGCTGCAGCCCCGCTGTATCTCAACGGCGGCGCGGTCGTGTATTACCTCTATATAAGGTACTACCGGCCGGGTCACCGGCCTGAGCTTGTCAGCCACGGCTTTAGCAATGCCGGCCGGAGCCCCGTTATCAGCAGGATGCAGCGAAGCTAATGTCCCATCCTCCCGGTATGACGCTGAGTAAAAGCAGGGTATATATATTCCAGGCAGCTTCGCCAGGTTGCGCAGCAAGGTATTCCTGTTATTTTTATGCTGGCGCACCACAGTTAATATCTCCTCCAGCATGCCTTCAGCTTCACCGGCGAAGAATACATCGATGAAGTCCGAGAGAGGCTCCGGATTCATGGCACACGTGCCGCCGGCGATGATCAGGGGATATGATCCGTCGCGCTGCGCGCTGAAGGCGGGGATGCCTGAAAGGTCCAGCATATTTAGAACGGTTGTACAGCTCAGCTCATAACCCAGCGAAAAGCCGATGATATCAAAGTCGCGCAGCGGGCGCCCGGTCTCGAGGCTGCAGAGCGGATGATTATGTTGGCGCAGCGCCTGCTCCATGTCTATCCACGGCGCGTAAACGCGTTCGGCGAGAGCGGCGGGGATGCCGTTGATTATCTCATAGAGAACAGGTATGGCCATATTGGACATACCCACCTCGTAGATATCAGGGAAGGCCAGCGCCACCCGCAGATCGGCTGTTTCCCAGTTTTTAGGGATGGAATTCCATTCCCCGCCCGTATATCGAGCGGGTTTTACAATGCCCTGTAAGATTTTATCGTCGATGCGCATAATAAAGGTGAGACTTCAATTATAACCGCCGTTATGGCATGCCACAAAGGCGGAGCGCCGCTCGAGACGGCTTACAGGATATGTCCGAATGCGGATTATACCGTTGACACGTGCAGGTGAGAAAGAGTATAAAGTAAGCTGTTACAGGTGAGGGAGAGCTGTGAGAACGGGAAGAGGAAATAAGGATGGCAAAAATAGCTGATAAGAACAGGACCAGACAAACCGTTATGAAGGCCATCGGGCAGCGCCCCGCACCCAGGAAGAGCAGGGCGGTAAAAAGGCGCAATCCCACCGGGAAACCGGAGCCGGCAGGAGGGCAGATGACCACCCTGCTGGGCGGCCTGCCGGACGGGATATGTATCTTCGATAAAGCAGGTGTAATCACTTACTGCAACGCGAGCTTTTCCACCATCAGCGGTCTACCGCTCAGGAAGCTAACCGGCCGCAAGCTGAGGAAGAACGCGCTATGGGGAGTGCCGGGCAAAGACGATGAGTTCAGGGAGTTGTGGCGCAGGGTAAAGCAAGCAGGCCGGCAACTTGAGGTTCAGGCCCAGCCCATAACCAGACCAGGCCAGCCAACTCGATTCTGGGATTTGAAGCTCACGCCATATTTGTCAAAGAAGAAACGGCTGGAAGGTATGAACCTGCAGATCAGGGAAGTGACTGAAGAAGCCGGACTGAGGAACAGAGAACGCCTGATGACGGACTATTATGCGGCAGCATTGATGCACCAGTCGATCCAGCCGCTGCTGGATGACCTGGTGAGCCTGCTCAAAGATTACAGCCGCTGTCCGTTTATAGAAGTTATTATCTCGGATACTTATGGAAACAGGACACTGAAAGCTATGACCGGGCAAAGCCCGGGCCTGTGGGACGCCAATAAATCCATTTCCCAGCCCGCTGTCGAGATGCTCTTCAGCGAAGCCGGAGCGGAGTACTCCTGCGGCGAAAAAGACTCCCTGTGCCTGGGCGATACGCTTGCTATGGTAGATGGTCTGGTGGGCAGCCTGAGGAAGCTGGTGAATGATGCCATGAATTCGTATGGCTGCAAATCGCTGGCGCTGGTACCGGTCAGGCTGGCGGGAAAGATAACAGGATATATCCTGCTGATCAGCCCTGTTGCCGGAGGAATAACGCCGTATATGGTAGAGACGGTGGAGTCGGTTTCAGGCCACCTGCAGGTCATAATTGAGCATGCCGAGCTGAAGGATGAGGTGCGCAGGCAGCGGCAGGGACTGCTGAAGCAGATGCATGAACGGGCTGCCCATCTGGAAGCCTTGAGCGAAAGGTTGAAACAGGAATCTGCTGAGCGTAAGAAAGCGCAGGAAGAGATGCGGGTGCAGAGAGACCTGGCTGTGGCCCTCAACGGCATCGAGAACCTCGATGAAGCATTGAAGCTGTGCCTGGACACTGCGATTCTGGTGTCCGGCATGGACTGCGGAGGTATCTACCTGGCAGATCCTGTTGCTGTAGGATTCAACCTGGCGGTTTCCAGAGGGCTGTCCGATGATTTCGTCAGGCAGGTTACCTATTATAAAGATTCGGAGCCAAATGCCCTTATCATTAAAAACGGCGTACCGGTTTACTCAACTTACAACGAAATCGATGAACCGACGGACGAGATTCGGCAGGCGGAGGGCCTGAAGGGCCTGGGAGTTATACCGGTTATACATGACGGCAGGGCCGTAGCATGCCTGAATATCGCCTCCCATGTACTTGATGAGATCCCTTTCAACGCCCGCAGCGTGGTCGAGGCCATTGCGGCGGACCTGGGCACTTTCATCGCCCATATCACGGACAGGGAAGCGTTGAAGGAGAGCGAAGAACGTTACCGCACGCTGTTTGCCGGGACTCCCAACCCTATACTGGTAAAGGATATGGAGGGCAACTACATTGACGGCAACGACGCCGCGCTGGCCTTTCTCGAGTGTACGCGAGAAGAATTCCTGGCTATGAACGTGAAAAACACGCTGCCTCCTTATCTTGATGAGGGCTGGTATGCTAATCTTCGCAAAATTTGGGAGATAGGAGGGACGGTAGAGCGGGATTATTATGTCTGGGGCAAGATAAAGGTACTCGAACTCACGCTCACACCTCTCCAGGTACGCGGCCGTAAGATTGTATTCGGCATAGGCCGTGACGTTACGGAGAAGAAAAAAGCTGAGAAGGAGTTACGCGAATCGGAGGAGAAATACCGGCTATTAGTGGAAAATGCAAATGAGGCCATCGCGGTTGTGCAGGATTCCACCGTTAAATATGTCAATGACAGGACATTTGAAATTATGTTGCACAGCAGGGAAGAATTCCTGTCCAGGCCTTTTATTGAGTTTATTCATCCGGACGACAGGCAAATGGTTATGGGATACTACACGGCCTGGGCAAGCCATGAAAAGGTGCCGTCGTTGTATCCCTTCAGGTTTATTGATAAGGATGGGTCGATAAAATGGGCGGAGATGAGAGCGACCACTTTTAAGTGGGAAAGCAAACCCGCCGTCCTGGTGCTGATGACGGATATCACCGAAAGGCAAAGGGCCGCTGAGGCATTGAGGCAGAGCGAGGAGCGGTACCGCCTGCTGGCGGAAAATTCCCTGGACGTGATATGGACCGTAGGCCTGGATTTGAAACCGATCTATATCAGCCCTTCAATAGAATTATATACCGGATTTAAAGCAGACGAGGTGATAGACATCATCACGTCCGGCCCGTGGGCCGAAAAGTTGGGAATGGATCAAAAGGATGCCAGACGACAGCGGGCCGCGATGCAGGCGCTGGTGGAAGGTGAGGCGGAGATACAGGTCATTGAATATAAAGTTAAGACCGGTGATGGGAAAAGCTACTGGGCACATGAGAAAATGAATATTCTGCGAGACAGCGAGGGCAAGGTAAACGGGATAATAGGTGTGACCAGGGACATTACCGAGCAGAAGAAAGTGACCGAGAACCTTATTGTCGCAGACCGGCTCGTTTCTCTAGGTGAGATGGCCGGCGGCCTGGCCCATGAGATCAACAATCCTCTGACCGCGGTGATGGGATTCGCCTATCTACTGCAGCAGAACCCTGCCACATCCCCGGAGATAAGAGAGGATGTGGAGTCCATTTATAGAGAGAGCAAAAGGGCGGCTGAAGTGATCAAGCACTTCCTCACGTTTTCGCGCGGCCAGGTCGCCGAGAAACGGGCGGAGCAAATAAATATCCTGATTGAGAACGTGCTCAAGCTGAGACAGAGCCGAATGCAGAAAGAGAATATCGAGGTGAAGCTGGAACTGTCGGAAGGTTTGCCCTCGGTCTATTGCGATCCTGCACGGATTCAACAGGCCATACTCAATATCATATTAAACGCGGAGTATTTTATGCACCAGGCACACGAGCGCGGCACGCTCAGCATTAAAACGCATGTATACGGCGGCAATATAAGGTTGGCCATCGGGGATGACGGGCCCGGAATGTCGTCCGATAAGCTGGACCACGTGTTCGATCCTTTCTACTCAACCAAGCAGGTCGGGGAAGGAACGGGCCTGGGACTGAGCATATGCCACAGTATAGTCCGTGACCATGGGGGCAGAATTTACGTCGAAAGCGCACTGGGCAAAGGAGCCGTTTTCACTATCGAGCTGCCGGCCGGGCAACAAGGTTTAATGCTAACGTAGATCGGCTATTGCCCGATCATAGAGCTTTGTATAAATCATCAATAATGATACCGGCCTCTTTAGCGGCAATGCGGTCACGTACCGGCCTTCCCTCGAAGGCTGTTGATGCCAGCTCCGTGCTGTAGTTCAAAACGCCATATACTTTCACACCGCGCTTTTCCAGTTCCTGCCTGGCGCGGGCCGACATGCTTACGGAAGACATCTTGTTGAGGATAGCGCCCACCCGGCCGATGCCCATGCCCTGCGCCATCTGAGCGATGCGAGCTGCCACAATTATGGACTCGAGGGAGGGCTCAACAACAGCCAATATTGTATCGGCCTGCCTTTCCACGCCCCGGCCGAAGCTCTCGACGCCCGCCTCCATGTCCAAAACCAGCACCTCGTCTTCTTTCAATTCGAGCTTCTCGACTATGCTGCGCGCCGTCTCAGCCAGCGAGCACGCGCAGCCCTGAAAGGGGTCGAGTATCTTCCCTACAGCCATAAACCGTACACCGTCCTCAGACGACACAAATCCGGGAGGGATATCGTCCATGGAAAACCGCTCGCGCTTCGAGAACACACCATCTTCATTAAATAGAGCGCTGAGCGCTTGAGGCTCTCCCTTGATTCCCAGCATCCTGCCCAGGCCGGGATTGGACTCGTCAGCGTCGATGACTATCACCATGCGGCCGGCCTCTTTGAGCGCCAGCGCCAGCAATGCGACGGCGGTAGTCTTGCCAGAGCCCCCCTTGCCGCAAACCGCGATCTTGCTCACGGCAGATGTGCGGGGTATGTGTGTTTTCATAAATTCCCGTATCTTGCGGGAAGCCTCCACCTTCTCTTCAGGCGTCCTGGCGTAACACAGCCCGCAATCGATACAGGCATCGTCGTCATAGTACGGCGCCCCCAGGGGGCAATGAAATAGTCCCATCTTAAGATATCCATCCCGGGCAGGCGTATCGGCCCGCTCAGAGTCAGTAGATGCTCAGCGTCTCCGGCACATGTTCAAGCGGGCGCACCAGCTTCATGCTGCGGGCGCCCGACTTGCAGGTGATGTTGCAGCTTCCACAACCCCTGCATATCTCGGGATCTGTGAAAGATCTTTCGCCCTCGAACCCGTCATATTTTTTCATCGAAACGGCCTGGAACTGGCATCTTTCCACACAGACCCTGCAGCCTTTGCATTTTGTGGGGTCGACCACCGAGATAAAACGGCTCTTCTGGGCGATTTTAATGGCAAGGCAACAGCAGTAGTGGCAGTTGCAAAGGAGCTGAGTTACCTCACGCTGGTTGACGGTTACATGCACAACCGGCTGTTTGTCGAATTTCTGAATAATGGCTATAGCCTCGTCGGCGGATATCTTCCTGCCGGTTTTCCTGTCCAGGTTATACTCAGCGGTGCGGTCCAGGGTAATGCATGACTCGTCCGGAACGCCGCACCAGCGGTCAGTGTGCGAAGCCTTACAGCCGCAGCGCATCACCGCAATCAGGCTGCGGGATTTAAGCAGGGCCGGCGCGTTTTCGAAAGGCTGGACTCCCGGCACGTCCTTAATGGAAGGCCAGCGCGGCACAACCCTGAATTCACTGGCATGGCCGGCGGGCAGCTTTGCAGGCTCTGGTTTGGTCATCGGACCTTCGATGGAACCCCAGAGGTCATAATATATCCGGCCCAGGCTTTTATCATAGTTGGGATTGCCCAGCGCAGCGTCGTGCAACTGCATAAAGGTGCGAGCCATGGCGGGGCCTTTCCTGGTGGGGAATACCAGGCCCTTCTCAAACAGCTCGCGGATATGCTGCCTGACCAGGGCTTTATCCATGCCCAGCTTGCCGGCAAAGGAATCTGATACTTCCAGCGAACGACCGGATGAGGGTGGTAAATCGGGGTCGGGCAGGGCCGCAACGATCTTGATCTGTTCGGCATTGGCCAGGCAGGCCAGGATCCTGGGCATGATCTCTTTATCGCCGGGGAAGATCCTGTTGGCCAGATCAATATAAATAGGATCCACGGGGAACTTGTTCTTTTCTACGCGGGACTTCAGCTCGGAGTATACTTCAAAAGGGTCTGCCTGTCTCGTCATATGTCGTCTCCTTTAATTAGAGGATTGTTAAAAACGGGCCATGTATATTGTACAGCAAAATTTCCGGCTGCCGGATGCACAGGCAGGGGATTTTTCAATGGTGAAAAGTCCAGGTTATGATGGATACTTCAAATCACGTAGGTCAGCTATTGTTGACAGGGATTGAATTCGTATGTTAATATTTCCATTTGTTGCAAAGTTGCGCTAATATTCATTAGTTTCGCGCGGATTTTGCGTGACCTGGATCACAATCAAGCCGGCTGGTTGACCCGGGATGTGGGCCAGATCGGGAAGTAGTCCGGGGACAACTGGGTGGCTTTTTAATTTGCCGAAAAAAGGGAATATATATTTAAGGAAGAGATTAGTATGCCGACAGTGAACCAACTGGTCAGGAAGGGCCGCCATAAGATGGCCAGGAAGACCAAGTCTCCCGCGTTGCAGGTGATCTACAACACCTTGAAGAACAAATCGAGGAAGGGTGTGTGTTCTCCTCAGAAACGCGGTGTATGTGTGCAGGTTAAAACAATGACACCGAAAAAGCCTAACTCGGCGTTACGTAAGATCGCCCGCGTACGGCTGACAAATCACATCGAAGTTACTGCATATATACCGGGAGAGGGACACAATCTTCAGGAGCACTCGGTAGTTCTCATACGCGGCGGCAGGGTCAAAGACCTGCCGGGCGTCCGCTATCACATCATCCGCGGCACCCTCGATGCTGCGGGAGTCGAAAAACGCAGGCAGGGTAGAAGTAAATACGGGGCGAAAGCTCCCAAAGCGCCTGCAGCGGCCAGCTAAATATAACGGGGAGATATTATGTCAAGGCGAGCCAAATTTGTAAACAGGGAAGTGAGCCCGGATCCCAAGTACGGGAGCCCGGTGGTTGCCAGGTTTATTAATAAAATAATGTATAAGGGCAAGAAATCCACTGCCCAGGGTATTGTCTACGAAGCATTTGATCGCATCAACAAGCAGATGAAGACCGAACCTCTCAATATTTTTGAACAGGCTATGAAAAACGCCACCCCCGCGCTTCAGGTCAAGTCAAGGCGCGTGGGCGGTGCTACATATCAGGTACCCATTGAGGTAAGCCCGGAGCGCGGCGAGTTCCTGGCCACCAAATGGATCATTACATATGCCAGGGACCGCGGCGGAAGGTCGATGGCTGAAAGGCTGGCCGCAGAGTTGATGGATGCAGCACAGGGACAGGGCAATTCCATCAAGAAGAAGCAGGATACCCACAAGATGGCAGAGGCAAATAAGGCATTTGCGCATTATCGATGGTAACAGCAGGCATTAAGGAATCCCGGCCCAGGACGGGTCAGGGTAACAATAAAGTGACGAGATCGTTTCCCCTGGACAAGGTTCGGAACATCGGCATCATCGCCCATATCGATGCCGGTAAAACCACAACTACGGAACGCATCCTTTTCTATACCGGCCGAACATACAAGGTCGGTGAGGTGCATGACGGCACCGCAGTCATGGACTGGATGGCGCAGGAGAGAGAGCGGGGTATAACGATCACCTCGGCCGCCACCACCTGCCATTGGAAAGAGCACCGCATCAATATTATCGACACTCCGGGACATGTGGATTTCACGGCTGAAGTTGAGCGCAGCCTGCGCGTCCTCGATGGAGGCGTAGTCGTGCTGGATGCTGTAGCCGGGGTGGAAGCACAGTCGGAGACGGTCTGGCGCCAGGCCGATAGATACGGCGTGCCCAGGATATGCTTTATCAATAAGATGGACAGGGTGGGCGCCGATTTCATGCGGACAATCGAGATGATAGAGGAAAGGCTCAAGGCCAAAACGGTGGCTATTCAGTTGCCGCTGGGCAAGGAGAACCTTTTCTCCGGCGTAGTCGATCTGGTCACCAAAAAAGCCTGGATTTTCCCGGACGAGGTCTCGGAGGAGCCGGCTGAAGGTGAGATCCCTGCGAATATGAAGGATGAGATCGCCGGGGCCAGGCACGATATGATAGAGAAGCTGGCTGAAAACGACGACCAGCTCATGCTCAAATATGTTGATAATCAGGAGATCGGAGAGGACGATATTAAGGCCGCGATCAGACGGCTGACCATAGCCAACAGGATTGTACCGATAGTCTGCGGCACCGCCCTGCGTAATAAAGGTATACAGCTGGTGCTGGATGCCGTAGTCGATTACCTGCCGTCGCCGCTGGACAAGCCGGCGCTCAAGGTTATTGATACCACGACAGGGCAGGAGGTCGCCCGTCCGGCCAGCGACGATGCGCCTTTTACGGCACTTGCATTTAAAGTGGTATCCGATCCGTTTGTGGGCAGGCTGGTATATTTCCGGGTTTACTCGGGTAATATTAAGGTAGGCGCGCAAATATATAATGCGAGCAGGCAAAACAGAGAGCGTCTTGGAAGGTTGCTGCTTATGCACGCCAACAAACGCGAAGAGATCGACGAAGTCGATACGGGCTGTATAGCTGCCACCCTGGGACTGAAGAATACTTTCACGGGCGATACGCTATGCGATGCCGGGCAATCCGTGCTGCTTGAGGATATCAAATTCCCCGAACCGGTCATCCATATGGCGGTTGAGCCCAAAAGCAAGGCTGACCAGGATAAACTCAGCGATGCCATGGGCAGGCTTTCGGAAGAGGACCCCACATTCAAGGTTAAAACCAACGAAGAAACCGGGCAGACTCTCATTTCGGGCATGGGTGAACTGCACCTAGAGGTGCTGATAGACCGCATGATGAGGGAGTTCGGCGTGCAGGTCAGGGTCGGCAAGCCGCAGGTAGCCTACAAGGAAACGGTCACCATTTCTGTTGAAGCGGAGGGACGTTTCATCCGTCAAACAGGTGGCCATGGCCAGTATGGCCACTGCTGGCTGAGGATAGAGCCGGGTGAGCGTAACAGCGGATTTAAATTTGTCAATGCAGTACGCGGCGGTGATATATCACGGCAATACATACCTGCCATTGAAGCGGGCGTTAAGGAAGCGCTGGATTCCGGCGGCGTCAGCGGATATCCGCTGGTTGATATAAAGGTATCAGTATTTGATGGAAGCGAACACGACGTCGATTCATCGGAGATGGCCTTCAAAATGGCCGGCTCCATTGCACTGAAAGAGGGCGTGGCCAGGGCAAAGCCGGTAGTCCTGGAACCTATTATGAGACTGGAAGCAGTCACTCCATCATCCTTTATGGGAGATGTTATAGGCGATCTCAATTCCAGGCGGGGACAGATACAGGGCATCGAGACGCACGGAGAGACCTGCGTAATACACTGTTTTGTACCCCTGGCCGAATCTTTCGGATACGCGACCTCTTTGAGGTCGGCGACCCAGGGCAGGGCCACGTATTCCATGGAATTCCTCCAGTACAGCGAGGTGCCGGCCGGTATTCTTGAGGAAATGTTAGCTAAATCGAAGGGTAGGTAAATGACCAAGCAGAAGATAAGAATTAAACTGAGGGGATACGATCACAGGCTGGTCGACCAGTCCGCAGGGCAGATAGTTGAAACTGCAATAAAATCGGGTGCCGAGGTGATCGGTCCGGTGCCTCTACCGACGAGGATTGAGAAGTTTTGCGTGATCAGGTCAGGTTTTATTGATAAGGATTCCCGTGAGCAATTTGAGATGCGCACTCACAAGAGGCTGATCGACATAGTCGGCCCGACAACCAAGACCATCGATGCGCTTACCCAGCTTCAGTTGCCTTCAGGCGTAGAAATCGATATTAGATTGTAGGATTAAGAAAAATGGCTGGCATACTCGGAAAAAAAATTGGAATGACGCAGTTGTACAGGGAGAACCTGGAGATAGCTGTTACTGCCATAGAGGCCGGACCCTGCTGTATCACGCAGGTCAAGACGGTTGAGAAGGACAAATACAACGCTGTGCAGATCGGCTTTGGAGAAGCGAAGAAGCTGGGCAAGGCGGAGAAGGGACATTTAAAGGAAAATGGGAATTACCGCTACCTGCGCGAGCTGCGCATGGATGATGTAAAAGATTACCAGGTCGGACAGAAAATCGATGCGGGGATGTTCAAGGCCGGCGATATAGTACAGGTCGAGGGCATTTCCAAGGGCAAGGGATTCGCCGGCGGAGTCAAAAGGTATCATTTCAAGGGCGGACCCAAGACGCATGGCCAGTCCGACAGGCACCGAGCCCCGGGTTCGGTCGGATCTACGACCACGCCGGGACGTGTATTCAAAGGCCTGCGCATGGCCGGGCATATGGGCGCCGTCAAGGTCACAGCGCGCAATCTGGTTGTGGTCGAAGTCGACACCGCCAAGAATGTATTGCTGCTGAAAGGCGCGGTTCCGGGCGCTAAGGGCGGCATACTGCTGATTGAGAAAGCATCATAAAAAGGTTACTGACGTGGATATAGAAGTATTTGATTTGAAAGGCGAAAAGACGGGCAAGATTACGGTCAGTGATTACGTATTCGGCCAGACCGTAAATGAAGCGGTGGTGCACCAGGCCCTGCTCAGGCAACTGGCAAACAAGAGACAGGGTACAGCTGATACGCAGACCCGCTCTGATGTAAGCAGGAGCACCAAGAAAGCATATGCTCAGAAGCACACCGGCAGGGCCAGGCGAGGCGGCGCGACATCTCCGCTCCTGAAGGGCGGCGGAGTAGTTTTCGGTCCGCATCCCCGCAGCTACCGGCAGGACATGCCCAAGAAGATGCGCAGGTTGGCTCTGCGCAGCGTTCTTTCCGGCAAGGTCAGCGGAGGCGAGGTGAAAGTACTAAAAAAGCTTGACCTGAAGGAGCCCAAGACCAGGCTGATGGCTGATGTCCTGTTTGCTCTGGGAGTTGATGATACAGCTATCATTGGCGTCGCCCTGGGTAAGGACAATATAACGAAAGCGTGTTCCAACCTGCCGGGCATCAAACCCACCATGGTTTCGATGTTAAATGTGGCTGATCTGCTGTCCTTCAAAACGCTGGTGCTCGATGTCGATGCCGTCAGGCGCATCGAAGAGCTGTGGGATGAAAAGAAAGAAGTGAAGGCCGAAGTAAAGGCCGCAGCAAAGAGCTCCACTAAGAGCAAGGAAAAGGCGGAATAAGGCGCCGAGAGGGTTTATTCACACCATGAATTTATTTGAGGTTTTACGCAGGCCGCTGGTGACCGAGAAAACCACCAGGCTTTCAGAGAGCAATAAATACGTATTTGAGGTGGACAAGAGGTCTACCAAAGACCAGGTCAGATTGGCCGTGGAGAAGGCCTTCAAGGTGGACGTTATCAGCGTTAATATTATAAAGGTACCAGGCGAGACGAAAAGGATGGGCAGGAGGGCAATCACCCACCCTGCCTGGAAAAAAGCCATAGTGACGCTCAAAGAAGGGGACAAGATCCAGTTCTTTGAGGGAGTCTAAGATAACAGGAGTAGAAATTGGGTTCTGTTATAAAGAAACGTAAAAAGAAGATGGCGAAACACAAGCATCGGAAGCTTTTAAGAAAGAACCGATGGCAACGACGCCACGCTTAAAGCAGGAGTAGTTAGATTTGGCTTTAAAGACATTTCGCCCTACGTCCCCCGGGCGCCGCGGTATGGTGAAGATATCGTTTGACGATATCACGAAGACGGTGCCGGAAAAAGCCCTGTTGGTTCCGCAGAAAAGAAAGGCGGGACGCAATAGCAGGGGTGTGATAACCACGCGCCACAGGGGCGGAGGCGCCAAACGCAGGACGCGCATAATCGATTTCAAGCGGGACAAGTTGGGCGTGCCTGGAAAAGTGGCTGCTATCGAATATGATCCTGGTCGCACAGCACGCATTGCTTTGATCTTTTATGCTGACGGCGAGAAACGCTATATGCTCTGCCCTCTGGGGCTGGGCGTTGGCGATACCATTCAAGCCGGGGAAAACGCTGAGGTCAAGCCGGGCAATAACCTGCCGCTGGGCAATATACCGGCCGGCACCACAGTGCACAACCTGGAGTTCGAGCCCAACAAGGGGGGCCAGATAGTGCGTAGCGCCGGGACTTCGGCCCAGGTGCTGGGCAAGGAAGATAAATACACGATGGTTCGCCTGCCATCCGGTGAAGTTCGCCGCTTTATGAATGAATGCAGAGCTACTATCGGGCAGGTTGGAAACCTTGACCACCAGAATATTAAACACGGTAAAGCAGGACGTGTACGCTTACTGGGAAGACGTCCCAAGGTCAGGGGTTCAGCCATGACTCCCCGCGACCATCCCCACGGCGGTGGCGAAGGCAGATCACCGCGCGGCATGCCTCCTAAGACACCGCAGGGCAAGCCGGCACTGGGGCACAGGACACGCGTGGGCAAGGCATCCGATAAATTGATCGTAAGGCGCCGCTACGCCGCGAAATAAAGAGGTAAATTAAAAATGTCACGTTCAGCGAGAAAGGGCCCGTATTGTCATCCCAAGCTGCTGAAAAAAATTGAGGCGCTCAATAAGAAGGGAGACAAGCAGGTTATCAAGACCTGGGCAAGGTCTTCCACCGTCATGCCCGAGATGCTCGGACACACTATCGGTGTTCATGACGGCAGGCGGCATGTGCCCATTTTTATTACTGAAAATATGGTAGGCCACAAGCTGGGCGAATTTGCTATGACGCGCACTTTCCGCGGTCATGTGGGAAAGGCCACGGCTGCGGCGCCGGTTAAGAAGAAAGAAGCAGGTAAGGCATGAGAGTAGGAGCGGTAGCTAAAGATATAGGGATCCCTCCCCGCAAGATGAAACTTGTGGTGGATATGGTGCGGGGTAAAAAAGTTGAAGATGCCCTGAATATTTTAAAATTTACACCTACTCCTGCTGCCAAAGCTGTTGCAAAGGTGATCAAATCGGCTTCTTCCAATGCGGAGAACAATTTCCAGATGGATCCATCCGAATTAAAGGTTGTTTATATCACGGCTGACGAAGCCCGGACACTGAAAAGGTATAGACCACAGTCCAGGGGCCGGTTCAGTCCCATATTGAAGCGAGCAACGCATATCAAGGTTTTCGTCTCCGAGGAGGATAAATAAGTGGGACATAAAGTTCACCCCTACGGTTTTCGCATAGGGATCATACGCGGCTGGAGGGCCAAGTGGTATGACGAGAAAAATTACCTGGAGGCCCTGCATGACGATCTCAAGCTGCGTAAGGAGATAAAGCGCAGGCTGCGCGAGGGAGCGGTGGCAAGGGTCGAGATGGACCGACAGGGGAATGATATAGTGGTGACTATTTTCACCGCACGACCAGGTATTGTCATCGGACGTGGCGGTCAGCGTGCCGAGGAACTGAGGTCCGAGCTGGAGAAGCTTTGCGGCAAGAAGGTTAAATTGTCCATAAAGGAAGTCGAGCAACCGGAGACGGAAGCTATGCTGGTGGCTCGCAATATCGCCGATTCCCTCGAACGGAGGGTAGCCTTCAGGCGTGCTATGAAGCAGGCTGCCTTTAAGACCAGGCAGGCCGGCGCCAAGGGCATAAGGATAAGCTGCGCCGGCAGGCTGGGGGGTGCGGAAATAGCCAGGCGTGAAACTGTACGTGAAGGCCAATTACCCCTGCATACGCTGTGTGCAGATATTGATTACGGAGTTGCAGAAGCTGCTACCACTATGGGAAACATCGGCGTCAAAGTTTGGATTTACAAAGGCAACATTATCCCTGAAGTAAGGAGAGAAAGTGTTACAACCGAAACGAGTGAAGTATCGAAAGTGCCATAGAGGCCACCTGCGTGGCAAGGCACAATCCGGTAATACGATTACCTTCGGCGACTTCGGTATGCAGGCCGAGGAGGCCCACTGGATCACGTCGCGGCAGATCGAAGCGGCACGCCGTGTTATCGTGCGTTACCTGCGCCGCGGCGGGCAGGTATGGATACGGATCTTCCCCGATAAATCGGTCACCAAGAAGCCGGCCGAAACCCGCATGGGCAGCGGTAAAGGAGCTGTCGACCACTGGGTAGCTGTAGTTAAACCCGGCAGGATTATGTTTGAGATCGGCGGTATCAAGGAGAATATGGCTAAGGAAGCGCTCACCCTGGCTGCATATAAATTACCGATTAAGACCAGGTTTGTAGCACGCGAGTCTCTCAAGGAAGAGGTAAAAGGTGAAACTAACTGAAATCAGGGCGTTGGGTGACGCCGAATTGCAAAAAAAATTGGAGGAAGCTCACCAGGAGCTGTTTAGCCTGCGCTTCAAGCTGGCGACTAAGCAATTGGTCAACCACCGCGAGCTGCCCAAGGTCAGGAAAAAGATCGCCAGGATAAACACGATTATACGCGAACGGGAGCTTGGCAAAAAGTAAGAAATGGAAAAAAACCGTAAAACCAGAACAGGTAAAGTCATCAGCAACAAGATGCAAAAGACGGTGGTCGTTCGCGTCGACAACCTGCGCAGGCACCCTCTATACCATAAGGTGGTCAAGCATTCCTCCAGTTTTAAGGCCCACGATGAGGAGAACAAATGCAACATCGGCGATGTGGTAAAGATCGTGGAGACACGGCCGCTGTCGAAGGATAAGAACTGGCGGGTCGTGGAGATAATACAGAAAGCAGACATAGTCGGTGTCTTAAAGGACGATTTGGCACAGGGAAATCAGGAGAGCTCAAAGTGATCCAGCCGAATACCAGATTAAAAGTTGCGGATAACACGGGTGCACGTCAGGTGATGTGCATCGGAGTGCCGGGAGGTACCCGCAGGCGCTATGCTTCTGTGGGAGATGTAATCACCTGCAGCGTCAAGCGCGCCATACCCGGCGGAGTGGTTAAGAAAGGTGACGTCGTCAAGGCGGTCATCGTGAGGATCGCCCAGCACCACCACAGGCCGGACGGCTCCTATGTGCGTTTCGATGACAACGCCGCTGTAATACTTGACGACAAGGGTAATCCCAAGGGTACCCGCATATTTGGACCGGTGGCGAGAGAACTGAGGGACAAGAATTTTATGAAGATTATTTCCCTGGCGCCCGAGGTGCTGTGATATGAAGATTCGTAAAAATGACAACGTGTTGATCATATCCGGCAAGGATAAAGGTAAAAAGGGCAAGGTACGCAAGGCTATACCCGATAAAAACAGCGTAATTGTGGAAGGATTCAACCTGATCAAACGTCATTCCAAGACAAAGGGAAAGACGCGGCAGGCCGGCATTATCGAGCTGGAGGCGCCAATTGCTATCTCCAACGTGATGGTAATCTGCAACAAGTGCAACAAGCCTGCCCGGCTGGGATACAGGGAGCTTGAAGACGGCAACAAGGCAAGGTTCTGCCGCAGTTGCAATGAGATCATTGACTAACTCGAGGTAACCCGATAATGGTAAGACTGAAAGAAAGATATAATAAAGAAATTGTGCCGCAGTTGATAAAGAAGTTCGGCTACCGCAATATTATGGAAGTTCCCAGGGTCAACAAGATCGTTCTTAACCTGGGTATGGGCGAATCGCTGGTCAACCCCAAGGCCATGGAGGCCGCAGGAAAAGACATGACGACCATCGCCGGCCAGCATGCTGTAATTACCAAGGCCAAGAAGTCCATCGCCGCCTTCAAGCTGCGGGCGGGCACACCTATCGGAATGATGGTAACGCTCCGCGATAAGAGGATGTATGAATTCCTGGATAAGCTGGTTAGCGTGGTTCTTCCCAGGATACGCGATTTCCAGGGCGTGCCGCGCGATGCTTTCGATGGGCAGGGTAATTATACGCTGGGTCTGAAAGAGCAGATCGTGTTCCCCGAGATAGAGTATGACAAGGTGGACAAGACCAGGGGACTTGAGATAACGATAGTTACATCGGCGAAGACGGACGAGGACGGCAGGCGCCTGCTCGAGGCTATCGGTATGCCGTTCAAGAAAAATTAGTAGGGTTTAATTATGGCGAAGTTATGCAAGGTAAATAAGGCGAACCGGCCACCCAAGTACAAGGTGCAGCAGCATAGCCGCTGCAAGTTGTGCGGCAGACCAAGGGCGTATATGCGCAAGTTCGGCATATGCCGCATCTGCTTCCGCACTTTGGCCCTCAACGGCGAGCTGCCGGGGGTACGGAAATCGAGCTGGTAATATAGTTAGCGGAGTTGTTTATCAATGGTTACTGATCCGATTGCTGATTTGTTGACCCGGGTGCGCAATGCTGCCATGGCACGCCATGACAGCGTGAATATCCCTGCCTCCAAGATGAAAATCGCGGTTGCTAAAATCCTCAAGGATGAGGGTTTCATCTCCGATTACTCCATCGTGAAAGGCGAACCGCAGCGCATGATCAAGATTACACTTAAATATATCGATAAGCAGCCTGCTTTCATAGGCCTCGAGCGCGTGAGCAAGCCTGGACTCAGGATATACTCCGGGAAAAAGGAGATACCCAGGGTTTACGGCGGACTCGGCATCGCCGTCATCTCAACCTCTAAGGGACTGATGACCGGCCAGGAGGCCTGGAAGAAAAATATAGGCGGCGAAGTATTATGTTACGTATGGTAATTGAATACAGTGAGGTGAACCCGTGTCTCGTATAGGACGGATGCCTGTACCTGTTCCTGCTGAGGTTAAGATCAAGATCGACGGCACAGTGGTTACAGTAGAAGGCAGTAAAGGCAAGCTGACCCGTGAATTCCACCCCGATATCACGATTAAGCAGGAAAGCGGGAATTTGATCGTGACACGTCCGACCGATAACCGGCAGCACCGCTCACTGCACGGCCTCAGCAGATCGCTTCTGGCCAATATGGTGGACGGTGTCACCAAAGGTTTTGAGAAGAACCTTGAGTTGAGCGGTGTCGGCTACAGGGCAGCGAAAGAGGGCGACAAACTGAAGCTGCAAATAGGCTACAGCCACCCTGTGGAATTCGACCCGCCCACAGGTATAGATATCACTGTCGCAGGGACCAACAAGATCCGCATATTTGGTGTCGATAAGGAGCTCGTTGGCGAAACGGCGGCTGAAATCAGGCGTATTCGCATTCCTGACTCTTACAAGGGCAAGGGTGTCAAATATGCCGGTGAAAGGCTTCGTCTTAAGCCAGGCAAGGCCGGTAAGACCGCCACGAAAGGGAAATAATAATGGCTAAAGTAAGTTCGAATGTAGCGCGCAAAAGGCGCCACGAGCGCATCAGGTCCACGGTGGTCGGCACACCTGATCAACCGAGAATGTGTGTCTTCCGCAGCCTGAGCAATATTTATGCACAGATAATCGACGATGCGGAGGGCAAAACCGTGGCCTCGGCAAGCAGCCTGAATGCAGAATTACAGGAACAGTTAAAGGGAAAGAATAAGACCCAGGTTGCCGAGCTGGTAGGATCAGAGCTGGCCAAGTCCGCAAAGGAAAAAGGTATAAGCCAGGTTGTATTCGACCGGGGCGGTTATAAATACCATGGCCGGGTTAAAGCTCTGGCTGAAGCGGCGCGCAAAGCCGGTTTAAAATTCTGAGGATTTGAGTATGAAAGCTGATACTAAGATGCATACCGTTATGCCAAGATTGGATACCAGCGATATGGAGTTCACCGAGAAGCTGGTATCGCTGGACCGCGTGACCAAGGTGGTCAAGGGCGGTAAAAATATGCACTTCCGAGCGCTGGTGGTTGTCGGCGACGGCAAAGGACATGTAGGCGTTGGTTTGGGCAAAGCACGGGAGGTCCCCGAGGCTATCCGCAAAGCCGGCGTATCGGCTAAAAAGAGCATAATCAGCGTTGTTTTTAAAGACAAGACTATTCCCCATGAGAGCTTTTCCAAGTTTGGGGCGGCACGCGTGCTGCTCAAGCCGGCCCCTCCCGGTACCGGCGTCATTGCCGGAGGAGGGGTACGCGCTGTTGTCGAAGCTGCGGGCGTCAGGGATATCCTGACCAAATCCCTCGGATGTGCCAATCCGGTCAATGTTACCAGGGCGACTATCCTGGCCCTGGCCAACCTCAGGGATTTCAAGGAGAGCATCAGACGAAGGAAAGGATCGCAGGGGGACGAGGAGATTTAGTCACGTGGCTAAGATACGTATCAAGTGGATTAAAAGCGATATTGGATATGCCGGCGACCAGAGGCGGACCCTCAGGGCGCTGGGTTTTCACAGGCTGAACGAAGTGGTCGAAAAAGAGGATACCCCCGTCATACGGGGCATGATAAACAAAGTCAGCCATATGCTTGAAGTAGAAGAGAACAAACATGGATCAGAGTAATTTAAAGCCTCCTGCGGGGGCCAAACATAAGAAAAAGCGTGTCGGCTGCGGCGATGGCAGCGGTCACGGGACCTTTTCCACGCGCGGTTGTAAGGGACAGAAGTCGCGTTCCGGCAGGGACCTGCGCCCCGGCTTTGAAGGTGGCCAACTGCCGATTATCAAGAGGCTGCCCTGGACCAGGGGATTTACCAATGTAGCCAAGATACAATACAGCCTGGTTAATGTGGGAGATCTGAAGAAATTCGACGCGGGCGTCGAGGTGAATATTGAGATATTAGTTCAATCCGGCCTGATCAAATCGGTGTCCCTGCCTGTCAAGATACTCGGCAACGGCGAACTGGACAGGGCGCTTACAGTCAAGGCCAATAAGTTTTCAGGGGTTGCCAGGAGCAAAATCGAAGCGGCCGGTGGTAAGGTAGAGGAGATTTAGTATGCCGCAGACTCAGTCACGGCCCCGCCTGATCCAGGCGATGATCGATGCCTTCTCGCTGCCTGACCTCAGGCAGAAGCTTATCTTCACTCTGGCAATGCTGATCGTATTCAGGTTTATTGCACATGTCCCCATACCCGGCGTGGACCTGGCCCAACTTCAAGATATTTTCGACCGCAATCAGCTGCTGGGCATGCTCGATCTTTTCAGCGGCGGGGCCATGAGATATTTCAGCATAGCTGCGATGGGTGTATATCCCTATATCACTTCATCGATTATAATGCAGCTTTTAGTGCCGGTTATCCCTGCTCTGCGCAGGCTTTCGGAAGAGGGAGAATCCGGCAGGAACAGGATCAATCAGATAACCCACTGGCTGACGGTACCGCTGGCAGCGCTGCAGGGATTTGCCCAGCTACAGCTTTTACGCAGCCAGGGCGGCGTACTTGAGGCCGGTCCACTGGAGACGGTGGCCATCGTGGCATCGCTTACCGCCGGCACGATGATATGTGTATGGCTGGGCGAATTAATAACCGAGAGGGGCATCGGCAACGGTGTCTCGATCATCATCTTCGGCGGCATCATCGCCGGACTGCCTGAACAGATAGGACGCGGCATGATAGCCAAGGATAACTGGGCTGGCGTCGGTGTATTTGTATTACTGGCTTTGGCCACGGTGGTTTTAATCGTGGTTTTCACAGAAGGACACCGCCGCATACCGGTACAATATGCCCGTACAGCTTTCCGCGGGGGCAAGATGTACCGGCAGGCAGGATCCACATATATACCACTGCGAGTTAACATGGCGGGCATGATCCCGTTGATCTTCGCCATGTCCCTCATGATATTCCCTGGCACCATAGCCAGCTACTTCGCAGCTCCGGCGGGGCAGGAACCTAATTTTGCCAACACAATTATGGAATGGTTCAATCCCAGTACGCCTGTGCCCATCGGCCTTTTCTACTGGGTACTGTACTTCGTGCTGGTCGTCGGCTTCACCTTTTTCTATACCATGGTTATATTTGAGCAGATGGACCTTGCTCGCACCCTTCAGCGACAGGGCGGATTTATACCGGGCGTCCGGCCGGGCAAGCCCACGACGGACTACCTGAATGGAGTGACCAACCGTTTGACATGGGGCGGCGCCCTTTTCCTGGCCATCGTGGCTATTATGCCGTTTTTCGCCAGTCAGATTACAAACGCATCGGTAATGACGCTTTCCAGCACAGCCATACTGATCGTAGTGGGCGTGGCGTTGGATACCATGAAGCAGATAGAGGCGCAGCTTACCATGCGGCGCTATGAAGGTTTCTTAAAGTAAGGAGGATTTGAAAATGTTCTTCATATTGCTTGGAGCGCCCGGGGCAGGAAAGGGTACCCAGGCAGATATTATAGTTAAGGAGATGTCGTTGCCGCACGTTGCGTCGGGCGATCTCTTCAGGCATGCGCTGAAGAACGGGACCGATCTGGGAAAGCAGGCGGAATCGTACATGAAAGCCGGGAAACTGGTGCCTGACGAGATAACCATCAAGATGATCCTCGAAAGGATTGCAAAAGACGACTGTAAAAGCGGTTGCGTCTTTGACGGGTTCCCCCGCACGCTCGAACAGGCCAGGGCGCTGGACGTCGCGCTGGAGAAGCAGGGCAAAGCAATCGAAAAAGCCATATATATCGAGGTGCCCGAAAGCGTGCTGCTCGACAGGCTGACCGGACGCTGGGTATGCCGGACCTGCCAGGCCCCCTTCCATCAAAAGAACCAGCCGCCCAAGAAAGAGGGCGTGTGCGATAAGTGTGAAGGCGAGCTTTACCAGAGAGCTGATGATAAAGAAGAGACTATTAAAGAGCGTCTGAAGGTTTATTTCGCCCAGACCATGCCGCTGCTTGAGTACTATGATAAAAAAGGCAGGCTTTTTAGATGCAACGGCAATCAGCACATAAACGAGGTGGGCAAAGATATCGTCAAGTTTCTTAAAGGACTGAAGCAGAAGAAATAAATGACTATTATTAAATCGGCCGAGGAAATCGCTATCATGCGAGAGGCCGGCAGGATTGTAGCGATAGTGTTGCAGAGAATGAGCCAAGCAGTTAAACCGGGCATTAAGACGCGGCAACTCAACGACCTGGCCGAAAAGGAATTGGGCAGTTGGAAAGAAGCCAGAGCGTCGTTCAAAGGCTATAATGGTTTTCCTGCCAGCATCTGTGTGTCGGTGAACGATGAAATCGTTCACGGCATACCTGACAACAGGGTGCTGAAGGAGGGCGATATAGTATCGCTGGATTTCGGCGTCCTTTTCAAAGGATTTCAGGGCGACGCCGCTATTACCGTTGGTGTCGGCCAGGTCAGCGCTGAAGCAATCCGTCTGATGGAAGTCGCCCGGACGTCCCTGATGCAGGGGATAGCGTCGGCGCGCGAAGGCGGGACGCTGGGGGATATCGGGGCAGCTATTCAAACTTACGTAGAACAACGGGGTTACAACGTGGTCAGGGAATACTCGGGTCACGGAATCGGCAGGGATATGCATGAGGACCCGCTGGTGCCCAACTTCGGCACCAGAGGCGATGGGCTCAAGTTGAAAGAGGGTATGACACTTGCGCTTGAGCCGATGGTAAATGCCGGCGGATGGAAGACACGGCAGAACGCCAACGGCTGGACGGTACATACCGCCGACCATAGCCTGTCGGCGCATTTTGAGCATACTATTGCCATCAGGAGCGGAGAAGCCCAGATCCTGACAATGCCGTAAGAACAGTATATGGATAAAAAAGAAGCAATCGAGGTCGAAGGAACTGTAATTGAATCATTGCCCAATGCTACTTTCAGAGTGGAGTTGGCCAACGGTCACAGGGTTCTTGCACATATATCGGGAAAAATGCGTAGACACTACATCAGGATATTGCCGGCGGATAAAGTGCTGGTTGAGCTGTCGCCTTACGATCTTACCAGAGGCAGGATAACTTATCGCTTCAAGTAAGGCAGAGAGTATTGTTTTGACATAAAGTGAATAAAAGGATTATAGTATTAAGCGGTTTTTTTGGAAACGAGGACATATCGGAAATGAAGGTCAGAGCTTCAGTTAAAAAACGTTGTGAGAAGTGCAAAATAATCCGTCGCCGCGGCGTTGTGCGGGTGATTTGCGTGAACCCTAAACACAAGCAGCGTCAGGGATAGTCACAGGAGAAAATTAGAACATGGCTCGTATTGCAGGCGTAGACATTCCAAGGGAAAAGCAGGTGCTTTTCTCTATACAGTATATCCATGGTATTGGACCGAGCATCAGCAAAAAGATCTTGAAGACGCTGAAGATAGATCCGACCAAGAAGGTCAAAGATCTGACTGATGAGGAAGTCAGCCGCATACGTGAAAGGATAGACAAGGACTATAACGTAGAGGGTGAGCTTCGCAAAGAGGTCACCATGAATGTCAAGCGGTTGATAGAAATAGGCAGCCGCCGTGGTATTAGGCACAAGCGGAACCTGCCGGTGCGGGGACAGAGGACGCGTACCAACGCGCGCACCAAGCGTGGAGCCAAGAAGACTGTCGCCGGGCGCGGGCAGAAGCGCGGCGCTACCAAGAAGTAAAGGAGTAACCAGCTGATATGCCGCAGAAAAAGAAGGTAAGGACAAGAAAACGTGAACGAAAGCTGATTCACGAAGGCAAAGCCTTTGTAACATCAACTTTTAACAATACTATCATTACGCTGACGGACGCTAAAGGTGGCGTTATCTCATGGGGCAGTTCGGGTACGGCTGGATTTAAAGGATCCCGCAAAGGTACCCCGTACGCGGCCCAGATGGCTGCGCAGGGCGCCGCCGCCAAGGCGAAGGAACATGGCCTGCGCCAGGTCGAGGTCTTTGTGCGCGGGCCCGGCAGCGGGCGGGAAGCCGCTATACGGGCTATCCAGGCCTCGGGCATTGTGGTGTCCGGGATACGTGATGTAACGCCCGTGCCGCACAATGGATGCAGACCCAGAAAGAGAAGGCGAGTATAAGAAATGGCTAGATATATAGAAGCGTATTGTCGTTTGTGCCGTCGTACAGGCACCAAGCTCATGCTGAAGGGGGAGAGGTGCTTTACGGAGAAATGTGCCCTCGAACGCAGGGATACACCTCCCGGACCCCATGCATCGGGCAGGAAGCGCCGGCCCAAAGTGTCAGAGCGCGGCCTTCAGCTTATGGAAAAGCAGAAAGCCAAATATACATACGGCACGTTTGAGCGTCAGTTCCGCCGCTTTTTCCAGGAGGCATCGAGAGCACAGGGAATTACAGGTGATAACCTTGTGGCTCTGCTTGAAAGGCGGCTGGATAATGTCGTATTCCGTCTGGGATTCGCCGATTCTCGCAGCCAGGCCAGACAGATCGTGCGCCACGGGCACATCAAGCTCAACGGGCGCAGGACCGATGTCCCTTCCTGCCTGGTTAAAACAGGTGACGTGGTCGAATGGCGCAAAGAAAGCACAAAGAGCGAGTACTACAAGACTCTGGTTGAAAAAGTTGAGGATAAGGACGTGCCGGCGTGGCTGTCATTGGAAAAAGAAAATATGACAGGGCGGATTATATCGCTGCCGGCCGCTGGTGAGATAAAAACGAATTTCAACGAGAAAGCGATCGTGGAATTCTATTCCCGATAGGAGGATTTTTGGTTCAATTAGCTTTGCCAAAAATTGAATGTACCGAATACCGTGAGAATTACGGAAAATTCGTTGCCGAGCCGCTGGAGAGAGGTTTTGGCGTAATACTGGGCAACAGCATCCGGCGCGTGCTCCTCAGTTCTCTGCGCGGCGCAGCCGTTACCTCAGTGCTGGTCGAGGGTATAACCCAGGAGTTCAGCACCATCCCTAATATGAAAGAGGATGTGACTGAATTTCTGATGAATGTGCGTGACATACGTATCAAGCTCCTCTCCAAGACCGCTGAAACAGGCAAAATGACGCTTAAAGTCAAGGGGAAGGTCGACCTGAAGGCCGGCGATATAATTGTAGAGAACCCGACCGATTTCGAAATTGTTAACCCCGACCTCTACCTGGCAACCCTCGATTCCAGTGAAGCTAAACTGAATATTGAGTTCACGGTTAAGGCCGGCAAGGGATACCAGCCTGCGGGAATGGGTGACAGCGTGGGTATTATCGTTACCAGCGAGGGGACGAGCAAGGAGATATCCATTGATGCGGTGTTCTCCCCTGTTACACGCGCCAATTACGCTGTTGAGAGCAGCGGCCCGGGCCAGGGGACGGGCAAAGAGAGACTGACACTGGAGATCTGGACCGATAACACGGTAGATCCGATCGAAGCCCTCTCTGAAAGCGTGGCTGTACTGGTCGAGCAGTTCAATTGTTTCACCGGCCTGGCCAGGACGATTGCGGATAAAGAAGAAAGTGAAGCCTGGCAGAAATCGATACCTGCGGATGTTTATAATATGCCTCTGGAGAAACTGAACCTGTCGACGCATACATACAACAGCCTGCGACGGGGAGGCATAACCATGACCGGCCAGCTACTGGAGAAGGGTCTGGATGGCCTGATGTCGTTGGGTGGATTCGGCGTTAAATCGAGGGAGGAAGTTGAGGTCGTATTAAAGGATCTGGGAGTTGAGTCGTCAGGCGCCCCTATTGAAAAAGATAAAAAGAAGAAGCGCGCTAAGAGCGCCGACACTGAAGGTGACAACGAATGAGACACAGGTTATCAGGGAAAAAACTGGGCAGACCGATAGCGCATCGCTGGTCTTTGTACCGCAACCTTGTTACGGATCTGCTGAATCACGGCAAGATCACTACAACGCTGCCCAAGGCCAAGGAGGCCAGGGGACTGGCTGACAAAATGATCACCCTGGGCAAAGAGGGAAGCCTGGCCTCGAGAAGGCGGGCGTTGGCCTTTATCTACGACGAGCAGGTTGTTGAAAAAGTATTTACCGAGTACGCAACGAGGTACAAATCGCGCCCGGGCGGCTATACACGTGTTTTGAAGCTGGGATCCCGCGAAGGTGACCGGGCGCCTATGGCGCTTATCGAGATGGTGGAGTAAGATTCACTCTCGCGGTGGAGATCTTTAACAAGTTAAGAAAAATTGTTCTCGTGGTCGAATATAACGGCGGACGTTATTTCGGCTTCCAGTGGCAGAAAGCTCAGCCTACTATACAGGATGAGATTGAGAAGGCTATACTCAAGCTGACCGGCGAGGGGCGGCGCGTCATCGCTGCCTGCAGGACTGATACAGGAGTTCATGCTAAAGGTCAGGTGGTTAGCTTCAGAACTGGCTCAGCATTGGCTGCGAAAGTATTCGTCAGCGGACTAAACCATTACCTGCCACGGGATATCTCGGTCCTAATGGCCGGCGAAGTTTCAGCCAGGTTCAATGTTATGAAAGATGCCGTCAGCCGTGAATACAGGTATCTGATATTAAACAGGAGGTCGCGGGCATCCCTGGGGAATGATATTTATTACCATGTGGCAGCAGCGCTGGACACCGGGCGCATGGACCTGGCCAGCAAAGTGCTCATAGGCGAGCATGATTTTGCCTCTTTTGTTACAGAGTGGGATAGGGAGGAGAGCACGGTACGAACTGTTTACGATGCGGGAGTTACGCATGAGGGCGATTTAATTGCCTTCAGCGTTAAAGCCAAATCGTTCTTAACGCACCAGGTGCGCAACATGGTGGGCACACTGGTAAGGGTCGGGATGGGAAAAATTGGAATAGAGGAATTTAAAGATATATTGGAGATGAAAAAATTGAGCTTGGCCGGGCCCACAGCACCGGCGCACGGCCTTTGTCTGGTAAAAGTTATTTACGCGGATAATTCGGAGTTTAAATATGAAAACCTATGCACCTAAAGCAAGTGAGATCGAAAGGAAATGGCATCTGGTGGACGCCAGCGGCCAGACCCTGGGAAGATTGTCTTCACAGATTGCCAAACTCCTTATCGGAAAGCATAAGGCTATGTTCGCCCACAATATGGATACAGGCGATTTCGTGGTGATCATTAATGCGGAAAAGATAAGGGTAACGGGGAAGAAACTCTCAAATAAGTTGTACCACAGGGTTTCCGGGTATCCGGGCGGCATAAGGTCGGTGACGCTCGGCGAGATGCTGCAGAAGCATCCCGAACGAGTTATTGAGCATGCTGTTAAGGGCATGCTGCCCAACAGCACGCTGGGCAGGGCCATGTATAAAAAATTGAAGGTATATGCCGGCGATAAACATCCCCACGAGGCGCAACTGGCCGGCATAAAAGAATCCGACAAAGGGAGCACCCGCAAATGAGTACAGCAACATATCATCGTGGAACGGGCAGAAGAAAGTGCGCCATAGCGCAGGTTAGAGTATTTTCCGGATCGGGCAATATTGTAATCAACGGCAAACCTTATCAGGAGCTTTTCACTCTGGTTGACCACAGGCGCATGATCGAGATGCCATTTACCGCCACCGACACGGTCGGAAAATACAATGTCGAGATAAAAGTAACCGGCGGCGGCATGACAGGCCAGGCGGGCGCCATCAAACACGGCATCGCCCGTGCCCTGGTTAGCCTCAATGAAAGTTATAAGAGCCCGTTACGGCAACACGGCCTGCTGACCCGCGATCCTCGCATCAAAGAACGGAAGAAATACGGTCTGAAACGAGCCCGCAAGGCGCCGCAGTACACCAAGCGTTAAAGTCGCGCAACACAACAGCCAAACGAAAGGGCCCGCTTCAATTGAAGCGGGCCCTTATTATTAGCGGGATTGAATATGGCGCACCATCCCGGTGCAATTAAGGGCTATATTACAGCTTGAGCCAACTTGAGTTGACGGGTGCTTGCCTCCGCTATTTTGCGGAAGTGGAAGCCGTAGATGGCCATGGATATTGATAGAGAGAACGAACGCGGGCGTTTAAACGCTGTCCAGAACATGAGATCCCAAAAATGCCAGCGTTCCTTGCCCTGAACTCCCAGCATCCAGAGCGACTTGAAAAACGCCCCGATATTCTGCGATTTCATAATCGAGATCTTCTGCCGTTTGGGCCGGTACTCTCGCAGGAATGTCTTTACCCTTGCGTAGTACTGGTTGGGCGCATAGATCGTATTGATTATTCTACGGTAGCCGTCCATCAGTTTGTTAACGTTCATCTTCGGTACGAAATTGATGGAGATGTCGGTGTTGTTGCCCGAGAAGCTGCTGCCGGTGAGGCGGTTCTCGCTCTCAAGGCGCTTATGCAGGCGCGTGCCGCTGGGAGCATTCAAGAGGCCTACCATAGCCGTCACCACACCGCTGTTCTGCACGAAATTGATAACGTCCTGGAAAATTGACAGCGGATCGCTGTCGAATCCCACGATGAACCCTCCCTGCACCTCCAGGCCCGCGTGCTGAAGCTTCTTTACAGCGGCGATGAGGTCACGGCTCGAGTTCTGCGATTTGCCGCATTCAGTCAGACTCTCCTTATTGGGGGATTCGATGCCGATGAATACCATGTTGAAATTGGCTCTTGTCATCAGCGCCGTCAGTTCGTTATCATCTGCCAGGTTAATGGACGTCTGTGTGTGGAAGGAAAAGGGGAAATGCCTCTTCTGTGACCACTCGATGATAGCAGGCAGCATCTCAGCTTTCAGCTTCTTCTTATTGCCGATGAAATTGTCATCCACGATAAAGACGCTGTCCCGCCAGCCTGTGGCATGAAGCGCATCCATCTCCCTGATCATCTGCTCGCGTCCCTTGGTGCGTGGCATGTGACCGTTGAGCACCACTATATCGCAGAACTCGCAATCATAGGGGCAGCCGCGGGAATACTGGACAACCATAGATGAGTACTTCTTTTTCTGGACCAGGTCCCAGCGCGGTATCGGTGTGATATTGATATCAGGCCTGACCTTGGAAGAATACAACCTTTGCAGGCAGCCCTTTTCCAGGTCTGAGAGGAAGGGGGGCAGGGTGACTTCAGCCTCGTCCAGGACGAAATGGTCCACGCAGGAGAATTCCTCGTGCTGCGTGGTGAATAGCGGTCCTCCGGCCACCACAGTCGCGCCCATCTTTTTGCAGCGTTTGATAACGGCCTTAGCAGAGTCCTTCTGCACCACCATGGCGCTGATAAAAACCATATCAGCCCACTTGATGTCATTATCGCTCAATCGTCCCGTGTTCATATCCACCAGTTTCAGTTCCCATTCGGTGGGGAGCATGGCCGCCACGGTCAGCAGGCCGAGAGGCGGGAAGGCCGCCTTCTTGGAGACGAATTTGAGAGCGTGTTTGAAGCTCCAGAAAGTGTCGGGGTATTCGGGATAGAGTAATAGTATCTTTTTATTTATGCGCATCATTAAGTATGACCCTCCTGGGTCATTTAAGCAAAGTATAATCGAGCGTTCTGAAAGATGATATAGGTATCGTCACCTATTCAGGTAACTATTATGCCTCGGCCAGCCTCTTCTTCAGCAAGTCTATCTCCGGGATCGGGCTGGGGTCGATGCCGTTGAGCATCGCCAGGTAGTAGCTGACCCAATCACCCAGAAGCACGAGGCTCATAACGTGTTTCAGATCATTGCCACCGTGGCTGTCCACATACTGATGGGGGATGCCGTGGTGATCCAGAAGTTCGCCGGTGATCTTATATCGGATCAGCGTGCGCGGATGCAGGGACCTGCAGCGCAGGAAAATGACGTACATGCGGTCGGCTATATCCGCCGGAAATTGGTAGCCCAGGACTGCATTATGATTGAGCTCGGGCAGAGTCTCGAAAAAAGCCCATTGCTTGCTGTTCTCGTTGATCTGGGTCTTCCATCTGCGGGCGACATCGGTAAGTATGCCCGCGCCATAAATGACGGCAATTTTCCCGTATAGCCTGGCGGCCAGCATCTTGGCCTGGTTGCGCTCGGACGGGCTGTCATCCTGCCAGCTTGTCTCGAGGGTTTCGAGAGCCCTGACCATGCCATTCACATCCGCCGCTTTGGCGCTTACAAAGCCGAGGTTACGCATCAGGGCCAGCAGGGGTAGGAAACCATACCCCAGGGCTGCGCGGGGTGGAGAAGCGTGTTCTATGATGAAAACAGGCACTTTGTTTTCGCGCGCCAGTTCAGTCAGCCTGCCCCCTGTCGATATAACAAGTCTCTTGCAGTCGGTTTTGAGCGCCTGTGTAAATCCCGAGATGGTTTCCTCCGTGTTCCCGGAATAGCTCGCCCCGATTACGAGCGTCCTTTCATCGACCCACGCGGGAAGGTCATAGTCGCGGTGCACAAGCAAAAGCGGACGGCTCAAGTCAGCTGACAGACCTCTGAGCAGGTCACCGCCGATGGCCGAGCCACCCATGCCCAGTATTACAACCTTATCGATATCTTTGTAGCCGGAAGGCAGTTTAAATTTGCAGGCCTTGTCCCAGGCCTGCCGGCACTGGTCGGGGAGGCCGCGTATTTGCGCCCCCATGCCGGATTTATCCAGGGATGCATAAATGGAACTGTCATCCAGGTTTATCATAGCTCATGCCCCCACCATCTCCTGTCCATATAGAATCAACCTTTGAACCTCATCCATGGAACTGCACTCGGCGTATATACGCACCAGCGGCTCGGTGCCGGAGAAGCGTATCAGCAGCCAGGAGCCGTCCTCCAGTTTATAGCGGAATCCGTCCCTGGTATCCAGCTTAACGACCTTCAAGCCTGCTATCTTTGAGGTGGATGCTGCCGATAATTTCAGTAGCATCTGCTGCTTTATCTCGTTGGTAGTGTGTATGTCCAGCCTGTCGTAGTAATGCGGACCGACCTTTTTGAACAGATTGGCCAGCAACTGCGAGGGCGACTTGCCCGTCCGGACGATGTAGTCGATGAAATAGAGGCCGGCCAGCATGCCGTCTCTCTCCGGTATATGCCCGCGGAAACCGTAGCCTCCGCTCTCCTCGCCGCCCAGCAGGGCCTTTTCCCTCATCATCACAGGCGCCACATATTTAAATCCGACGGGCTCCTCGAATACGGGCACGTCGTACATCTCTCCGATAGTAAAAAGCATGTCGGTGGAAGTCAGCGTCTTGACCAGCGGGCCGCGCTCTTTGCGGACGTCCAGTAAATACATAGCAAGCAGCGCGAATACTTCCTGCGTGGTCATGAAACGGCCGTTCTCATCGATAATGCCGATACGGTCGGCGTCTCCATCCGTGGCGAACCCGACCGCCGCATTGTTCCTGATGACCTGCCTGGCGAGCTTGCTCAGGTTTTTACTTATAGGCTCCGGCTGTATGCCGGGGAAAAGGGGATTACGTATCCGGTTGATCTCGTGCACCTCGATCTGACCCCCATCCAGCAGACTCTTGAAATATCCGATGCCGGCGCCGAACATTGAATCTACAACGACCTTCAGCTTGTTTTTCTTAAGCGCCTCGATGTTTATCAGGCGGTTGAGTTGCCTCTCATAAGCATGATAAGGGTCGTGATAGGTGACAAGCTTCTTCTTAAAAGCTTCTGCGAGGTCAAGTCGCTTTACCGTTCCTTTATCGACAGCAACGTTGGCAGATTTCTCGATTTGAGAAATAATCTCGGTGGGCGCGCTGGAGCCGCTGGCAACCTTGTACTTAAAACCATTGTAGTTGCCCGGGTTATGGCTGGCCGTAATCATGATGGCGCCGTCGGCCTTGAGGGCCGTAACGGTGAAACTGGTGACCGGTGTAGGGGCCGGCCTGGGCAAAAGAAAAACCCTGATGCCGTTGCCGGCCAGCACCTCGGCCGATGCAGATGCAAAGTCCTCCGAGCCGAAGCGAGTGTCGAATCCTATAACGATACTGCTCTTGGCCGTGCCTGTGCTGTTTAGAAAATCTGCAACGCCCTGAGCGCAGGCGCGCACGTTATCAAAGGTGAAATCTTCGGCAATGACGGCCCGCCAGCCGTCGGTGCCGAACTTGATCCTCGGCGCCATAATCTATATCCCCGCTTCAGCCTTTAAAATCCTGGCTTTATCCGTCTTCTCCCAGGGAAACTTCACGTCGGTGCGGCCGAAATGACCGTAGGATGCAGTGGCCCGATAGATGGGCCTGCGCAGATCGAAGTACCTGATAATGGCTTCGGGCCGCATGTCGAAATGCTTGTGGATGAGTTTGAGTATGGCCGCATCGGCGATTTTACCGGTGCCAAAGGTCTCGATGGACACCGACAGGGGATGCGCCACACCGATGGAATAGGCTACCTGCAACTCCAGCCTGTCGGCCAATCCCGCAGCCACGCAGTTCTTGGCGATATAACGCGCCATGTATGTGGCTGAACGGTCAACCTTGGTGGGGTCCTTGCCGGAAAATGCGCCACCACCGTGGCGGGCATAGCCGCCGTAGGTATCCACCAGAAGCTTGCGTCCGGTGAAACCGGTATCGGAAACGGGCCCGCCCACCTCGAAACGTCCTGCGCTGTTAACATATATCTTGGTGTTTTTGTCCATCATGTCTGCAGGGATGACCGGCTTGATCACTTTCTGGATGATATCGCGGCGGATGGTATCGTTAGACGGTTCAGGATCATGGTGGGCGCCGATGACCACCGCCTCGATCCTTTTGGGTTTGCCATAGCTGTATTCCACCGTCACCTGTGACTTGCCATCCGGCCGAAGGTAGGGGATTACGTTCTTTTTACGTGCTTCAGCCAGGCGCTGGGTAAGCTTGTGCGCCAGCGCGATCGGCAACGGCATTAGCTCTGCCGTCTCATTGCAGGCATAGCCGAACATCATTCCCTGGTCTCCGGCGCCGGTCAGGTCGAGTTCGTCTATTTTCTTGTCACCTGCCCTCACCTCCAGCGCCTTGCTTACGCCGGCGTTGATATTGGGCGACTGCTTCTTGATGGATACTATGGTGGCAAGGCTCTGGTAATCAAACTGAAACTCGGGTTTGGTGTACCCTATTTCCTTTACAATTCGTCTTACTACGTCCGGTATCTCGACATAAGTCTTGGTCGTTATCTCGCCCAGCACGATTACCAGGCCGATAGTAACGGCCACTTCGCAGGCCACACGTGACTTGGGGTCATGCTCGATCATGGCATCGAGTATACCGTCGGCGACCTGGTCGCAAAGCTTATCGGGATGCCCTTCGGTGACAGATTCAGACGTAAAGAAATACTTGGGTGATCTCATGAACGTGTTTTTCATTATTGCTCCTTGTGATTTTAAGTCCCCTCTTCCCAGCTCTCCAGGTATTTTTGCTGCTCACGCGTGAGCTTATCGATTGCAATTCCCATTGATTTAAGCTTCAGCCGGCCGACCTCGTTATCGATCTCCAGCGGGACCGGATAGACATCCGGTTTCAGCCGGCCCCTACTTTTTACCAGGTATTCCAGTCCCAGCGCCTGGTTGGCAAAGCTCATGTCCATGACGCTGGCGGGATGGCCTTCGGCCGCTGCCAGGTTGATCAGCCGCCCCTCTCCCAGTAGATGTAAACGCCTGCCATCAGGTAATCTATATTCATCCACAAACTGCCTGGTGCGCCGGACTTTGGCCGCCATCTTTTCCAGGGCGGGTATATTGATCTCCACGTTGAAGTGGCCGCTGTTGGCAAGAATGGCGCCATCCTTCATTTTTGTAAAGTGTGACCTGTCGAGTACATGTCGATTGCCCGTCAGTGTGATGAAGACGTCACCCAGGGCGGCGGCGTCCAGCAGGGGCATAACCTGGAAGCCATCCATAGCCGCTTCCAGTGCGCTGATGGGATCTATCTCGCAAACGATGACACGGGCGCCCATCCCATGTGCCCTGCGCGCCACGCCGCGGCCGCAGAATCCGTATCCCACCACCACCACAATTTTGCCAGCCCAGAGTATGTTAGTGGCCCTGGTGATGCCGTCTACCGTGCTCTGCCCTGTTCCATAATGGTTATCAAAAAAGTGTTTGGTCTTGGCATCGTTGACGGCGATGACGGGATATTTTAGCTTTTTAGCCCTGGCCATATTCTTCAGGCGGATTACTCCGGTGGTCGTCTCCTCGGTGCCTCCTATGACGTTCTTCAGTAGTTCCGTCTTTTCCTGGTGTATGGTGCTTACCAGGTCGGCGCCGTCGTCGATCGTCAATTGCGGCTTATGATCGAGGGCCGCCATGATGTGTTTATAATAAGTTTTGTTGTCCTCCCCCTTGATGCAGAACACGGGGAAATCGGCCTTGACCAGCGCAGCCGCTACGTCGTCCTGCGTGCTGAGGGGATTTGAGGCGCACAACACCAGGTCGGCGCCGCCGGCCTTGAGCGCATATGCCAGATTGGCCGTCTCTGTGGTGACATGCAAGCAGCCTGAAATACGGATGCCTTTAAAGGGTTTCTGCCTGGAGAAGTGTTCCTGAATTAGTTTTAAGACCGGCATTTGATTAGCGGCCCACTCGATGCGGAGCTTGCCTTCGGCCGCCAGCTTGATGTCTTTGATATCATATTTCATAAAGCATTAATCCTTTGCAAAAGCGATGCAATAATATTACCTGATGAACTCTCTGTGTCAAGTATCATGTGCTCGTCCGGCGATAGTTCGGTCACCGGATCATACTCTCTTTTTATATCTGCAAATATCTCCCAGCGCCCATCCGACACCGATCCGGCCCGTCTCCTTTCCTCCAGCCGTTGCCTGATGGTCTCATCCGGGGCGACGCACTCCACCGCCAGGAAGGCTGCGCCGTGTTTTACGGCAATCCGGTGGGCTGCCCGGCGATCGGAGCGCTTCATGAAGGAGGCGTCCAACACCACGGCATGGCCTTTTTCAAGTTGTCCGCCCGCCCTGCGGAAAAGCTCACTATAGGTCTGCTGAGTGGATTGCCGGCTGTACAGGCCGGAAGCAAAGCCTTCGTAATGCCGCTCTGTAGGCGGGATACCGGCCAGCTCTTTTCGGATCACATCGGAAGATAGTACAGAGCATCCCAGGCCCCTGCCTATGGCCACCGCTGCGGTCGTTTTGCCGGCGCCTATCAGCCCGGTGGTTATGATCAATGCCGGCCTGGGAAAGGCGTACCTGTAAGCCAGGTTGAAATAAAGCTGCGCTTCCTCAACGATCGGCTTTTTATCCTTCAGATAGGGGTCGTCGTATTTGAAGCAGGCAACTTTGCCTCTGACATACGCCCTGTAGCACTTGTAGAAATCAAGCAGGGCTCCCATCTCGCGATCGCCTCCGGCGCTGATGTAGTCTTTGACGAACGAGCCCGACAGGTCAGCCCTTCCATAACGATCTATATCCATAGCAAGAAAAGCTATTTCGGAAGCCGTATCGCAATAGCGGAAGCGGTCGTTGAACTCGATGCAGTCGTAAATATATATTTCGTCGGCGAAGCACACGTGTGCTGCGTGCAGGTCCCCGTGGCAGTCGCGTATCTTTCCACCGGATACCCGGCTGTTGAAAAGCGAAGCATTGCCTGACAGGAATTGATCGTTATACTCCTTGATCAGCAGGTGGGATTTTTCGGGGATGAGTGTGCCGATATATTTAGTAGTCTGATCAAAATTCTCGTCTGTGTTGGTTCTAACCCCTTTCAGACTGCCATATGCGTTTATGGCAGGACCGGTGGCTGCGCGGCCATGGAAATCGGCCATCAGTCCGGCCACCTGCCTCAGCATGGCGGGGGTAACCGCATCCTGTGGTAGCAGCAGGTCCATCATCCTGTCCCGGGGAAGCTGTTTCATCTTGACCGCATACTCAATCACCTTGCCGTTGCCTCCGAGCCGAATCCCGGCGGGTGATTCAGTGACGGGCACTACATCCAGATACGCCGCAGGACAGAGGCGCCGGTTCAACTCCAGTTCCTGACGGCAAAAGTGCTCTCTTTTCTCAAGGGTGGTGTAATCAAGGTATCCCAGGTTGACCGGTTTTTTAGTCTTATATGCATAATCGCCTGTGAGAAATATAAAGGACATCTGGGTCTGCTGTAACTCCACGGCGGCCGGTAGTCCCGGATATGTCGAGGGAGTCAACAACGCCTGTACATAAGGAGGGAATTCTGACGGCATAACGCGTGATATTGTAGCAGTTTTACTCGTCTATTTCACGCATAATCATCATCGCGACCATGTGGATAGGCATCGAACAGGCCGGATAAGTTATAATTCAACCGTTATCAAAACGCCAGAGAGAAAGAAATGAAGAATGACGAAATGCGCCTGTTTCGAGAGCGGCTGGCCATGCTGCGCATTAATCCCGCCGCCGTAGAGATTATCAGGATCCATGGTACAAACGGCGGCGTCATACAAAATGCAAAAGGAAAAGAGGCCTCAATTCAAATTTACACGGCCATCGCCTCCAATGATGGCCATATCAATTCGGAAGGCGCTAAAAAGGGGCTGGTTGTATATGGGGATTTGCTGAGAGATGAAGCGAAGAAGAGCCCGGGCATGCATCCTGAGATAGAAAGGCTGGAAAGTATTGCCCGCTCGAAGCAGGCGGTGAGGTGTGATGTCATCCGCAGCGAGTCCTGCAAGCCGGTGCCCGAGCGTATTATGAAGGCACTGCCTGAAGCGTTGAGAAAATACCCGACGCCCTTTTACATCTATGATGAGCAGGGCATCAGGGAAACAGCCCTGGCATATAAAAAGGCCTTTGCCTGGGTGAAGCCGGGATACAGGAACTACTTCGCTGTAAAAGCCTGCCCCAATCCCCACATCATAAATATTTTGAAGGGGGAGGGCTTCGGGGCCGACTGCAGCTCCATGGCGGAGCTTGTTATTGCTGAAAAGTTGGGTTTGCGAGGCGAGGACATCATGTTCACCTCCAACGATACGCCGGCTGAGGAATATGTTAAGGCAAAACTGCTCGGCGCCATTATCAACCTGGATGATACAACGCATATAGGCTACCTGGATAAGAATGCCGGGATGCCTGAACTCATCTGTTTCAGGTATAACCCCGGACCTTTGAGGAAAGGCAACGATTTCATCGGTGATCCACGGGAGGCCAAATACGGAGTCACCACCGGGCAGATACAGGGCGCCTATATCAAGGCCCTTGAGCTCGGTGCGGAGAGGTTCGGCCTGCATACCATGGTCGTCTCCAATATGCTGGATGAGCAATACCTGGAGGAAACGGCGGTGATGCTCTTCAAGCTGGCCGCGATGATAAACCACGATACAGGCATAAAGTTCGATTTCATAAACCTGGGCGGCGGATTCGGTATTCCATACAAACCCGAGCAGGCCGCCATTGACCTGGATAAGGTCTCAGCCGGGATTCGCAGCGCCTATAAGAAATATATCAGGGACATGGGTTTAAGCCCGATGCGTATAGTTACCGAATGCGGCAGGGCCATCACCGGACCGCATGGATTCCTGGTATCGAAGGTACGGCATGTTGCAAGGAAATACAAGGAATTCGTGGGATTGGACGCCTGTATGGCAAACCTGATGCGTCCCGCCCTATACGGCGCCTATCACCATATAACTGTACTGGGCAAAGAAAATAAGCCAAAAGACCGCGTGTACGACGTGGTCGGCTCGCTTTGCGAGAACAACGACAAATTCGCTGTTAACCGTCCGCTGCCGGCGGTTGCGCCGGGTGACGTCCTGATCATTCATGACGCCGGCGCACACGGCTATGCTATGGGCTTCCAGTATAACGGGAAGCTGCGCTGCGCGGAGCTCCTGGCTACTTCCGGGGGCAAGGTGCGTCAGATACGGCGGGCAGAGGTACTGGACGATTATCTGGGGACAATAGAGAAATGGCCGTAGGGGTGGTTGCTGCGTTGCACTGCGGCTCTGCGTAGGGACGGGTTTTTAAACCCGTCCGCATCGGCGGGCGCACCTGAAGGTACGCCCCTACAGCTGGTCAACTGCCTTATCGCTGTTTAAGCTGCTGTCTCCCGCCAGCCTGTCCAACCAATCGATCGATTTGAGTTGCTTCTCCAGTAAATAGCGCACGTTGTCGCGCAGGATGCCCTTGATCTCTCTGGCCAGCTCGGCATTTAGCTTGACCCGGCCGGCGGTGGCGATATCGCTGCGCTGCCAGAGGCGCAGTACTTTCTGCGCGTTCACCGATATAGTCCTTGCCGACATATCGGAATAGCCGCACTCCCGGCAGAGCACGCCGCCCTGTGCCGGGTTAAAGTAGTTGGGTTCCGGCTGGAGGATCCTGTTGCAGTTGGCGCATTTTTGAAGCTGTGGGGTGTAACCCAGGTGACCGAGCAGGCGCAGTTCAAAGAACTGCACCATGCGCTGCCCATCCCCCGTTTCCGCCAGCCGCCTCAAAGTATCGAGGAACAATTCGAACATCTCCCGGTCTTCGACGTTCTCTTCGATAAAACTGTCTACAAGTTCCGAAAGGTAAAAGCCGCAGGACATAAGCTCAAGGCTGTCGCGCATGGGAAGGAAGATGTCCAGCGCCTGTGCTTGCGTAACGATATCAAGGTTGCGGCCGCGCGACAGCATCAGCTGGCTGTGTGTGAGCAGCTCGACATTGCCTCCCAGTTTGCTGCCGGGCCGCATAGCCCCTTTGGCAATGGCCCTCACCTTGCCATGGTCTGCGGTGAAGATAGTGAGAAGCCTGTCGGCCTCACCGAATTTATAACGCTTTATGATGATGCCGGTAGTACGGTAAACCCGCGCGGCCATGGGTACGCTAACTCATCTCCTGCCGCCCTTCAAGGGCGCGGCTGAGAGTGACATCATCGGCATATTCGAGGTCACCCCCGAAGGGGAGGCCTCGTGCCAGCCGGGTGACCCTGATGCCCAGGGGGGAGACCAGCCGCTGAATATACATCGAAGTGGCCTCGCCCTCTGCGTTTGGATTGGTGGCCAGTATAACCTCGATGATACTGCTGGAATTCAGGCGGTCCAGCAGTTCTCGTATATGCAGGTCCTCGGGCTTGATACCGTCGCCGGGTGATATCACACCGTGCAATACGTGGTAGAGGCCCCGGAACTTTTTAGTGCGCTCCAGCGGCAAGATATCAATCGGCTCCTCCACCACGCAGATCCTGGTCATGTCCCTTGTTCCGTCCGTGCATATCCCGCAGGGATCGGTATCCGTTATATTGAGGCAGGTAGAGCATAGTCTGAGATTCTGTTTGACGGCAATTATGGCCTCAGCGAGGTCGCGGGTTCTTTCGGGCGGCGCCTGAAGCAGGTGATAGGCCAGGCGCTGGGCGCTCTTGGGGCCGATGCCCGGAAGCCTGTTCAGCTCTTCAATGAGCCTAGATATAGGGCGGGCGGAGGGCAGGAAATCGGGATTCAAATATCCCTCCTACATCAGCCCCGGAATTTTGAGCCCGCCTGTCAGCTTGCTCATATTCTGTGTTGCTAATTCCTGCGATTTTTGCACCGCTTCATTGCAGGCAGCCAGCACCAGGTCCTGTAAAAAATCCACATCTTCAGGATTGACGACCTCGGGCGATATGGTGATCGACTGAAATTGCTGATGTCCGTTTATAACAATTTTTATGGCGCCTCCGCCGGCTGTGACTTCCAGATTGGTACTGCCCAATTCCTCCTGGGCCTTGAGCATTTTAGCTTGCAATTCCTGTATCTGCCGCAGGTTAAATTGACTCATTTCCCCTCCGTTTCAGCGTTATCTTCGACGATCCTGGCTCCCATGCTCAGAGCTGCCTCCACCAGGTGGTTACTGCTGGCCGGCTTCAGATCGGATTTAGCTCCACCCTGTTGCATAAGAATGCAGGTTACTGTATATGTGTGGCCGAAAACCTCTTTGAGCTTCTTTTCGATGATATGCAGGTATTTGCGATTATCTATATAGCTTTTATGGAAATCGTGATAGAAACCCAAAACCAGATTGCCGCCCTTGATCTCCACAGGCTCGCAGGCGTGGCGCAGGCGGGCGTCGAGGTTGCCCCCCGAACCTTCCCCGCGCATGGAATTAATGAAATCCTTCCAGTGCTCCTGTAAATACCTTAAATCGTTGGGGTCATCCATCTTGAGGGGCTCCGAAAGGCGGTGCTGGTCGACCGGATCAGGCGTCTGGGCCTGCGGAGTGGAGGGTGGCGTCGGTGACTCAGCAACTTTATGGGGCCTGCTCACCAGGCTGGCCGGACGTGCCTGCTCTGGCGGGCGGTTAATCCTGAGAGTTGGTGCGGCGGGACGGGATGACGGCCATTCCCTGCCGGACGGCTGGTCTGTATTGGCGGACTTGTCCCGGGCATGCTGCGAGACGACACTTTCCACGAGAGCAAGCTCCAGAGGCAGGGGAGAATAGGTGTCCATGCGCAGGTCTACGCTGCTGAAGAGCTTGATAGCATTAAGCAGGTAATCGAGAGTTGTCCCTCCGGCAATCTTCTGCATCTCGGCAAAGTCATCGGATGTAGCATCGATCATGTCGGCAGAGCCTGATTTAGCCAGCAGAAGCTGACGCAGGTAATCCACCAGCTCGCGGTTAAACTGCCTGAGGTCCAGGCCCTCTGCGGCGACGGCGTTAATTACCTTAAGTCCCGAGGATACGTCCATGGCAATAATACAACGCGCCAGTTCGCGTATGCGCAGGTCACCGCTGATGCCCAGCATGGCCTGCGCCTGAGCCAGGCTGATTTTATTGCCGTAATAGGTGATGAGCTGCTCCAGTAGATTGGTCGCATCCCGCAGGCTGCCCGTAGTTACCTTGGCCACCAGTTTGAGCGCCTCTGGCTCTATCTCTATGCCCTCTTTTGCGCAGATATGTGTCAGACGTGAGATAACGGCGATGCTGGACAGGCGATGGAAATCAAAGCGCTGGCAGCGGGAAGTGATTGTGGAGATTATTTTATGCGGATCGGTTGTCGCAAGTATGAAAATGACATGTGGCGGCGGCTCCTCCAGAGTCTTGAGGAAAGCATTGGCGCCTTCCCGGGTTATCATGTGTACCTCGTCGATGATGTAAACCTTGTAACGCAGGATATTGGGAGAGTAGTTGACCCTTTCCTTGAGATCGTTCATATCGTCTATGCCACGATTGCTGGCCTCATCGATCTCGATGATATCCAGCGCGCTGCCCTTATTAATGGCCAGGCAGGAATCGCAGGAGTTGCAGGGTTCACCGTCGATGGGTTCACGGCAGTTGACTGCCTTGGCCAGGATGCGGGCGGTGCTGGTCTTGCCGCTGCCGCGCGGGCCGCAGAACAGGTAAGCATGGGCGATGCGGCTGCTCTTAATAGCATTGCGCAGGGTCTGGACAACGTGCTCCTGCCCGGCTACTTCATTGAATGACTGGGGACGCCACTTGCGGTAGAAAACCTGGGAGGTCATTGTGCAGTTATTATACCCCAACCCAGCGGCGGCTAAAACCGTATTGACGCTTAAAGTACGCTCGGCTTGTGATGCAATGGTTGTCCTGCTGTGCTATAATTTTGCGTTATAGAGTTTTACAGGAGTAAGGCATTGGACAAGGAAAAGAAACAGGCAATTATGAAGAGCTATGCAATAAACGAGAAAGATACGGGCTCTTCTGATGTGCAGGTGGCGGTCTTGACCGAAAGGATCACCCAGCTATCGACGCATCTGAAAGACCATTCTCATGATCAGCATACACGTCGGTCTCTTCTCAGGCTTATCGGGAGGCGCAGGCGGCTGTTGGCTTATCTGAGCAGGGAAGACATCAACCGCTACAGAACCCTCATCGGCAAGCTTGGATTACGCAAATAAATTGGAATAGAGGGTTTTTGTAATGTCCCAGAGTTTTAAGTGTAACATTGGGGACAGGGAACTTGTCATCGAAAGCGGCAAGCTTGCTCAACAGGCAGACAGCGCTGTAGTGGTTCGTTACGGTGATACGGTCGTCCTTGTCACGGCATGTATCAGCGAGGAGGCCAGAGAGAACAGCGATTTCGTCCGCCTCACTGTCGATTACGAGGAACGTCATTACGCCATAGGCAAGATCCCGGGCAGCTTTATGCGGCGCGAGGGGCGTCCGGGAGAGCAGGCCACTCTGGCTGCTCGCCTGTGCGATCGCTCAATACGCCCGCTCTTCCTGAAGAGCCTCCCCAACGATGTCCAGGTGGTGGTGACCGTGCTGTCCACCGATCAGGAGAACGATCCTGACGTGCTGGCTGTCATCGGCGCATCGGCCGCTCTGACAATCTCAGATATACCGTTCTACGGCCCCATTGGCGCAACCAGGGTCGGCTATATCGATGGGAAGATGGTGCTCAATCCCCTTCTTCCACAGATGAGCGATAGTCAGCTCGACCTGGTGGTTGCCAGCAGCCGCGATAACATCGTAATGGTGGAGGCGGGCTGCAGGGAAATCGACGCCGCCATTTATATCGAGGCGCTCAGGATTGCACATGAGGAGAACCAGAAGCTCATCCGCCTGCAGGACGATCTGCGCAAAGCTATAGGCAAGCCCAAGTTGGAGATTGAAGGATTCAGCATCAATCCTGACCTATTGAGCGCTATCAACTCGGATTATGGCCAAAGGATGTCAGCTGCTTTGAATAGCGCAAATAGGGAACAACGGCAGTCTGAATTCGATGTTATTAAAAAGGAAGCCGTCGCGAAATTGAAGGAAACGTACGCAGAGACTGAGATCGGAGCTGCCATCGAGGAAGTGTTGAAAAAGACCTGCAGGGCCAAGATACTGCGGGAACAGAAGCACGTCGATGGGCGCGATATCAAGCAGGTACGTCCCCTCAGTGCCGAGGTCGCACTGCTGCCGCGCACGCATGGATCGGGGCTGTTCTCACGCGGACAGACCCAGGTGCTGACCATTACTACGCTGGGATCGCTGGGCCAGGCCAAGACGGTGGATGACCTGGGCCTGGAGGATACCAAGCGCTTTATGCACCATTACAATTTCCCTCCCTATTCCACCGGCGAGGTCAAAAGGATGGGCTCGACCGGGAGACGGGAGATCGGGCATGGCGCACTGGCGGAGAAGGCGCTGGTCGCGGTCATACCTGACGAGAAGGATTTCGCCTACACCATCCGGCTGGTGTCCGAGGTGCTCAGCTCCAACGGCAGCACCTCCATGGGCAGTGTCTGCGCCTCTACGCTGTCACTGATGGACGCGGGCGTTCCTATCAAGGCCCCGGTGGCGGGCATAGCCATGGGCCTCGTAACGGACAAGGAAAACCCGGGCAACTATATCGTGCTCACTGATATCGAGGGAATAGAAGATTTTTACGGCGATATGGACTATAAAGTCGCCGGCACCGTCAACGGCATCACGGCTATCCAGCTTGATATCAAGCTGCAGGGCGTTTCGCATGAAGTACTGGCCAAGGCTACGCTGCAGGCCAGGGAGGCCCACCAGGTGATCCTGGATGTTCTAAAGGCGGCCATACCTGAAGTGCGTCCTAACCTGAGCAAGTATGCGCCGCGTATGTATAAGATAACCATTGATCCGTCCAAGATAGGGGCTCTGATAGGGCCGGGTGGCAAGAACATCAAGGCCATTATTGAAGAGACCAAGACCACTATAGAGGTGTCGAATGACGGCACCGTAGTCATCGGCTCGGCCAGTGAGGAATCGGCCCAGGCGGCTATTCGCAAGGTTGAGGGCCTAACGCAGGACGTAGAGGTAGGGGCCATCTACACTGGCAAGGTTAGCAGGATACAGAATTTCGGCGCATTTGTTGAGGTACTGCCAGGCAAGGAAGGGCTGGTACATATCAGTGAGCTTGCCGACCATCATGTAGCACGTGTAGAGGACGTTGTTAAGATCGGTGACGAGATTATGGTCAAGGTGACCGAGATCGACCGGCTGGGACGCATAAATCTTTCGCGTAAAGCAGTTTTTAACGATCAAGCCGGCGCTGCGGCTGACAAGCCGGCATCGCAGGATGGGCCTCCGGTACCGCCCAGGACAAACAGCGGACCTCCGAGGCCGGGTATGCCTCCGCGAGGGCGCAGGGATGAGCCGAGAAGCCATCCCCGCAGGCCCGGCTAATTCGATATCGGCCGTGGCCTGAGCGGCCTAAAAGGCAGAGGATAGTGAGATGTCTAGAATTAAAGTAGCGGTGAATGGGGCTTTAGGCAGGATGGGACAGCAGGTAATAGATGCTGTAAGCGCTGACACGGCACTGGAGTTGACCTGTGCCGCTGATATCAAGGCGGACCGGGACCATTTGATCCTGCCAAAGTTATCGAAGAAGGTGCCCCTGCACACCAATCTAACATCGCTCATCGAGATGTATCACCCTCAAGTGGTCGTGGATTTCACTGTGCCTGAGGCAGCGATGGGCGCAGCGAGACTGGCGCTTAAGAACGGCGCCAACCTGGTCATGGGCACAACCGGCTTAAGCGATGCGGACCTGAAGGAGATCGACCGGTTGGCGCAAGCTCATAAGAAAGGCGCGGTGGTGGCGGCCAACTACGCCATCGGTGCTGTGATAATGATACATCTGGCCAGTATGGCATCAAGGTATTTTGATAACGCTGAGATTATCGAACTTCACCACGACAGGAAGCTTGATGCGCCTTCAGGAACCGCTCTGGCAACAGCCAGGGCCATGATAAGTGCGCACGGCAAGCCTTTCGTGAGCCCCGTAACGGAAAAAGAAACTCTGAAGGGCACGAGGGGCGGTCAGGCTGAAGGTATATCCATACACAGCGTCAGGCTACCCGGTCTGGTCGCCAGTCAGGAAGTCATATTCGGAGCGCTGGGACAGACGCTGTCGATCAGACATGATACGATCAGCAGGGAATGTTTTATGCCGGGCGTGATTCTTGCGATCAAGGAGGTAATCAAGCGCCACGGTCTGGTTTACGGCCTGGATGTACTGCTAAATTTGGGAGACTGATATGAACAACAGTAATAACGGGTATCATGTAGCTATAGTGGGAGCCACCGGCATGGTGGGGCAGGAGTTCATCAAGGTCCTGCTTCAGCGTAAATTTCCAGTGGCCTCGCTGCAGCTCTATGCCTCCGACCGATCGGCCGGCAGGAAGGTTTATGCCGGCCACCAGGAGATGGTGGTCAAAGAAACCGCCGCCGACTCTTTCGACAACGTCGATATCGCGCTTTTTTCAGCCGGATCCGAGATAAGTAAGCATTTCGCCCCGATGGCAGCTAAGGCGGGAGCACTGGTCATCGATAATAGTGCGGCCTGGCGCATGGATACCCGCGTGCCGCTGGTCGTGCCGGAGGTGAATGCGGAGGATATTAAAAAGCACAAGGGCATCATAGCTAATCCGAACTGCTCAACCATCCAGATGGTGGTTGCATTGAATCCTTTGCACAAAGTCAATCCGGTCAAGCGCGTCACGGTGGCAACGTATCAGTCGGTTTCCGGAACGGGTATCGCCGCTGTGGAAGAATTGACCAAGCAGGCCAAGGTAGTGCTGGATGGCGGCAATGTAGTTCCGCACGTCTATTCACACCAGATAGCCTTCAATCTGCTGCCGGAGATCGATGTATTCCTGGAGAACGGCTACACCAAGGAAGAATGGAAGATGGTCGAGGAGACACGAAAGATAATGCATGCGGAGAGCATGGCCATATCAGCCACCTGCGTCCGCGTGCCCGTTTTCATCAGCCACAGTGAGGCCTTACAGGTGGAATTTACAGAATATATGTCGCCCGAGGAAGCGCGTTCCATATTAAGCAAGGCGCCCGGTGTGAAAGTGCTTGACGATCCCAATGTGAGCCTGTACCCGCAGCCCTGGCTGACAGCCGGTACCGACGACGTTTATGTGGGAAGAATAAGGTCCGACGCCTCCTACCTTAACGGCCTGGTTATGTGGGTGGTGGCCGATAATATCCGCAAGGGCGCTGCCCTCAATGCTGTTCAGATAGCGGAAGAGGCCGCCAGGAATAGTTGGGTCAAGAGTCAGAATAACAATAAGTAGTCGGCGGAGGACGAGATGAAGAAGTTCGGACGTTTGCTGACAGCCATGGTAACACCCTTCAATGCCAAGGGTCAGGTTGATTACCCACAGGCAAAAAAGCTGGCTAAGGCCCTGCTCGAATCCGGAAGCGATGGACTGGTAGTGTCCGGCACTACCGGTGAAAGCCCCACGCTCACCGCCGAGGAAAAGCTCAGGCTGTTTGCTGAGATAAGGACGGTTGCCGGCAAAAAGACTACGATCGTGGCCGGCACGGGCAACTACAACACACAGGAGAGCATCGAGTTGACTCATGAGGCCGGGAAAATGGGAGTGGATGCCTGCCTGCTGACAGTTCCTTATTACAATAAACCGAACCAGGACGGGCTCTATCAGCACTTCAAGGCCATCGCTGACTCGACCCGATTACCCTGTATTATATACAATGTGCCCTCCCGGACTATTACCAACTTGACCGCCGATACAACCATCAAGCTGAGCAAGATAGATAATGTCGTGGGTATCAAGGAGGCCAGCGCAGATTTCGGGCAGATCGCCCGCATCATCGATGGAGTGAGCAGCGATTTCATGGTATATAGCGGCAATGACGCCGATACCTTTCCCATTTTGAACCTGGGCGGCTATGGAGTGATCGGTGTGATCACGCACCTGGTGGGCATTCAATACAAGAGAATGATGGACCTTTGCCTGGCCGGTAAAATTAAGGAATCGGCCAGGCTGCACCGCAGCTTCATTCCGCTGGTTAATACCATGTTCATGATAGGCAGCCCTATGCCTATAAAGTATGCGTTGAACTACCTCGGATTCAGGGTCGGCAAGCCGCGCCTGCCGCTGGTCGTGCCGGACGAGAAAACACGGGCCGCCATCGAGCAAACGCTCAAGAGATACACAATTGACCTGCCGCTCAAATAAGCACGGTCGAAGTAGAAGCCTCAGGGCATGGCCGTCATGGCATACTGGCATGGAGGAATCCGATAATCAGGACCAGGGATAATGCCCTCTGCGTTTAGAAGTCCACTTATCGATCCCTTCACTTCTGATCAAATCCAGATGGTAAGCGAGATTGGGATGGAATTTGAGCAGGGGCTCCAGGTGCCGGCAGGTTTTGTATTCATTGCAGTCCCAGCATCCGGCAAGGCCTTTTTTGACGGCGCAATTCCTCACCATGCAATGCTCTCCCTTCCAACCGCCTCCCTCCCGGCAGATGGACTTGCATTCCAGCCCGCGTATGGCCTGAAGAACGCCGATAAAGCGGTGATAATCTTTGAATATTGCATTGGACTCCGACCAGTAGGTCTGGCCGGCTTTTAGCTCGGCGTATTTATCAAATTTCAACTCGGCCAGGATAGCCTCGAGGCCGGCTGCAAGGTTATAAAGCGCGGGCTTTGACGGAATACAATCTTTGCAATACAGGCCGCAATAGGATGTCAGCTGACTATTATTAATCACAGCACATCAGATCACGTTTTTAATGACGATGCTCTGCTCTCGGCGGGGACCAATGGAGATAACGTGGAAACGGCAGCCGATGAGCTCCTCGAGGCGCCTGACGTACCTACGTGCGTTACGCGGCAGCTCCCTCGCCTTGCGTGCGTTGCTGGTACCGGCCTTCCAGCCGGGTAATTCTTCGTATACAGGGATGCAGCTTTCGAGGGCCGCCGCATCAGCCGGGAAATGGTCTACCGTCTTTCCACCTATTTTGTAGCCCACACATATTTTCACGGTATCCATCTCATCAAGCACGTCCAGGCGTGTCAGTATGCCGCTGGTAAAGCCGTTGAGATTGGTGCTGTAGCGTCCTACCACTGCATCAAACCATCCGCAGCGGCGCGCTCTTCCCGTTGTGGTCCCATACTCGTGGGCGCGTTGCCTGATATACTCGCCGACCTCATCTTTGAGCTCGGTGGGCATAGGACCGCCGCCCACCCTGGTAGTATAGGCTTTAAAAATCCCGACAACGCGATCGATCCTGCGCGGGCTGATGCCTGAGCCCATGCAGGCGCCTGCGGCCAGCGGGGATGACGAGGTGACAAAAGGATACGAGCCGAAATCAGTATCCAGCATTGTGCCCTGTGCGCCTTCGAGTACGATATTGCTACCGCGCTCCAGGAGGTCGCTGATCATGGCGGTGGTGTCCTTGATATAGGGTACCAGGCGCTCAGCGTAGGCGGAATACTCATTAAAGACCTTGTTGAAATCCAAAGCCTCAGCATTATAGAGCCTGGTCAGCAGCTCATTTTTAGATTCAAGAAGGCTGGCCAGCCTTGCTCGGAACATGGCGGCATCGATGATATCACAGGTTCGTATACCCTTACGGGCGGTTTTATCTGAGAAGGCAGGACCGATGCCTTTTCCCGTCGTACCTATAGCTGAAGCCCCTCGTTTCTCCTCATCCAGCCTGTCGAGCAGGATATGCCAGGGCATGATCAGATGTGCGCGGTCGCTGATATGCAGGTTGCCGGTATTGATCCCCTTGGCTCTAAGACTGTCGATCTCATCCAGCAGTACCCTGGGATTGATGACGACACCATTGCCTATGATGCAGGCTGTGCGCTGATAAAAGATGCCTGATGGCACGATATGCAGTTTGAATTCGCCCCCCGGATTGATCACTGTATGGCCGGCGTTATCGCCGCCCGAAAAACGAATAACGGCATCCGCCTTCTCGGCCAGAAGGTCCACAATTTTACCTTTACCTTCGTCGCCCCACTGGGCGCCAATAACAGCTACAACAGACATTTTATTAATCCTGAAACAGACGTACTTGCAGATTTAATAACACACAAATTCAGGGGAACCTTATTTATCAACCCCGGGACATATAGCTCTTGCCCCAGACATGGAGAAGGACACCGCCTGCGAAAATCAGCACGGCAAAGCCTACGAGTAAGGTGAGAAATACCAGCAAAGGCATATCCACATTTATCCAGCGAACGCCCATTACTGCCAGGCCGATACCGGCAATGATCCATGCAAACACCAGCACAGTCAGGGAAGTGAGGCTCACTTCGAATACCCGGTCGCTCATGGCATCGACCTATTAATGCGTACTCCTTTTATTTTTTTGCCTGCCGCCAGACATGAATAAACCGCTGTCCGACGGTCACAAAAGAAAGGACTACCACTATGGCCAGTGCTATGAACACCTGGTTTAGGAGCAGTCCGAGCGCTAATATTATAACCCTCTCAACACGCGTAAACAAGCCGACCGTGCAATCGATGTTAAGTCCCTCTGCTCTGGCCCTGATATAACTGGTCAGAAACGATCCGATCATGGCCAGGAATATAAGCACGAGCTGTAATGTGACATCGTAAGGCCAAACGCCGGTACCGGTGATAAAGATAAAGCTTAAGAAGATTGCCCCTTCGGTGATTCTGTCGACGGTGGAGTCGAAGAGCGCCCCGAAACTGGAGGTCTTCTGCATATAGCGGGCAAGCGCCCCATCCAGCAGATCGAACAGCCCGGCCAGCAAGAATATAAGGGCTCCTGCCACGAGATGGCCGAATCCAACAACCACCGCGGCTATCAGGTTTATCACCAGGCCGATGGTGGTCATGATATCGGGCGTTAACTTCAGCTTGCTGATGAAAGGGACAAGCGGATCGGTGATTAGGCGGCCGGCTTTCCTGCGTAATTCCTGGAAACTTGACACTTCTTTATCCTTTTAAATTCGAGGAGATGGAGGTGTAGTAATCGACGACCTGGCGGCTAACGTTTTCCCAGCAGTATTTGTTAGCCGTGGCCACTCCCCTCTCCGCCATCGATAGTCTTAATTGCCTGTCGTTCAGCAGTTTTAACAAGCAGTCCGCTACTGATCGCGGATTATGCGGCCGGGCCAGTAAACCTTCTTGGCCGTGTGTAACCACACTGGCATAGCCCGGAATATCGGTTGCCACTACGGGTGTACCGCTTGCCATGGCCTCCAGCAGAACCATGCCAAAGCTTTCACCACCGGTGGCCGGGGCGCAGAAAATATCGGCTGTGCGGTATAACTTCGGCAGGTCGTCGAAAGTGACGTAGTGCGTGAATACCGCTCGGTCGTTTAAAAGCACTTTTGCCATGGTTTTATACTGGAAACGCAGCATGAGACCGGGGCCGGCGATGATCAGCCGGAAATTGGGGAAATCCTTCTTCACGAGGGAACAGGCCCGGATCAAGTCGCCCACTCCCTTGCGTTCTTCCAGCCTGCCCACGAAAAGAATATTGAGCCGATCGTCTTTGAACTCGTCCATGATCGGTCCATCAGGGTAGAAAAGATGGATATCCACTCCATTGGGTATGATGCGATAGTCGGCCGTAAGATATTTGGATATGTAATCGCGAGCCGGCTTTGAGACAGTGATTTTTCCATGCAGCTTGGCGCCGAGTTTACGCATGGTAGAGCGGTTCAGCCAGTACATGCTTGATTTTTCGTGGCATGCGTGAAAAGTGCCCACGTTTATGGACTTTGATTCAATAAGAGTACTGAGACAGAGCATGGGGATGAAAGGTTCGTGCAGGTGAATAATTTGAAATTCTTCCCTGTCCAGTACGCGCCGGACCTGATAGGGCAACCAGGGGGAGAGTGCGATGCGCGCAGTGGTGCCGCCGTAGGGTATAGGTATGGGACGGCCGACGGCCGTAACCTCTTCATCGAAATAGCG
>Ga0208828_1000047_pt1 | contig 54419 bp, 41 predicted proteins | sample Kivu_160m_FD_185487 | JGI IMG/M metagenome (GOLD analysis project Ga0208828, IMG submission 185487) | Freshwater microbial communities from Lake Kivu, Western Province, Rwanda to study Microbial Dark Matter (Phase II) - Kivu_160m (SPAdes)... | ecosystem: Environmental > Aquatic > Freshwater >... | reverse complement strand
GTGTATAACGGTCAGGGCGGGCAGGTATCAAATCACGTCCCGGCCGCGCAACCCAAAAGAGGGCGCGGAGGCCAAAAGCTGACGGTCTTTGGAATATATTTCCTTGAACTGATATTCCGCTGCGCAGGCCAAGTGAACGGCGTCGCCGGCCCGGAGGTGGACGGACTTTGGAAGTCCATCGTTAAAGAAGGGGACACATTAAAGTGTCCCCCATCTTATGATGAGGCGCGGGTGCGGCCGAACTCGAAGGCGGCGTCGAAGAGGGCGACAACGTTTTCCGGGGGAACGCCTTTCTGGATGTTGTGGACGTTGTTGAAGACATAGCCGCCGCCCGGCTTGAAGGCCTCGATGTTGGCCCGGACGGCTTCTCGGACCTCGGCCGGCGAAGAGAACGGAAGGATGTGCTGGGCGTCGATCCCGCCGCCCCAGAACGCGAGGTCCAAGCCGAAGCGCTCCTTCAGCGACAGAGGAACCATCCCCTTGAGGCCGACCTGAACGGGGTTGAGGACGTCGATGCCGTTGTCGATGAGCTCGGGGATGAGGGCCGAGACGTCGCCGCAGGAGTGGTACCAGATTTTCGCCCGGGTGAGGGAGCGAAGGTGCCGGACGAGCTTTTTCTGCCGCGGCTTGACGATTCGGCGGTAGAGGGCGGGGGAGAAGAGCGGGCCGTCCTGGCCGGCCAGATCGTCGCCGATCATGACGACGTCGACGATGTCGCCGATGGCCTTCATGAAGCCGATCTCGAAATCGAGCCAATAGCGCAGGACCCGGTCGAGAAGGGCTTCGCAGAAATCCGGCCTCTCGATCAGATCCTCGAACCATCTCTCCAGGCCGCGCAGGTACCAGCAGATTTCGTAGACCACGCCCGAGATCCCCGTACAAAGGGCATAAGGCGTCTCGCTTCGGAGGCGGAGGGCTTCTTCCCGGACGCCCGTGAACCGGGTCGGGTCGGCCCCGTTCGGGAAAGGATATTCGGCCAGGTCCTCGATTGTCGCATCGGCCAGGGGGTGGAAGGTGATGTCCATGTAGTTCGGCTCGTCGTCGGGCATCGACCAGACGACGCCGAACTCGTCGCGAAGGTCGTGCCAGAGCCGGCCGCCGCGCAGGTTTTGGACGATCCCGCCTCTAAAACTCTCGGGGCCGTGGGCCGAGATGTAGCGCGTATCGACCCGGAACCGCTCCAATACCCGCTTGCTCGGCTTGACGATCTGCTGGACGGGGTCGAGGATGACGATTTCCTCGTCATAGCCCAGATGGGCGATCAGTTCGCGGTAGGCTTCGCGGTGAATTCCGGTCTGAAAGCCGCCGAGGTCGATCGGAACGCGGTCCGGCTCCCGATGGTTCAACGCCGCGACGACGCGTTCCCTTGACGTCATATTTTCCCCTCTTTTCTATCCGGCCATGCCGTCTTTGAACGCTGATGTTCCGAGCGAGGCCCGAAGGGTGGAAGGCTCGGGGGGCCCCCCACCCGCCCGCAGCGTAAGGGCCCCACTGGGGGATGGGTGGAGCGAGGACGGATGGGGGGTGAGCCGAACCAGGACCCTTCGGGCGTTATGAGAGGCGTCATCGGGGTCACCGCCCTTTCGAGGCGAGGAAATTCCCTCCGCCGATGATGACCGTCGAGAGGACGAGGATCAATATCCCCGTTGCGATCAGGGCGTAAATCCGGCGGGTCGAGCCTTTCCATTCCCGGAAGAGGAGGCCCCAGATGTTGCTGAAAACGATGATGAAGGCCATGTGGATCGACCAGCTCGAGAAATCGTAGCGGCCCATCTTGGTCGTGCCCATGCCGTAGAACATGAACTGGAAATACCAAGTCGCCCCGGCCAGGGAGGCGAAGAAGTAATTCCCGAGAAGCGGCGTCTTCCGGTCGACGTAGTTGCCGGCCGACCTGTTCTTCCGGAAGAGGATGAGGCACCAAATGAGGTTGGTCGTGAATCCGCCTGCCAGGATGACGATGAAGACGGGACCGTTCTGCCAGAGGGCGGGAGTCCCAGCGGCCAGGGCGCGGGCGGCGATCGGTTTCCCGGCGGCGATCCCGAAGGCGAAGCAGGCGCTCATGATCCCGCTGGCGATAGCGATGAGGAAGCCCTTGCGGAAGGTGAATTCCTTGATCGAAGCCTTCTTCTCGGCCTCGGTCAGGCGCTTTTCCTTGGCCATCCCCGCCGCCCCGGCGACGGCGATGCCGGCGAGGCTGACGAGGACGCCTCCCAGGGTGACAAGCCCCGAAGTCGTCTTGAGAAGGAGACCGAACTGGCCGAAATAGAGGGGAGGGATGATCGTTCCGAAGGCGGCCGTGTTGCCCAAGGCCAAGGCGTATCCGAGCGACATCCCGAGGTAGCGCATCGTCAGGCCGAAGGTCAGGCCGCCGACGCCCCACATCAGGCCGAAGACGTAGCACCAGAATAGGCTCGATCGGGGCGCGGTTCGGAGGGCTTCTCCGACGCCGGGAACGGTCAGGAGGGCGACGATCCAGGGGACGGCGAGCCAGGCGAAAACGCCGCTCACGAACCAGTAGCTTTCCCACGCCCAGCCGCGGACTTTCTTGAAGGGGATGTAGAAGCTCCCGGCGGCGAAACCGCCCAGGGCGTGGAGGAAAACGCCGAGCCAGGGATTCATCGTCGTCCCACTCTCTCCGGCCTGCCGTGCGTCCGGAAGGTCACCACGGCCTTGGGGGCGGGAGTCCCAAGGAAATCGCCGTCGAATTCGATGAGATGCTTTCCGGGGCCGATCGTCGGCAGGTCGGTCGACGCCGCCACGGTCTTGATTTGCCTCCCGTTGTCGTCGAAGACCCGCGCCTCACGCATGCCTTCGCAGAGAAGCGTCTGGCCGGGTTTCAGTTCGACCTCGAAAACGAAGCCGGCGTGGCCGTCGATTTCGAATCGCGGCCGGGAGATCGTCCCCACACCCTCTTCGCCGACGGCCTTCAGCCTGAACTGCAGGATTTGCCCTTCGTCGGGATTCGCGAATTCCCAAACCGACGCCGACGGCTGTCCGGGCTGGCGCTCTGTCTTCACGTGGGCGAAAGCCGGGGACTCATGGAAGGGAAACAAGTCCCATCCGCCGTCCTCCCTCTTCTCGAGGTGGAACTCGGCCTTCGGATTCTTCATCCGCTCGCGCTCGTCGCCGCGGAACGCTCCGCTCCGCCGGGCCGTCTCCCATTCCCGGATGGCGTCTAAAATTTCGCCCGTCTCGGGATTTTTCCGCAGGGCTTCCAGGTTGGACGTGAAGGCGAACCCCGCCCCGTAGCCGGCCGCCCGGGCGAGCATCCATTCGACGTCGGAAAGGCTTGTCGTCTCGCGCATCAAATACCAGCCGAGCATGTTGGGAATGTAGTTGCGCTCGAAAAGCGCCTGGTTCCGGATCCGGTATTCCTGCATGGCTTCCCGGAATCCCTCGTTCCACGGCTCGCCCCAGTTGCAGTAGGAGTTGATGTGCCAGTAGAAATGCTTGGAGTTGCTCGTCCCGTTGATGACCGTGTGGTCGAGGTTGTCGGTGAAGTCCTTGGGGAAGAGCTCGTAGGCGAAATCGCCCTGCCCGGTCGAGGCGCAACCCTCGTGGCCGTCGAAATCCATCTGGCCGAGGCCGGTCTCGTTGAACCGCTTGGCCAGCGTCCGGGCGATTTCCCGCTGGAGCTCGAAGTTCGGAAAGAAGACTTTGTAGGGATGGTCGAGGAGCTTTCCGACCTCGGCTCCCCGGGCATGGGCCGCGGCCCGCGTCCCGAAGGCCCCGCGCTGGCAGTCGAGTAGAACCCATGGCGCCGCCGCCGAGACAACCCGATACCGGATGAGTTCCTGGTCGATGACCACGGTGTGAAGCCAGTTCGCCTTTTCGTTCTGGAAGAACTCGGGAGATTCGACCGGAATTTCCGTCGCCGACGGTCCGATCTCGGCCGCGAGGGCGCTTGTTCCCGTCCGGGCGAGGCGGGGATCTGGGATAGGCGTCACATAAGGATCGTTCGTCTGGATGAAGGTCGTCAGGGTGTGGGCCCCAAGACGGATTCCGAGCGCCCCGGCCTTTTTGGCGCAGGCCCGCAATCCCGCCGTGCCGTTGGGGAAAGCCATGCGGCTGATTTCGAAATGCCCCCAGCTTTCGAACGGCTCCATGTGATAGAGAGTCATGAAACCGCCGCGCCTCGTATAAGCCAGCAGCTCGTCGATCGTCTCTTCGGCGTAATCGGCGATGAGATAGGAACGTCCCCGCTCGGGCGAGACCTTGGCCCAGACGCCGTCGATCAGCGGATGGGGGAGTCCCTCGGCGACTTCGATCTCCCCGAGACGGCCGAGGACTTCGGGTTCGGGACAGCCGAAGAGGGCGATTTTCGAACCGACGACGGTCTCTCCGGGAATCGGCGGAATCGGCATCTTGGGGAACTGGCCCAGCCAGACGTCGGCCGTCCGCGGCTTGGTCCGGTTCAGGCTGTAGGCCTGGAGGACGCTTCCCCACGGCCGCGGCTCGGCCGCCCGGCCGCGCGACATGTCGAAGCCTTCTTCGTTGTCCGGATAGCTTCCGATGGTTTTGGGATTGAGCGCTTGGATTCCGATCGCAAAGGTTCCGTCCCTAACGACGCCGACGATCTCGCCGACCGTCTTGGAAATCGAGGTCGGGAAGGGGCCCCAGAGACAGAAGTCGATTTTCTCCGCCGGCTCGGCCTTGACGACCTCGAAGCTGATATGGGTCGGCTTTTGGACGACCCGGATCTCGACCGCCGCTTCCGATTTTTCGAAATTCAGCCGGATAAGGCGGGCCTCGATCATCGCCGCGGCGGCCGGCGCCTCGAGGCGGCCTTCGGTTTTGACCGAGAGCAAGGGCGCCGGCTGATTGGCCGCCAGATACTCCCGTCCATGCCCGACATCGTAAAGGCGCGTCACCGCCCCGCGCCCGTCGAGCGAGATGCGGAATTCCCCCGCGGAGAATGTGAACCGACTTTCCTGGCGGCATGCCCAGGGCAGAAGCGACACCAGCACGGCAATTCTCAGGATCGGACGGCGCATTTCCCCCATCATAAAAACCGCTCCTTCCGATGTCAATCGATGTCTGAAGTAGCCGCCTCGCAGTCCGCAAATGGGAACGACCGGAACATCATGAAGATTTGCCGTCCCCGCAGATTCACTTCTATAGACTTGGCGTGTCATGCGGCGGCATGGCCGTCCTCGTGACCCCGTAGCGGAGGGGGGGCCCCCTGGCTTTGCCGAGGGGGGGAACCGACGGGACTGGTTCCCCGGGGCCGGGGTTAGAGGATGGTCATGTCGCCGCGACACGCCCCGGGAAATAGGTTGCGGAGCCACATCAGGCTTGCGGCCGGCGGGCGACAACGCTTATGATAATTCCGCCCGGAGGCGGGCGAGCCCCCCATGAAACTCCAAGACCTCGGATTTGATCGATGGTTCGAAGAACGGCGCGCCGCCTCGCCGCGGAAGGACGGCGGAGTCGCCCGGGTGACGGCGGTCAACAAGGACGGCTATCTCGTCCGGAACGAGCAAGCCGAAATCTACGCCGAGACGGCCGGCCGTCTGCAATTCGAAGCCGAATCGGGCCTCGATTTCCCCTGCGTCGGAGACTGGGTCTTCGTCGACCTCTACAATGACGAAACCCTGGCCATCATCCAGGGAATCTTCCCCCGGAAAACTCTCCTCCGCCGGAAAGCGGCGGGAAAACGCATCGACGACCAGGCCATCGCGGCCAATGTCGACGTCGCCTTCATCGTCCAGGGGTGCGATTTCGATTTCAACGTCCGCCGCTTCGAACGCTATCTGGTCATGGTTCACGAAGCCGGGATCACGCCCGTTCTCCTTCTCACGAAGAGCGACCTGGTCGGTCCGGAGGGAGTCGAGGAACGGATCGCCGCCGTCCGGAGGTCGCGTTTCGACAGGGAGATCATCGCCCTCAGTCCTCCGACCGGCTTCGGTTTGGACCGCCTTCATCAAACGCTGGAACGGGGAAAAACGTACGGCCTGCTCGGATCTTCCGGGGTGGGGAAGACGACGCTCGTCAACCATCTCCTCGGCCGCGCTCTCTTCGAGACAAAACCGGTCCGGGAGAAGGACGGCCGGGGCCGGCACGCCACGTCGCGGCGCCAGATGATCATCCTCGACCAGGGCGCCTTGCTCGTCGACACCCCCGGCATGAGGGAGCTGGGCCATATCGGGGCCGAGGCCGGGATCGAGGCAAGCTTCACCGACATCCTGGAACTCGCCCCGCTATGCCGTTTCGGCGATTGCTCCCACACCGCGGAAGACGGGTGCGCGGTCCTGGCGGCGATGGAGAGCGGGGCGATCCCGCGGGAACGCTACCAGAATTTCTTGAAGATCCGCCGCGAGTCCGAATTCCACCAGATGTCCTACGCCGAGAAGCGGGCCAAGGACCGAGCCTTCGGGCGCTTCGTCAAGTCGGCTTTAAAGCAAGTGAAGAAAGGTTAAAACAGCCGACCAGAGGATTGGCCCGCAAGGACGGCGGTGAGAGCGGCTTCGCCGAAATAACCGGAGAGCCGGAGGTCGGCCACGGGCCCCGTCTTGGTTTTACCGCACACCCTTGTTTTTCACTCCCCCTGCTTTCGTTTTTCTCCCCCCCTTCCCCTTCTTCTTCCCTGAACGCCTTTCCGTCTCCAGCCTTTTCTTCCCGGCCTTCTTTGTTTTCTCCTTCGCCCTTCCCCCCGGCGGCGCGGTTTCGATGTCCACGCCGAAGACCTCGGACAAGTCGGCCTCCCTCAATTCCGATGGCGTCTCCCGGACGGCTTGCGATCCGACCTGGAACGCCTCGTCGATGAGAGCCAGGTGATCCACGCCGCGCAAAACGAACAGAAGCTCGGGCCGGTCGTCCAGTCGGGCTCCGACGCCGTAAAGCGTCGCCGCGACGTGCTTGCACATGACGGCGTAATCCGGGCAGGAACACTTCAATTCAATCTCGGCCGGCCGGGGGAATAATCCCTCCGTCCGGTGAGTGATGATGGCCATCACCGAATTCGACAGCCGGCCTTGCAGCAGCTCGATGGCCGAGGCGATTCCGCCGGCGCAGGCTTTCCGGATGGCCTGCCAACGCGCGGGGGGGAGCTTTTTAATCCCGATGTCGACGGTATAGAGCGAAGTCCCCGCCACCCGGGCCCGCACCCGGCCGGGCTCGATTTTCAGGTCGCAGACCGATCCGTTGCGGACGTAGGAGCGGCCGCGGGGCAAGCGGTTCGAGAAGTCGCTGTGGGATTCGAGATGTCGGCACCAGGCCTGGCCCCAGAAGGTCCGGGCGATCGTCCGTCCCGGCAGGACGACGGGCTCCAAAACTTCGCCTTTTTTTCGCTGTTTTTCCAGTTGTCTTTGCGCCTTGGCCCGGCGTTCCGCCACGGGAACGTAGCGCGGCCAGCCCCCATAATCGTACCGGCTCCAGCTCCGTCTCGGCCTCCATCCCCATCGTCGTCCCACGATTCGCTCCTCCGCTCAAGATTCCGCGACGGCGCGGTGAATATCCAGGGCCACGAATTCCAGCAGTTCTTTGGTCGGCATTTCGGTCAGCCGTTGTTCGGCCCCGCCCTCGATCACGTCCCTGGCCAGGCCGGTCTTTTCAGAGATGAGCGCGTCGATCCGCTCCTCGATCGTGCCCCGGCAGACGAACTTGTGGACCATCACGTTCTTTGTCTGGCCGATGCGAAAGGCCCGGTCCGTGGCCTGGTTTTCCACGGCCGGATTCCACCAACGGTCGAAGTGGATGACGTGGCCGGCCGCGGTCAGGTTGAGCCCCGTCCCGCCCGCCTTGAGGGACAGGACGAAAAAGGGCGGGCCGTCCTCTCTCTGGAATTCCTCGACGAGGCCTCGTCGCCGGCCTACCGGAGTCCCGCCGTGCAGGATCAGTCCCGGCCGGCCGAAAACTTCGGCCAGGAAGGCGGCCAGCGGATCGGCGATTTCACGGAACTGGGTGAAGACGAGCGCCTTTTCCTGCCGTGCGGCCAGCTCCTCGCAGATTTCACGCAGCCGCCCGAACTTGCCGCTCCGTCCGGAGGCGTAGTCGCCGTCGCCCAAGGCTTGGGCGGGATGGTTGCAGACCTGTTTGAAACGCAAGATCGCGGCCAGGACGATTCCTCTCCGCTCGATTCCGTCGCTCCCCGCCAGGCGTTCCTCCAGGTCGCGGACCGTCCGCTGGTAGAGGGCGGCCTGGGGCGGGGTGAGCGGGCAGTAGGCCTGCACCTCGGTCTTGTCGGGGAGGTCTGAGATAACGCGCTTGTCCGTTTTCAGGCGGCGCAGGATATAGGGTCGAACCAAGTTCCTCAAAGGGGCGTATCCACCGGATCCCCGTGCCGACATATCCTTGGCGAAGGCGCCGAAGGCCTTGGCCGTGCCGAGCAGGCCGGGGTTGAGGAAATCGAAGATCGACCATAAGTCGCCAAGGCGGTTTTCGATCGGCGTCCCCGTCAGAACGGCCCGCCGGCGGGCCCGGATCTCTTTAACGGCCCGCGTTTGCCGCGCGGCCGGATTCTTGATGGCCTGGGCCTCGTCCAGGGCGGCCAGGTTCCAGCGGCGGGATCTCAGGACGGCCGACCGCTGAAGAAAGCCGTAGGTCGTGATGACCAGGTCGGGCCTTCCGCCGCCGTCGAGAAGCTTCGGCCATTCCGCCTGGGGAGTTTCGGACGGGTGGGCGTAGACGACGCGCAGGATCGGGGCGAACCTGGCGATCTCGGCCTTCCAGTTGGCCACAAGGGATGCGGGGACGACGAGAAGGCTGGGCAAGTTCTCCTCCGCCGGCGCGTCCCTCTTCAGGATGAGGAGGAGGGCGATGAGTTGGATTGTCTTGCCTAATCCCATGTCGTCGGCCAGGCAGGCGCCCAACCCCAACCGCGTCAGGAAGCGCAGCCAGTTGACGCCCTCCTTCTGGTAGGGACGAAGCTCGGTCCTGAGGTCGGGGCCGGGATCGGCGGCCTCCAGTCGCTCCGGCCGCCGCAGGTCCTCGAGGACCGCGGCCAGCCCGCGCCCCGCCTGGACGCCGAACCATTCCGGAGAATCGGCCGGCCCGGCCGCTTCCGCGCCGCCGCCTTCGGTTCCCGACAGAAGCCGCATGGCCTGAAGGAAGGACAGTCCGTCGCGGCCGGCCGAGCGCTCGACCTTTTTCCAATGGGCCATCAACTGAGCCAGCTTGTCGGCGTCCACCTCCACCCACTGCCCGCGCAGCGAGACCAAGCCTGAGGCCGATTCGACGAGCGTCCGCCACTCCTCCTCGGTCAGATCCCGCCCGTCGAGCGTGGCGCGGACGGAAAAGTCGAGCAGGGAATCCAATCCCAAAACAACGCCTTTTTTTTCGCCGATCGTCGCCTTGACTTGAGGCCGGGGCGGCCGGCCGCCCTTCCACCAGTCGGGCACGCGGACGATCACCCCGCAGGCCTCGAAGACGGGAGTGTCCTTGAGAAACCGGTAGGCTTCCCGAGGCGTCCAAGCCTGGGGCTGATAGATTGCTCCGCTCTCGACCAGGCTCCGCGCCAGGTCGCTCCGCTCGGCCGCCGCCTGCACCGGCGACAGGAGCCGAAGCAGAGCGTTCTTGTTCTTCTGCCCGGCGTATTCCTGGAGGGCGCGGCCCAGGGGGATGTACTGGGGTTTGGATTGGTCGGAGAGCCGGCCGGTATAGGTGGCCATGAAGGCGAAAGGAAGACGGGGATGGCGCTTGTTCTCGGCCAGATGGAACGTCACCCGTCCCACGAGCCGCCAGTTGGGATCGCGATCCTTGAGCCAGGCGGAGATTCCTCCCGGGTGGCCGGCCGCTTCCAGGCGCGCCCGTTCATCCAGTTCGCGCCAGAGGCGGAGCAGGATTTCGGGGGTGAGGTATTCAAGCCCCTTCATCGGCGGGACGCGTTCGGACATCGCGCGCAGTTCGTCCCGGCCGGGCTCGGCGGGGCGGGCGGAAAAGTCGGTTTCCAGCCCAGGCATGTGGCAGAGCGCGGTCAGGTAACCGCGGGCGAACTCCCGCCAAAAGCGCAGGGCGGGGGAGGGCGTCGCGCCCCAGGCTTCTCCCGCCAGTTCCAGCAGACCGGCGGATGAATCCTCGTTCCACAGGCGGCAGAGGCGCTGGATCTCGGGTGTTCCGCCGGGCGCCTCGGCCGCGTCGAGATACAGGCGTCCGGAAGGCGAAAGCGCGGGCTCGGGAATCGGCCGGGTCGGTTCGCCGGTTGGCTTTTCGTCAGTCATAAGATCCTTGTTTACAAATAGTTATACGATTTGTCAAATAGTCCGCGGGCGGGAACATCATCATTTCACGAGGGGGGCCGTTTCTAACGGCCGCGATTCCGGATCGAACGCATGACTTCGATGGCCAATCGGGCAAAGTCGTTTTTTATTTCTCGGGCATCCCTTTGTCGCACCATCTCGACGGGCCATTGGGAAATGTCATCCGGGAAATCCCGCGTCCGGGAAAACGCCACAGACAGCCAGTAGGGATCGAAGCCGGGGTCTTTGCGGGAGGCCAATTCCTGCAACGGCGCTAATTCGATGTGATTCAGGATAAAATGAAGGTCTACGGCGTCGCGAGGTTCGGTCCGGCCGAAAAAAGCCAGCAGCTTGTCGGCTGCTAAGTCGCGAAAGTCGTTGACCAAGATGTCATTGGCCATCGCTACCGGCGGTTCGAACCGGAACGGCGAATCGAGAGCCATCTGGATTTTCACGGATTCGCCGGATTCCACGACGAGTTCGACAAAAGTTTCGAAGCGGCGAATGACCTTCACCCGGAAATTCTTTCCCCATTCGGTCTCGACGTTTCTCGAAAACGGTAAAATCAGGGGCTTTTCGGCGCAGAATAAATCCAGGTCGAAAGATCTCCGATGTCCCAGGTAGTATTCCGCCAGGGCCGTGCCTCCCGTCAGATAAAATTTTTCGGCATCGGGAAGCGCGAAAAAATAGCCTAGCAGCTCCCGCTGCAACGGGGATATCAAATCCTGTTCTTTAGGCCGCAAAGACGAGCTCCCAAAGCCGAGCGACCTCTCGAGGAAGATTCAAACGGGGCAAAAGCCGTCTGACTTCTTCCCAGTCGAGCCGCGCGACATCTTCGGCGCGGCCGTGGGTCAATACCTGGCGGATGTACCATTCCCTTTGGATAGAATCATCCAGATCGATTTCGCTTTTACTCCAAACCAAATGCCGCGGCGGCTTCATTTCATCTCCCGTTAAATTATAGGGGAAGGACGCGACGTCATCAACGTCTTCTTTCCACGTCCTTTTATCAAATGCTGCGCGTTCCGGGCGCTCTAACGGGCTCCAACGCCCTCGCCGTTAACCTCCCGGAAGATATGGAACGGAGTCATTCACCAGATATCGCCGAGGGTGAAGCCCTCCGCCTCCTCATTTTCCGGTGAAGACGGGCTTCCGCCGCTCGAAGAACGATTTCATCCCCTCGCGGTAATCGGCGCTGTCGTAGGCCTTCTCCCGGAGGGCCTGGATCTTCTCGAAGGTCTCGGGATTGAGGGGGAAGGAACTGGCGAGCAGCCGAAGCTGCTCCTTGATGACCGCGATGGCCAGGGGAGAGTTCTCGGCGACGCGGGCCGCCATCTCGTAGGTGAACGGCTCGAGCCGGTCGGCCGGGACGAGCTGATTCAGGACGCCGACGGCCAGCGCCCGCTCGGCGTCGAGCGGCGCGGCGGTGAAGAACATCTCCTTGGCGATCCGGACGCCGACGACGTTCAGGAAATGGAGAATCCCCGAGGAATTGTACGGAACGCCGATCTTGGCCGGAGTGATGGCGAAGGAGGCCGTCGGGGCGCCGATGACGATGTCGCAGGTCAGGCACAGGTCGCAGGCCGCTCCCCAAACGCCCCCCTCGACCATGGCGATGACGGGGGCGGGAAGGTGCTGGATCGCCCGCAGGGCGACCTCGATCGGATGGTTGTAGGCGAGGGGATCCTTTCCCGGCGTCGGGAGCTCGGAAATGTCAAGCCCGGCCGACCAGACTTTGGCCCCCTTTTCGGCCCGGATGACGACCGCCCGGGCGCCGTCGCCCTTGAAGCCGTTCAGGGCGGCGATGAGTTCGTCGAGCATCTCCGCCGAGAAGCTGTTGCGCTTCTCGGAGCGGTTGAAAATGATCGTCCCGACGCCGTTTTCGCGAGTCGTGAGGATGAAAGGCATGTCGACTCCTCCCCGGCCGAGAATCTACCACCCCCCCGGGGGCCTGTCAATCGCGGTTGACTCTATCGCCCCGATAGGTTTATTATTCTCAAGAAGAAGCGGGAGGAAGCCATGCGCCGCCTAGGGATTGGAATTTTCGTTTTTTTCGCCCTCAGTCCGCTTTTCGCCCAGTCGCCCCAGGAACAGGTCATCGAAATCCGGGTCGCCCGCGGCGAAACGCTGGGGTCCATCGCCAGAACGTATCTCGCCGATCCGGGGGATTGGCGGGAGGTCGCCCGGATCAACCGCCTCGCCAATCCCGACGTCCTCACCCCGGGCCAGGTTCTCATCATTCCCGTCAGGCTCCTCAAGGAGGCCCCGGGCGGAGCGGTCGTCACGTTCGTCAAAGGGACGGCGGAAGTCCAGGCGAAGGAGGGCGCCCCTTGGACGCCGCTGGTTCTCGGAGTCAAGATCCCGGAAAGAAGCGCCGTCCGGACAAAGGAGGCCAGCTCCCTGGAGATCACTTTCGAGAACGGCGACTCTTGCTTCCTCCGGCCGCAGACGACTCTCGGCCTCTCCTCGCTCCAGAAGAGGGGCGGGTCGTTCTTCCATCAGCTCTTCCTCGAGATGGGCAAGGTCGTCACCCGGGTCCGCAAGGCGACGGGAGCCGAATCCCGCTTCGAGATCCGCACGCCGTCGGCCCAGTGCGCCGCCCGGGGGACGGAGTTCCGGACGTCGGTCGGAGCGGACGGCATGTCCCGCCTCGAAATCCTCGAGGGAGCGGTCGCCGTCGAAGCCGCGGCCAAACGGGTCGACGTCCCGGCGGGCTACGGAACGGCCGTCAAGCCCGGCGAGGCGCCGCTCCCCCCGCGCCCGCTTCTCGGGCCTCCCTCGCCCTCGTTTCTCGAGCCTATTTATAAAAGTTTCCCGACCGTCATTTCCTTCGAGCGCCTCGCCGGCGCCGTCTCCCTCGCCGTCTCCCTGTTCAAGGACCCGGACGGTAAGGAGGAGGCGGTCTCCTCCCGCATCGCCTCCGGGGAAGCCTTCCGGGTGTCCGACATTCCGGACGGCATCTATTACCTCTTCGCCCAGGCCTTCGATGACCTCGGCTTGGAAGGGATGCCCACCAAAGGGATCGAGGTCCGGCTCCGGACCCATCCCCTCCCGCCGCTCATCGCCGCGCCGATCGAAGGCTCCCGCGGCCGGGCGGGGATAATGACCTTCTCCTGGCCGGAAGTCGAAGGGGCGAATCGCTATCGGATTCAGCTTTCGCCGGGAAACGACTTCGACCGGCTCCTTTTTGACGAAGTCCTCGCCGGGCCTCTCTGGACGGCCAAGGCCGATGCCGGGACCTATTACCTCAGGGCCGCGTCGGTCGCCGCGGACGGCTTCGAGGGGGCCTGGTCGGCTCCCCTCCGTCTCGATGTCGGGCCGCCGCTCGGGGCTCCCCTCCTCGACAAGCCCGAGGTCGGAAGGAAAGACGTCTTTGTCGGCTGGAAGGAGATGGGCCAAGGGCTCGTCTATCGCTGCCAGGTGTCCAGCCGTCAGAATTTCCAAACGGTGATCCACGATTCTCTGACTAAGGGACTCGGCCTGACTTTTCCGAAGCCCCGCGCCCGGGGCACTTACTATGTCCGGGTCCAGGCCCTTGATCCGCAGGGAGAGGAAAGCCCCTACTCTCCTCCGCAGAGCTTTCGGATCTCCCGAGGACTGGGTTTTCTGTTCACACCTTGCCTCCTTCTCCTCATCCTGGAGGGCCTCCTCTACCTGATCATTTGAAAATGATCCTGTCCCCGAAGCTCCGCCCTCGCCGGGAAATCCTCCTCCTCGCGTCCGCCCTGGTCCTCTTCCTGGCCCTTGATTTTCTGGGCGCCTTCGAAGGCCTGAACCGGTCGCTCGCCGACTTCAGCTTCCGGCTCCGGGGTCCGCAGGCCACCGACCGGAACATCGTCATCGTCGCCATCGACGACCAGGTCTTCGCCAAGCTCGGCCGGTGGCCCTTCCCGAGACGGTACTACGCCCGGATTCTCGAGGCCGCCCAGGGCGCGCGGGCCGTAGGATTCGACATCATCATGACCGAGCCGACGGAGGACGACGCCCTCCTCGGCCGGGCGATCGAGCGGAGCGGGAGGGTCGTCCTGCCGGCGTCCATCGGGAAGAACCTGACTCTCGAGCCGGTCCCCGGGCCGCTCGCCACGGCCCGGCGCGGCCATGTCCAGATCGAACCGGCCACGGACGGCATCGTCCGCCGCGTCTTCCTGACGATGTCCGTCGGCGGAACCGTCCTCCGCTCCTTTGCCGCCGTTCTATGCGACACGATCCGGGGGGAGCCCCTCCCTCTCCGCTCCCCGTCCCCCAAACCTCGTTCCCCGGCGTCCGGCATTCTGACCGGCGAGGCCATGGACATCGATTTCTACGGACCCCCGGGGACGTTCGACAAGATCTCCTTCTCCGACGTCCTCGACGGCCTCTATCCGCCGTCCTTTTTCCAGGGCAAAATCCTCCTCGTGGGAATCACCACTCCCGGCCTCGAGGACCGGATGATGATCCCCTTCACGGACGAGCGGAACACGATGCCCGGCGTCGAGGTCCACGCCAGCATCCTCAACAACCTTCTCGACGGAAAGTCCATCCGGCCCGTCGCCCGGGGAGTCGTCTGGCCGGTCGCCGTCCTCGGCGGCCTCGTTTTTTTCCTCGTCTTCCGGAGGCGGACGGAGGGCGCCTCGGCCCTGGGCTGGGCGGCGGTTCTCGCCGGAATCGCGGTCACCGTTTTCCTCCTCTTCGGCAAGGCCCGGATCTGGTTTCCGCCGGCTCTCGCCGGGCTGTCCGTCAGCGCGTCCTTCGTCCTGGCTTACGCCTTCCGGCTCGACGACGCGGCCCGGCAGTTGGACGTCAAATATCGGACCCTCCACCGGAGGCTGGGCGGGACGGAGCCCGGGACCGCCTCCGAACGGCGAACGGCGGGGATCGCCGGCGTCCTCTCGGCCCGGGGGATCAACGCCAAGATCGACCGGCTTCTTTCCGTCGAGCAGGCCTACGAGCACACCCTCGAGGAGACGGTCCGCCGGAGGACGGAGGAACTGGCCGCCGCCTTCGAGACGATCAACGAGATGTCCAACGAGATGATCTACCGGCTCACGCGAGCCGTCGAATCGAAGGAGCTGGGGACCGGCGAACACGTCACCCGGATCGGGCTGTACGCCGAGCGAATCGCCCGGTATCTCAGGCTGCCGGACGAATACGTCGAGATGCTCTCCTTCGCCAGCCCCATGCACGACCTCGGCAAGATCGGCATCCCCGACCGGATTCTCCTCAAGAGCGACGTCCTCTCGTCCGCCGAGTTCGCGGTCATGAAGGAGCACACCCGCATCGGGGAAAGGATCCTGTCCCAATCGGCCCATCCCAAGATCAAGATGTCGGCCTCGATCGCCCTCCATCACCATGAGAAATGGAACGGCTCGGGCTATCCCGAGGGACTGCGCGGCAAGGAGATCCCCCTCGAGGCCCGGATCGTGGCCGTCTGCGACCAATACGATTCCCTCCGCAGCGCCCGGCCATACAAACCGCCGTACGACCACGAGAAGGCCGTCAAGATCATCTATCAGGGAGACTCACGGACGAGCCCCGACCATTTCGACCCCGACGTCCTGCGGGCCTTCCTGGACCTGGCCCCCGTCTTCAAGGAGATCTTCGACAGCCATCCCTCCCTATGAAGCTCCGCGTTATCGCTAAAATGGGGAACGACGCGGAGGCCAACGTCGAAGGCGATGGTTCCGAACCGATATGACATGCCGCCGCCGATCGTATATATGAGAAGGCCGGTGCGATGACCATGAGAGGACGACCCGAGTCGAAATGGAAAATCCTTCTTTTAGCGGGGCTGGCCTTCGGGTGGGCCGCGTGCGCGAAAAGAGAGGAATTCCAGGTCACGACGACGACCGAGCGGGGAATCCCGGTCATCAAGAATTCCCGCCACCCCCGGCAGAGGAAGGCGTCCCTGAAGGTAACCCGGGAATTCGTCCTGAAGGAGAGAGTCGACAGCTTCGCCGTCGACCGGGACGGGACGATGTTCGTCTGCCGGGAAAGCGCCCCCGTGGTCAAGATCTTCGACGCGGGGGGGAGAGCCTTGGGTTCGTTCGAGACGGCCGGCCCGGATAGAGGGGAGCTGGAAAACCCCCAGATCGTCGGCCTCACCGCCCAGGGCGAGCTGGCGGTGGAGAGCCGCGGACATGGAAAGCTCGTTTTCTATTCCCGGGACGGCCGACTCCTCCGCTCGACCTCCCTCGGCGGGATCAACGTCTTCCGCTTGGGGGTGAATTCCCGGGACGATCTCCTCGTTCATCTCTATCGTTACGTCAGGCCGAACATGCTCTTTTACCTCAGGCTGTTCGACGCCTCGCTCAACGAGATCCGGACCTTGGGCCAATACTGGGAGCCGCAGAGCGTCGGGAATGATTTCTACGCCTACCTGCCGATCCTGTGGTGGGTCATCGACCGCGAGGACAGGATCGTCTACGGCTATCCCCAGAGATACGAGCTCGAGATTTTCGGCCCCGACGGCGCGCCGCGGCGGATCATCCGGAAGGAACAGACGCTCCTGCCCATCAGCGAAGAGGAAAAAACCGTCTACCGCACCGAGTACGCCAAGGCTCCCTACCTCCGCCTCCATTTCCCGGCGGCCCATTCCGCCTTTCAAAAATTCTCGGTCGACGAAAAGGGATGGATCTACGTCCTGACCTGGGAGCGGACGGCCGACGGCAAGGGATATTGGTACGACGTCTTCGACGAGAAGGGCTATTACGCGGCCCGGATTCCCATAAGCCGTGTCCCTCAATTATGGGCCGGCGGCCGTCTTTATACCCTGGACGAAGAGGCTCCCGGCGAGGCGGTCCTCGTCCGCAACACGTTCGAGTGGACCGAACGCTGAACCGGGCGGCTAAGGCGGGGTCAGCTGACGGTCGGCGAGGAGGAGCAGCCCCTGAATGGGGACGCCGTAGGGGCAGGCCTCTTCGCACGGCGCCGGACAGCCGCGGCAGGCGTCGGCCTTCGCCCCGGGGATGTCGGCGTAGAAGGCCATGGCTTCGCGCTCGCGCCCCTGGCCGGCGGAATACTGGAGATAGCGGGCGATGGTGTTGATGGGCACGCCGTGGGGGCAGGAGGGTTCGCACAGGCCGCAGGCATGGCGGCAGTAGAGCTCGCCGCATCCCCGCCGATAGTCCGCGAGCCGGCCCGTTTCCGCGTCGTCCAGTCGCGTTCCCGAGACCCGGACGAAGGAACGCATCTCCTCGTAGGTCCGAGCGATGAAGCAGACCGTATGGACGTCGGGATTTCCCAGGCAGAAGCGGATGGCGGCCGCCTTGATGTCCTCCGGATTTCGGAGGTCGCGGGCCTTGATGAACTCCTGGGCCTTGTCGAACTTGTCCTGGTAGCGCCGGAGCCCCTCGAGCTGAAAATCGCTGGCCGTCTTTCCCTGCTTCCGGATCTCCTCGACCCGGGCTTTCATCTGGTCATAGATGGCCACGGGGGTCGTTTTCATGAGGGCCGTGCCGATCCGCTTGTCGCGGCAGAGCTTGAGGATCCTATCCCCCTGGTCCATTTGGAGGAAATTGTAGGCCAGGAGGAAGACGTCGAACCGGCCGTCCTCCGCCGCGGCGCCGAGGACGGCCTCCATGGACTCCGCCGGGTCGCGGTACCAGAACGAGCCGTGATGGGAGACTCCGGTGAACCGGAGGCGGCCCTCGGCCTTGAGCGCCCGCATGGCCTCGTGGAAACCCTCGGTTTTGAGGAGTTCGACTTTTTCGGGGCAATGCATCATCAGGCAGTCGACATAGTCCGTCTTGAGCTCCTCGAGGCATTTCCGGGCCCGTTTGATGAATCCTTCCTTGGATTTATCCTCCAGGACCTCGAGCTTGGTCGTGAGGAAGATCGCCTTGCGGTCGCGGCCGGCGATGGCCTTGGCCACGATCCGGTGATGGCCGGGATACTCCTCCGCCGTGTCGATGTAGTTCACGCCCGCGTCCAAGGCCGCGGCGATGACGCCGTCGTCCTGGATGAAGCCGGCGGCGATATCGGAGACCTTGAATCCCGTCCGGCCGAGAGTCCGGTATTCCCGGATTTTCGGCGGCCCGTCCTCGGTCTGAGACGGCGCCGTTCGGCCGGGCCGCCGGCCTTCCGCCGTTCCCGCCAAGCCGGCGCCGAAGACCCCGGCGAGTGATTTTTTCAGAAAATTCCTTCGTCCGAGATCGTTTTCCCGTTTCATGGATCCTCCCTTCGAAGAATGGAATGTCGGCCGGCCGCGGACCCTCCCGTTTTGGCGAAGCGGGCCGTCCACGTCATGAGGCCTTCGCCGGCCGGGGAAAGGGTCAGGCGAAGGAGGCGGCCTTCCCGGTCGACCTGCTCGAGCCGGGCGGCTTCGACGTCGAGTTTCTCGAAGGCGAATCCGGCGGGCTCGGTCACGAAGAGAATATAGGGATCTCCCGGCACGCCGCGGCTTTTTCCCGAAAGGGCGCCCCCGTCCCAGCGGACATCGTCCAGGTCGACGCCGCCGCCGGTCGCATGGCGGCTCGTCGCCAGAAGCTGGGGATGGGGCTTTTTCTCCCGGATAATGAAGGCCTGCGATCTGTATTTCGGGTCGAGGGGGCCGGGAGCGAATCCGCCGGCGAAGCTCCCCAGGAGGCGCTTCGACCAAAATTCGAAGACTTGATATTCGCCGGCCGGGTCGAGGCCGAGGTCGGAAAAGCGGATTTCGGCGAAATCCCCCCCGGTGCGGCCCAGGACGAGCCAATTCTCGAAAGGCCGGTCGATTTCGAGGGCGTAGAGGAAACAGGCCGGGGTGTACCCGCCGTCGAAGACGCGCGGTCCGCTTCCGCTCGTCTCGACGTCCGCGCGCCAAAGAAGTCCGGAAGGCGAGGGGTCGACGTCGTAGACCTGCCCCGGCCGGGTGAAGAGGATGGGGACGGTCCTCTTGGCCGGCTCGACGGCCGCCGTCCGGTAGACGGCCGGCTTGTCGGTGAGCATGAAGAGCGAGCCGGTCAGGGTCGTGACGAGCGTCGACCGGTAGCCGTCGGCGTCGAGCTCGATGTGGTCCGGGTCGTTCCGCCAGACGACGTTGTTGAACGAGTTGTATTGGGCCAGGCCGGCATAGGCGAAGCCGTCGTCGCCGATCCGGCAGGCGTCGACGAGGCCCGTAAGCTCGGGCCGGATCCCCCAGCAGGCGAGGAGAAACCGGTTCCGCCCGACGGCCTCGCGGACGGTTTGAACGTATTTCCGGTAGGCGGCCACGGGATCCGTCTTTTTCCGCGCGAAGTAATCCCGGTTGGCGTTGTAGCCCTCGTAGCGGAGATGGCGCAAGCCGTCGAGCTTGAAGTAATCCCAGCCCTGTTCGACCAGGCCTTTATAGAGGGGCGCGACGACGGCCTCGAGCGCCTCCGGGACCGAGGCGTCGAGGGGATAGCCGATCCAGTTTCCGGTCACGGGCGCGCCGCGGCCGTCGCGGACAAACCAGTCCGGATGGGCGTCGACGAGGGCCTTGTCGCGGACCGTGGCTGCCGTCCAGATGCCCGGCTTGAGGCCCCGGCCTTCGATGACCTCGACGAGGTATTCGAGGCCGCGCGGGAATTTCTCGTTGGCGTTTAGCCAGAGCTCAGGCCCGCCCTGGCCCCGCTGGTAGCCGTCGTCGATTTGGAGGTATTCATAGCCGTAGGGGCGGAGGGCCTCGGCGAAGGTTTCGGCGGTCTCGACGACGTCCTTTTCGGTGATTTTATCGCGAAAAGCGAACCAAGAGATCCAACCGGCGACCGATCGCGGCCAAGGCTTATAGGTCCAGGGTTCGAAAAAAGCGAGGCCGCGGTGCTTCTGGAAAAAGCGCGGCCGGAAGCGGAGAACGATTTCATTCCCCTCGGCCGACAGGGCGAAGGCGTAGGCTGCCGGTCCCGACTCGAGGGGAGAGATCCGGACCGAGGGATTGGCGTCGACCGAGAGGACCCAGTCGAGTTTGCGGTCATAGACGGCCCGGTTGAGGAGGCTCCGGCTCAGGCCGGAAACGTGGCGGACGACGAGCGGGCCCGCCCCCCGCCGGTCGCGGCGGTCGGCTTCGCAGGGAAAGGACTCCTCGCTTCCGAAGACGGTGCCCTCGAGTTTCAGCGGCGAGCGTCCCGCCCCGAAGACGTAGAGGATCTGCTCGACCCGGTCGTCCGTGCGGTAGGACTGGATTTTGTGTTCGAAGCGGGCGGCTTCGGTCGAGACCCGGCCTTCGAAGATCGTCCGTCCGCCATAAGTCATGACGATCCGCCCTTCTTTCCACTCGACCTCGGCCGGAACGTTGGGCGCGGGGCCGGCCGGGGAGGCCTTGCTTTGTCCCGAGGCGGTGCTAAAAAACCATCCCGACGCGAGAGAGACGATCGCCGCGAGCGATAGGATCCAGAATCTGACTCGTTGCCGGCCCCTCATTTTTTATAGGCGTCTCCACGCGGATAGAAATTCACGACGGCGATCGTCCGCTCCTCTTCCACGAGGCGAAAAATGACCCGATAGGATCCCACGCGGAGGCGATAGAATCCCCGGAGCTCTCCGGAAAGGGGAAGGGCGTCTTTATGGAGGAGGGGATTGGACTGCGTTCCCAAGGCGTTGAGTGATTCCCTTGTTTTTTGGCGGATAGGCTTCGGCAGCTTGCGATAATATTTCTCGGCCTGGGAGGAAAGCCTAATCGTCCAGTTCATCGAGGCGCTTCCCCCCGCCCTTTTTCACCTCTTCATATCCGGCCCGGCATTCCTGGACGAAGCGGGGAATGCTCAGCAGCTCCATCGTTTCGCGATGACGGAGGAGATAATCGTCGGCCATTTGTTCGAAGACCTTGCTCATGGACGAGCCTTCATAGCCGGCGATGGCCTTGAGAAGCTTGATCTTCTCGTCGGGAAGTCTGACGGTCGTCGTTCTCATCGTTTTCGCCTCGAATGATATAATAATATATAATAATAATTATGTAAAGAAATAAATATTTTACACGGATCGCTAGTCCCGGATTCCGGCTAGGTCGAGGAGGAAGGCGTACTCGACGGCCGTCTCCCGGTACTGGCGGAACCGCCCCGAGGCGCCGCCGTGGCCGGCCTCCATGTTCGTCATGAGGTAGATCGGCCGGCGGCCGGTCTTGGTCGCCCGCAGCTTGGCCACCCATTTCGCCGGCTCCCAGTATTGGACCTGGGAATCGTGGAGGCCCGTCGTCACGAACAGGGCCGGATAATCCTTGGCGGCGACGTTGTCGTAAGGGGAATAGGACAGCATGTAGTCGTAGTATTCCTTGACGTTCGGATTGCCCCACTCGTCGTACTCGCTCGTCGTCAGGGGGATCGTCGGGTCGAGCATCGTCGTCATGACGTCGACGAACGGAACGGCGGCGATGACGCCCTTGAAGAGGTCGGGGCGAAGGTTGACGACGGCGCCCATGAGCAGGCCGCCGGCGCTTCCGCCCTCGGCGAAGAGCTTGGCCGGGTTCGTGTAGCCCGCGGCGGCGAGGTGCTCGGCGCAGGCGATGAAGTCGGTGAAGGTGTTCTTTTTCTTGAGGAGCTTGCCGTCCTCGTACCAGGCCCGGCCCATCTCCTGGCCGCCGCGGATGTGGGCGATGGCGAAGATGAAGCCGCGGTCGAGAAGGCTCAAGACCGCGGAATTGAAGTCCGGGTCGGTCGAGTAGCCGTAGGAGCCGTAGCCGTAGAGGAGGAGCGGGTTCTCTCCGTTTTTCATCAGGCCTTTCCGCCCGACGAGAGAAATCGGGACCTGGACGCCATCTCCGGCCTTGGCCGAAAGCCGCTCGGCTTGGTAGTTCGTGGGGTCGAACCCTCCGAGAACCTCCTGGCGTTTGAGAAGCTTCTTCTCTCTTGTCCCGAGATGATAGTCGTACGTCGAATTTGGCGTCGTCAGCGAGGAATATTGGAAGCGCAGCCAGTCGGTGTCGAACTCGGGATTGTTGCCGATGTAGGCCGTGTAGGCCGCCTCGCCGAAGTCGACGGAATTCTCCGTTTTGTCCTTCCACGAGATCGCCCGGAGTTGAGGGAGTCCCGCTTTCCGCTCCTGGACGACGAGATAATTCGTGAAGAGCTCGAAACCCTCGAGGAGGACGTCCGCGCGGTGGGGGATGACCTCTCGCCAGTTCTCCTTGGCCGTCTTATCGAGGGCCGTCTCCATCAGGCGAAAATTTTTCGCCTGCCAATTCGTATGGATATAAAACTTGTCGCGGAAATGCTCGATGTGGTATTCGAGGTCGCGCTCCCGCGGCTCGACGACCTTCCAGGCGCCGTCGGGATTCGCCGCATCGAGAACCCGATACTCAGTCGAGAGCGTGCTTTCGGAGGCGATGAACAGGAACTTATTGGACTTCGACGGCGCGACATAAGACTCGTAGGTCTCGTCGGCCTCTGTGTAGACGTCCTTGTCGGCCGCCGGGGACTTGCCGAGGACGTGCTTCTTGATTTTGTAGGGGCGCAGGGTCGTCGTGTCCTTGAGGGTGTAGAAGACGGTCTTGTTGTCGGCCGCCCAGGCCGCGGGTCCGAGGGTGTTGGGGATGGCGTCGGGCAAAGTCTCGCCCGTGGCCAGGTTTTTGAAGCGAAGGGTATAAAGGCGGCGGCTGACCGTGTCCTCTCCGTAGGCGATCATTTTGTTATCCGGGGAAACTTCGAGTCCGGAAACCTGAAAATAGGCGTGGCCTTCGGCCATTTGGTTGACGTTGAGGAGGATTTCCTCGGGGGCGTTCGGAGCGTCCTTCTGGCGGCAGTAGAGGGCGTATTCTTTGCCTTCCTCGAAACGGGTGTAGTAGACGTAGCCGCGGTCCCGGAAGGGGACGGACATGTCCGTTGGCTTGATCCGGCCGACGATCTCGTTGTAGAGCTTTTCCTGCAGGGGTTCGGTGCCCTTCAGAGAGGCCTTGAGATATTCGTTTTCGGCCGTGAGGTAGGCGACGACTTTGGGATTCTCGCGTTCGCGTAGCCAGTAGTAGTTGTCGATGCGGGGGTGGCCGTGAGCCGCGAGCTCCTTGGGGATGACCTCCGCCGCCGGCGGCTTGGGGCCGGTTTCGGCCTTCCTGCAGGCGGGAGCGTGGAGAACGACGAAAACGGCGAGAATCGAGACGGCGAAAATACGTCGGCGCATCTTGGGCCCTCCTGGGGAAGTCATCAGGCCCCATCTTACACGGCCGTCGGGCTTCGTTCAAATCCGGCGAGGCCCCAGCCCTCGTCTTGACTCCGAATCGGCGCCGGGATATAGATGAACCATGATGTGGTTCGTCGCCGGGGTCGTGGCCGTCGCCGCGGCCGTCCTGGGTGTTTTCGGGATCCGGGTCAGGACGAAGCGCCGCTGACCGAGGACCTCCAGGGGACGCGGCGGTCCTTCCCAATATTTCCTTCTTCGAGGAACCGCCCGTCTTTCTGTCCGGAATCCGGGATAGCGTGAGCCGTAGGCTTGGGCTCCGGGAATGAGGTTCATGGAGGACATGCCCGGCGCGCGATCGCCTCGGGAAGTCATCATGCCCGGGACGGCCGGAGATTCACAAAGGGTGCCGGGGAGTCTCGGCCTCCTTCTTCTTGTCGAAAATGATGGTCACCCTTTCGCCGGGCTGAAGAGGCGTCCCTTGGCTGATTTCCCAGAGGCGAAAAATCTCATCCGACACGTCCGGAGGAAGGTCGTGGCCGTTGACTTCGCATTTCGATTTTCGAATGACCAGCCGGACCTCCTCGTCCGGGGAGATGAACTTATGCGCCTGGAGCAGGGCCAGAATTCCCTTTTCGAAAACCTTGCCGGCTAAAACGGACTTGTTGACCGGCGAAAGCTTGGGGATCAGGGCAGACAGATCATCCAGGAGCTTGTCCAGCTCGAGGCGCTGTTCACGGTTCGGGGGATCCATGCGTTTGATCGTTTTTTCTAGGTCTTCCAGCCGGCTCAAAAGATCCCTCGTCCGGGGGTATTCCAGGGCTTTCTCCAATTCCCTCTTGTAACGCTCGAACTTTTCGGGCGGGACGTCTTTTCCGTTTTCGACGACGCCGACGACGGTGAGGTCGCTTTTTCGGTACCGGATGACGGTGACTCTGTTCCGTCGGCCGAGGCCGGAGAATGTGATGGTCACCGTTCCGATCTCGAAAGCCTTGTCCTTCTCGGCCGCGGCCTGGGCGTCTTGGGCCGGCTTCGCCGGTGACGCCCAAGCCGGCGCCGATATGGCCGCGAGCGCCGCGACGATCCACGCTCCCCATTTCCGCGTCCCGCGGTTCATCGCCCTATTCCTTTGGAGTTCTCGGATAAGCTTCCGTCCGGCCGTTCCGGAAATGAGCGACGGCTTCCGTGATCCGGCCGTTTTCGCCGGTCCTGAATTCGACCCGCGGGCCGTCGACTCCCTCGGGGACGAAAAGGGACGCGCTGGCCGGAATGAGCTTGAGCTTGGACGATCCCGTTTGAACGAAGAGAATCCCGTTTTCGAGCGTCACGACGACCTCGCCGTAGCGCCCGGTGTATTTTTTGAGGGTCTCCAGATCCACCGGCGGCGGCTCCAGCCGGGCCAGGAGGCCGTCATGGGCCCATTTCAAGGATTGTTTTACGGCCTCCTCGCCGGGCTTTTCCAGAAGCCGGCTCACGGCCGTAAGGTGGGCTTTATCCAGGGCCTTGTCCCGGGGGACGCTGATGTCCGGTTCGATGCCCGTCCCTTCCCAGTTCGTCTTGGAAACGGGATTGATCGCCCGTCCCGTCGGAATCCAAACGGTGAAATCGTCGTTCACGATCCGGGTTCCTCCCGGGTGAGCCCCGCCGCCCGTCGTTTCGCCGACGATCGTCGCCCTCTTCTGGTTCTTGAGGTCAGCCGTGAATTCTTCGGCCGCGGAGAACGTCCTTCGGCTGGTTAGGATGTAAAGGTCCTTGTCGAACATCATCCGGCCGGGAACGTAGGGCAAAGACCAGGATTGGACGATGCCGTCCCTCCCGCGCCATTCCCAGCTGTTGATGTGCGTCTCCTCCGGCAGAAAATAAGAGCAGATGAGCTTGATGGCGAGGGCGGCCCCGCCGCCGTTATCCCGGAGGTCGATGATGACGGCGTTCGCGTTGGCCAGGAAGTTCATCGCCGCCACGATCGTGTCTCCGGCCTCGCGCGCCCCGGAAAAGCTCAGGAGGTTCAGGTAGCCGATGTTGCCGTCCAGGATTTCGACCTTCCGGAAGCCGAAATTCTCCTGGCGTTGGCGTTCAAGGGCCTCTTTCGCCTCCTTGGCCCGGTCCTCGGCGCTTTGGCCGTTTCTCGCCCGGATCCGGCGGACCTCGTCCGGGTTGAAGGCGACGCGGAGGTGCCTGTCTTTGGTGACGCTTTGGATATCCCGGGTCAGGGCTTGAGCGAACTCCCGGACGTCGGTCAGGGTATCGTACTTCTTTTCGGCCAGTTGTTTGTCGAGGAAATCCTTCATGGCCTTCCCCTTCTCCGGAAAGACATATTGACCGACAAGCAGGTCGCCGACCTTCTGGACGACCTCGGCTCTCATCTTCGCGTCGACGGCCGGCGGCCTTGCCTGCGCCGGGGCCGTCGGGGCGGGAGCGGAGAGGGCGAACATTCCGGCCAGTAGAAGCCCAAAAAAGCCGACGTGCGGTCTGGCCTTATTTCTCATCCTATTCTCCTTGACCGAATAATCGCCGGACCGGCCGTTAGCCTTCCGGCCACGGGGGCATCCGGATTTGGTCCGGCGCCCGCGCCGGGATTATTTTAAGTCAAGTCAACAGGGACGAGCGGAAAATGGCACGACCGGCCTTCCGGATGTCCCGAAACCATCACCCGAGGCCTTTGAGAAACCGAATCCGCGGAGCTGGGGGATGGGACGAAAAGACGGTGTTTCGTGACACAAAAAGGAGCGTTGGAGGCCGATTCGGGTTTTTTCGGCCGGAATCTCTTATAATGATCGCGATCGCGGAGCGAAATCCATGGGGACGGTCATCAGCCGGATCCGAATCCTGGAAAAGCTTTTTATTATCCTGGCCATCCCGGCCGTCTATATCCTGTCCCTCCCCGGACCGGGGCGGGTCGTGTTCATGGGGGCTTTCAACAACCTCGACGGAAGCCTGTACGCCGCTCGAGCCGCGTCCGCGGCGGCGGGCACGGCCGTCTTCATCGCCGTCGCTTTTCATTTTTTCCCCTCCCGGCTCGAGCCGCGGCGTCTTCTCGTTTTTTCCGTTGCCGCGGCCGCCGCCGTGGGAATCGCCTCGCTCGTCGAAACGGGCTTGGGGCTGGGGGTGAAATGGCTGTTCAACCTCCCCTTCGGGCCCGACGCTTTCTCGGATAAGCAGCTCGCGTTTCCCGACCACGAAACCCTGAACTCCGCCATCCTTCCTCGGAATGCCTTGGCCGCGGGATGCGGGCTGGTCTACGGGATCGGCCGGGATTGGGTCATCAAGAGCCGGACGGCGCGTCGGCTGGAGCAGGAAAAAATGAGGGCCGAAATCTCCCTCTTGCGGAGCCAGGTCAATCCCCATTATTTCTTCAACGCCCTGAACAACATCTACGCGATTGCCCAGCGGCACGACGATGACGAGGCCGGCCGGGCCATTCTCAAGCTGTCCGAGACGATGCGGTACGTCATCTACGACAGCGACGCGAACGCGGTCCCCCTGGGACGGGAAGTCGAATACATCCGGAACACGATCGACGTTTTCCGTCTCCGTTTCGCCCCGGACGAGAATCCGGACATCCGGCTCCGGACGGACGGCGACCTGGACGCCGTCCTCGTCCCTCCGATGATTCTGACGCCCTTCGTCGAAAACGCCCTGAAACACGGGCTGGACGGCCGGGGCCGCGGCCGGGTGGAAGTCGAAATTCGAAGGGAAGGTCCGTGGCTGGAGCTGCGGGTCGAAAACACCCGCCCCGGAGGGGGGGGAGGGGGGCGTAAACCTCCCGGGGTCGGCCTGGCCAACGTCCGCAGACGTCTCGAACTTCTCTATCCGGGCCGCCATGCCCTCGATGTGGAGGAAACGCCGGAGCTTTATCGCGTCCATCTCAGAATGCCGCACGGGGAGCCGAGCCATGATCCGATGTCTCGTCGTCGATGACGAAGCCGGGGCGGTCGACATTTTGACCCGCTATATCGAGAAGACGCCGGGCTTGAAGCTGGTCAAATCCTTCCGAAGCGCCCTGGAAGCCCTCTCCTTCTTGCGGGGGCATGAGGTCGACCTCGTCTTTCTGGACATCGACATGCCCGAACTCGACGGCCTCCGTTTGGGGGAGATGATCGACCGGCGCAAAACCCGGATCGTCTATTGCACCGCCTACGCCGAATACGCCGTCCAGAGCTACGAGTTGAACGCCCTCGACTACCTCCTCAAGCCGATCTCCTTCGAGCGGTTCCTCAAGGCCGTGGCCAAGGTTCCGGCATCCTCGCCATCCGCCGTCCGTCCGGCCGTCCGGGAAAAGGACCGCCCCGGTCCGGGGACGCCTTCCCAGTTTTTTGTCAAGAGCGGCGCCAAGGTCCATCGGCTCAATGTCCGCGACCTTCTTTATATCGAGAAAGACGGCCACTACGTCGTCTTTCATACGGCCGCGGGCGAGTTCCTGTCCCGGATGAGTATGTCCGAGCTTCTCGCCGCCCTCCCCGAGGCCGAGTTCGTCCGCGTCCACAAATCGTTCGTCGTCGCTTTGTCGAAAATCGACACGATCGAAAGGCATACGGTCAACATCCGGGGCAAGGAAATCCCTATCGGGGAAAACTTCAAGGCGGATTTCCTGAGCCGCGTCCGGCCGGCCGGGGACTGAACGTCGCTTCGCGTTTATCCTCGCCGAGGATTTTGGATAATATCTCTGGCGGCCTGGCGTGCGCATAGCCGAGGAAGGGAAACGCCGAAAATCCGGGATAGTGGAGGAGAATCATGAGATTGAGATTGGCCGTTCTGTTGACCTCCCTGGGCCTATGCGTTGGGCTCGCGCCGTCTCAGGGCGAGAAGAAGGAGTATTTGAGCACTTTCGAGACCGTCTGGACGAAAGTCAACGATGCTTTTTTTGATCCCGCCTTCGGCGGCTTGAACTGGAAAGATATCCACGACCGCTACTTGCCCCAGATTGCCGCCGCCCAGAAGGATGAAGAATTTTACCGACTCCTCAACAAGATGCTTTGGGAACTCAAGGTTTCCCATAACAACATCGTCGCTCCCGGGTCTTTTGCCCTTTATGAACCCCTTGTGTTTGCCGAGGGCAGCCCCGGGTTGGATATCCGGTTTCTCAACGGGGCGGCCGTGATAGCCTTCGTCAAGCCAGAGTCCCCCGCTCGTCAGGCAGGCCTCCGCCCGGGATATATGATTCAGGCTATCGATGGAGTTGCCATCGACGAGATCGTCCGAGAAGCGGAATTGTGGATGTCTCCTCCCGAGAACAGCCGTAATCGAATTGCCAGAATCACAAAAAGAATATTAGGCCGCGTTTTTGGGGCTCCAGAGACCGAGGTTTCGATCGCGTATTCGGATGAAGGGGGGAAGAAAACCGAGATCAAAATCGTCCGGGTCAAACGGAACGGAGTTGCCGTTGGGCCGAAGATCTTTTTTGCCTTGGACTTCGAGGCGAGGCGTTTGGACAACGGCATCGGCTATCTCCGGGTCAACACGCTTCAGCCTCAGTTTGCGGCCCAAATATCCAAGGCCATGAAATCCATGGGAGACCTTCGCGGGATGATTTTCGACCTGCGCGGGAATTCCGGGGGAGAGATCGAACAAATGCCCGGGCTCTTCTTGACCAAGAGGGTCTTGTTGTATCTCCGGAAGGATAGGAACGGTGAAACGAGGGTCTTTGTCGATCCCGCGGCCGAGGCCTTCCAAGGCCCCTTGGTCTTGCTGGTCGACCCGCTGAGCGGATCGGCCAGCGAACTTTTCGCCGCCTCCCTACAGGCGATCGGCCGAGCCGTCGTTGTGGGCGAGCGCAGTCCCGGATCGGTCATGGAAATGGATCGACATATCTTTCCGAACGGAGCGATTTTCATGTATCCCGTGGCTCAGATGGCCACTCCGAACGGGACGATCCTGGAAGGACACGGCGTCGTGCCGGATATCGAGGTTGGACTCGATCGCGATAAGCTGCTCAAGGGCGTCGATTCTCAGCTCGACTCAGCCGTCAAAGAGATCGAAAAGAAATCGCGGAAATAAGTTATCGTTTTTTTTCAAACGAAAGACCCATTCAGGCGGGACGCCAGGGGAGCTTGTTGTCTTTCGCGATCCGGCGGGCGACCGCGCGGCCGGTCAAGAGGCCCGAGGGCAGGCCGCCGCCGGGGCTCGTCCACTGGCCGGCCATGTAGAAATTCTTCAGTCCGGGCAGGACTGGCGGCAGGGTTTTTATGCCGGTCGCCGGCGTCATCAGCCAGCCCTCCATGCTGCCCTTCCAGTTCCCCGTGTAGCGGAGGACGGTCGCCGGCGTGGCGATGTCGACGACCTCGATTTTTCCCTTGGCCTTGGGGAAGCGTTTCTCGAAGACGTGAACGACTTCCTCGGCGACCCTCCATTTTTCCGCGTCGTAGCGCGCCCGGTCCGTTTGGCGAAGGTCGCGCCAGTAGGCGTAGTCGTACGTCCCGAGGAACGAGACGACGGCCGTTTTGCCGGGAGGGGCGAAGGTCGGGTCGAAGTTGAAGACGCGGAACGAGACCGCGTCCTCCGCGGTCTGCGGGTCGATCCGGATTTCCTTGTCCAGAAAAACCGTCAGGAAGCCGGGCTCGCCGCCGAGGTCGGCCCCGACGCCGAGGGAGACCTGGACGTAGGACGGAAAGGGCTTGTATGTCTCGTAGACCTTCTGGATCTTCTCGTCGACGAACTTTCCCCCGAGCATCTGGAAGATCGTGGCGTGGCCGTCCGCCGCCGAGACGACGACGTCGGCCGGAACCATTTCGCCGCCGGCGAGCTCGACTCCCAGCGCCCGCCCGTCTTCGACGAGAATGCGCTCGACCCGGGCCTTGTATCGAATTCTCCCGCCGAGATTGCGGTAATTCTCCTCGACGAGGCCGATCATTCCCAGTGACCCGCCGATGGGGTAGCCGGCGTTTCCGTCGGCCATCCAGCCCAGGGAAAAGACGATGGCCAGGAAGGAGAGGTCGCCGATCCCGGCGGCGAAGAATCCGTGGAGGAGAGGATTCTTGAACTTCCGGGCGTAATCGGCCATGGTCAGTTTCCCGTATTTGGCGAGGGTCGGGAAATAGGGGGCCATCTTGAGGAACGCGGCCAGGCTCGCCAGCGGCGAATCCCCCTCGGGGAACCGGAACTTGGAAATTTTTTTGATCAGGCGGACGAATTCCTTGATTGCGGCGGCGTCCTCTGGAGCCTTGGACATGAGTTCGTCTCTCAGGAGGTCGGGATTGCGGTAGATTGTCAGGGATTCGGATCCCTTCTCCAGGACCTGATAAACCGGGTCGTCGGTGAACCGGATCCGGCCGATGTCGAAGACCTCTTTCCAGCCGGCGTTGAGCGGCCCTCCCTCCTTGGAGCCGACGAGCCAGTGGATGCAGTTCTCGAAGGTGAAGCCCTCCCGCTTCCAAGCGGTGGCCAGGCCTCCCGCGGCGGTATGCATCTCCAGGATTTCGGTCTCGAAGCCGCATTTTTGGAGGTAGACGCCCGTGCAGAGCCCGGCGATCCCCCCGCCTATGATCACGACTTTCGGGTGGTCCATGGAATTCTCCTCAACCGACTCGGACGACTCGGCTAAAAGACGGGAGATACTTTGGCGGAATCCTTCCAAAAAGTCAAAAAACGGAGAATCCGGTCACCGGGATTCCGGAGGGGGGGATTCCCGGTCCTCCATCCTCTTGATATAGGATTCGAAAGCGGCCCGCCCCTCCTCCTGCCAGTATCTCTGGAAATGGCGCCACGTTCCCCCGTTCCCCGGCGTCGGGGGCGTCTCTTCCCCGGGTTTCTCGGCCCTGGAGAACTTCTTGAAGCGCTCTTCGATCTTATGTCCGAACGGCCCTTTATGGTCCCGGTGGGCGTGGGCGAATCCGCCGAAGAGAAGCTTGCCCAGAAGAACGAGGCCGAAGGCCTGCCAAAAGCTGATCTTCCCCAGACCGAAAATCGCCGGCATCAGCCAGTTCCAGAGAACCTTGACGACCAACCCGAAAAGGAGGGCGAACAGGACGGCGAGCCCGATTCCGGCGAGGGTCAATCCGATGAGGCGCAACGCCTTCCAGCCCCGGCGAGAGGCGAAGGCTCCCGGCTCAAGATGGACATGCGTTGTCATGGCGTTTCTCCTTTATCATGACGGATCGGCTCGGTCAGCTGCTTTCGGATCTTGCCCAAAGCCCGGCTTTTACGGGCGAGCAGCGTTCCGAGGGGGACGCCCCAGGCGTCCGCGAGATGGCGGAACGACCGCCCTTCGAACTCGGTCGCGAGGATGACGGCTTTCTCCTCGGAGGCCAAACCGTCCATGGCGGCGAAGAGGCGGTCCAGCATTTCCGCCTCCTCGGCCTTGCGGAGGGGATCGCCTTCCCGGGCGGGCACGGCCTCCGAGAGGGCGACCGTTTCCCGGCGGCGGCGGAGGCGGTCGATGATCCTGTTCCGGAGCGACCGGTAGATGTAGGCGGCGAGGTTCTGGACCGGGAGGGTCAGGTCGGCCTTGTCGAAGAGGTTGACGACGACATCCTGGACGATGTCCTCGGCGTCTTGGTCCGAGGCGTCGTCGAGGCGGCGGCGGACATAGCCGACGAGGGCTTCGCGCTCGCGCCGGATGAAGTCCATCAATCGGTTCATCGACGGGCCCGTCCTCTTCTCGTTTCCACACCCTTCAGACGCCTGGCGGGGGGATTTTATTGCCGAGTTTGGATTTTTTCTCTCGATGCATTTTAGCAAATTCGGGCGCCTTGGCAATAAAAGCCCCGCTCGGGCGTCTTTGATGTTGGAGGCTGAAATGAACACGGCAGTCACGGACTTCAAGAAATCCCAGGGCGAGGCGTCCGGAGCCTCCGGCGAACACCCCCTCGGAGATCTCGGGCAAATCATCGGCTTGGGCGTTTTCATGGCTCTTTGGATCGTTGACAGCTTCGTTCTTCGGATATCGACGGGTCTGGCCGACGTCGTGCCGCCGGCCGTCCGTTTATCTGCGGCCGGCCTGGTTTTCCTTTCGGCGGTTTATTTCATTCGGGCGGGGCATCGGGCGGTGGAGGGGGACGAGCCTCAACCCCGGAAGTTGATCCGGGAGGGGGCCTTCGGCCGGGTCCGTCATCCCCTGTACGCCGGATCCTTGATGTTTTATTTGAGTTTCGTCCTGGCGACCTTATCCCTCCTTTCGATGGCCGTCTGGGGAGCCCTCTTCGTCTTCTACGACGCCATCGCCTCTTACGAAGAGAGAGGGCTCTGCCGGGCCTTTGGACCCCAATACCGGGAGTACAGAGGCAAGGTCTCGAAATGGCTGCCGCGGCCTAAGGCCGCCCGGTTCGATTGACGGACGAACGCTTCCACGACGGCCTTAATTCCTATAATTCCCATAGTATATATTGACTTTTACTTCGCTCTTTCCGTAAAATAGGCCGTACTCCCATGAAGAACCGAGGGTTACGGCGGATTTTGGCTTTTGGGCCGCTTTTTCTGGCTATGGTTCCGTCGTTCGCCCGGCCGGAGGCGGCGCCTACCGCCCAAGAAAATCCGCTGAAGAGGGTTCGGCTCGTCGTCCTCGAGGCGGGAAATCCAGGCCCGGCGAAGGTCGGCTTCGAGGTCGAGCTCGAGCCCGGCTGGCATCTCTACTGGGTCAATCCCGGCGACGCCGGCTTGGCCCCGAATGCCCGCTGGACATTGCCTCCGGGGTTTGCGGCGAGCCTTTTGCGCCATCCCGTCCCCGAGAAGTCCGTCCAGAGCGGTTTTGTCTCTTTGGGGCACGAGGGAAGGGTCCTGCTGATTGCGGAGATCAATCCGCCTCCGACGGGATGGCCGAAAGGGCCCTGGGAGGCCGCCGCCGTCCTCGAATGGATGGCCTGCCGCGAGAGCTGTCTCACCGGTGAGTACGCCGTCAAAGCCGTTTTCCCTCCCGATGCCGCCGCTCTGGCCGAGGGGCGGGCGCTCCTCAAAACCTTCGCCGACCGCTTTCCCCGGCCTTTTTCCGAGTCAGGATTGACGGCCGGCCGCGGGTCGGCCGTCCGGTTCGGCGCCGGATGGCGCGTCGAGGTGGCCGTCACCGGACCGCTCGCCGCCGAAGCGACGGAGTTCTTCGCCTATCCCCTGGAAGGTTTCGTCGTCCAAAACTCCGCGGTCGCCGTCCGGAGAGGCAAGATCGTCTGTCCCCTCGTTCCTTCTCGCGGCCCGGGGGCCGCCCCGCCTTCCGCCGTCGGCGGCATCCTCGTCGTCGCCGGCCGGGGCTATGAGATCGCCGTCCCCGTCGCCCCGTTTTCTCGTGACCGTAAGTTTCTTGAAAATCCATCATGGAGGTAAGATCATGACCGGAATGCGTTCTTGGACACGCGTGGCGTTCGTTTTGGCCGCCGCCACGGCCGCCTTTGCCGTTTCGGCGCCAGACCAAACCCCTCCCGCCGTCGGGGATACGGCCCCGGCCTTCACCCTGAAATGTCTCGCCGGGCAGGACCATTCCCTGGCCGATTTCAAGGGGAAAATCGTCGTCCTCGAATGGACGAACCCCGGCTGCCCGGTCGTCCAACGCCACTACAAGGACGGGCTGATGCCCGCGGCCCAGAAAACGGCCAAGGAGAAGGGCGTCGTCTGGCTGGCCGTCAACTCGACCAACCCCGAGCACAGCAATTATCGCGAGCCCGGGGAGTTGAAAAAGACCTACGACGAATGGCAGGCCGCCTATACCGGCCAGCTCATGGATGCCGACGGAAAAACGGGAACCGCCTACGGGGCCAAGACGACGCCCCACATTTTCGTCATCGATGCCCAAGGGAAGATCGCCTACAACGGCGCTGTCGACGATGACACGAGCGGCCGGAAGCCCGAACGGATCAATTATGCCTTGGCCGCCGTCGACGCCCTCCTCGCCGGCAAGCCCGTCGCCGTGACGACCACCCAGCCCTATGGCTGTTCGGTGAAATACAAATAGCGGCTATTTCTTGGGTGTCGCGTCGATGAATTTCTCGTCGAAGGCCTTGCGCAGATTGGCCTTGGTCTCGATGTTCTCCAGATGGAGTTGGAGATTGATCAGCTCGTCGGCGATGGCGTTGGCCACCTGGCCGATGGCCCCGGGACCCGATCCCTTGTACTCCTCGCCCAGAACCTCGTAGACGAAACGCTTGAGCTCTTGGTCGAGGACGGGGACGAGGATTCCTCCCGGGTCGGGAGCCATGGTCATCTTGATGACTCCGAGAAGGCGCTGATAGCGGGCGAAGAAGACGGGGTCGAGCTGGCCGTTATCCTTGGCCTTTCTCGCCTCCTGGATCGACTGGACGAGGAAATCCTCGATCTGTTGGACGGGGTTGGTTCCCCGACTTGCTATCTCCTGAAAAAGCCTGGCGATGGAATCCAAGAGAGCCGTGCCGACTTTCTTATCGACGGCCGGCGTACCCGGATTTTCCGCCCAGAGGGGCATTGTCAGAAGGGCCACCACGGCGAGGCCGATGATTTTTTTCGTCATAGCCGTCCTCCTTGTTTACGAAGATATGAGCGTCAAGGCGCGCTCGACGGATCTATCGATGAACAGGATCTTGAACATTTCCTCGATGCCGAGCGGCCGGGACGGCGCGGCCGCCTCAGAGGCTCCAAGCCTGTTCATCGCCATCGCGCCGAGAGTTGAATTCTCCATCCCTCTCTAAAGACGATCGACGGAACCGAATATTCCGTCGGCCCCGCCCTTTCGTTTTCACCCGGTCTCACCCTCCCGAACCGGCGCTTCCGCTTCCCGGCCGACGACCGTCGTCCATTCCCGGATTCGCCAACTCCTGACGACGCCGCTCAGGACGTAGGGATCCGCGGAGGCGAAAGCCTCGGCCGCGGCGGGGGATTCGCCGCGGAAGAGCAGGACGGCTCCGTCGGGAGGGTCGGCCAAGGCCCCGCCGAGGACCAATTCGCCGCGGTCGACGGCCCGGCGGGCATGGTCCAGATGGCGGGCTCGGAAGGGTTGGCGTTTCTCGACGTAGTTTTCGACGACGTCATAGAACAGCAAATAATGCATCTCGACCTCCTCGATCTTTTTCAGCGTTCGAGCCAGACGCAGACGCCCGCCGGGTCGAGCTTGGCCTCGCCGACGAGGATTTCCGCGCCGGCCGGAAGCGGCAAGTCGTAGGGCGCCGAGGAATAATTCACCGCGACGCCGAAGCCGTCCCTGTACTCGACGAAGACGCCGTCCGGATAGTCGGCGGCCGCGATCCCCGCCTCGCGGAAAACCCTCCGGACGATTTCCCGCTCGAGCCGTGCGTCCTCGCCGTCGACTCCGACGTAGGTCACGGTTCCTTGTCCCAGCTTCCTCGAGACGACGGCCGCCTTTCCGGCGTAGAATTGATTGGCGTAAGTCGCCCAGACGGCCGTTCCGGGCATGGGGACAAGGACATCGGCCCAGTTGTTCCAAACGAACGGCTTCGCTTCGCCCGGCATGGAGATCCGGCCGTCGCCGTCCTCGAGCATCATGTCGTAGAAGGCGACCTCGGCCCCGACGAGGGGAAGGATCGGCGCGGAAAATTTTCCCTCCCACATCCTCCCGGCCCTGTCCTTCTGACCCGTCCGGCAGGAGAGGATGAGATGACCGCCTTTTTCCACGAAGGCCCTCCATTTCTCGACAAGCGTCGCGTCGACGAGCTGGTAAGCCGGAGCGGCGAGGACCTTGTACTTTCCGAAATCCGCATCCTCGGCGATGACGTCGACCGGGGCTCCGCAGGACTTGAGGGCGGCGAAGTATTTCTCGACATGGCGCCTCGTGTCCCACTGGACGGTCTGCTTCTGCTCTTCCAGGTCCCAGAGGTTTTCGTGATTCCAAAGGAGGGCGGATTGCCGGGCGAGATAGGGCTCCGGGGCCGCCCGTTTCGGGTCGAATTTCGCCTTGATGTCTTTCATCTCCCCGATGAACTGCTTGAACTGCTCCCCTCCGGCCGAGAGGGTAACGCCGTCCGGGCCGACGATCCCGTCGTGGTATTGCTCCGAGCCGTAGGGGATATGGCGGTAGCGGTAGGTGCAGGCAAAGGAGGAGCCTCCGGCGAAGGCGTGCCAGAGCCACATCCGGACCGCGCCGGGCATCGGCTGGGCGTTGACTCTCGTCCAGTTGACCTGTCCGGGCTGGAGCTCCATGACCCCGGTCGCGCCGTTCAAGGGACGGTAGAAGTCGAGAGCCCATCCCAGACGATGCGGCGCTCCCAGCCGGAAGCCATTCGGGCCCAGACCAGCGACGCCGCGGACGAGATACATCGTGAACGAGGCGAAGTCCAGTTCGGTCGACCGCCGCGGGTCGGCTTCCGCCACGGCCGAAACGTAGTTCGTTGTAATCCACTGGGAGGGGATCGCGTGCTTTCGCAAAATCCCGGCCTGAAGGTTCAAGAAATCGGCCATCTCATCGGCGTTGAACCTCTTATGGTCTAGGAGGGCATGGGGGTTGAGCCGGTCTTCTCCCGCGAGCGCCGCGTTCGGGATGCGGATCTGCTCGAAGGCGTCGTATTTGACGCTCCAGAACGCCGTCCCCCAGGTCTCGTTCAATCGCTCGACCGTCCTATACTTGCGGCGCAGCCAGTCCCGGAACCGAGCCTGGGCCGAAGGGCCGTAATCGACGGGGGCGTACGGCTCGTTGTCGACCTGCCAGCCCCAGATCCAAGAGTCCCGGCCGTAATGCTTGGCCATCGCCTCGACGATCCGCTCCGCGTACCGGCGGAAGACGGGATTCGAAGTCGAATAATTGGCCCGGATACCGTGCTCCTTGGACTGATAGCGGCCGTCCTGGAGGAAGATCTCTGGATGTTTCGCCGCCAGCCAGGCCGGCGGGGCCGGGGTCGGCGTGCCGAGGATGACCTTGAGGCCGTATTTGGCCGCGAGCCCGACGGCCTTGTCGAGCCAGGAGAAGTCGAAGACACCCTCCCTCGGCTCGAGAAACGTCCAGGAGAACTCGGCCATGTGGACGAAGGAAAAGCCGATCGCGGCGATATTCTTGAGATCCCTTTCCCAGTCCGTCTCGGGCCAATGCTCGGGATAGTAATAGACGCCGACGGGCATGAGGTTTTCTTTTGGGAAAAAAGAGACGGCGCTCTGCGCGAAGACGACCGGGACGGCCAGGGAGAAGGCCAGTCCGGCAGGGAGGAGTTTTCGATGACGATTTCGTTTCTCGGCCATCCCGCACCGCCTTTCCCTTCGAATTCGTAAGCCGGTCTTTTTATACGTCCTTCCCGGCGGCGGGTCAACGCCGGTATAATACTGACCGTTATATATTTTCAGCGTGAGGCCTTGAAGCCCATGGCGCGGCCGTGTCCCCCGGAGCGGAGTGGGACCCTCGTCAGGGTGACGCAGCGAGGGGGATACGGCTGCACCATGCGGCGTCGACGCCGGAACGGATACTGTCTACGGTCAGCGCTATAATAGGCGCGAAAAGGCAAGGAGAGCCTCCGATGACGCGCTTCCGCCCGATCCCTGCGGTTTTTTTTCTCGGCTTCCTCGTTTTCCTGACTGCCGCCGGCGGTCCGCGAGGAGAAAAGCCGGCGGCTTCCGATCGTCTCGCCGAGGAATTCGTTTCCCCTCCGGACAATGCCCGTCCCTGGGTCTACTGGATGTGGATGGACGGCAACCTCGACCGCGAAGGGCTCACGGCCGACCTCGAGTCCTTCAAGCGCGCCGGGATCGGGGGGGTGATCGTCATGGAGGTCAACGTCGGCGTGCCGCGGGGCCCGGTCGAGTTCATGAGCGACGAGTGGCGCCGTTTATTTCATCACGTCGTCGACGAGGCCGAGCGGCTGGGCCTCGAAATCACCCTCAACGCCGGGCCCGGATGGACGGGCAGCGGCGGGCCGTGGGTCCGGGCCGGGCAGTCGATGAGGCATCTCGTGGGGAACGCCCTGAAGGTCGAGGGGAAGCGCCGTTTCAACGGCTATCTCCCTCGGCCGCGGCGCCGCCCCGCCTTCTTCGGCGAGGGGCTCCTCCCGCCCGGCCTGGAGCGCGAAAAGAACGAATATTACCGCGATGTCATGGTCCTCGCTTTCCCGACTCCCGAGGGCGAGGCCGCCGTCCCGGATATCGATGAAAAAGCCCTCTATGTCCGTGCCCCCTATTCTTCCCAAGAGGGGGTTAGGCCTTTCCTCCCTTCGCCGGCGGATTATCCGGCCGCCCCGCCCGGGGCCGTCGTCGACTCTTCCCGGGTCGTCGACCTGACCGAACGCCTTTCCGTCGACGGGCGCCTCAAGTGGGACGTCCCGAAAGGACGCTGGACGATCCTCCGTTTCGGCATGACCAGCACGGGGGCGAATTCGCGTCCCGCCCCCGTTCCCGGCCTCGGCCTCGAATGCGACAAATTCGACGCGGCCGCCCTCGACGCCCATTTCGAAAACTTCATCGGGGCCCTCCTTCGCGAGATCGGCCCCCGCCGGACGGACGGGAAGGCGGGGTGGACGATGCTCCACATCGACAGCTGGGAGATGGGGGCCCAAAACTGGACGGAGGGATTCCCGGAGGAGTTTCTCCGCCGCCGCGGCTACGACTGCCGGCCCTACCTGCCGACGCTCACCGGCCGGGTCGTCGGGAATCCCGAGATTTCGGAGCGGTTTCTCTGGGATCTCCGCCTGACCGCCCAGGAGCTGGTCGTCGAAAATCACGCCCTCCATCTCAAGGAGCTCGGGCGAAAGCACGGTTTCGGCCTGTCGATCGAGCCCTACGACATGACTCCCTGCGCCGACATGACTCTCGGCGCCGCGGCCGACGTGCCGATGGGCGAGTTCTGGCTCTACGGCTTCCACACGGCCCACAGCGTCATCGAGGCGGCCGGGGTGGCCCACACCAACGGGCGGAAGATCATGGCCGCGGAGGCGTTCACTTCTATGGAAGAGGAGGCCTGGAAGGCGCACCCGGCCTCGATGAAACCGCTGGGGGATTGGGCCCTGGCGGCGGGCGTCAACCGGATCGTCTTTCACCGCTCCCAGCATCAACCGCGAGACGGCGTCAGCCCCGGGATGACCATGGGGCCTTACGGCGTCCATTGGGAGCGGACCCAGACCTGGTGGGAAATGTCCCCGGCCTATCACGCGTATCTCGCCCGGTGTCAGCATCTCCTCCGTCAGGGATTGCCCGTCGCCGACGTCTGCTTCCTGGTCGCCGAGGGTGCGCCGCATGTCTTCCGGGCGCCCGAATCGGCCCTCCGGGGAAGCCCGCCGGACCGCCTCGGCCACGGCTTCGACGCCTGCGCCCCGGAGACCCTGCGGGCGGACATGAGAGTCGAGGACGGGCTCCTCGTTCTGCCCGACGGCATGAGCTACCGCGTGCTCGTTCTTCCCGAGCGGGAGACGATGACCCCCGCTCTCCTCCGAAAGGTCAGGGACCTTATCGCGGCGGGGGCGACGGCCGTCGGGCCCCGGCCGCGCAAGTCTCCCGGCTTGGCGGGCTATCCCGGCTGCGATGCCGAGGTCGAAGCCCTGGCCGGGGAGCTGTGGGGGGACTGCGACGGCGAGTGGATCACGGAACGTCCGTTCGGGAAAGGGCGCGTCGTCTGGGAGAAAAGCCACTGGACGGATTCCGGCCCGCCGAGCGCCGCCGTCCGGAACGAGACTTGGGCTATCGGCCCGCCGCCGCTCGACGAGCCCGAACAGTACGGCGAGTACGGCGTCGTCACCCGCCTGTTGGAGCGGGCGGGGGTCGGGCCCGATTTCGAATCCGACCGGAATATCCGGTACATCCATCGCCGCGACGGCGGGAGGGATATTTATTTCGTCTCGAATGTCGAGAACCGCCGGGTCGAGGCGGACTGCCGCTTCCGGGTGGACGGCCGTCAGCCGGAGCTCTGGGATGCCGTCACCGGAGAAATCCGCGACCTGCCCGATTTCGATATCGACGGCGGGAGGACCGCCGTTCCGCTGACCTTCGAGCCGCATCAGTCGTTCTTCATCGTCTTCCGGAAGCCCGCCCCGAATAAAGAGGCGATAGATCCGAATTTTCGGGCGCTCATAATGATCGCCCGTCTCGAGGGCCCATGGACGGTCTCTTTCGACCCGAAATGGGGCGGGCCGGAGAGCGTTGAATTTGAAAAGCTGGAGGACTGGACCCTTCGGCCGGAGGACAGAATCAAGTATTATTCCGGGACGGCGGCGTATCGGAAGTCTTTTGATGCCCCGCCCGCGAAGGGCCGAATCTGGCTCGACTTGGGGACTGTCCACAACATCGCCGCCGTGAGCCTCAACGGCAAGGATTTGGGCGTCGTCTGGTGCGCTCCCTGGCGGGTGGAAATCAGCGGCTCCGTCCTTCCCCGGGCCAACGCCCTGGAAATCCGGGTGGCCAACCTCTGGCCCAACCGCCTCATCGGCGACGAACGCTTTCCCGCCGACGCCGAATACGGAAGGGGCGGGAGCCTCCTTCGCTGGCCGGATTGGCTTCTCAAAGGAGTCCCCCGGCCCTCCCCGGAACGCCTGGCCTTCTCGACGTGGAGACACTACGGACCGGACTCGCCTCTTCTCCCATCCGGCCTGCTCGGCCCGGTGACGATCCTCGCGGAAGGCGATCCGGCAAAGCGCTGAGAAGCGCCAATTTATCGACTGCAAATTCGGGGAGCCGCCGGCGCATTGACGTTCAGCCGCTTTTCGTTCATAATAATATCCTTATATTCAACGAAAAGGAGATGACGACAGTGGATCGAATAATGAAAAGAGGGCTTTTCGCCCTTTTGTTGACCTTCGCGACAATGCCTGCCGCTGCTTGGGCCCAGGAGACTCCGGGGGAATCCTTCACCCTCAAGGGGCATCTCGAGATGGGATTCCTTGCGGTGGCTTCCCATAAGATCCAGTTCAGCAACGACGGGACTTATTTTTCCTACGCCAAGAACGGGGGGCAGGACAATCTCTTCTTCATCAACCGGCTCAGCCTGGATTGGCGGCTGTCGCGGCGGAGCACCCTCGTCTTCCTCTACCAGCCGCTATCCCTCGTCACCCGGGACCTTCTCGAGAACGACCTCAAGGTCGACGGCCTCGTCTTCCCGTCCGGCACGCCGATGGAGTTCACTTACAAATTTCCCTATTACCGGGTCAGCTATCTCTACGATTTCGACCCGACTCCCGAGAACGAGCTGGCCGTCGGCCTGTCGTTCCAGATCCGGAACGCGACGATCGAGTTCGCCTCGCTCGACGGCGAGCTCTTCCGCAGCAATCACGACGTCGGGCCCGTGCCCATCCTCAAGTTCCGCTGGCGCCATGTCTATGACGGCGGATTCTGGCTGGGCGCGGAGGCCGACGGATTCTATGCCCCGATCAGCGTCATCAACGGGAGCGACAACGAGGTCGTGGGCGCGATCCTCGACGCCAGCTTCCGGGGCGGGATCAGGCTCGACAAGAACGTCGAGGCGTTCCTCAACCTCCGGTATCTGGGCGGCGGGGCGGTCGGGACGAGCGAGCCCGACGGGCCCGGCGACGGCTACGTCCGCAATTGGCTCCACTTCGTCACGGTCACGGCGGGCTTCAGCCTCGCCCTCTTCTGATCGTCTCCGGAATCGGGATTCTGAGACGTATCCCGGACGCGCTGGAGCGAAGGATATTGATTTTTCGTATCAACCAACCTATTTAATTAAGGGTGAAATAGTTATTAATCATAATCTCCGATTATTGGGGAATAGGAGGCCAATGAAAAGATTTCAGCATGAAATCCCAACTTTAAGGTGATTCGCATTATCGATAAAGTTAGGAAAAAATGACGAAAAATGGACGATGGATATTCATTTTTGTAATCGCAATTATTTTTCATAATGAAATAACAGGAGCGGGTAATTACCTATGTCAAAAAGCTATGAAGAAGGAGAACAACAAGGAATTAGAATTGAAATATTTAAAAAGATTTCCTGACGAGAGAGAAGACGTGAATCAGGATATATTTCTAGAGAGACCGGCCGATATCGAATGCGATGACGACGGGAACATCTATGTATCGGATGGAATGGCGAATTGTCTTTTTAAATTTGATAGATCAGGTATGTTAATTAAAACAATAGGTAAAAAGGGGCAAGGTCCAGGAGAGCTTATAAGGCCGAATTCAATTGCCTTAGGGGGAAAAAATATATATGTTCAGGATCTTGGGAATAGTCGATTTGTCGTATTTGACAAGAATGGCAATTATGTCCGCAATATTAAAATATTTCTACCCGTTAATAGCATTGGAGCAAATGATGATGAAAAAATATATACTTCCCGAATGTATTCGGCTTTTCCTAGAGAAAAAGATAAATTTATTAATGTCATTTCGATTCAGGGGAATTTATTACAGTCTTTTGGAGATCCTTTAAAAGAAAGGAGCGATTTTTCCATTTCTAATTTATCAAACATTGACGTTGATCACGAGGGCAATGTCATCGTTGTCTATGATTATTTGCCCGTTGTGCGCAAATACTCTCCATTTGGAAAAATAATCTTAGAAAAGAGAATCAGTGATGAGTTTATTGATAAATATGATAAAGAAAACGCGAGAACATATAAAGAGTCAATATACCGAGCGATATTCTCCGACGTCAAGGCTGTAGGGGAAAGAATATTCATTCTGGTTTCTCCTCATGAATCAGTATCAAAAATATATGAGATCGATAGCGCTTTTCAAATCAAAAAGATTTATAGTTACGATTTTAAAAAAAAGCAAAAAAAGAATTATGTAAGAAAATTTGCCATGATGGAGGAAGCGGGGAGGAAATTGTTTTATTTATTGGACCTAGAAGACGATGCCGTTTATGTCTTCGACCAAGAATATTGAAAAAGCGGTGAAAAAGTTTATCCCCATGGGCGTCGCTTAAAATGCCCTTTCCGCTTGCTTTAACGCGTTAATTCGAACTCCCTTTAATCGCCGGCGGCGGGGGGCTCGAGGTTCTCGACCGCCCAGCCCGTGACCTCGCTGAGCGAGGGGTGGATGACCATCGAGAATTCGATCGGCAGGACCGTCCCCGCCTCGGGACAGCTTGCTCCGGCGGTCATGAGGTAGACGAACGGCTGGACGAGGATGGCGGCTTGGGGTCCGACGACGTGGGCCCCGAGGATGCGCCGTCCTTTGTCCGTGACGAGCTTGACGAAGCCATCGTCCTCGTCGCCCGGCTCGAAGCCCATGGCGTAGCCCTTGGCGATCTCGGAATAGCGGTGGACGGCGACGAGGACCTCCTGCCCGGCCGCCCGGGCTTCCGCCTCGGTCATCCCGACGTGGCCGACCTGGGGATGGGTGTAGACGGCCCAGGGAACGGCCGAGTAATCCACGGCCCTCTTTTCCTTGAGGTCGCTGAAGAGGTTGTGGGCGCAGACGTAGGCGTCGGCGTTGGCCTTGTGGCGGAATTGATAGACGCCCGTGGCGTCGCCGATGGCCCAGATTCCCGGGACGTTCGTCTCGAGGAATTCGTTCACCGCGATCCAGCCGCCCTTGGCCGTCCGGAGGCCGGTTTTTTCGACATGGAGGAGGTCGGCGTTCGAGCGGCGGCCGACGGCGACGAGGATTTCGTCGGCGGCAACGTCCGTCTTCGCCCCCGTTTTTGCGTCCTCAATCGTGACGACCTTCCGTCCGCCCTCGGCGCGGACGGCGACGGCCTTGCTGTTCAGTAGGACTTCCATGTGGCGGCGGAACACCCGCTCGACAAGGGCGCCCACTTCGGGCTCCTCCGTGGAGAGGAGGCGGGGGAGCATCTCGACGAGGGTGACCTTCGTCCCGAAGGCGGAGAAGGCGTGGGCGAACTCGGCGGCGATGATCCCTCCGCCGATGATGACGAGGCTCGGCCACGGCCGGCCGGGAAATTTCGACCCGAAGAACAATTCGGTCGTGACATACCCCGTTTCCTCGAGGCCGGGGATCGGCGGGACGAATGTCCGTCCGCCCGAGGCGACGACGACCCGGCCTCCCTCGAATTCCTCCGTCCATCCGCTTCCGTCGTTCCGTGCGACCCGGAGGCGCCGCTCTCCGGTGAACTCGGCCGTGCCCCGGTAGAGGGTCAGGTTCGGCGTGCCGGCCAAATTTTCTTCCATGTCCCGGTGGCGTCCGATTTTGGCCCAGAGCCGGCGCGACAGGACCTCCCAGTCGAGTTCCGGTTTGGGAACGCGGAGGCCGATCCGGGCCGCGCGTTCGGCCTCGCGGATGAGATCGGCCGGCTCGATGACGACTTTCGAGGGGATGCACCCCCGGTTGAGGCAGGTCCCGCCGATGTTGTCCCGCTCGACCAGGGCGCAGGAAAGGCCTCTTTTCAGCCCCTCCTCGAGGACGAGAAGTCCGGCGCCGCTGCCGATGACGACGAGGTCGTAGGATTTCATGGGAACCTCCGAGCCGTCTTCAGGTTCGAGAACCTAACCGGCTATCGGATTTCTTTCGCTTTCCTGACCCGTTCCAGATATCGGGCATCAAGCAAATCCCGGTCACGGCCGACGGTCCTCTTGTTGGCTATCAAATCCTCGAGCGATATGAAAAAAACTTCGGCTTTTCCATATTTCGCTTTTATCCGCTTTTTCCAGGCCGAAAGGAAATCAATCCCGGTGCACGAGGTGATCAGGTCGATCCTGACAGGTTCGAATCCAAGTTGGACGATCATGTCGGGACGCAGGAAATCCGACGGCTTCACCTCCGGTTTCGTCCCCCAGAAATCGGCGATCGCGGCGACGATTCTTTCCCCGTTTTTCATGGTCGCTTCGACGAGAAGATCGATGTCTTTCGTGTAGCGCGGTTCGGCATAGTAGGAGTAGGCGAATCCCCCGACGATCAGATACTTAACTTTTTTTGCGCCGAGTAATTCTAAGAAATCGGCGTAATCCTTTTCGATTCTCATGCTTTAAATCATAAACCATTTCCCGGAGGAGCTGAAGGGTGTCCAACTTCTCGGTGGGCGATTTTGTCAGCCAATAATCGAAGTCGAGTTCGGCCGCTTCGTCGATCCGGACGACGTTGATCGTCTTGTCCATCAACCTAAGAGTATCAAATCATCATTGTTTTCTCAACACGATCGCCTCGTTTTAAAAAGAAGGTCCGGGGATTTCCTTGCCGGCGGGGAGGGGGATGCCCCGTGGCGCGATTTCTCGGTGGCGCTCGAATCGCGATTGTAATATATTGAAGTCCGACATCCCTCGAGGAGGCTTCATCGTGAAGAATCCCGCCCGCGTTTTTCTCGGCGTTTTCGCCGCCGCCCTGATGATCGGCGGGGCCAACTGCGCCGCCCAGCCGAAGGCCGATTATCCCATTAAGGACGTCCCTCTCATGGCCGTGAAATTCACCGGCGGCTTCTGGGCGGAGCGCCAGCAGACCGACGTCGCCGTGACGATCGCTCACGAAATCAAGATGAGCGAAGAGACGAAAAGGCTGGCGAACTTCGAGCTCGCCGCCGCCGCCCTCAAAGGCGAAAAGGGCGGCAAGTTCCAGACGCGCTACCCCTTCGACGATTCCGACGTCTACAAGGTCATCGAGGCCGCTTCCTACGTCCTCATGCTTCAGCCCAATCCGGACCTCGAGAAAAAACTCGACGAGTGGATCTCCAAGATCGGAGCCGCCCAGGAGCCGGACGGGTATCTCTACACCGCCCGGACGATCGACCCGGCCGACGCTCCCCGGATGTCGGGGAAAGAGCGCTGGGTCAACCTCCAGGACAGCCACGAACTCTACAACGTGGGGCACATGTACGAGGCCGCCGTGGCCCATTTCCAGGCGACCGGGAAGAGGAATTTCCTCAACATCGCCCTGAAAAGCGCCGACTTCATCGCCCGGACCTTCGGCCAAGCGGAGGGCCAGCTCAAGCTCGTCCCCGGACACGAGGAAATCGAGATCGGGCTGGTCAAGCTCTACCGCGCCACGGGGAAAAGGAAATACCTCGACCTCGCCAAGTTCTTCATCGACGAGCGCGGCAACGCCGCCGGCCACAAGCTCTATGGGACCTACGCCCAGGACCACAAGCCGGTCGTCGAGCAGGACGAAGCCGTCGGCCATTCCGTCCGGGCCGCCTATTTGTATTCCGGCGTGACGGACATCGCCGCCCTGACCGGCGACCCGAAATACATGGAGGCCATGAACAAGGTCTGGGACGACATCGTCTCGAAGAAGCTGTATCTGACCGGGGGCATCGGGGCCGCCGGCGGAATCGAAGGCTTCGGCCCGGCTTATGACCTGCCCAACGCCACCGGATACGCCGAGACATGCGCCACGATCGCCTACGCCCTCTGGAATCACCGGATGTTCCGCTATTACGGTGACGGCAAGTACATGGACCTCTTCGAACGGGCCGCTTATAATGCTTTTCTCTCCGGGACCGGCCTCAGCGGAGACCTCTTCTTCTACCCCAACCCCCTGGCCTCCTACGGCCAGCACGAGAGGACTCCCTGGTTCACCTGCGCCTGCTGCCCGCCGAACGTCGCCCGGTTTATCGCCTCCATGGGCGGATTCGCCTACGGCGTCGATAAGGATAAAATCTACGTCAACCTCTATGCCCAGGGGACGGCCGAGATTTCGACCTCCGCCGGCATGGTCGCCCTCACCCAAACGACCGAATATCCCTGGAAGGGGGACATCCGGATCAAGGTCGCCCCCGCCAAACCCGCGGCCTTCACCCTCCTCGTCCGGATTCCGGGTTGGGCGACGGGGCGTCCCTTGCCGAGCGACCTCTATGAATACGGCGAAAAAGCCGCCGAAAATCCGGTCGTCATGGTCAACGGAGAGGTCGTGCCCTTGAATTTGGAAAAGGGATATCTCCCCGTCGCCCGGACCTGGCAGAACGGCGACCTCGTCGAAATCACCCTCCCCATGCCCGTCCGCCGGGTGATCGCCCATCCGAACATCCCGGACAACGCCGGGCGGGTCGCCGTCGAGCGCGGGCCTCTCGTCTACGCCGCCGAGTTCGCCGACAACAACGGCTCGACGAGCCATTTAGTCCTCGACGATATCGTTCCCCTCGCGGCCGAGTGGCGGACGGACCCGCCCGCTCCGATGATGGTCGTCACCGGGCCGGGGATCGCTTATCGCCTCGAGAAAGGGCGGATTGTCGCCGAGACCCAGAGGATCACCCTCATCCCGTATTTCGCCTGGGCCCACCGGGGCAAAGGCGAGATGTCGGTCTGGATCGCCCGGGAGAGGGAAAGAGCCAGGCCCCTGCCGGAGCCGACCTTGGCTTCGCAAGCGAGAGCGAGCGCTTCCGAAGGGGCCAAGGGCTTGCCCGGTATCAACGACCTTTTCGAACCCGCGAATTCGAACGACCATTCGCACGGCTACCTGCACTGGTGGCCGAAGAAGGGGACGGTCGAATGGGTCGAATACGCCTTCGAGAAGCCGGCGAAGATCTCGGAAACCTCGGTCTATTGGTTCGACGACACGGGCCAGGGAGAATGCCGGATTCCCTCCTCTTGGAAGGCTCTCTATAAATCTGGCGACAAATGGCTTCCGATCCGGAACGCCGGACCGTTCGGCGTCGCCAAGGATGCCACCAACACCGTCCGGTTCGCCCCGGTGACGACCTCGGGGCTCCGCCTCGAAATCCAGCTCCCGGAGAAATTCTCCTCCGGCATCCAGGAATGGAAAGTCAAATGAACCGATAGCGCTTCGGCGGGGCCGCCTTCGGCCCCCGGCCCCGGGGAACCAGTCCCGTCGGTTCCCCCCGTCGGCGAGGCCGACGGGACCCCCCTCCGCTACGGGGGCTTAAAGGCGGGCCCGCCGTCGCTCCATCGGTTCATTTGGATAAGGAGCTAAGGATGAGGAAAAGAATTATGACGACGATTTCCATTCTTTCGATGATGGCGGGCCTCCGAGCCTCCCACCCGTCGGGCGACGATTCATCACGACGACCGCGCCCTATCGGTTCATTTGGGTAGGGAAAGAATGATATGAAGAAGATCATCATCTTCCCTGGAGCCGGCGGCCTTAGGCGGTCCCGCCGTCGCTCCATCGGTTCATTTGGATAAGGAGCTAAGGATGAGGAAGAGAGTCATTACGGCCATTTCACTTCTTTCGATGATGACGGGCCTCCTTGCCGTCGGGGCCCTTTCGGCGGGGCAAGGCGGAGGCAAGAATATCGTCGTCAACCCTTCCTTCGAGGACGTCGAAAAAGGCCTCCCCGTCGGCTGGCGGACGGCCAACTGGGGCGGCAGGGCGGCGGCCGCGGGAGTCGAATTCGCCGTTGATGACGCGGCGGCCCATTCGGGGAAAAGAAGCGTCCGAATTTCCTCAACGTCCGGGGCCGATGCCTCGTTCCAGGCGATCGTTCCCGTTAAGCCCTACGCGAAATACAAGCTCAGCGGCTGGATCAAGACGGCCGACGTGAAGCCGGTCACGGGGAGAGGAGTCCTCATCAACCTCCACGGCCTGAACATCGCCAGTCCGGCCGTCTCGGGGACTCAAGATTGGACACGCCTTGAAGTCGTCTTCGAAAGCGGGGCCAACGACGCCGTCTCCGTCAACTGCCTTTTCGGCGGCTTCGGGCGGGCGACGGGCACGGCCTGGTGGGACGACATCGCCTTGGAGCTTCTTTCCGCCCGGCCGCTCAATCCCCGGGCGGCGGTCGACGCCAAGGCCGAGGGCGCGCCGATTTCGAAGTACATCTACGGCCAGTTCATCGAGCACCTGGGCCGCTGCATTTACCAGGGCATCTGGGCCGAGATGCTCGAGGACCGGAAGTTCTACTACGCCGTCGGGGCCAAGGAGTCGCCGTGGAAGGTCGTCGGCGAGGCCCGAAACGCCCGGATGAATCCGGTGATTCCCTACGTCGGCGTCCACGCGCCCGAAATCCGGCTCAAGGGGGACGGCACGCCGGGCGGCATCGCCCAAGACGACCTGGCCGTCATCGCCGGCAAGACATATGCCGGCCGGATCGTCATCGCCGGCGACCCCTTGGCCGTTCCCATCCGGGTCAGTCTCGTCTGGGGGACGGGCGCGGCCGACCGCCAGACCGCCGAGATCAGGAATATCGGGAGCGATTACCTGACCGTCCCGCTGGCATTTACCGCCGGCGCCTCGTCCGAGAAGGCCGGGCTGGAGATCACGAGCTCCGGAAAAGAAGCCTTCCGGGTCGGGGCGGTCTCCCTCATGCCGGCCGACAACGTCGAAGGCTTCAGGCCCGAGGTGTTGAAGGTCCTCAAGGAGCTCGATTCGCCCGTTTACCGGTGGCCGGGCGGGAATTTCGTCAGCGGCTACAATTGGAAGGACGGGATCGGCGACCCCGACCGCCGTCCGCCGCGCAAGAACCCGGCCTGGCTGGGCGTCGAGCACAACGACGTCGGGATCCACGAGTTCATGCGCTTCTGCGAGCTTCTGGGGACCGAACCTTACATCGCCGTGAACAGCGGCCAGGGAAACGAAACCCTGGCCGCCGAGGAGGTTGAGTACACGAACGGCGCGGCCGAGACGGCGATGGGAAAGCTGCGGGCGGCCAACGGCCATCCGGCGCCGTGGAACGTGAAATTCTGGTCGATCGGCAACGAGATGTACGGCAGCTGGCAGCTCGGCCACATGCCCCTCGCCGATTACACCCTCAAGCACAACCGCTTCGCCGGCGTCATGAGGGCCAAGGACCCGTCGATCAAGATCATCGGCGTCGGAGCGGTCGGGCCGTGGACGGAGGGGATGCTCAGGGAAAGCTCCAAGGCCATGGACTACATCAGCGAGCACTTCTACGTCCAGTCGCAGCCGGGGCTTCTCGGCCACGTCAACCTCGCTCCGCGCGAGGTCAAGAGGATCGCCGACGCCCACCGCCGATACCGGGAGACGATCCCCGAGGCGAGGGAGGCGGCCATCCCGATCGCCCTCGACGAGTGGAACTATTGGTACGGGCCGCACGTCTACGGGGAGCTGGGGACGCAGTATTTCCTCAAGGACGCCTTGGGGATCGCGGCCGGCCTGCACGAGTATTTCCGCAACAGCGACATCATTGTCATGGCCAACTACGCCCAGACGGTCAACGTCATCGGGGCGATCAAGACCTCGAAGACCGAGGCCGTCTTCGACACGACCGGGCAGGTCCTGAAGCTCTACCGAAATCACTTCGGGACGATCCCCCTCGAGGTCGGGGGGGCGCCCGAGCCGCTCGACGTCGCCGCCGCCTGGAAGGACGGGAAAAAAGCCCTGACCGTGGCCGTCGTCAACCCGACGAAAACGGCGCAGAAGCTCGCGATTTCGTTCAAGGGGGTCCGCCTCCAGGCGACGGCCAAGCTCTACCTGATCACGGGGGCGGACGAGATGGCCCACAATATTCCGGGCAAACCGCTCGCCGTGACCATCGAGGAGAAGGACGGCGTCCCGTTCGGAAGCGTCCTCACCGTCCCTCCCATCAGCGTCTCGCTCTACGAGGTCTCGGTCAAATAGCCGAGGGCTTGGCGGGTGAGGTGATGAAAGACTGGAAGAGGGCGTTCAGCATCGTTAAAATCATCGTTCTCCTCGCGGCCTGCATCGTCACGACGTTTCTCCTTCTCTCCGGAGCGGAAAAGCCTTCGCCCGCCGCGGACTATCCGATCAGGCCGGTGCCCTTCACCCAGGTCAGGATCGGGGACGTCTTCTGGGCGCCGCGGCTTCGGACGAACCAAACGGTTACCATCCCCTACGCCCTCCGGAAGAACGAAGAGACGGGGCGGGTGGAAAATTTCCGCAAGGCGGCCGGCCTCGTGAAGGGGCCGTTCCGAGGCCGGCGGTTCAACGACTCGGACGTCTACAAGGCCATGGAAGCCGCCTCCTACACCCTCCGGCTCGAGAAGAACGAGGCCTTGGAGAAGGAGCTCGACGACCTCGTCTCGCTCATCGCCAAGGCCCAGGAGCCCGACGGGTATCTCTTCACCACGCGGACGATCGACCCGAAGAATCCCGCTCCAGGCTCCGGTCCCGAGCGATGGTCGAATCTCCGCGTCAGCCACGAGCTTTACAACGTTGGCCACATGTATGAGGCCGCCGCGGCCCATTTCCAGGCGACGGGGAAGCGCTCGTTTCTCGACATCGCCGTCAAGAACGCCGACCTCTTGGTCGAGATATTCGGCCCGGGGAAGCGCCGGGCTTTCCCCGGCCATCAGGAAATCGAAATCGGCCTCGCCAAGCTCTTCCGGGCGGCGGGAAACCGCGCCTATCTCGGCCTAGCCAAGTTCTTCCTCGACGAGAGGGGTCGCTATTTCCAGGGTGAGCGCCACGACCCCAAGGACCCCTTCGCGGTCTACGACTCGGACGAGTACATGCAGAACCACAAGCCAGTCCTGGAGCAGGATGAGGCCGTCGGCCACGCCGTCCGGGCGATGTACATGTACGCCGGGATGGCCGACGTCGCCGCCCTGGGCGGATTTCCCGACTACGCCAAGGCCATCGACCGGCTGTGGGAAAACGTCGTCGGCAAGAAAATGTATGTCACCGGGGGGGTGGGGGCGCGCTCGACGTCCGAGGCTTTCGGCGACGCCTACGAGTTGCCCAACCGGACGGCCTACGCCGAAACCTGCGCCGCGGTCGGCCACGCGCTCTGGCAGCAGCGGCTCTTCCTCCTTCACGGCGAGGCCGCCTACGTCGACGTCCTCGAGCGGGTCATGTACAACGGCCTCCTCTCGGGCGTGTCGCTCGACGGGATGTCCTTTTTCTACCAAAACCCGCTGGAGTCCGACGGCAAAACCGAGCTCTATCAGGGACAGGTCGGCCGGGCGCCGTGGTTCGAGGTCGCCTGCTGCCCCCCGAATATCAGCCGCTTCCTGCCCTCGGTCCCTGGGTATGTCTATGCCCTCAGGGACGACGCGATTTACGTGAATCTCTTCATCGCCAATGCCTCCTCCTTCGACGTCGCCGGCCGGAAAATCGCCATCCGCCAGGAGACGCGCTATCCCTGGGACGGCGCCGTCCGGATCGCGGTCGAACCCGAAAAGCCGGCCGAACTCACGGTTCTCGCCAGGATCCCCGGCTGGGCGCGGAACGAACCCGTGCCGACCGACCTCTATCGTTTTGGGGACAAGTTCGAGGGGAAACCGACCCTCAAGGTCAACGGCGCCCCCTTGGCGATCGACCTCGTCGAGGGCTACGCGAGGATCCGGCGCGTTTGGGCCATAGGGGATATCCTCGATCTCGAACTGCCCATGCCCGTCCGCCGGGTCGTCGCCCACCCCGCCGTCAAAGCCGACGAGGGGAGGGTGGCCCTCCAGCGCGGCCCGGTCGTCTATTGCGCCGAAGGCGCGGACAACGGCGGCCGCGTCCTCGACCTCGCCATCCCCGACGAGGCGGGATTCACGGCCAAATTCGACCCGGCTCTCCTCGACGGCGTCGTCGTTCTTTCAGGGTCCGCGGGATGGGGCCGTCCCGTCCGTCTCATTCCCTATTGCGCCTGGGCCAACCGCGGCCCCGGCGAGATGGCCGTCTGGTTCCCCCGCCGCCGGGCCGATTGACATCTGGGCGGCCTTTGGGGTACGGTTTCACCATGGCCAAAATCGTCATCCGTCACAACCCGTCTCTTACCAAGGACAAGCTCCTCGAACTTTTTCAGAAACGATTCGGGGGGAATTACAAGGTCTACGAAACCAAGCTTCTCGGGGCCGACCTCATCGTCAAGAAGAGCGCCACCACCGGCGTCTCGGTCAAGCTCGTCCAGAAGTCCGACTCGACCCTCATCCGTTTCGGCGCCTTCGCCCCCTCGGCCGCCGTCCGCATCCTGCTCTACGGGTTGATCATGTACCTCTTCGTCATGAAGAGTTGGAAGAAGCTGACGGCCGAAGTCAAGGAGTACATCGAGACCGAGCCCGCCTTCAAATAATCCCCCTCCGGAAAGACATAGACACCGCCCCTCTGTTTCTTCTATACTTCCGCCTCGGGCTATCGGACGACGATGACATCGCTTCACCCGGCGGGATGATCGCATGCTCAAGCTGAATCTCATTTACACCGTCGCCTTCGCGGGGCTCGTGTTGTTCCTGGGCTACGGCCTCCGCCGCGCTTTCCCTTTCCTCGAAAAATTGAATATCCCCGCCCCGGTGGTCGGCGGGCTGGTCGTCTCGCTGGCGACGCTCGTGGCGCGGCAATTCGGCGCGACGCTCTTCGAATTCGACATCACCCTCCGCGACCCGCTGATGATCGCCTTTTTCACGACCATCGGCTTCGCGGCCAGCCTGTCCTTTCTCAAGAAGGGGGGCCCTCAGGTCCTGATTTTCTTCCTGGCCGCGACCGGCTTCGCGGTCCTCCAGAACGTCTGGGGTATGCTGATCGCCCTCGGCGTCGGCGTCAAGCCGCTCTTGGGGGTCATGGCCGGGTCGGTCTGCCTGACAGGCGGCCCGGCCACCGGACTGGCCTTCTCGCCCTTGTTCGAAAAGGCGGGGATCAACGGAGCCGCGACCATCGCCGTCGCCGCGGCCATGTTCGGCATCGTTTCGGGGGGCCTCGTCGGAGGGCCCATCGGGACTTTCCTCATCCAGCGCCACAAGCTGAGGAAGCCGCGGCTGAAAGGGCAGCCGGTCGAAATGACGACCGCGGACAACATCGTCGAAGAGCGGATGGGGGAGCCGACCGTTTCCGCCCCGCTGGATGAGGACAAGGAAACCTATCTCCTCCTCAAAACCCTGGTCATCGTCCTGACGGCCATGTGGGCCGGTTCGTGGCTCAGCGCCCTGTTCACCCGGCTCGGCATCACCCTTCCGGCCTACGTCGGGGCGATGTTCGCCGCGGCCATTTTCCGCAACGTGGACGACGTGACGGGATGGCTGAAGCTCTCCCAGCGGAAGATCGACGATATCGGGCATATCGCCCTCTCGCTGTTCCTCGTCATCGCCCTGATGACCCTCCGGCTCTGGGAGCTGGCGGGATTGATCCTGCCGCTGGTCGTCATCCTCTTCGGGCAGCTCGTTCTCGTCGCCGTCTTCAGCGGCTTGATCGTCTTCAGGCTCATGGGGCGCGACTACCAGTCGGCCGTGATGAGCGTCGGGTTCTTCGGCTTCATGATGGGGACGATCGCCAACGCCATGGCCAGCATGAAGACCATCGTCGAACGGTACGGCCCCTCGAAGCACGCCTTTCTCGTCGCTTCCATGGTCGGCGCCTTCTTCATCGACTTCACGAACGCCCTGATCATCACCGTCTTCCTGAACGTCTTCGGATAGTTCCCGTGGAAGGATGGAGCCGTTTTCTCGATTATCGCAAGGTCAGGGGAGCGGTCGCGTAAGACAAGGCTCCCGTCGTCGTCTCCTCGGCATAGACATACAGAATATAGGACCCGGCCGCTGCGCCGCTCAGCGAAACCTCGAAGAACTGGACGAACGTTTCTCCCTGATCGATCCGGTCGTGGAGGGTCACGGGCACCGGCATTCGTTTCCCGGTGGCCGCGTCGACCAAGGCGGCCTTCATGGCGATCTTGGCCTCGTCGATCCCCATGACCGTGCACGGGAC
>Ga0208828_1000045_pt1 | contig 55226 bp, 41 predicted proteins | sample Kivu_160m_FD_185487 | JGI IMG/M metagenome (GOLD analysis project Ga0208828, IMG submission 185487) | Freshwater microbial communities from Lake Kivu, Western Province, Rwanda to study Microbial Dark Matter (Phase II) - Kivu_160m (SPAdes)... | ecosystem: Environmental > Aquatic > Freshwater >... | reverse complement strand
GAGGAGTTGTGAGGTGTTGTTAGGTATTGTGAGGTATTGTGAGGTATTGTGAGGTGTTGTGAGGTATTGTGAGGTGTTGTGAGGTGTTGTGAGGGGTTGTGAGGGATGGTGAGGGATGGTGAGGGGTCATTATTTCAGAAGGACCAGGCGTTTGGTAATTGTAGTTTTACCGGCTGATAATTTGTAAAAGTAGGTTCCGGAGGCTACCGCCTGTCCGTGCGTATTGTTGCCATACCAGGCAATTTCGTGGAAGCCCGGGCATTGATCACCGTTTACCAAGGTATGGATTGTTCTGCCCGCCTGGTCAATGATTGTCAGTTCAACCGGACCCCCATCCCGGATATAGTATTTGATGATGGTCATGGAGTTAAACGGACTCGGAAAAGCATCAGATAAGACCACCGGTGCCCGTGAGATCTCGGTTTCATCAATGGCAGACCCGGCAAACAGTCCACTGGCAACAACTACATCATCAATGTTCCAGCCGCCGTCATGCACAGCCCTGTTTGTCCTTAACTCAAAGGTCAGGGTGACCTCGGGATTATTATCGGCAACAGCTGAAATGTCGATCACCTGCCGGATCCAGACCGAATCATGGATTCCCTGATCGGGACTTTCCCAGACAAGCACATTGTTGACCTTGATACGCCCGACATCATTAAGTTTCGTATTGAGCCATCTCATCAGCTTCAGTCCGGTGCCTGAAAAACCGGAGCAATCAATCACCGGGCTGCGCAGGTAATTGTAAACATTACCTTGGTATAAGCCGTCCCACCAGGTTCCCTGGTAGGAATCCCAGCCCAGATCATTGCCCCAGCTATTGCTGCCGGAGTAGGCCCGATCGGGATCACCGCCTTTGCCGGCCGGCGTACCGAGTTGCCAGTCATCCTGGATGTTTTCAGTGGTTCCGTAAGACTGATGGGTCCAGCCGGCAGCACCGCTTTCAAAATCATCGGAGAAGCCCAGGAAATTCTGCAATTGGAAAGTCAGGGCGGTCCTGTATCCTTCCGATGCAAGAATGTCAATGATGCACCTGGCTGTATGGTTTTCCGGAGCATCCGGAGATACTGTCGCCGTCAGGGTGAATGTGCAGGAAGCGCCCGCACCCAGGTATTCTATCAGGTTTTGATCCGGAATGATCTGGATGTAAGGATCTTCCGAACGTATATCTGCCTGCAGGCCATTCAAGGCCCGCCGCCCGGTATTCGTGACAAAAAGTTGCACGGCAGCCGTCTCCCCGTTATCCAGGATCCCGTTCAGGTTGCCTCCCGTATCAATAATCCTTAGTCCGGTAAACTCCAGATAAGCTGAATTCTCCAACGCGATGTTCCACCGGGTCAGGCTGTCGGCGGAGACGGTGATTTCCCTCGTAACCGATTGGTACCCGGGTGCCGTAATTTCGAGTGTATAGCGGCCGGGGGCAAGGTAACGGTAATACCTGCCATACAGGCTGTCAGACATCCGAGGCAGCAATTTACCCTGATCATCGATGGAGGGAATACCGATCTCCGCCCTGACAGGCAACCCGGTCGCTGCGTCGGTCACCTGACCCGTGACACCCGCCCGGTTCACCTGCCGCAACATCGTCTTCATGCCGTTCAGGTTGCTTTCCACCATTTCCGGCACCAGGCTGTAATCGGCGTCCTGGCTGGTTCCCATCTCAACGGTGTAGGAGAGGGTGTTATGCGTGGCATAGAGGTAATCGTTGTACTCACCGGCAGTGAAATACCAACGGCCACCCTGCAGCAGGGTATAGGTTCCGTCACCATGCTCGCCGGCAATGGAATTGCTTATCAGGGCTCCCAGGTACACCAGGGCGGCAGAATCGGGAGCGGCAAGATCCGTGTGTGTCCACGAATAAAGGACGTATTGACCGGAAGTATGGTAAGTGAGGCTCATGATGGGCGGAAATCGCGCCGCCAGGTCCCTGACCGCACGGGTTTCCGGCTCAGAAAAAGCTTCCGGTCCATGGCTCCCGCCGGGTGTGAAACCAACGGAATAATTCCGGTTGAGGTCGACATCATGGTCATTGGTCCGGCGCATGGCCATCCGTCCATCTGGGTTCACCATCGGCACAAACCAAAACTCCATGCCATTGACCCAATCGGTAACCTCCTGATCCAGGCCGTACCGATCAACCAGGAAGTTCACCTGGTAAAGCGTGGCTTCGACACTCTGAACCTCATTGCCGTGATGATTGCCGACGATCAGGATGGGCGGTTCATCTTCATCCGTCGCCGGATTATCGCTGATCTTCAGACAGAGGATGGCCCTTCCCGCAAGGGACAGACCGATGGTGTCCAGCTCGGCAATTTCAGGGTGTCCCGATGCTATTTCAACCATCTCCTCCAGCATGCTTTGATAATCATGGAAGGGAGGTGATGTTTTAAGTTGCTGCTGATCCTGATAAAGATCCTTGAAACTGTCGGCAATGAATTCCACTCGGATCCCGTCGATGCCCAGATCCCGGACCTGTTCCGGAAGCGCCAGCACATCAATCCATCTGCCCGGTTTCATGTCGACAACCGTAATTCCCCTGCTCTCGATGGATCTTATCCTGCTGAAATCGTCCACATGGATCCGGTAGAGTTTCTGCACCGTTTCCTGCGAAAAAACTGATGGCCCGAGGAGTGCGGTGAGCATGAAAGCCAGCAGGACAAGTGTGTTTTTCATAAGGCAGATATCAGCTTCTAATATACAAAACGATCGGTTCCTTCGTGGCTGCCTGCATCAATTTAGGCACGTAAGCCGGGAAAGAAGCCTGAATCGGATTATCTTTAGGCAGGATGAATTGCTTTGCCGATACCGGTTGTTCTGGTGGTCCAAGAATGAAGAAAAAGATTAAAGAGTGATCCATATGAAAAAGTCCATTATCGTCTCCCTGCTGGCTGGTGCACTGGGATTTATGAACGCAACCGGTGTGCGGGCCGGAGTGGTCAGGATCAGCGACTGGCTGATCGCTGGACCTTTCGTCAATGAACAGACACAGGACCTGCTGAACTTTCCTTTCATAGATGAACCTGCGGCCTGCCCGGCTTCCGGTGAGCCGGCCGGGGACGCCAGGTGGCAGAAATTCTCTGGACCATTCCTGGATTTTACCAAACAGGGTTTTACAGTCACCCGGAAATGTGCTGCTTACGCATTCACCTATCTCCACGCAGAGACAGACAGGTTGGCCGTGCTGCGTTTCGGTTCAGATGACGGGGCCGTCATCTGGCTGAACGGCATCCGTGTCCTGGAACAGTTTGTAAAACGTTCGTTGATGGAAAACCAGGATACCGTGTTCGTTCAACTGCAGAAGGGATGGAACCGCCTTCTGGTCAAGGTCGACCAGGGTGGTGGAGGATGGGAGACCGTCTGCACGCTGGTGGCCGATGGCGTGCGGATCTGCAGCGACCGGCCTGACATGAGCAACCTGGTTAAACCCTCGGGAATTGCGATTACCAAAATCGGGATAGGTCAAACCGATCGCAGCAAGGCAACCCTATCCTGTTCAGTCCACAATTATGGTGTTGCCGGTCTGAGCCGGCTGGATTGCCGCCTGACCGGTGCGGACGGCCATACGGAAGCGGTGGCGGTGGTCAAGCCGGTGCCGGCCGGGACCCGCCTGACGGTTGAAATAACCCTGCCCCTGACCCGGTTATGCGCCCTGCTGGCCAGCGAAGGAGCTCATGTTTCGTTGAAAGGCAAGGGATTATCCGCGGAAGTCCCCATCGGCAGCGATGCGTCTACGGATCTTCTATTGAAAGCCGCAGCCTTGCCCGGATTCCTGACACCGGAAGCGCAAAAGGCTGCCGGGGAAATCGTTTCCTGCATCTGGATCTACGGATTGACGGGCGATATCTCCGAACTCTCGCGGAAAGGCTTGCAGATGATCGCATCCAACCGGCCGGGTGAAGCGCAACCGGTCCTGCAGGAAATCAGGCAGGTCCTGGTTGCCGCTATCCCGGATCTCAAAAACGACACCATCGTGGTCACCGGCCATGCCCACATGGACATGAACTGGCTCTGGCCCTACAATGAAAGCGTGAAAATGTTCCAGGATAATTTCCGCCAGACGATCGCTTTCATGGAGCGGTTTCCCGATTACCGGATGCTCCAGAGCCAGGCCACGATTTACAAGCATATTGAGGAGATGGATCCGCCCCTTTTCGAAAAGGTGAAAAAATATGTGGCCACAGGGCGGCTGGAGCTGGCCGGCGGGATGTGGACCGAAGGAGACTGCAACCTTACCGGAGGGGAAGCTATCTGCCGTTCATTCCTTCTGGGGCAGAGGTACTTCCTCGACAAATTCGGAAAAACGGCCCGGGTGGGCTGGCTTCCGGATAATTTCGGACATGTCTCTCAATATCCGCAATTACTCCGACTGGCCGGCTGCGATTATTATTATTTCCACCGGTGCGTGCCGTTTATCGGACCTTTCCGGTGGATTGGCCCCGACGGTTCCTCCGTGTTTTGCTTTACCAATTACACCTATAACGGTGAGATCACGCCGGCCCTGAAAAACGAACCCGCCAGGATCTCTCCTCTCACCCGGAAAATCCTGCATCCGACCGGTATCGGGGATCATGGCGGAGGTCCGACACTGAAAAACATCGAAATGATCCATCGCATGGATGCCACTCCGGGATTCCCTTCGATCCGGTTTGGCAGCGCCGAATCCTTTTTTGAAACCACGGAAAAGATGCCGGTGGAGTTCCCGGTGCACCGCGGAGAGATGCAATTCATTTTTGAAGGTTGCTACACCTCGGTTGCGGAAATCAAGGAAAACACCCGGAAAAGCGAGCAATCGATGTACGCCGCGGAGTTCCTGTCAAGCCTCCGGTGGCTGGCCGGTGATCCCTATCCTGCCCGGGATTTCAGGGACCTTTGGGAGACCGTGACATTCAACCAGTTTCACGACATCCTTCCCGGATCAGCTATTTATGAGACTTACCAGGATGCCGTCGCGGATCATAAAATGGTGCAGAAGAAGGCTTTGTCCGTTTTTGAATCCGGTTTTCGCAGGTTCTCGGATGAGATAGCCTGCAAGACGGGGATTGGGCAGCCGGTCGTGGCCCTGAACCTGCAACCCAGGAGCGGGAAGGTATTGGTGGAAGCCGACGTATATTCCCACAGTAAGCCGGTCACGGCGCTCCTATCCGATTGGGGTGACTATTATGAGTACGGGCATGTCAAACCGGCAACCGGGCATACCGTAGCCACCATGATGGTCAGGGACGAGACCGGCAGAAATTATCCGGCCCAGATCATAGGCGGCAGGCAGTTTCCCCCGGGATACCGGACGAAAGTCGAATTCGTGGTCGACAGCATGCCTGCTGGCGGTTACAAAACCTTTTACGTGGATCCGACGGTTCCGGGATGTTCCGTTGAAGCAATCTCCGAACAGGATGGAGTCGTTGAGACCGACCACTTTGTTGTGCGGGTGGACATGAATACAGGGGATATTACCGGGTTAAAGGATAAACGGGCCGGGAAAGATTATGTGCCTGCCGGGGGACGGCTGAACCGCCTGCAGGTTTGGATGGAAGCTCCCAATGGGATGAACGCATGGACCATTGGCGCTATCACGGACACTATTGACATTACCGATGTTGAACGGGTCACCGTCACCGAGAGAGGTCCGGTCCGCCTGACCATCGAAGCGGTGAAAAAATGGGGACGGTCGAAATTCATTCAGCGGACCCATATCTATAAAAGCTATCCACGAATCGATTTTGAGCTTGATGCTCACTGGTTCGAAACCGGTGACGGGAAAAATCCGGCCCCGTTCCTTAAAGTCGGTTTTGATATCAGCCTTGATAACCCCGCATTCGATTGCCAGGTACCCTTTGATGTGGTCCGCAGGCCGGTCAGCGGCCAGGAAGTGCCGGCCCAGCAGTGGGTGGATGTTACCGACGGAAAGAACGGGATAGCCTTGCTGAACCGCACAAAATTCGGGCACAGTTTCAGCAATGGCCGTCTGAACCTCTCCCTTTTGCGTGCCTCTTATTCTCCGGACCTGTATCCCAACCTGGGCATCAATCACATACAATATTCCCTGTTCCCTCATGAAGGAGACTGGAAAAACGGCGTTTGGGCCGAGGGGGAGAATTTCAATATTCCGGTCTACGCGGCCGAGCCGCCTTCACTGGCGCTTGTCAAATCACACGCAACCAGGCCGGAGAGCGGCTCTTTGATCGCAGTTTCACCGGCTGAAGTGGTAATGAGCGGCATCAAGCAGGCCGAGAACGGAAACAGCCTGATCATCCGGCTGGCTGAAGTTAAAGGTGAGGGAACAGAAGTCCGTATCGCACTTCCTGCCGCCGTAAGGGAAGTTTCACGGGTCAATATCATTGAACTGCCCTTGGAAGGAGCTGAAAAACCGGTTGCAGAAGGCAACACCATCCGGTTTAAAATAAAACCCCACGAAGTGGTAACACTGGCAGTAGGCCTGAAATGATTTTTGGTCCTGCAAGGCGGTCGGGAGATTACCGGGAAATGTGTATTTTGGCTCAGGCGGTCTTTTTTGCCTTGATTTTACGGGAAACCTGGCCTGGGAAAAGGATTTAGGCCAGATGCAGACCATCATGAGTTTCGGGAGGTGATCAAGATGTGGAAACCTGAAGAGATCAGAAGCATATCCGGATTTAAAAAGCCTTACGACATCCAGGCTTTCCTGGATTCCATTCCCTACAATCCCACCGGTGAATGCCGCTCGCCCAGGAAAGTCCTGGCCGAAAGGAAAGCCCATTGCTTTGAAGGAGCTCTTTTTGCGGCCGCCATGTTGCGGGAGCTGGGCCATCTTCCGCTGATCGTGGACATGGTAGCTGACAACGATGATGATCATGTGATCGCCGTGTTCCAGTCAGGAGAACGATGGGGAGCCGTGGCCAAATCCAACACATCCGCCCTGCGCTACCGTGAACCGGTTTACCGGTCAATCCGCGAACTGATCATGTCCTATTTCGATTTTTATTTCAATATCCTTGGGGAGAAATCCTTGCGGTCGTGGTCAAGGACGGTGAACCTGAACCGGTTCAACAACAGAGGCTGGGCCACGTCGGACGAAGACCTGGAATTTATCGGCGATTACCTCACTACAGTCAAACATTACCCTATAGCCGCACCTGCTGTGCTTGCCGGCCTGGAAAAAGCCGACCGGCTCCTGATGGAAGCGGTGTTCCTCGGAGCCAATCCGACGGGCCTCTACCAGGCATCGGGATCCAGTTCTAAGGAAAAAGGAAAAAGGAAAAAGGAAAAAGTTTAGGTTAACCCAGGATCCCGGCGGTTACGGTTAACTTGAACAGGAGGATGAGGGTGTAAACCACTGCCGGTTTGTCCGAATTCCCGCTGAAAGTTATCGTAAGGATCTCTCCCGAATCCAGCATTTCGTTGATCGTCGTCCACTGGCCGTCCGCATTGTCAAAGGTCAACACGGTTCCGTTGGTGACATTCAGGTTGTCAATGCTCCATGCGGCGGATTGGGTCGGTGTTGTTACGGACAGAACGGCACCGGAAAGGATGAATTCCGTATTTAATCCTGATACCGTTCCCTGGACCCCCGTCAATTCGTACCCCCGGATGCGCTCCCGGTAAAGCTGGACGGTTTCATTCTCTTCCGGATCCAGGGTTTCGGTTGCCGAGAAAGGATACAAGGTGGTTTTCAATACCGGTTCACCAACGGTAATGGGAAGGTTCACGGAAATTTCGGTATCCACCTTTACGGTCAAGGCATCCTTGATCTTGTTGCAGCTGCCCGCCGTCAGCAGAAGGACGAAGGCTAAAGCGAAGGAAATTCTTGTCTTCATAGCGGTTCTTTGGGTAATATTATTGATATCTTCATATAAAGTTCGGTGAAATGCCCGTAAAAACCAAAGTAACCTTGTTTTTTATTTTAGCCCTGGCGTCCTGCACCCCCCGCGAAATTGAAATTGAGTCGGACGGGAATTTCACCGATACACGTGACAGCCAGGTTTATCACTACATCAATATAGGAACGCAAAGCTGGCTTCTTGAGAATATGAACTATGCCGGCATTGACAGTACCGGCTCGTGGTGCTATAGCAACCAGGCCAAAAACTGCGCGACGTACGGTCGTCTCTACACATGGGATGCAGCCAGGAAAGCGTGTCCTTCCGGCTGGCGCCTTCCATCGGATGGCGAGTGGAAACAGCTTGAAATCCACCTCGGAATGGATGCATCGGAAGCTGACAGCAGCATCTGGCGGGAGTCGGGGGCTGTTGGTATCCAGATAAAAGCCACCTGGGACTGGAATTCGGGGGGGACCGGTGAAAACACCAGCCGGTTCACTGCCCTGCCGGCAGGTTTCCGGACGGCTGACGGCCTCTCCTGGTTTATAGGCGACCTGGCCACTTTCTGGACCGGCAGCTACACCAGCGAAACCCATGCCTGGGGCAGGGCCCTGATCTATTCCTCTCCGGGCGTTTACCGTTGGAAATACGATAAAGAAGAAGGATATTCAGTCCGATGCATAAAATGAAATAAAACTATCATGAAACCAAGGATTATCAATGGATTTGAGGATTTTATCGGGCTTCAGGGACAGGAACTGGGGGTGTCTGATTACCTGGTGATCACTCAGGAACGGATCAACCAGTTTGCCGATGCGACACTCGATCATCAATGGATTCATACCGATCCGGAAAGAGCCAGGGCCGAAGCCCCTTTCGGAGGGACAATCGCCCATGGCTACCTTACCTTGTCGATCTTGCCTTATCTGTGGCTTCAGATTGTCGACGTCAGAAATGTAAAAATGATGGTGAATTACGGCATTGACAATTTCCGATTCAAGCAACCCGTTAAGGTCAATGATGCCTTACGACTGCGTGTCTGGCTCGATACAGTGACCAACCTGAGGGGTATCATCAAAATGCGGCTGAAAGCCGTGCTGGAAATCCGTGATAATTCAGCTCCGGTTTTTGAGGGGTACTTTTTGTTCCTGTACCACTTTTACTCTTGATCCGGGCGTTAAGACCCATAGCCCCGGATCTCTCAGTTTTTCAACTTTTTCAACAGCTTCCTGCCGTACGCCTCAAAGAAAACGGGGTCTGATTCTTTCAGGAGCCTGAGTTGTTCGCGGCAGGATTCCAGGTTTTCCTGCCGAAGGTCGATCAAGGCGGCAAACCATCTCGACTCAACCCCATATCCGGTTCCTTCGGCAACCAGCTCCATGAAGAGCGCCCGGGCCGGTACCAGCTCACCCGACAGAAAGCAATCCAGGGCTTCATAAAACCTGTTGCCGTCGTATCGGGTGGTATCAATCGTCGCTGTATCAATCCGTAGTGATGACTGATACTGATCAAACAAGCCGGCTGCATCGGGCCTGACCCATTTGGGCCAGATAAACCAGAATGCGGCCAGGAGCAAAAGCAATCCGCCGGAAATTGAGAAGAGGGCTTTTGTGCGGTTCCTTTTCTTCCTGGCTTCCCGGTCGATGTTGTCAGAAACCTCCAGAATCTCTTTGACCAGACCGTCCCTTATGGATTCGACCTGCCGGACCACGGCTTTTAGCTCAGGCGGGATGTCCGGTTCCGGCTCGCGGCCCATTTCTTTCTGAAGACCATTGACAACCCCTGAGAGGCGGATCCAGTATAATTCCGGCGACTCATAGCCGATCGTTTCCCGGATGATTTCCTGCGAAAGGCCCCGGCAATGATAAACAAGCAGCTTCTGGTCTTCCAGGGGCAGGCTCCTGATGAACCGGTCGGTTTTCAGGATCTGTTCGCCGGGTTCCATCAGGGAAAACAACTCTTCCGGAACCGAGAAGATATCCAGCTCCTCGTTCTCCGTCAGGGGGTTGTCCCTTAACCAGGCCCGGTAAGAAGATTCGTGGTCCGTGACTCGTGATTGTTAACTCACTCCCTGAAACCTTGTATCATGTCCAACACCCTCTGCCGGATCTCCGCCGGGGTGGGGTTCATTTCACCGGTTGTAAAAGTACTGCGGTCCGGATCAATCCGTTCAAAAATCATCAGGTACAGGTTGAAGATGATTTTCAGGCTCAGCGCGTAGCGCAATTCAAGCAGCGGACTGATCTCCTTTATGACTTCGACCGTCTGTTTTCTGTATCCATCCGCGAGCCCGAGATATTCCCGGATCATATCCCTGAAACCGGCATTTATTCCGGATCCGTTGGCCATTTGCAACAGCTCCCGGCGGGTCAAGCCATGCCGGACCAGCACGTCATCTGAAAAATAGTTCAGATGTTGAAGCTGGTCCTTCTGAAAATCCCGGATGATATGAACAAGGTAACTGAACAGCGCGCAGGGCGTTGCAGTCTTTCTGACGTCGAACGGGGGTTCAAGGTAGCTGTCACCCGATCGCCGGAGGCCGCACAGGTGAACGAAAATGGATGACGGGGCTACCGATGCGCCGGATGAATATTCCAGGAAGGATTCCAGGGTTGGAAAACCGTCATGGCTGATATCGTAAAGCATGGAAGCGGCAAAATCCTCGCAGGGCCACAGCGGCATTTTAAAACGGCCGATCACCCTGGCCAGATCCGGCTTGAAAAGAAGCCGGTTGCGGGGATTGCGGACCTGGTCAAGCCACTCCCCGATCCGGGCAGCGAGACGGACCCGGTCCTTGTCGCTGATACCATCATGGGCGGCCTTGCGGTCATCAACCAGATCATCAATACGCCGCATGAACCGGTAGAAGGTTTTGGCAGCCCGGTACCTTTCTTCCTCCCAGAATGAAGCGGCCACCAGGATGTTCGGGTGCTTCCTGATGCCTGCAAAATCAATCCGGTTGACTATTTCGAAAAATTGGGCTTGCTGGTTTCCTTCCATGTTTTGATCAGGATTGTTCCTTGATGATCCGTTCACTGGTAAGTTGGGCCGACAGGAGCACCAGCGGAACTCCATTGCCGGGATGGGTGCTGCCTCCGGTAAAATACAAGTTTTTATAGCGGGCATGACGGTTGTGAGGGCGGAACCACCCCATCTGGAAGATGGAATGGGACAGGCTGCCGAAGGTCGCGCCTTTCGATACGTTGAATGTCTCCTGCCAGGATTCCGGCGTATGGCACAGCTCGAATTTAATATGCTGCCCGATATCAGAGAAGCCGGCTTTTTCCAGGCGCGATATAACCGCTTGCCTGACCTTTGATTTAACCTGCTCCCAGTCGGTGACACGCGTCGGATCAACATGGCCGACAGGCACCAGCACCGACAGGGTATCCGCCCCTTCGGGTGCCGCAGCCGGGTCACTTCTCGCCGGCAGGTTGACGTAAAAACAGGGTTTTCCGGAAATGACATCCTTGCCGAAAATGGCCTCCAGGCATTCCCGGTATTCATCACACAGGAAAACATTGTGCTGTGAAAATCCGGGATAAGTCAGATCCAGCGCCCAGTGAAAAGTCAGGGCCGAACAGGAATATCGCATACGTTTGAGCCTGCGGGCCTTGCGGCTTGCGGGTAACAGGCGGTTGTAGACGTAGGGCAGGTCGGCCCCGGCAACGACAATATCCGCGGGAATCACTGCCCCGTCGGCGAGGCGGAGTCCGGTCGCCTTCCGTTTGCCGGTTAGGATCTTCTCCACCGTACGGTCAAATTCTATGCTTACGCCCAGGTCCCTGGCAAGAGCCATCATTTTTTCAGGTACTGCTGCCATTCCTCCCCGGGGTGACAGAGAGCCTTGTACCAGTTCAGCCGCAGGAAGCATGGCGAACAGCGCCGGAGCCGTGAATGGACTCTGACCGACATAGATGTTCTGAAAAGTGAAAGCCATCCGGAGGTGTTCGTTCCTGAAAAACCGGCGCGCAAACGCATAATGCCGCAGGTGGACCTTTAACCGGGCAAGAAGTCCGATATTCTTGAGGTTGATAAAATCATACCAATGGTAAAAATTCCGGTTCAGCAACCGGTTCATACCCAACTCCAGGAAATGATATCCCTGGGAAACATAATCCTTCATCCGGTCATAACTCCCCGGTTCGAGAGCCTCAAGCTGCAGGCGCATTTTTTCCCGGTCTGCCGAGAAATCCAGGACCGTACCGTCATCAAAATAGATGGAGTAGAGAGTGTCCGGTTTCCTGAATTCAAACAGTTCGTCGAGATCGAATCCCAGTGACCGGAAAACCTGCCTGTAGGTTTCAGGCATCAGGAAAATGGTCGCGCCGAGATCAAAGCGATGACCATCCTTGACGTAGCGGCTGCATCTCCCTCCCGCAAAGCCATTCTTTTCATAAACAGTGACCTTGTATCCTGCCCTTGCCAGAAAAACAGCCGTAGTCAGGCCACCGATGCCCGCCCCGATGATCGCAGCGCTTTTTGTAACACTCATTGCTAATGCCGGTGTAATGATAGAAAATTATTCACGGTCCAAAAAAAACTATTATCCATCCCGGGATAAAAAAACTACCGGCAAATGACGGTTCAGGTCGGTTAAATGACGGACAGGCAGTTTGATTATTACCGGATTTCCGTAAATTGGCGGCTCTGTTTTTTAAGTATTCATATATGTTAAAACCTCTTTTTTCCTCGCTGATTACCCTGATCTTCACTACTGTCGCCCTGGCCCAGACCCCGACTCACTGGCGCGGGCCCCTGGCAAACGGGATCTATCCGGACAAAGGCCTTCTTAAAGAGTGGCCGGCTGGAGGGCCGCAAATGCTCTGGCACTATGATGGGCTTGGCAAAGGCCATTCATCACCGGTCATTGCCCATGAACGCATCTATATCCCCGGCATGGTTGACAGCACCGGCTATATTTATGTCCTGTCCCTGAAAGGAGAACTGATGGCCAAATGGGAATGCGGCAAAGAGTTCTGGGAGCTCTGGCCGGGATCCCGTTCCTCGGTAACCATCGTCGGGGACCTCCTCTATTATGAAAGCGGCAAGGGGGAGATTTACTGCATGAATGCCCTCGACGGATCCCTGAAATGGAAAAAAGGATTGTTCAGTGACCTGGACGGCAAGAACATCACCTGGGGAATAACGGAAACGCTGGTGATTGACGGTGACGTGCTCTATTGCACGCCCGGTGGCATCCGGAACAATGTCGTTGCGCTCAACCGTTTCAACGGCAAAATCATCTGGAGCAGCACCGGCAAGGGAGAGCTCTCGGCCTATTGCACACCCCTGCTTGTCACTCTCCCGGGGCGCAAGCTGCTCGTAACCCATACGGCCAACCACATCATCGGACTGGATGCAGCCGATGGCAAGCTGCTTTGGTCGCACCCGCAGACGAACGAGTGGTCGGTGCATGCCAATACACCGGTCTATCAGGACGGCCGGATTTTCTGCTTCAGCGGATACAGCCAGGGGGGTCCGATGCTTAAACTCAGCACCGACGGCTCATCCATAACGGAAGAGTGGTTTGCCAAAACCTTCGACAGCCGGATTGGAGGCGCCGTCCTCGTGAATGGGTATCTGTACGGTTCGGGTGACATAACCGGGAAAGAATGGCAGTGCATGGACTGGAAAACCGGTGAAATCAAATATAAGTCCCTGGCCGCAACCAAGGGTGCAGTGATCTATGCAGATGGTTTGCTGATCGGGTATTCACAGAAAGGCGAGCTTTTTATTGCCCCCGCCAATCCGGACGAATTTAAAATCACCGGTCTGGCCCGGATAACCCTGGGATCGGATCAGCATTGGGCCCATCCTGTGCTCAGCGATGGCATTCTTTACGTCCGGCACGGGAATTCGGTGATGGCATTCGATATAAAAAGCAAAACCTGACTTGACCAAGGGCACCCGGTATATTGTCGTCGGAGTCACAACAGCTGTCGGAATCCTGCTCTTTTTTTGGTGGCTCTTCCATGACCCCGTCCGAGGTTTATCCCCGGCCCTTCCCGGTGCCGATAACCGTCCCCCCCGTTCGGACTCAGCTTCAGAAAAGGTGATCCCCGGGGAAATTTTCTTTGATGCGGGTGGTACCCTGACCGGGCTGACCGAAACCTGGCCCCGGTTCCGTGGCGAGCATTTCGACAATATCAGCCGTTCCGGCTTTCGCCTGTTGGACCGGTTCGGAGGGAAGGCCCCGGACATCGTCTGGTCGGTGGAGCTGGGCGAAGGTCATGCCGGTGCGGCTATCTGGAAGGGTGCCGTCTATGTGCTTGACTATGATGAACTCAGGCGCTGCGATATGCTTCGCTGCTTCAACCTTGCCGATGGCAGGGAGATCTGGCAGCGAGGTTACCGGGTAACGATCCGGAGGAATCACGGCATGTCGAGAACCGTTCCCGCCGTCACGGAAAAATATATCCTTACCCTGGGCCCTCGGGCTCATGTGATGTGCCTCGACCGGCTCAGCGGGGATTTCCTGTGGGGGCTGGACATTGAAAAGGAGTACCATGCCGAAGTGCCTTTCTGGTATACGGGCCAGTGCCCGCTGATCGATCATGACCGGGCCATCATAGCAACCGGGGGAACGGCCCTGATGGCAGCATATGATTGCGCCACAGGAAAAAAATTATGGGAAACACCCAATCCCGGCGGATGGAAAATGTCACATTCCTCCATCATGCCCATGACCTTCGCAGGAAAAAGAATGTTCGTTTACAGTGCCGTGGGTGGGGTTTGCGGAGTTGCGGCCGATGGACCGGATGCAGGCCTTGTTCTTTGGTCGAGCGACGCCTGGAACAAATCCGTGGTGGCTCCTTCGCCGGTCTGCCTTCCCGATGGCCGGGTCTTCCTCACCGCAGGTTATGGCGCAGGCAGCATGATGATCAGGATCAAACCCTCCGGCAGCCGGTTCGATGTGGAGGTCCTGGACCAATATCCGCCCGCCAAAGGCCTGGCTTGCGAGCAGCAGTCACCGCTCCTCTTCCATGGACACCTGCTCGGCATCCTGCCCAAAGATGCGGCAGCGCTCAGGAACCAGCTGGCCTGCTTTAACCCCGATGACCTGCACAACCCGGTCTGGTCAAGCGGCGCGGAAGCCCGTTTCGGACTCGGGCCTTACCTGATTGCCGACAATAAATTGTTTATATTGAATGACGATGGGATCCTGACCATCGTCCGGCCGAGTATTCAGTCATTCGAGCAGCTCGACCAGATCAGGCTTTTCGAAGGCCAGGATGCCTGGGCCCCGATCGCCGTTGCCGACGGGTACATGATATTAAGAGACTCCAGGAAAATGTTTTGCATAAGGATGGAATCCGCACCCACATGATGACCAGACGCATTATCATATCGTTCCTGATACTGCTGTCCCTGGCAATCATCACCCTGGTTGTCCTGGACATCAGGAAATCACGGACCGACCGTAGGCCTGCCAATCCCTATGACCTGAACCTGGATGAACTCGCAGAGGTGGATCCCTCCCTGGTCCGGTACCAGGAGACCCTGGACCTCAAACTGGACGATTCTGAAAAAAAAGGCATTGCTTATGGAATGGGGAAGATCTGGCTGATCGGGGAGAATTATCTGCTGGTTTTATCACCGGAAGGAGTGATGCTCGGGAAAATTCCCCTTCCGGAATCGCCTTATTGTATAACTGTTTATCATTCTGATATTTATGTCGGGTTTAAGAATAAGATCCGGGTCTATGATCCGGATGGTAGAGAAACGGGAAACTGGCAGGTTGCGGGCGACAGCACTCTCCTGACCAGCCTGGCTGCGCGGGATTCTTTGTTGTTTGCCGCTGATGCCGGCAACCGGAGGGTGCTCAGGTTCAGCACCGGCGGGAGTTACCTGGGTGAATTTGACGGCAGGCGGGAAGCCGGTGACCTGCATGGATTCATTGTGCCGAGCGGATGGTTTGACCTGGCGTTTGCTCCGGATGGTGAGCTCTGGGTAGTCAACCCTGGGCTTCATGCTCTCGAGAATTACACGACGGAAGGCAAACTGCGCGGTTATTGGGAAAAAGGTTCCACGGGCATTGAGGGATTCAGTGGCTGTTGCGGTCCGGCGCATATCGCTTTCTTGCCTGACGGATCGTTCGTGACTTCGGAAAAAGGGATGGTCCGGATCAAGGTGCACCGTGCTTCGGGCGAGCTGGAGTCGGTCGTGGCTCCGCCGGCCTTGTTTGAGAACGGGTATTATGCCCCGGATCTAGCCGTTGGCGACCGGGGCGAGATTTTTGCGTTGGATTTCGACAGGAAAAGCATCAGGATTTTTGAAAGAAAAACGGAATGAACCGCAAGAGCTTTATCAATCAATCGGGACGGTGGATCATGCTGGGGGCGATGGCCTACCTCACCGGTCATATCTTTTTCCGGCGGAAGGTATCGGCTTCCGGGAAATACGTCTGGCAGATCGATCCTTATAAATGCAACCAGTGCGGCAGGTGCGCCACCCAGTGCGTCCGCGCTGTCTCGGCCGTTAAATGCGTGCATGCCTTTCAATTATGCGGATACTGCGACCTGTGCGGCGGATATTTCAAGCCCAACACGCTGAACCTGACAACCGGGGCTGAAAACCGGCTATGCCCCACAGGCGCCCTGACAAGAAAATTTGTTGAAGAGCCTTTCTTTGAATACACCATCGATGAGGACCTCTGCAACGGCTGCGGAAAATGCGTCAAGGGTTGCTCGTCCTTCGGCAACGGCTCGCTGCAGCTTCAAATCCGCCATAACCTGTGCCAGAACTGCAATGAGTGTTCCATCGCCCGCCTGTGTCCTTCGGATGCAATCAGCAGGGTGCCGGTTGAATCCGCCTATCAGATAAAGGGTGATTTTAAGAATCCTGCTGTAAAGGAAACCCGATGAAAGGATCAAGACTGATATTGGTTATCCTGATCTGGCTCGGAGCATTCAGCATCCTCCCGGCCCAGCAGCGGTTTCCCAAGCCGGAATTCAGGACTGACTATACACAGCCCGCACCGACCACGCCTGAGTCCCGCGCCACAGCGATGGAATTCCTGGATGTGGCCGTTTTACTGGCGGTGATGAGCCTTACGGCCTGGTTCGCCATCCGGAAGCGGTCGAGGAAAGGGATCCTGGTGCTTACTATCGTATCCATCATCTATTTTGGCTTTTATAAGAAGGGTTGCATCTGTCCCATCGGCTCCATCCAAAACGTCGTCCTGGCTCTGGCCAACCCAGGCTATTCCCTGCCATTGTATGTGCTTCTCCTTTTCCTGTTGCCTCTAGTCTTCAGTCTTCTTTTCGGCCGGGTATTCTGTGGAGCGGCGTGCCCCCTGGGAGCCATCCAGGATCTGCTGATATTCAAACCGATAACCATTGCACCCTGGCTCCGGAAAACCCTGGGTATCTTTCCCTATATCTATCTCGGCCTGGCTGTCCTTTTCGCTGCGACCGGAACCGAGTTTATCATTTGCCGGTACGATCCGTTCATTGGAATTTACCGGACGCATGGACCCTACCTGATGATATTACTGGGCATCGCCTTCCTGCTCACGGGGCTCTTTGTCGCCCGGCCTTATTGCCGGTTTCTCTGCCCGTACGGTGCCTTGCTGAATATTACCTCCCGGTTTTCCTGGAAGCACCTGTCGGTCTACCCGACCCATTGCATCGAGTGCAAGCTTTGCACGACTGCCTGCCCCTTCGAAGCCATTGATTTTCCCGATTCCGTCAGGGAACGGCCGGAAACCAGGAAAAGCGCAAGGCGCTTCATCCTTTTCTTTATCCTGATTCCCGTCCTGATGGCAGCCGGCGGATGGATCGGATCCCGGTCCCATGTGTATCTCTCCAGGGCGCACCATACCGTTGCCCTTGCCGAGCTCCTGATTTCCCACCCTGAATTGCGGAACGATACTGACAACCTGGATATCCAGACCTTCCTGGCTTCGGGAAAATCACTCGAGACCCTGGCTGCCGAGGCGCAGGTCATCCGGGACAAATTCCGCACTGGTGGCTGGATCCTGGGGGCTTTCCTGGGCCTGGTGATAGGGTTCATGACACTAAATCAACTGATATACAGGCGAAAAGAAGATTATCAGGCCAATAAGGGAGCCTGCTATTCATGCGCCAGGTGCTTAGATTATTGTCCGGTCGAATGAAAACAACAGAAGATAAAATCAAGCTCGTCTCCAACCTGATCACGGTATCCGGGATTTTCTGCATTGCCGTTTCCCTCCTGTTGCTGATCAACTTCATTCATGTCAAATCATCCAAACCGCTGGAAAGCAAAGCCCTTGTAGCCCTTGTGGAGCAGTTCCGGGGTGACAGCCAGAACGAAGATCTGAAAAACGATATCCGGAACCTGGACCTTCTGGCCCGTAAGGCCTTTTTCACGGGCAACTGGCAGATCAGGACGGGCAGTTTTCTGCTTTTGTTCGGAGGTATCCTTTTTGCCGGTCTGTTAAGGATTTACCACGATATGAAAGCTAAGATCGGGGCACCCCTGATCACCGGCGGCACAACCCAGATCACCCGGCTGCTGTCGCAGCGATGGATCCTCATCGCGGGAGGCCTGCTGTTGGGATCCGCAATGGTGGCCTCCTTCCTGACCACCGATTACCTGAAGATGTATCGTGAAACCGGCCGGGTAGCCCAAGTAACCCAGGCTCCGGAAGTGAGAACGGTGGAGGTGGAGACAGGAGACCAAGAGACCAAGAGACCAGGAGACCAAGAGACCAGAGACCAGGAGACAAGAGACCAGGAGACCAAGGGACCAGGAGAGCAGAGACAAGAGGCGGGGGGAGTTGTATCTAAAGACTCGATTTTTACGCCTCCAGTCGCGCGTCTCCAGTCTTCTTCAGCACGCCATCCCTCTTTCCGCGGCCACTGGGCGCAGGGCATTTCTGAAGCCGTGAACCTGCCGGTTGACTGGGATGGTCCCAGCGGGCGGAACATCAAATGGAAGGTTGCTCTGGAAAAGCCCGGCTACAATTCACCCGTCATCTGGAATAACCGGCTGTTCATTGCCGGGGCCGATGCCCAATCACGCATCATTTTCTGTTATGACAGGAACACGGGTTCCCTGCTCTGGCGACACGAGGCATCAGGCATCCCGGGTTCCCCGGCGGTTCCGCCCCGGGTGAGCTCCGATACCGGCCTGGCCGCTCCAAGCGTGGCAACGGATGGCAAGAGGGTTTTTGCCATTTTTGCCACGGGCGACCTGGTCGCCACGGATATTGACGGCAATAGGCTGTGGGCCAAAAATCTGGGAGTACCCAACAATCATTACGGTCACTCTTCCTCGCTGCTTGTATGGCAAGACCGGCTGATCGTTCAGTTCGATACAAACTCCTCGGGGCGACTGATGGCATTGAATGTGAACACCGGAGAACCGGTCTGGGACCATCCCAGAAAAACCACCGTATCCTGGGCATCCCCCATGCTGGCAGAACTCGACGGCCGGCTTCAAATCATAACCGTCACTTCCCCTACTGTTTACGGGAATGATTTCGAGAACGGATCCGAGTTATGGTCCCTGGAATGTCTCGCGGGGGAGGTTGGAGCTTCGGCCGCTGTTTTTGACGGGCTGGTTTATGCGGCCAACGAATATGCCCGGCTGGTGGCTATCCGTCCGGGCCCTGCTCCGGAAATCGTGTGGGAATCTGATGAATACCTTCCCGAAGCTGCCAGTCCGGTCGCAGGCAGCGGTCTGCTCTTCATAGCGACAAGCTACGGGATGTTTGTCTGCTATGATGCCAAGACCGGCGAAAAATACTGGGAAGAAGAATACGGCCAGGGATTTTACGGTTCCCCGATGATCGCCGAAGGGAAAGTTTACCTGATGGACCGGGGTGGAACCATGCATATCTTCAGCCTTAACCGTACCAAATCAAACCTGGGCAACCCGGTTTTGGGCGAAAAATCGGTGGTGACCCCCGCCTTTGCCGACGGGGCGATATACCTGAAGGGGGAGAAGTCGCTGTTTTGCGTGGCGCAAAATTAGGGCAAAAGGCAGAAGGCAAAAGGCAGAAGGAAAGGAAAAAGGAAAAAGGAAAAAGGAAAAAGTTATTTATGTATAACCCCAGACTTCAGTCTGGGGACTTTCGAGTCACGAATCACGAGTCACGAGTCACCAGTCACGAATCACGAGTCACGAGTCACCAGTCACGAATCACGAGTCACGAATCACGAATCCATGTCCGCCTACAGTAACGACATATCGGAGATCCTGAAGTCAACCGGCTCCGGGAGGGAAGCGGCCATACCGGTGTTGCAGGCGATCCAGAAGAGATACAATTATCTTCCGGAGGAAGCCCTGAGGGAGGTTTGCAAACTGACCGGGATCACTCCTGACCAGCTCATTGGCATTGCCAGTTTTTATTCGCAGTTCCGGCTGCACCCGGTCGGGAAGCACATCATCCGGGTTTGCGTGGGGACGGCATGTCACGTGAAAGGATCAGGCCTGGTCTATGATGCTTTTCGGCGCGAATTGGAGCTGGCCCCGCACCAGGACACCGACGCGGGAGGGATGTATACGGTCGAGCAGGTGAACTGCCTGGGATGCTGCACGCTGGCACCCGTGGTCCAGATCGACGGGATCACTTACGGCCATGTTGCTTCCGGCCAGGTGAAAGGCATCCTGGAGGATTTTCAGAAACACAAGGGCAAGAAAACAAGGGGTCAGTTCCGTACCGGTGACGGCAAGGAGATCGAGGGGGAGATCCGCATCGGCCTGGGATCCTGTTGCGTGGCCAGCGGGAGTGAAGCCATCAGGGAAGCAGTGGAAGAAACGGTTGCCACCAATGGCTTGCAGGTTAAGTTAAAGCACGTGGGCTGTGTAGGGATGTGTCACCAGGTTCCCCTGGTAGAGATCGTGCCTTCGGGAAGCGAGCCGGTCCTCTATACCCGCGTGGATCCGAAGGACGTCAGGCAGATCATTGAAAACCATTTTGATCCGCCGTCCCTGTTACAAAAGTTACGGATCCGGGCCTTGAGCCTTATTTCCAGTTTCCAGGATGACAGCCGCTGGGAGGGACTGGAACGTTATTCGAGCGAGATGAGGGAGAAGCACATTTCTTCTTTCCTTGGCCGTCAGATACCGCTTGCCACTGAGAACAGGGGGATCATCAATCCTGTTGACCTCAATGAATATGAGAGCCACCAGGGATTCGCGGCTTTCAGGCGCTGCTTGTCGGATTTAAAGCCTGATGAGGTCATCCGGGAAGTCAGTGCTTCGGGAATCAGGGGCCGTGGCGGTGCCGGTTTTCCGACCGGCACGAAATGGGAGATGGTTGCCATCCGGGAAGCCCTGGTCAAATATATCATCTGCAACGGGGACGAAGGGGATCCTGGGGCATTTATGGACCGGATGCTATTGGAGTCCTATCCCTTCCGGGTGATCGAGGGGATGCTGATCGCGGCTTACGCGACCGGCGCAACGGCAGGCTATTTCTATATCCGGGCTGAATACCCGTTGGCCGTGAACCGCATCCGGCAGGCTCTGGAAATGTGCGGTAAAGCCGGGTTGACCGGGAGGAACATCCTGGGCAGTGGCTTCTCCTTCGACATTCATCTCTGTGAGGGTGCCGGCGCCTTCGTCTGCGGTGAGGAAACCGCCCTGATCGCTTCCATCGAGGGGCGTAGGGGATTTCCTGCCCTCAGGCCTCCTTACCCGGCTGAAGCCGGACTCTGGAATGCCCCGACGGCAGTCAATAACGTGGAAACCCTTGCGCTGGTCCCCTGGATCCTGCGCAACGGGGCGGGCGCTTTCAGCCAGTTGGGTACTTCAGGCAGCAAGGGAACCAAGGTCTTCGCCCTGGCAGGCAAGATAGCCCGGGGCGGGCTTATCGAGGTGCCGATGGGCATCACTGTCCGGGAGATCGTTGAAGAGATCGGCGGCGGAATTGCCAACGGCCGCTCCTTCAAGGCAGTCCAGATAGGGGGACCTTCCGGGGGGTGCATACCGGCCTCCCTGGCCGGCACACCCGTGGATTTTGAATCAATGACCTCCCTGGGCGCCATGATGGGATCAGGGGGAATGGTCGTGCTGGATGATACTGACTGCATGGTGGATATCGCCCGCTATTTTCTCTCATTCACCCAAAAGGAATCTTGCGGTAAATGTACCTTTTGCAGGATCGGCACCCGGAGAATGCTGGACATCCTCGAACGCCTCTGCAGCGGAAAGGGTAAGCCGGGTGATCTGGACGAACTGGAGAAACTGGCTGAATGGACCCGGAAAGGGAGTCTTTGCGGACTCGGCAGGACTGCTCCCAACCCGGTCCTGACCACCTTGAAATATTTCAGGAACGAGTACGAAGCTCATCTCGAAGGGCACTGCCCTACTGCCAGGTGCCTCGATCTGATCCAATACTCAATAAACGACAAGTGCATCGGCTGCACGCTTTGTGCCCAAAAATGCCCGGTCCAGGCCATTGAGTTCCGGCCTCATGAAAAGCACGAGATCGATCTTGAAAAATGCATCAAATGCGATACCTGCCGTACGGTTTGTCAGTCTGATGCCGTTATTAAATCCTGATCTGTACCGATGATCGAACTGACCATTGACGGACAATTGTTGAAAACCTCACCGGGCACCACCGTGATGGATGCCGCCGGCCAGCTGGGCATACCTGTACCGTCGATGTGCCATAACGGCGACCTTCCTCATTTTGCCTCCTGCATGGTTTGCGTGGTCAAGGACGGAACAGGAAGGCTTATCCCTTCATGCTCAATCAAGGTGACTGATGGAATGGTGATCACCACACTGGATGATGAGATCAGGGAAGCCCGGAAGACCGCTCTTGACCTTCTGCTCAGTGATCATACCGGCGATTGTGAAGCTCCCTGCCGGCTTTCGTGCCCAGCCCACATGGACATACCACGGATGAACCGGTTCCTGGCTGCCGGGGAACCCGACAAGGCCTTTGAGGTGGTAATCCGGGATATTCCCATCCCCTCCATTCTCGGGCGGATCTGCCCGGCCCCCTGCGAAAATGCCTGCCGGAGAAAACCCATCGACGGGGCGGTCAGCATCTGCCTGCTCAAAAGGTTCGCCGGAGACCAGAGACTGGAGACAAGAGACAATTCTCACGCATCACGCATCACGCATCACGCGTCACGTGTCAAGCAAGTGGCCGTTATCGGCTCCGGCCCCCACGGCCTCTCTGCCGCCTGGTACCTGCAACATTTTGGGTACCAGTGCACGGTATTTGACCGGAATGAGCTCCCCGGCGGGGCCTTGCGTTATTCGGTCCCGCGGAACCTTCTCCCCGAGGAAGTGCTGGATTTTGAAATCAACCGGATCAGGGAATCGGGCGTTCTTTTCAAAATGAATGCCGAGATTGATCAGGTCGGGCTGGAGAAACTGAAGCAGACTTTTGATGCCGTGGTTGAGCCTCTGGCCAAAGCACCCAAGATGGCCATCCGGGCAGCTGCGCTGGGCAAGGATGCCGCGCACCGGGTCGATCAGCAGCTGACCGGCCGGGAGGTGACGGGCGAGAAACGCCTGTTCAATTCACGGTTCGGCAGGTTGATCCCCGAGGAGATCCCTGAATACCTGAAAGAATCCTACCCTACCGGCCAGACAGTTCCAGCCGGGGGGAAAGAAGGGGGCTATAGCTATGAGGAAGTGATGGCCGAGGCAGCCCGGTGCCTGCATTGCGACTGCCGGAAGAAGGACAACTGCCTTCTCCGGACCTGGTCGGACGAATATCAAGCGGAACAGAAGCGTTTTACGGGACCGGAAAGGAAGCCCGTGACCAGGATCATCCAGCACGACACCGTGATCTATGAGCCGCAGAAGTGCATCAAGTGCGGAATCTGCGTACGGATCACATCGAAATACAAAGAGGAGCTGGGCCTGACCTTCATCGGACGCGGTTTTGACGTAATTATCGGGGTGCCTTTCAACGAAAGCCTTCAAAATGGCCTGACACATACGGCCGGGATGGCCGCTGAAGCCTGCCCGACGGGAGCGTTGGCGTTAAAGGAGAAAGGAGAAAGGAGGAAGGAGGAAGGATGAGAAAAATTTACCTTTTGGGATTGATGGTCGGGATTGGGGTGATCAGCCTGCCGGTTCGGGCACAGGATTGCTGGCCTGTTTTCCGGGGCGATCAGGCCCTGAACGGGGCCAGCAGGACCACTTTACCCAAAGAACCGAGACTGTTATGGAAATTCAAGGTACTGGATGATATCAAGGCTGCACCGGTGGCTTGCGGAAACACGCTTGTCGTGGGCTCCCTCGATGGTTGGTTATATGCCATCGATCCGAACGGAAAATTGAAATGGAAAGACAGTACCGGCAACGGCATTGAGGGAGCCGCCCTGATCCTGGATCAGACTGTTTACGTGGGGAACCTTTCCGGGGAACTTTTCGCCTATGATCTGGCCACCGGGAAAAAGAAATGGACCTACAAGACCGACGGGCAGATCAGCGGATCGCCCAATTGGTGGAAAGCGGGAACTTATACGAGAATTGTGGCAGGAAGTTACGATTTTTACCTGCATTGCGTCGATGCGGCCACCGGTCAGGCTGTCTGGAAATACGAAACCGACAATTTTATCAATGGTGCAGCATCCTGCACGGACGGCAAGGCTGTTTTCGGAGGCTGCGACGGGTTCATTCACCAGGTGGATATAACCAAGGGCACTGTCATCGGAAAGACCAATGTTGCAAACTATATCCCGGGATCAGTACCTGTCCTGGGAGGAAAGGCCTATGCGGGTGATTATGAAGGCGGTTTCACCTGCATCGACCTGGATCAGCAAAAGATGGTCTGGAGATATGTGAATGACCAGGTGCAGCTGCCCTTCCTGGCCAGTGCGGCCCTTTCAGGGGACCGTGTAGTGACGGGCAGCCGCGACAAGCACGTTTACTGTTTTTCGGCCAAAGACGGGAAACTCCTCTGGAAATACAACACCGGTGAACGGGTGGATGCTTCTCCGGTCATCTGCGGCGACCGGGTGCTCATCGCCAATATGCGCGGCGACCTCATCATCCTCACCCTCGCCGATGGCAAACCCGCCTGGAGCTATGAGACCGGAACGCCCATAAACGGAAATCCGGCAGTGGCCGGAGGAAAAATATATGCAGGAGGGGAAGATGGTAACCTTTTTTGTTTCGGTAATTAAAGACAGTGGGTCAAGGAGGAAGGAGTAAGGAGAAAGGAGGAAGGAGAAAGAAATTTATGACTAACCCCAGACTGAAGTCTGGGGGCTTTCCAGTCACGAGTCACGAATCACGAGTCACGAGTCACGAGTCACGAATCACTGAAAAACATGATCAAAAGAACGCTGCAAATCATCTGCCTCCTCTTGGCTTCCACTGCCCCGGTGATGACTCAGGACACCATCCGGGCGAATGATTTCGATTTTTCAAAGTTCCGGCCGGCAGTGCAGTTTTTTGCCAATGCGGAATACAATCCTTCTGCCGGGGTTACGAAAGATTATTCTTTCTGGATCGGCAGAGCCCAGTTCGGCTTTGATTATCAGTATAACGACAAATGGTCGGCGAAAATACTGGTCGACCGCACGAGCGCGGCCGGATTGATCAACTCGATGTACCTCAAGCAGGCCAGCCTGCAATGGAAACCTAACGACCGTTGGACGCTCGTTGGCGGAGCCATCGTCTCCAATTCCTTTTACACGCAGGAAAAGTTCTGGAATTACCGGTTTGTGGCTGAAACCTTTCAGGACCGCTACTACTGCATACCCAGTACCGACCTTGGTTTTGGAGTGACTTACACATTCAGTCCACGGCTCAGTATCGATGCAGCTGTCACCAACGGCGAAGGCCCCAAGATCGATCAGGACAATTTCGGAAAGGTCAGGGCGGCCGGCGGGATCACTTTTACCCCGGTCAAGGGCCTGATACTACGAGCCTATCTCCACGATAAAGGATCCGGAGCGGAAGGCTCGGTCCATGAAAAGCTGCTTATGCTCTTCGCGGGATATGAGAAAGAAAACCGTTTCCGGATCGGCGGAGAGTTCAACCAGGCAGAGGGATATCAAAATGATGCCGGTCGAAGTTCATACGGAGTGTCCGTTTACGGCTGGATCACTCTTCGCGGTAGCCTTAAATACCTGGCACGGTACGACCGCCTCTGGATCAATGCGGCAGAAGGGCAAACCACCGCCGGTGAGACTGACTTTAATGCACTGATCACCGGTTTCTCAGTCTGTCCGGTCAAAAACGTTACTTTCTGCCTCAATTACCAGGGAGTTTTTCATGCCGATCGGGGAACAAAGCCGGGTCAAAGAGTGTTGTTTAGTTTTGAGTACAGGCTGTGACCGGGTTAAGGCAGAAGGCAAAAGGCAAAAGGCAGAAGGAAAGTAAAAAGGAAAAAGGAAAAAGGAAAAAGGAATTTATGTATAACCCCAGACTTCAGTCCGGGGACTTTCGAGTCACGAATCACGAGTCACGAATCACGAGTCACGAATCACGAGTCACGAGTCACCAAACCAATGCGTATTCTTCAAATCATCCCCGGTTCAGGCGGCAGTTTTTACTGTGGCAATTGCCTGCGCGACAGCAAATACGTGAGCGCCTTACGCGAATCGGGCCACGAAGTCTTAAAGGTGCCCATGTACCTGCCGTTGTTTGCGCATGAGCATGACCTTAACCAGGTTCCTGTGTTTTACGGGGCTATCAGCATCTATCTCAAGCAGCTGTTCCCGGTATTCCGGTATGTTCCGCGATGGTTCGACAAGCTGCTGAACAGCAAACCCTTGCTGAAGATGGCTGCCGGGATGGCCGGATCCACCCGGGCCAAAGGACTGGGAGAGATGACGATTTCGATGCTGAAAGGTGAGCACGGGAAGCAACATGAAGAGCTTGACCGGCTGGTCCACTGGATCCGGGTCCATTACAAACCTGATGTCATACATTTATCCAACGCCCTGTTGTCGGGGCTGGCGCCCCGTCTGAAGCAGGAACTGGGAACACCGGTCTTTTGTTCCCTTCAGGATGAAGACGTCTGGGTCGATGTCATGCAACCGGCGTTCCGTGAGGAAGCCTGGGAATTGATGCATGACAACGGATCTTCGATCGCCGGTTTTATCGGTGTGAGCCATTTCTTTTCAGGCCAGATGAAGGAACGCATTGGCATTCCTGAGGACAAGCTGTTTACCGTGCACCTCGGTGTTGATCCGGCCGATTACGAACCGGTTCCGGCAACCGAAAAGCCCAGGAACATAGGATTTATCTCGCGGATGTGCGAAGACAACGGATTGGAGATATTGGTGGAGGCCTTTATCGAATTAAAGAAAAAACCGGGATTTGAGGACGTAAAACTGGTCATCACCGGTGGATCGACCGGCGACGATAAACTATTTCTCAAGAGGATCAGGCAGAGGATCATGTCGGCGAAGTTGGAGCAACAGGTGGATTTCCATGAAGATTTTGAGGAAGAGGGACGGAGGGAATTTTTCAGGAAAGTATCGGTCGTTTCCGTTCCTGTTCTGAAGGGTGAGGCTTTCGGGCTCTACCTGCTGGAATCCCTGGCTTCGGGAACGCCGGTGGTACAGCCCGCGTTGGGGGCTTTTCCCGAGATCATCGGCACAACCTGCGGCGGGGTGGTTTACAGTCCGAACAAACCGGAAAACCTGGCGGAGGCCCTGGCCGGTGTGCTGGGCAATCCCGATCAGCTACTGGGTTTGAGTGAGGCGGGCATCAGGGGGGTCCGGGAGCAATTCAATATCTTTACCCATGCGGCCGAGCTGGTGTCGGTGTACAACCGGGTCATCAATGTTAAATCCTGAAAGCCATGTTACTGGACATTCAGACTATCCATAAAAGTTACGGGATTCGCGGAACGGCAACCGAACGGAAGGTCCTTGAAGGGTTCTCCCTTGTTGTTGACCGCGGTGAAACGCTGGCGGTCACGGGCCCTTCGGGATCGGGAAAGACCACCCTCCTGAACCTGATCGCCGGGCTTGACCGTCCGGATTCGGGCAGGATCCTGTTTGACGGAACGGATATCGGCTCCCTGGCCGGGGAAGGGCTCAATCAATTCAGAAGGCGGAGCATCGGTCTGGTTTTCCAGTTGCATCACTTGCTGCCTCAGTTGACCCTGATGGAAAACATCCTCGTGCCTGCCCTGGCCGGCTACAGGAGGGTTCCGCAAGCAGTCCGGCTTCGCGGGGAAGCCCTGGCGGAGCGTTTGGGGCTGCTGGAGGTCAAGAACCAGAAACCTGGCGAGCTATCGGGCGGGGAGTGCCAGAGGGCAGCCGTGGCACGGTCGCTGATCAACGACCCGCAAATGCTCCTGGCTGATGAACCGACAGGGGCACTTGATGAAGCCAATGCGACGAACCTGGTTACCCTTCTTCTTGAGGTCACCCGGGAACAGGGAAAAACCCTCATCCTGGTGACACACTCGGCCCAAGTGGCGGTAAGAATGGAAAGAGTGATCGCATTGCGATGAACAGCTTGCTGCGCAAAGGAAAAAGGAAAAAGGAAAAAGGAAAAAGTCAATCACGAATCACGAGTCACGAATCACGAGTCACGAGTCACGAATCACGAATCACGAGTCACGAATCACGAGTCACGAATCACGAGTCACCATGGACCGTTACCGAATATTAAAAAGCAATCTGCGTTACTATTTCCGTCGCAACCTGGTGGTTGCGCTGGGGATGGCGATCGGCATTACGGTGATCACGGGAGCCCTGGTGACGGGTGATTCGGTGCGTAGCGGGTTGCGGGGCCTGGTCGGTCTCCGGCTGGGGAAGGTCGATCTGGCTGTCAGTGCCGGTGAGCGGTATCTGACCGATTCGCTGGCTATCCGGCTATCACAGGATCTCGCGATCCCGGCGGCGGCGGTGCTGCAGCTGGGTGGCTCGGTGACGGCCGGCGGCGGGACGATCCGGGTACCGAAAGCACTTGTGTGGGGCGTGGATACGGCGTTCCGTGCGACGGTCGGGCCGGGCACCTTTGATCCGCCGCTGAACGCAGATGAGGCCGTGATCAGCGACAACCTCGCAGCCCGGCTTAATGTCAAAGCGGGTGATGAGATCCTGATCCGGTTCAATAAACCCGGAACCATTCCCCTGGAGGCACCTTTCGTATCTGACGAGGACAATATCCTTACCCTTGCTGTAAGGGTAAAAACCATCCCTGGCAAAGAGAGCCACGGGAGGTTTCACCTTCAGAATACCCAGGCAGCTCCGTTCAATGTGTTCATCAACAAAAGGAACCTCCAGGAGCTGACCGGCATGCAGGGACTGTCCAACCTGATCCTGCTGGCCGGCGAAGGAGCCTTGCCAGTCAACCGGGTGGAAAAGTCGTTGGCTGCTCGCTGGTCAATCCGTGATGCGGGCCTCACCCTTGACCGTCATCCGGATACCGGCGAATGGATGCTCCGGTCAACCCGTATTTTCTTCGATCCTCCAACCCTATTAGCCATCCATTCCTCTTCTTTAAATAAATCCCTTTGGTTCAGCTATTTTGTCAATGAATTCAGGATCGGGACCAACTCCACGCCCTATTCTTTCGTATCCACCTTGCCCGATGACCGGGTCATGCCCGGTGACATCATCATCAATCGCTGGCTGGCAGAAGATCTTAATGCTCAATTGGGAGATACGGTGTTTCTCAGGTACTTCCTGGTGGGGCCGCTGCGCAACCTGACCGAGGAAATATCGGGCTTCAGGATAACCGGCATTGTTCCGATGGATGATCCGCGCTCCGACCGGCTGCTCATGCCTGAAATCCCGGGATTGGCAGATGCCGGGAATTGCCGCGACTGGGAAAGCGGGATTCCGATTGACCTGAGCCGGATACGGGATAAGGATGAGGATTACTGGAACCAATTCCGCGGAACACCGAAAGCATTCATCAATCCTGGCCAGGCTGCGGGATTATGGCAGAACCGGTTCGGGAGCTTCACCCAGGTCCGGTTTTCTCCCGACCAGGACCGGTCTGTCATTCAATCCTCCGTCCTGTCAGGCCTGCATCCTACAGATGTTGGCATGCAAGTGTCAGAACCGGCCCGGGAAGGAGTGACGGCCGCTTCTTCCGGGGTGGATTTCAGCGGGTTGTTCCTGGGCCTGAGCTTTTTCCTGGTCGCCGGAGGGCTGATCCTCACTGTCCTGCTGATCCGTCTAAATCTCCATGACAGGATAGACCAGATCGGAACACTCAGGGCCATCGGCTGGTCCGATAAGCTCATCCGGAACCTTCTGCTGGCCGAACAGATGATCGTGACCTTGATCGGGGCCCTCATCGGGCTCGCCTTTACTTTCCTTTATACGGTCCTGGTATTCAACGCCCTGAAGGGAGTGTGGAACGATATTGTGCTGACAGATACCCTCAGTCCCGTTTTCCATCCGGGCACACTGGCAGCCGGAACAGGCATCGGCATACTGGTCTCTGCCGCCACCGCTTGGTTTGCCCTTGTGCGATCCTTGCGCCGGAGCCCCGCTGCCTTGCAGAAAAAACTCAGACCAGCCGAATCCCCCCGTGTCAGCAAGATTTTACTCGGATCATCTATCTTCTTTATTCTATCTTCTTTATTCTTCGTGGTTTATGGTCTCTTTCGCATCCAGACTGTTGCACCGACTGTATTCTTCCTGGGCGGCACTTTGCTGCTGTCAGGCCTTCTCCTGCTGGCCATCCGCCAGGTGAGGTTTCATAATCCGCTGTCCAACAAGCAACTCAGTCTGAATGTTTTAAGTCAAACCAACCTCTGGCGCAGCAGCACCAGGAGCCTATCGGTGATCATTCTCTTTGCGATAGGGATATTCCTGGTCATTGCGATCGGGGCGAACAGGAAGATGGAAGTGGGGGACAAGGGCACAGGGGCACAGGGGTACAATGGCACGGGGGGATTCCTGTACTACCTGGAGACTACCGTACCGGTGACGGATAATCTGAACATACCTCAGGTGAAGGCTAAATATGGCCTGGAAGCACCGTCAGAATTTGTGCAGATGAAAAAACTGGAGGGTGATGATGCGAGCTGCCTGAACCTCAATCGGGTAAGTAATCCACCTCTACTCGGTGTGCCGGCCGGATCGCTCAAGGGTCGTTTCCGTTTTGCTTCCCTGGCTGACCAGAGATTCCGGGATGATCCCTGGAGCATCCTGGAACAGCGATTGCCGGGCGGAGCCATACCGGCCGTTGCAGATCAGACGGTGATCCAATGGAGTCTCGGGATGCAACCCGGAGACACGTTAAGGTACCTGAATGAAAAAGGTGATGCGGTTAAGCTGGTCCTGGTGGGCGGATTGGCGAATTCTGTCTTCCAGGGCAATATCCTGGTAGCCGAGGACCTGTTTATCAGGAATTGGCCTTCTGTGAACGGTACTTGCGTGACGCTGGTATCTGCAGATCAGGAACTGCAGGAAACGGCCGGTGAAGAACTTCGCCGGGTCTTTCGGGATTACGGTGCCGATCTCCAGAGCGCCTCCATGAAACTGGCGGTCTTCAATTCGGTCGAGAACACCTATCTCTCCATTTTTCTCGTCATGGGTGCACTTGCCATGCTGATTGGCACGATCGGGCTGGCCATCGTACTGATCCGCAACCTTCAGGAACGCGGTGCGGAGATGGCACTGCTCCGGGCGACCGGTTTCAGCCGGCGAAGGATCCTGGGGCTGGTATTCCGCGAATATTCCATGCTGCTAATTTACGGAACGCTGGCCGGCGGGCTTCCGTCAATCATAGCTGTGCTGCCAGTCCTGATCAATCCTTCCGGCGAAGTATCCCTCCTGTTCCTGCTTGCGATCCTGGCGGCATTGATAGCCAACGGCCTGGCTTGGATCCTGGTGCTGGCCCGGAGAGCGATATACAGACCGGTTCCCTTCAGTACCTAAAGCGTTTCCAACGCCTGCCCCAGGTCATTGATGATGTCTTCCACATCTTCAATCCCCACGGAAAGCCTGACCAGGTCGTCCGTTATACCGGCCGCCAACTTGTTCTCAGGGCTGACAGCCGCGTGAGTCATGGAAGCCGGATGCTGGATCAGCGTTTCCACTCCTCCGAGTGAAACAGCCAGCAGGGCCAGGTGCACATGGTCCATCAACCGGCTTCCCGCTGTGTAGCCACCCTGGAGGCCAAAGCTCATCATCGAGCCGAATCCTTTCATCTGCCTTTTGGCAAGGGCATATTGGGGATGGGATTCCAAACCCGGATATTTGATCCAGGCCACCTTGGGATGTGATTCCAGGAATCGGGCCACCTTCATGGCGTTCTCCTGCGCCCGTTCGATCCGGATGGCCAGGGTTTTTAATCCCCTGATCACCATGAACGCCTGTGTCGGATCCATATTGCAACCCATGTAGACCATGGAATGGCGGATCTTTTTATAGAGACCGGGATCCTTGGTTATGATGACCCCGCCAACGATATCTGCATGCCCGTTGATGAATTTTGTCACCGAATGCAAAACGATATCCGCCCCCAGGTCAAGCGGATTCTGCAGGTAGGGGGAACAGAACGTGTTGTCCACAACCAGGAGGATGCCATGCTCCCTTGCAAGGGCCGAGCAGGCGGCAATATCCGTGATGCTCATGGTAGGATTGGCCGGTGTTTCAATGTACAATACCGATGTATTGGGCCTGATCGCTGCTTTGACAGCAGCGATATCAGAAGTGTCGACAAAGGTGGCTTCAACATTGAACCTCGAGAAATCCTGTTCCAGGATGCCCCGGGCCGGGCCGTACACGGCATTTGAGCTGACAATGTGCTTTCCCGCACCCAGCAGGGCCAGATAGACACAGCTCACGGCACCCATGCCGGAACTGGTCGCAATCCCGTCATACCCGTTTTCCAGCTCGGCGACGCTCCTCTCCAGGGCCCTGATGGTGGGATTGGCTATCCGTGTATAAATGTAGCCGCTGCTTTTTCCGGAAAAGCAATCGGCCCCATGCCGGGCATTCCTGAACTTAAAGGTTGAAGTCTGGTAGATCGGAACCGTTGCGCTTCCCAGTTTGTCCTCGTGCCCGCCGGAGTGAATCAGCTTGGTGTTGAATCCTTTGTTTTTTGTGTCCATAAGGTTATTATTTACCTGATTGTATTTCTGCCTTTACCAAATCGTCAAATGAGAGGTCCATCAGCTTGAAGTTTTCCCACCCTTCATAATCGAAGTGCCACCATTCAGAGGAATAATGAGTGAAACCGAAATGTGACAGGATCCCAAACAGCAGTTTCCGGTTAGCCACGACGGTGTCCGGAAGCGCCGTATAATCCGGATCGGCCTTTTCCGAGAAATCGTCAAATTCGCTGGGCATAGGTATTTCCTTTCCGCTGCCCAGTTCAGCCAGCGTCAGGTCAACAGCGCAGCCCCGGTTATGGCGTGAACCGTGGCGCGGATCGGCTACAAAATTCGTATCGGGATACACCTCGAAAAACCGAAGGCTGGCCGCATAGGGCCGGTATGCATCATAGATCTTAAGCCCGATCCGGTAATAAGCCAGGGAATCCTGCGCACGCTGAAGTGCTTCGGCCACCGGTTTCCGCGCATAGGCTTTCGGAGCGGTATAGATAACCTCTCCGGTGAAATTATTGGCGGTGGCGTAACGGATATCGAGATAAATATTCCCAATAACCTCTTCCAGGTCAACCATCAGCATCTGGGGATCCCTGGCCGCAATCTCCTGATAATCCTCAACGGTCATGACCAGGTCGAGGTTATAAGGATTGCGCTCCCGTGAATCCCTTATTTTGTTGCAGCCGTAAAAACAAATTGCGACCGCCAGGGCAAGGACCAGTATCCTGTATCTCTTCAAAATAATCAAAACAACGGACAGGTGATCCCCAGGGATATGCCGGCGTTCTGGAAGTTGGGCCCCCAGAAATCCGTGGAGGCCGGAACCAGCAGATAATGCCCCTCGGCAATCACGGCAAAATCCTCCGCCAGGTAAAATTCCGCTCCGAACAGGGCCTTGCAGGCAAAGACAACCTGATGACTGTATTGTACCTCATAGGTAGTTCCCCCGGCCGCGACGATGGGATATCCGTAATCCAGGCACCCTGCCTGCAACAGTCCCAGGATTTTCAGTTTTCCCGATCGGGTACGGATGCCCGGGCCCAGGAAATAGCCGGCTGCTTTCAGTTCGCTCTTTGTGACATTGGTCTGGACGGTTGTCTCGATGGAATAATCGTAGGTCAGGTTATCCAGCGATAAACGGACAAACCAGGGAATATTTTTTCCGGCGCGGAATTCCGCGTCAGTGGAAGAGATGCCTTTCCCGGTCATGGCCGGGTTGCCGATCGGATAATTGATCCCGAAACTCAACGGGAAGTAAATCCTTTTCAGAAAGTTCTCCTGGGCCTGCCCGCTCAGAGCAAACAGGAGAAGTCCGGTTGATAGTATTATTGGCTTCATCATCCTGTTAAGATAAGGAAAAACCTTTTTCGATATTGTACCCTCATGGGAACGGGTCAATCATCCGGCTTTACGATCGATTCCAGTTTTTCCAGATTGACCGAATTGTTATGATATGCGTCCATCCAGCGGATGCAGCGGTTGGCATCCAGGGGAACGCCGATGGCCGGGATGCTGTTTTTCCGGCAATCCCGCATTCCCCAAACCAGCTCAGGGACACAAGCTATTCCCAGGACGGAGAAAGTCTGGTTTTTCGTAGCAACTTCCCGGGCCAGTTTCTTGAGCCCGGCTCCCTTCCAGACATAGGCCGTGATATTATGGTGCTTGAGCAGCCGGGTTAAATAATTCTCCCAACAGTTCTTTGAGCACGATTTGCATTGATAATCGAAACCGTCCGGGGCTGACTTGCAGTCGGCATCGAAATCTCTGAGGCAATAGGGCAGAAGCGCGATCTTGTGACCGGAATTCAGGAACCGGTCCCGGTTGATCCGGTTGGTCAGCTCAATCTCCAGCATATACAAATGATATTGTTCCCTGGTGGTCCGTAATCGCCTGTCCCGGTATTTCCTCAAAGGCAGGGTTCGTAAATGAGTGTTGACCTTTTCGGTATATCCCGACAGCGATGGGTTCAGCAAATGAAGGATATAGGAAATCAGGCTTGAATTTTCCGTCGCGAGTGTCATTCGTTTCAGGAAATGTTTCCTTTTGCTGAACTCCCAGATGGTTTGCAGAACGATCAGGGGATCGCCGTACCGACTTAAAACCTGATCCGCCAATTCCCCGATCGTCCGGTAATAACCAGCTGTGGAAGGAGTGTCCCCAAACAAGGTATAGGTTTTGCCCTCGACGGGAGTATATGGGATCGGGATCTGCAACGTGCTATCAGTTGAATTCGGACCTCATTTCCCAAATTCCATCCTGAACTGTTTTCTTGCCTCTATCCGCGCACGGGTGATCACATCCGCGTGATAGAGGTTTTTAACATACATTTCCGTCTGGTTGCAGTAATAGGGACTGGCCGGGACACCGCAAACACCGGTCGGGATAACTGACAACGACCGGTCCCAATCGGCAAGGTCATAAATATGCCGTTGCGAAGAACCATCATCCACTCCAGCCGGATCGCCTAAAGGATACGAAAACGGATGTACCGTATGAAAGCTTCCTCCCACCGCATAGGGTCCCCTGCTCAGCCCGAACAGTTTATTGATCAGCTTGACCTGGGCCATCGGATGCTTGATGGTGAATGTATGGATCTTGCCCCATTCCCATTTGGCCTGGTTTGTCCCGAGCTGATCAGTCAGATCGGCAACCGTCTGCTTAAAAGCATCGGTAACCATTTCGGAAAAGGTTTCCTGCCTTTCGGTTGTTGTAATATCGTCGCACCAAGTTGAGGATTGATCCCGGAGGATGTTCTCCATGAAATTCGTTACCAGCACGTTTTCACGACGGAATTGGGTAAACAGGTCATCACCCATCTGGTCCTTTGCCAGTCGCGACAGAACAGCGTGGTAAAGAAGATCAAAGATGGCCGCAGGACTGCTTTCCGATTCGAATTCAAGGTTCCATCCGGCCAGTTTGTCCAAGGCTGTCTTTTCGTCCCCGGTAAGGCTGTTGACCAGGATATGGTTTAAAAATTCCGGGGTGAACTTGCCGGCCATTTTTGATTTGTGGTCAGCCTGCATCCGGATAAAATCATCAACAGACAGTTTTTCCTTTTCATTCAGCATCTCAAGGATCCGGTCGGCCCGGTAAGGCAGAGAGAACCAACTGCTGATATAATGGGGATAATCCGGACCAACCGTGTTGTTGTTAGCCGAGGAAACATATCCACATTCGGGGTTATAGGTGTATGGCAGTTCTTCGAACGGGACCAGGCCTTTCCAGTCGAACTCATCCGTATCGCCCGGGAAAAGGGTGGTTCCCGTCCCCTTTCGCACGGGCAGTCCGATCGTCGATTGCATCCCGATATTCCCGTCCACATCCGCATAAACCACGTTCTGGTTCACGGCGACAAAGGTTTTCAGAGCTTCACGGAATTCCTCCCAGTTTCCGGCACGATTGAGGAGAAAGATGCTGCGCAATTCATTGCTCGGTTCCATGCCATTCCAGCGCATGGAAATCTTCCTGGCGCCGGTCTTTTTAAAATCCGATATGACGGGACCCCTGTGAGTAAAGGCATTGGTCCTTATCACCGAATCACCGCCCTTGATGAAGATCTTTTCTTCCCGGATATCGAGCTTCTTCCATTCCCCGTTGAAACGATAGAGCGTTGAATCTGCGGGGTTGATTGTTTCTTCGTAGAAATCAGCATCATCCGTCATCACGTTGGTGTATCCCCATGCGATTCGGGCATTATGGCCGGCCACCACCAGCGGTTGCCCGGGCAGTATCACGCCGGTAACATCGAGCTTGCCCGGCACCACCTGGTGCATTTGGTACCATATCCCGGGGATCCACAGGCTCAGGTGCATGTCATTGGCCAGGATCGGCTGCCCGGTGGCGCTCTTCTTTCCTGCAACCGCCCAATTATTGCTACCCCTGAACACATCTAATCCCAGATCTTCAATGAACCGAACGGTTTTGGCCAGGTTGGCCAGCGCTTCAGGCTCGACAGCCGGAGTTAATCCGGGCTGGACGTACGTTCTCTGCTCCGTCAGGTCGGGTAAAAGGTAACGGTACAGTTCGTCGCCAACCTGTCGACGGATCTGGTCAATAAGCGTTTCCGTTGTCCAACCGGTTGACAGGTCCCAGGCCATGTAACCGATCAGGTTGATCGAATGTTCTGGTAGCCAGGGATCCGGCTTGTAACCCAGCAGGGCGAATTCGGGAGGCAATTTCTTTCCGTTTTCTTCCATGTACTGATTGACTCCCGAGCAGAATGCGTCCAGGGCAGAACGGAGTTCAGGAGATGCCTCAGCAAGAATCATCCTGGATTTTTCAGTTATTCTGAGCGACCGGAAAAGCTGATCCTCATCGATCATGTCCTTTCCGAATATTTCAGAAAGCCGGCCGGTGGTGACTCTCCGGAGCAGGTCCATTTGCCATAGCCTGTCCTGTGCCTCCAGGTATCCAACCGCAATGTAAAGATCGTGCTCCGTCACGGCGAACACATGCGGGATGCCCAGGGAATCGCGCAGCACCTCCACCGTGCCGTCAAGTCCTTTGAGCCTGATATTCTCGTTGTAATCCGGTATGGCCCGGGTGCGGATCTGATTCAGGAAAAGCCATCCGGCGCCGATGAGCACCACCAGCACCAATAGCAAGACCAGCGACCACTTTTTAATTTTCATAATCAGCAGGTTAAGTTGGTTAGTGATGTAAACCTAGAAAAAAATCCGGGTTAAGCTTCATCAAGGGTTGCCGCCGTCTTCGGGTTATGTTTATGCCTGAAGAAAACGGCAAAAAGGATGGCCATGATGAGAGCGTAACCGGCGAAGGCCAGCCATATGCCGTGCCAGTCAAAGTCATCGCCGGCCTTGAAAAACTTGTCGATCATGATTCCGCTGATGCGGCTGCCGAGGAATGCTCCCAGTCCGTTCGTCATCATCATGAACAACCCCTGGGCGCTGGCCCGTATGCTCGGGTCGACCTGGGTTTCGACAAACAGTGAGCCGGAGATATTGAAGAAGTCGAATGCCATGCCATAAACGATGCAGGAAAGGATGATCATCCAAAGCCCGTCGGTGGGATTGCCGTAGGAAAACAGCCCGAAGCGCAAAACCCAGGCAATCATGGCCATGAGCATCACTTTCTTGATGCCGAACTTTTTCAGGAAGAAGGGGATGGTCAGGATGAACAGGGTTTCCGACATCTGGGAAATGGACATGATGATCGCCGGGAACCTGACGGCAATCGCATCCTTGTATTCATCGAGTTTGGCAAAGTCGTGAAGGAAAGTGTCGCCATAGGCATTCGTCAGTTGCAAGGCGGCGCCGAGAAGAATGGCAAAGAGGAAAAACACAGCCATCTTGGTGTTCTTGAAAAGAGCAAACGCTTTCAATCCCAACGCTTCAACCACCGATTTTTTATGTCCCTTGCCCAATGGCGGACACTTGGGCAACGTAAAAGAATAAATGCCTAACAGAACAGAGGCGGCTGAAGCCACGTAGAACTGTCCGGCGGAAATTTCAAGGCCGGTGAGGCTGACCACCCACAGGGCAACGATGAATCCGATGGTACCCCATACCCGGATGGGAGGATACTCCCGGATGATGTCCATGTTCCTGTTCTTCATGCTGGTATAGGTCACCGTGATGGCCAGGGCAACGGTGGGCATGTAAAAGACCATGTTCAGCAGCATGATCCAGAATATGGCATCCGGATTGTTCATTTGGGGAACCAGGAACAGCAGCACGGCCCCTGCGAGGTGAAAAACCCCGTAAAGCCTTTCTGCACGGATCCACCGGTCGGCGATGATGCCCGCGATGGCCGGCATGAACAGGGATGCGATACCCATGGTCGAAAAGATGGCCCCGAACTCGGTCCCGGACCATTGCTTGGTCTGGAACCACCAGGCCCCGATCGTGATCAGCCAGCAACCCCAGATAAAGAACTGAAAGAAATTCAGGACAATCAGCCGGAACTTAAAGCTCATGTGAATCCGCTTTTGTGAGGATAATCATCTGCATTTATCCTTACAATGTTAGAATTATTCCGGAAATAATTAAAACGGGTTTCAGAAGCCTTCTCCCTTGTCCCGTCCCACCGATTTGCTATCTTCGCTTTATGTCAACCAGGAAATACAACTGGGCCATCCTGGGATGCGGGAAGATCGCCGCAAAATTCAGTACCGATCTGAAGCTGCTGCCAAATGCCAGGCTTTACGCAACTGCCTCACGGGAGCAGGAAAAGGCCAGGACCTTTGCCGGAGAATTCGGTTTCGAAAAAAGCTACGGCAGTTATGAAGAGATGGTGGCCGATCCCGAGGTGGATATCGTTTATGTGGCCACACCCCATTCCCATCACCACAACCACTCCATCCTGTGCCTGGAACATGGCAAGCCCGTGCTGGTTGAGAAAGCTTTTGCCCTGACGGCACAGGAGGCTCGCCAGATGATCGCTGCGGCCCACCGGAACAAGGTGTTCCTGATGGAGGCTTTCTGGACCCGGTTCCAGCCCTCATTCCACAGACTCCGGGAAGTGATCCGGTCGGGTGAACTCGGCAAAGCGTGGATGATGAGATCGGAGTTTTGTTTTCACGCTCCTTATGACCCGCATTCCCGTCTTTTCAACCTGGCTCTCGGTGGGGGCTCCCTGCTGGATATCGGCATCTACCCTGTATTCTGGGCTTTGCAGCTCTTCGGGGAACCTGCGGATATCCGGGTTACGACGGACCTGGCGCCAACCGGAGCAGACAGGAGCATGGCCGTCACCTTCAAATACCCGGGAGGGGAGATCGCCCAGCTGGCCTCCAGCCTGTCAGCCATGAGCGATACCCAGACAGAGGTCTGGTGCGAGAAGGGTTTTGTAAGGGTTCGCAGGATCGATCCGCAAAAAGTGGTCGTGGCCGTCACGAAGAAAGGACAGGCTGTAGAAGAAACCCTGTTTGAGCAACCCGGTTTCGGCCTGTACCTCGAGGCACAACATGTAATGGAATGCCTTGACAACGGACTGATTGAAAGCCCATTGCTTCCCCACTCCTTCACCCTGCTGCAGATGGATGTCCTGGATAGGATCCGTGATAAAGCCGGGATCAGATATTAAGGGGCACAAGGGCATACGGATATTGGATTTTGGATTTCAGATATTGGATTTCAGATATTGGATTTTAGAAAAGAAGAATTGATCCAACATCCAGTATCCCGAATCCAAAATCCAGAATCCAGCATCCAGAATCCCGAATCATCTCTCGTCACTTGCCATTCAACACATCCTATGAAACACACTCAACCCTCTCCCTGGACTATTCTGGCCGCCTCCGGCCTGGTGCTGCAGGGTGGTTGTGCCCCAAAGGATCAGATCAGCCATGAAGAAAATCGGGACAAGCCCAATATAGTGGTGATCCTCGCCGATGACCTTGGATTCGGTGACCTGAGCTGTTACGGGGCTGTCCGTCTGCACACCCCGAATATTGACCGGCTGGCAGCCGGGGGACTGCGGTTCAGTAATGGGTATTGTACGGCGGCTACCAGTACACCCAGCCGGTTTTCCCTGCTGACCGGGCAGTACGCCTGGCGGAACGACCGGGCAAGGGTCTTGCCCGGCGATGCTCCCCTCCTGATCGATCCCTCTGTAACCACCCTGCCGGGAATGTTGCAGGATGCCGGTTACGTCACCGGAATAGTGGGAAAATGGCACTTGGGGCTGGGTACGGGCACTATCGACTGGAATCGCCCGGTACAAGCAGGTCCCAACCAGGTGGGTTTTGACTATTCCTATATCATGCCCGCCACCAATGACCGGTGCCCCACGGTTTTTATCGAAAACGGGATTATTGTGGGGCTTAATCCCCTGGATCCGATAACAGTCAACTATAAGGAAAATTTCCCCGGCGAACCAACTGGGAAGGATTATCCTGACCGGATCCGGATGGGGCTCACACAGGGGCACGCAGGCACAATCGTAAACGGGATTTCCCGGATCGGGTTCATGAAAGGGGGTACCAGGGCGCGCTGGACGGATGAGAACATGGCTGATACCTTTCTCCTGAAAGCGCAGGAATTCATTACAGCAAACAGTGATCGTCCGTTTTTCCTTTATTATGCACTCCACGAACCCCATGTGCCCCGGGTGCCCAATCAGCGGTTTGTCGGGCGATCGGGACTTGGACCGCGCGGGGATGCTATTCTGGAAGCAGACTGGGCAGTCGGGGAATTTCTGGAACGGCTGGACGAATTGGGGCTAATCCACTCAACCCTCGTCATTTTCACCAGTGATAACGGTCCTGTTTTGGACGACGGCTATGCTGACCAAGCGATGGAACTCAACGGCAGCCATACTCCCTGCGGACCTATGCGTGGTGGAAAGTACAGCCTTTTTGAAGCCGGGACGCATGTACCATTCATTGTCAGTTGGCCCGGAACCATCCAACCAGGTATCTCGGACGCCCTGGTGTGCCAGGTGGACTTAACTGCTTCTTTTGCCGCACTCGTAGGCCAGCCAAACCCCGGTCCTGACAGCGAGAATGTCCTTGAAGCCCTTCTGGGAAGGTCACCTGCGGGCCGAACCTGCCTGATCCTGGAAAACGGAAACGGCCGGACCGTTCTACGGGAAAACGAATGGATAATGATTCCACCTTATCCCGGCAGGCAGCTCTATGAAGACGTTAACATTGAAACAGGTTTTTCTGTTGATTATCAATTATATAACCTGATATTGGATTCGGGGCAGAAAGAGAACCTGGCTGCTCACAAAACCGAAAAACTGAACCAGATGGTGGAAGAGTTGAAACGAAGACGATAACTTAAAGCAAAAGATCGGGAACTAGCAGGAGGTAGAAATTACCTTCGTTTCACAGATCACATTCACGGTTAACGATTCGCTGATCACATCAATTATTTTCATAAACTTCAAATCAAAACGAATATGAAAAAAACCATTGGCCTTATCCTGGTTGCCTGCGGTTTGTTATCAATCATTTCCTGTAACAAGGAAGATATCACAGGAAAGAAGCTCAGAATTATCTGTGAAAACCTGCTACCTTACAATTATATCGAAAACACGGTAGTGAAAGGGCTCACGGTTGACATCGTGAAAGGCATCATGAACCTGATGGAACTTAAGAAAATGAACATCGAGATAACATCCGACTGGCAGAGTGCCTTGAATTTATTGGAAACTTCGGATAATGTCGCTCTTTTCACAACCAGCCTGACCGTTGCGAGGAAAGACAAATTTCAATGGGTAGGACCAGTCACAATATTTCGTGACGGATTTGTTGCCCTAAAATCATCGGACTTTACCATTAAAGTAATCACGGATGCGAGGAAACTGGCTGCGATAGGCGTGGTAAGGGGTTATGCAGCCACCGAAATGCTTGAGAGCAATGGTTTTGACAATCTGGTATACTTCAATACCCTGAATGATGCCAGTACGGCCTTGTATGAGGGAACCGTTCCCACCGTTTTCAATGACATTAATTCCATCCGGATGGTAATCGCCACCGGCGGGCAGGATGTGAGCCAGTTGGCCGAAAAGTTTGTGAACAACACCTCACAGGGCAATATCGCATTCTCCCAAGGAGTCTCACCCATACTGGTGAAAGCCTGGCAAGCTAAACTCGACCAACTGAAAAGAGAGGGATTTGTCCAGGACGTATATGAAGATTACCTGCCCGGGGTGAAGGCTCCCGGACTTCTGACTGTTTATTCTTACGAAAATCCGACGCTTAATTACCGTGCGGCAGACGGAACCATTACAGGGAGTTCCTATGATATGGTTCAGGCTCTGATGGAGGTGATGGACAAAGACGAACCCATCAACTTTACCACCTTTACCGATGCTCTTGACCAGGTGCAACTGGCACCTAATTCCATGAATTTCAGCACACTGCGGACACCAGAAAGGGAACACCTGTTCGAATGGATTGGCCCGGTCTGCAAGAAAAACTATTGTTTTTACACCCCCGCCACCAGCACGGTTGTGATCGGCACTATCGAGGATGCCAAGCAGTTATCTTCGATCGGGGTCACGGCTGGCTGGGCGGCCGTCCAGGAACTGATCAACCTGGGATTCACCAACCTCCAAACATGGCCAACACCCGAACAGGTATTCCTTGAATTAATGAACGGTGCATTGGATGCAGCTGTGCTGAATGATATCTCCATCCGTTATATGGCCGAAGCGGCAGGTTACCAGTTCACTGATGTCAGAAATGCACTTTTTCTTTCCAGCGGTGAGAGCTATCTTGCCTTTTCCCTGGATTGTAAACAGGAATATTTCGAGGAGTGGCAGCAAGCCTACGCCACGATCCTGAACAACGGCACCCTCGAGGAGATCTGGAATAATTGGTACCCGGGGATTGATTGGTAAAGTAACAGGAGAAAGGAAAAAGGAAAAAGGTAAAAGGAAAAAGGTAAATAAATGATAGAACCACTAATCACTAATCATTAGTCACTATTCTTACTACCTTGCTGACTTTTAATCCCATCAACGATGAAAAGACCAACTGTTTGTTTAGTAGCAATTTGTACTTTCTTCGCTGTAATTTCCTGTACGAAGGAAGATATAACCGGCAAGAATCTGCGCATCATCTGTGAAGAGCTCCGACCTTACAGTTATGTCGAAAACGATGAATTGAAAGGGCTCAGTGTGGAAATTGTGAGCGGGATCGGGAGCCTGATGGAGCTCAGGGAGATGTCTGTCGAGATCACGACGGATTGGGGAGGCGCCATGGATATTCTGAGGACCGAAGACAATGTCGCTCTTTTCACCACCGGCCTGACCACGAACCGCAAGGATGATTTTCAGTGGGTGGGACCCATAGCCATGTTTATTGACGGATTCATGGGCTTGAAATCATCAGGGCTTGATGTGACTTCCATCAATGAAGCCAAGGAGCTTCCATCCGTAGGGGTTGTAACAGGTTACTCCAGCACGGAAACCCTCGAAAAGAAGGATTTTGAAAACCTGGTCTACTTCAACACCCTGAATGAGGCTATATCGGCTCTTTATGCGGGCACCATCAGCACCCTGTTTGACGTTACCTATTGCATTCATGCAGAAGCGGTTGCTTCCGGAAGGGATGTGGAACAGCTTACCGAAGTTTTCAATTATTCGACCACCCAGGCTTACATCGCATTTTCAGCAGGCGTGTCGCCCAAGCTGGTGGAATCGTGGCAGGATAAGCTGGATCAGATGAAGGAACGCGGAGACGTTCAGGATATTTATGACCAATATTTACCCGGAGTCAAAGCCCCCGGGCTGTTGGCGATCTACACGGAAGAAAATCCGCCCCAGAATTACCGGGATGATACCGGTTCCGTGACCGGCAGTTCATTCGACATGGTTGAAGCCATGATGGAGATCATTGAAAGGGAGGAACCTGTAACCCTGACCACCTGGAACGACGGATATGACCAGATTCTGCTCGCACCCAATTCCATGATCTTCAGCACGACACGGACCCCTGCACGTGAATCTCTGTTTCAATGGGTGGGACCCATCTGCAAAAAAAACTATTGCTTCTATGTCCGGTCGGCCAGTTCAATCGAGCTGAACGTGATCGATGATGCCAAACTGCTTGGATCGGTAGGCGTGCCTGAAGGCTGGGCCGCCGAACAGGAACTGGAAGACCTGGGCTTTACCAATATCCAAACCTGGTCAACTCCTGAAAAGGTTTTTCAGAAACTGATGAACGGCAAGGTGGATGCGGTGGTTTTGAACGATATCTCCATTGAATACCTGGCCGAACAAACAGGATATAGCCCTGATGACGTAAGGAACGAGCTGTTGCTGTCCGCCGGAGAGTCTTACCTGGCTTTTGCGCTGGATACCAAGGCCGAATATATTCAGGAGTGGGAGCAGGCTTACACGACGATCATCAATAACGGGACCTTTCAGGAGATCTGGCATCAGTGGTATCCTGACATCGACTGGTAAGATCTACTCGGTCAGGATGGAATCCGCCCTCTGTCGCAATGATTCCGTGATGGTCCAGTTCCCTTTGATCTTCCGGAGGGTGGCTTCATTGATATAGATCTGTTCCGGAACGACATCCTTGATTTCATACTCGGCGGGTGACTTGCCGTTCAATATCTCGCAGGCCATCCGGGCAGCCGTGCGGCCAACCTCCCTGTAGTCGGCACCCACCCCGAAAGCAACACCCCGGAGAGTGGTGTACGGGCTGTTGTCAAAGACCGGTACGCCAGCCATTAGTCCTGCCTTGATGTACATCTCGATAGCTGTTTCGACCACGTTGTCGCCGCCTATCCACAGGGCCTGGACACCACGTGCGGTGAGTGCGATCGTCGCCTCGTAAACCTGAGAGGCCGTTTCGATGCCTGTTTCCAGCAATTCAATTCCCAGCTCGTCACAGATAACCCGTGCTTTCCTGATACAAGCCTCCGAGCAGGTTTCCCCGATGCACCAGACCACGCCCACTTTGTTCAGGTCGGGGTTCATCTCGCGGGCGATGAGGAAGGCTTTTTCAACCGGTTGGAAAGTTCCGATACCGGTTAGCCACGGGGGACGTTCGTCTTTCCCCGGTCCTGTTATGCCGACACCTGAAACGAACGGATCGGTGACTGAACAGAACACATGACGTATGGCCCCGTTTTTATTGGCATTGGCCATGACCTGCAATCCCGGGGTGCTGATGGAGATGACCAGGTCGAACTTGTCGCTGAGGATCCCCTGTGCGGTGGTGTTGGCCGTGGGCAGGTCACCCTGCGGGCAGTACCGCGTCAATTCAAGCCGGCTTCTCAGTCCGGGAGCCTGGATGTTCAACTCATCAATCACCCCTTGCTCCGTCCTTTCCAGTATCAGGTTGGAATTGAACTTGAAAATGGCTACCCGTTGCACGTCTTTCCTCACCCGTTCGCCTTTGCGGTTGGAAAGGTCGGACAACAGAAGGATTGAAGCAACGGCAAGCAGGAACAGAAGGGGCTTCAGGATACTTTTCATGGGCTAGATATAGTTGGCTGCCACGAGCTCCGCAACCGTGTTGTCGATCTGGTCCTTTCTGCGCAGTTCATCGAACAGCGAGAGCAGATCGCTGACCTTCAGCCGTTTTTTATCATCCTCCCCGAAATCATAAGCGATCCTTCCCCGGTGCATCATGATGACCCGGTTTCCCAGGTTGACCGCCTGCTGCATGGAGTGGGTCACCATCAGGGTTGTAAGGTTATCCCGCCTGACCACCTCTTCCGTCAGTTCGATGACCTTGGCGCCCGTTTTGGGATCCAGTGCGGCGGTATGTTCGTCGAGAAGCAGCAGTTTTGGTTTCAGCCAGCTGGCCATCAGGAGGGTCAAGGCTTGGCGCTGGCCCCCAGAAAGCTTGCCGATAGGATTTCCCAGGCGCTCCTCGAGCGACATCTGAAGGGGAGTGACCCGTTCCTTGAATGCCTCGACCAGGCTTTTTGGCAATCCCCATGCCAATCCCCGGGATTTGCCCCGGCGGGTGGCGAGAGCCAGGTTTTCCTGGATCGACATGCCGGGGGCGGTACCGCTGAACGGGTTCTGGAACACCCTGCCGATAAGGGCGGCTCGCCGGTGCTCGGGCCATTTCGTAATGTTCCGGCCATCCAGGAATATCTGCCCTGAATCCAGCGGAAAGGATCCGGCAACCGCGTTCAGCAGGGTTGATTTCCCCGAACCGTTGGTTCCCAGTACACAGACAAAATTCCCCTCCTCCACGGTCAGGCTGACCTCCTGAAGGGCCGTGACCTCGTTGACGGTCCCGGGATTGAATACTTTGGATATGTTATTGACCTGCAGCATTTCTTATCGGGTTGTAAGTCTGATTTTCTTGGTGTTTTTCATGAATCCCGGCAAAACCAGGGCCAGCAGCACGAACAGGGCGGTGATCAGCTTGAGGTCATTGGGGTTCATTCCCCAGCGGAGCGCGATGGCCACCAGCAGGCGGAACAGCACGGAACCGATGACCGCGCCGGTGATAACCAGTCCCAGGCTCCTCTCGGATATCAAGGCCTCGCCGATGATCACGCTGGCCAATCCCCAAACCAGCATTCCGATGCCCATCTGCACATCGGCAAAACCCTGGAATTGCGCCAGGAGGGATCCGGCCACGGCGATAAATCCGTTGGACAGGGCGACGCCAGCAACGATCATGGTTTTTGTATTGACGCCCAGCGCCCTGATCATCTGATCGTTATCTCCCGTGGCCCGCATGGCCGTACCCAGCCGGGTCCGGAAAAACCACCAGAGCAGCAACCCGACCAGGATGATGATGATCAGGCAAAACAGAAGGATCCACAGGTCTTTCGCCGGCACTTCCCATCCGAGAACCATCGCCATCTTACCCTCGCCGGAGAACCGGGCGGCCAGTTTTTCAAACCAGGTGAACAGGGTGGTCTCTGACAGCAAGGGCAGGTTGCTTCGGCCCATGACGTGCAGGTTGACCGAATAGAGCGCCGTCATGACCAGGATACCCGAAAGCAGGGAATTGATCCTGAACCGTGTATGGAGAATGCCGGTGAGCATGCCGGCCGCCGCCCCGCCAATGAACGAGACCGCCGTGGCCAGCAGGGGGTTCACTCCTGCGATGATCAGGGCGGCGGATATAGCGGCTCCGAAAGTAAAGGAGCCTTCTGCCGTGATATCGGGAAAATCGAAGATCCTGAAGCTGATGAAGATGCCCAGCGCCAGCATAGCCAGTATCAGTCCGATAGTGATGGATCCAATGAGTAGTGTCATGTTTCAGGGTCCTTTCTTTTAAGCGATTGGGCCGATCCAACAGATCCCGTTCTTGAAACGGCTGTCGCCCAGTCCGTTGATCTCTCTTGTGTCATTCAGCAGATGCAGTATATCCTGGACTTCAGACGAACTGAACAAGGAGCGGATGATCTCCCGGTAGTCAGGATTGGTTTTTTTCATGGGCTGATAAGGAAACACGGCCGCGTGCAGGTGGCCGGAAATCGGCGATCCCATCTTGACAGGCCGCACAAATGTGTGTTTTTCAACGCCCGGCTCATTTTCAAAATAGCCGAAGGAAAGGGTCAGCATCCGCGGGTAGGCCGGTTCGGTGGTAAAAAAGAGATTATCGCGCAGTCCCGGAAGTTCGAGCACGGACGGGTCATTCACTGGCGATTTCCGGATCCGCATACCGATCAGCCCATCGCTTTCGGCTGCCAGGAGGATCACCATTTTCTTGTAGCCCGTCAGCTCGAAAAGGGATTCCAGGAGTGCATGAAACGGGATTGAAGGACCCCGTTCCGCCGGCTCAAAGACGATGCACCCGGCAAATTCACCTTTGGCAATAACGGCAAAAAGGGCATTGATCTCCGCCACATATTGACCGGTGCTCAGGGTATAATCAGGTACCTGGCTCTGGTCGGTCGGCATATAGGCCACCGATTCCCCGAAGGCCAGAAACTCACCGTAGCGAGAACTGCAATCCTCGAATCCGCTTCCCATAGCCCCCAGCCCCAACGCAAATACATTCCCGTCGACCTTGAGCAACCGGTTATCTTTGAGGGTGTATCCCTTCCTGTCCGGTTCCCCGTGAACTGACAGGATCATTTTTGCCGTTCCCCTGCTCATCGTGCTGAAACGGTACCCTGCCAGGATCGTCTCGTCTGATGAAGGTTCGGTGGGCGTTTCCTCCGGGACGGCTGTCCCCTGCATAAGCTCGGTCATGCCCACCATTTCAATCACCTGGGCAACCGGTTCAGACATGCCGGAAAGGGTCAGGGAACCGCCAATCTGGTTCAGGTTTTTGAATTGCTTAACCAAAATCCTGATACCGGCCGAGCTCATGTAAACCACATCCCGCATATCGAGAACCAACTCGTAAAGCCCTTCCCGGATAAGCGATTGGATGGTGTCGTCAAGATGACCCGACCAGTTGGCATCGAGTCGGCCGCGGAGTTTCAGTTCCGTTCTTTTTCCACTGGTGGTTTTCTGAATATCCAGTTTGCTTTCCATAATTCAGTTCATGAGGTCAATTTTCCCCGATAAGCCATCGGGGATTTTAATGTGATATTTTTCTGCAAATGAGGCACTTATCTGGTAATGCGTTTTTGTTACCAATTGAAAGGGTATCTTCCCCGGCGGAGTGCCGTCAAGGACCTTTTTGACCATTACCCCGGCATCATAACCGGCCTGATGATAATCTCTGGCCACCACAGCCATGACTCCCTGTCCCATGAGCTTGGTGACAAATCCGTACATAGGCAGCCGTGCATTCTCGGCCGTCTTGATAATGGTGGAAATGCAGCTCGCCGTCAGGTTATCGGAAATCTGGCATACGGCCGATATGCCACGGGTTGTAAGTGAGACGGCGGCATCCGTTATTTCCGTGGCCGTGCTGGCGGCAGCACAGACCAGTTCCAGGCCCCTGTTGCCCGCCGCTTTTTCAAGAGCTTCCTTATAGGCCACTGAGTTGATCTCTCCCGGAGTAAAAACCGTTCCGATCCGCCTGATGCCTGGTTGCAGGGAGAGGATCAGGCCGATCATTCCCTCAAAATCACTCATGGTTGAAACGCCGGTGATCCCCTCGACATGGTCCTCAAAGGATTTCCCCAGGCCGGCAATGATGGGATCCCCCACGTTGGTGAAAACGATGGGACCTTTGATCTCTTTTCGCGCCAGGGCCTGGATGGTTGGCGTTGAATTGGCGATGATCATATCCCATTCCTGCGAAGTGACCGTTCCGGTAATGCTGTTGAGGGTTGACATATCACCCTGGGCATTGAAGACGTTCAGGGTAAAATCCGTTCCCTCCACCCAGCCGATCTCCTTGAAATAATCACGGGTTCCTTTTTCGCAATCTTCGGAATTGGGGCTGTCGACGAAGTGAATCAGGCTCATCCGGTAGGTTTTGTGGCCGGAAGGTTCGTGGTCTTGTGCAGATTTCCCGGTGCGGTTTCCCAGGTCGGACAGGAGGAGGATGGCTGCCACCACAATGAGTGCGACAACTCCCTTGAAGATCCCGGATAGCGGTTTGACCGAAAATGCCATGCGTTTGTTTAGTTAAGTCCTTTAAACCGTATAGTCAGCAAAGTAATGTCATCTGACTGGGGTGCTGTTCCCGCATGCTCAGCAACATCCTGCAGCACCTGCCTGACCAGGGCTTCCGGATGTGAGCCATGGAAAGGTTTCAGGAACCGCCTGAGCCGTTCATCACCGTACAGTTCATCCTGCAAATTGGCAGCTTCGGTGACCCCGTCGGTAAATGAGACCAGCAGGTCGCCGGGCATCAGGCGGTCACTCCCGAAATGAAAGGATTGGTCTTCAATAAAGCCCAGGGCCATGCCCTTCGTTGTTTCGAGCGTTGTGACCTGCTCACCCGCCCTTACAACATAGGGCGGATTGTGCCCGGCATTGACATAATCCAGCCGGCCGGTTGACAGGTTCACTATCCCGATAAAGAAGGTCACGAACATATTGGACTCGTTCTCTTTCGAGAGGGAGTTATTCAGTTGCCGCACGATTTCGTCGATAGGCATGTCCTTGGTGACCAATGACCGGAGCAGGGTTCGGGTAACCACCATGAACAGGGCCGCCGGCACTCCTTTCCCGGATACGTCCCCGATCGCAAAACAGAGCTTGTCCTCATCCAGGAAAAAGAAATCGTATAAGTCCCCGCCCACCTCCCTGGCCGGTTTCAGCATCGCGTAAATATCGATCTCCGGCCGGTTGGGGAACGGCGGAAAGATCTTCGGGATCATTCCCATCTGTATCTGGTTGGCAATCCGGAGCTCACTTTCTATCTTTTCCTTGGTCGCGGTGGTGACCTTCAGGTTTTCGATATACACGGCCAACTGTTTTTGAAGGTAATCGAATGCATGGTGCAGTTCACCCATTTCATCCTCGGTCCTGATATCAGGAAGGGCAACATCAAATCTTCCCCCGGCAATTTCGTGTGCCGATTCGGCAAAACGTTTAAGCGGAACCGTTACTTTCCGGGTCACGTTCTGGATGACCAGCCACAACAGCAGGAATCCTATGATGCCCAGGATTACCAGGTAGATCGTCATTTTCTGCAGGCCGGCATAGAGTTCCCGTTGCGGAAAAACAATCCCTATTGACCATTGGTTGGAGGGAATGGGCAGGTAGTAAACCCGGGCTTTATCCTTGAAAAGAACGGTCGGCATCCGGGTAAAGCCCGAATTTCCGGCGATCATGTCGCGGCCTATGGTTCGCAGCTCGGGCGCATTCTTTTCCCGGGACACCGAAAAAATGCTCTCATGCATGATCAGGCTGCTGTCGGGGTGCGAAATGATGGTACCAGTCGGGCTCAGGAGAAAGGCAAATCCCCGTTCGTATATCTTGATCGATTCGACGATTTTCGTAAGCCATTGCAGAGCTACATCGGCGGTAACCACACCGGTCACCTGCCTGCGTCCGTCAACGGTTTTGTAGAAAGGCACGGAGTAAGTGCTCATCAGGATATTGCCCCCGCCTTCGTCATAGTAGGGTTCGCTCCAATAAGTCTTATTCAGCGTTGTGGGGATCTGGTACCAGTCCAAATAGAAATACTTGTAATCCTGGTTGCCGAGCCAGGATTCAGCAATCGAATCACCTTGCTGGTATGCGTAGGGAGCATAGTATAACCGTCCGGGATCCCTGGCATAAGGCCCAAAAGCAATCGTGCTGCCAAAGACGTCCGGGAATTTCGAGATGGTCTGTCTCAGGAGATACCGTATGGATTCCTCATCCGGATTGAATAATTCCACATAAAGGGCAAGGCTCTTAGCCACATTTTCAACGGGCAGAAGCACCTGCTCCATCTGGTGAACCGCTCCTTTTGCCAGGCTTTCAGCATTGCTTTTAGCTGATTGGGTCAGCACCCGGTTGGAAAACCCGTAATAAAGCAGGAGCATCACCAGGAACAGCAGCGTGGCGAAAGGGAGGATATAGAGGGTAAGCCGGATTGCGAATGAGCGTTTCATAGGATTATCTTCCCGGTTTTTTGTAAAAGGCCTGAAAATCAGGACTCGTCTGCGTCATTCGTCCCATGTTGCTCAGGATGGAAAAGGCCTTCTGATAATCTTCCTGCCAAAGTTCGCCTTCGGCTACCGGTTTTTGCCCGGGTTTGAAGAGCTCCTCCATCTTATCGAGCATCCACTGCTGGTGGGCACGGTTGGAAGGTACGTTCGCACTTTTCATCTCCTTCATGACCAGATCCAGGGCGTAATCCTTTTCCGCAAAGGCAGTTTCCCATCCTTTGAGAGAGGCCGCGACGAACCTCCGGAACACATCGGGCCGGCTTGAATAGGAATCTCCGAGGGCATAAAGGCCGTCCTCCGGAATATTGAATCCATGCTCCGAGCAGAAGATCCTGTTCAGTTCATTCTCGTTCACCCCGCAGTTGATGATCACATCATATTCGTTATATAGCATGACGACCATGGCATCAATTCCACCCTGCAGGAACAGGTTGACCGACGACACGATTGGGACCCAGGTGACCACGGAACCCGCCTGTTGAAGAACTGCTTCCGGAATCTCCCTGAAACCTGCTTCCCACGCCCCGATCCTTTTCCCGTTCAGTTGTTCGGGCCGGGAAATTCCGCTGCTGGCCTTGGTTACGAACAATTGGGCTGAATTCTGGGACAGCTGGCAAATGTTGACCATATCGGTGCCTTTGTCGCGTGCTTCCAGGGCAGTCATCAGGAAAAGGGAAATCACATCGCACTCTCCGTTCCTGAGAGTTTCCACAACATTTTCCGTAGCTGAAGGATGACGGATGGTGACATCAAGGCCCGCGTCGCGGTAATAGCCTCTGTCAAGAGCCACATAATATCCCGCAAACTGCGACTGCGGCATCCAGTGTGGAGTGTAGGTGATGGATGCCTGCTGGGCCTGGCCGGCAGAAGCGGGAGCTGCCAGGCAGATCATGCAAACGATTATTTCCGACCAGCGCTTGATTATTCTCATCGAACAGGGTTGAGAGCTAAAAATAGTAATTATTCTGATTTACCTCAGCCCCGAGATGGGTGTGGGTGTTTGTGTGAGGTGTATCGCGAACCTTGGAGGCAAGCGTGAGGTAAATCACACCCACACCCAAGTGAGGTGAAATAATGGGAGGGAACTTGTCGTCCAGCCGTGATCAGGTAGTCTTGTCAGTTTTCGCATTCAGGATTGCCCGCTTCCAGAAACAATCAAGACCCTCCGGAAGAATTTGTTTTTTGATGTCATGTTAAACCGTCAAAGGTGGTTTGGGAAATAATTTCAGGCACCCTAATATACATAATTCTCACCCATTCGTTAATCCTGATGCCTCAACCTTCAATCGTAGGTTGTTACCTGTGAATTCCCTCCCGGCAATTATTTATCTTCACCCGATAAAATTAGTTAACCCACATGAAGCTATTTCCGATCACCTTACTGGCAATGGCTGCAACATTAGCCAGCTGTGAATTTGTCTCGTTCGAGGAGTACGAGATCCCGCCTTACGATGGCGACTTTTCCTGGACCCGGGTCACGGCAGGCGCCCAGTGGAAGAACCGGCTCGACTTCGCCGCAGTGGCCTATCAGAATAAACTGTGGATCTTCGGGGGCTATAATCCGGGTGAAATGAGAAAGGATCCCTATTACGAAGATGTATGGAGTTCGGCTGACGGAAAAGACTGGGAACTGGTTCAGGCTGATGCCCCCTGGAAGGGAAGACGCGGACATACGGTCTCTGTTTTCGATGACGGCACCGGTGAAGCCCTGTTCCTGGCCGGCGGATTTTCGGTGGATGAAGCGACCGGCTACCGCCAATACAATAACGATGTATGGAAATCGACTGATGGGGCCACCTGGCAACTAGTCAAAGAGAGAACGTACCATGCAATGATCGACTCCCTGGATGACTGGTTCCCTCGCATGAACCATGCGATGGTCAGCCGGTCGGAGGCGGGCCATAATTACCTGTACCTGATCGGGGGCAGTACGATGCTCGAGAGTGGAAGCGCCCGTTACTCGATCAAATATTTCAACGATGTATGGAGATCGTCCGACGGCATTCACTGGGAGAACCTGCGTAGCGAAGACTACGGTATCCGGGCCGGCCATGCCGCTACCGTGGAACCGGCGACGGGAAAGATCTTTATCCAGGGCGGCATCCACGGGGTCATTTTCGAAGGCACTAACAACCAGACCCATCCCTTGCCCAACTGGCAGTGGCTCTGGAGCTCCGACGACGGAGTACACTGGTCGGCCGAGAACGATACGGCCAGTTTCAGTCAGGGTTATCTCTACCGGTCTGAGCACCAGATGGCATTTTACAACAATACCCTGTACGCCTTCCCGGGAGCGACCAACTCCAATCAGCATTTTCATTTTGCTCTGAGTGAACATGTGACGATGTGGAAACGTCCGTCACCCGGCGTATTAACCGTGGATTCCAACGGATCTGATACCGATGCACGCTATTCTTACGGTTTCGTGGAATTCAACCACAGGATCTGGATCCTGGGAGGCGACACGAATGCGCATGGCCCCTCCAATGACGTCTGGTATGCCGAAATCCAATAATCCTAACAGCATGTGTAAGAAACTGTTTTTAATCCTGATGGCTGTTTGGCCGGCTATCATGGTCTTCAGCCAACAGTCACCCTCCCGGTTTGCCATCCCGGTAGGTTCCTGGAATCTGAATATCGTCAGTTTTGATCACCTCTATCCCAATTACCTGGCTGATCCGCTGGGCGGCCGGTTCGAGATCTCAATCCAGGACCTGAAATACGGTGATATTGATTTTCAGGATCCGGTCAACCAGGGCGAAGGGTACAAGGGCAAGATCACAGGCTTTTTGGGAGCCCGTATCGCCCTGTTCAAGTTCAGCCCGAAAAGCAATCCCAAATTAGGCCTGTCGGTCGACCTGGGAGCCATGGTTCCCACCATCATGAGAGCCGGTAACCATGACGTGATAGGCGCCGACGGAATCTATTATTTTGCTGTCGCCGGACGTCCGACGGAATGGCTCAGCCTGAAGTTTTCCAAGCACCATATCTGCACCCACCTGGGGGATGAATACCCTTACGGGACCGTCAAGTCGCCCATCGATTTCGATCCTAACACAACCCAGTTGCCTGTTCGTGATGATTTTATCCTGATGGCCGCCATCAGGCCGCTCTGGTTTTTACATAACCCGCAGCTTGATTTCCTTCAGGTTTACGGTGATTTCGGCTTTTTCTTCCCCGGCACCGATTTCATGGGCGAGCGCTCCAATAAGCCACACTACGAAGGTTATCTCAACCTGCAGGGAGGCGCCGAAATCGAATATTATTTCAAAAACCGGTTTCTGGGAGGCTTGTATAGCGCCGTTAATGTGAGTGCTTATCAGCTCAATGCCTATGCCCCGAATCTTTCGGTGGTCGGAGGATACCTCTTTCCCCAGGAGCGCAACGGCCGCCGTTTCCGCCTGGGCATGCAGTATTACAATGGCCGAAGCCTGAGCAACCAGTTTTACTATCGGAAGGAGAAGTTCGTGGCCTTCACTGTTGGGTTTGACATCTAGCAGGGGAAGGTTAGGGGTTGAAGAGTGGAAATGTGGAAGTGTGGAAGAGTGGAAGAGTGGAAATGTGGAAGAG